>ENA-UOUJ01001176-UOUJ01001176.1-activated-sludge-metagenome-genome-assembly--contig:-NODE-1176-length-14483-cov-3.548933_pt1 | contig 14483 bp, 15 predicted proteins | sample MGYA00249839_ERZ747224 | MGnify/ENA primary metagenome ERZ747224 (study PRJEB28782, sample SAMN03220277) | activated sludge metagenome | biome: wastewater; feature: sewage sludge; material...
GTGGCCGAAAGGCTGTGCTGGTTCGAGTCCAGTCCTGGGCACTTGATGATCAAGCCCTGCCGCGAAGCGGTGGGGCTTTTTCGTTCGCGCCGAGCCGAGCTCGCTCGGGCAAGGAAGCGAATGAAAAAGCCCCCTGGACGCGAAGAGGCCACGGGCTCGATCCACTTCACGGCCAAACTTGGTCCGACCGTCCGCGGTCGATCCAGTCCTGGGCACTTGATCATCAAGCCCTGTCCACCAGCGCATCTTCCCTTCGAGAACAAAGCGGGCGCGGGTCCGCATGGATCAGATCCGTGAGGGGGCCCTGCATCTACCTTCGGCCACATGCAGTCCAACCTCTTCAGCGACCTCCTGATCATCGAGACCGCCGGCATCCTGGCGGGGCCCAGCGTGGGCCTGTTCTTCGCCGAGCTTGGAGCGCGTGTGGTGAAGCTCGAGAACGTGCGTACGGGTGGGGATGCCACCCGGCAGTGGAAGCTCCCGCAGGAAGACCCCGCCTCCCCCATCAGCGCCTACTTCTGCAGCGTGAACTGGGGCAAGGAGCACCGCCTCATCGACCTGAAGAGCGCGGCGGGCCAGGCCGAGATGGACGAGCTGCTGGCCAGGGCCGACGTGCTGATCACCAATCACCTGGCGGCCAACGCCACCGAGCTGGGCCTGGACCGGGCTCGCCTGCGCGCGTTGAACCCGCGCCTGGTGCATGGTCACATCAAGGGCTTCGCCGACCAGCCGGAGCGCCCGGCCTTCGATGTGGTGCTCCAGGCCGAGACCGGCTACATCAGCATGACCGGCACGGACGGCGAGCACCTCGCCAAGCTGCCCATCGCCCTGATCGACGTGCTGGCGGCGCACCAACTGAAGGAAGGCCTCCTGATCGCGCTGTTGCAGCGGGAACGGAACGGCGAGGGCGCCTACGTGGAGGTCTCCCTGGAGGAGGCCGCCCTCAGCGGGCTCATCAACCAGGCCAGCAACCACCTGATGACCGGGGCCGTGGCCCGTCCCATCGGCACCCTGCATCCGAACATCGCGCCCTACGGCGAGACCTTCCGTTGTGCGGATGGTGGGCGCATCATCCTGGCAGTGGGCACCGATGCCCAGTTCAAGGCATTGTGCCGCACTATCGGGCTGCCGCACCTGCCGGACGATCCACACTTCAGAAGCAATACCGAACGCGTGCGTCACCGCATCGCCCTGGCGCAGGAGCTTGCCGCGCCGATCGCGCTACAGGCCCGAAAGCCCCTGCTGGATGCATTGATCGCGGCGGGTGTGCCTGCCGGAGCCGTACTGGATATCGCGGAGGTGATGCGGACCCCAGCGGCACAGGCCATGGTGCTGGAGGATGATGTGGATGGCCGCCCCGGACGACGCATACGGGGGAACGCGTTCCGGTTGATGGAGCGCTGAGCGGATCAGGCTTTCTTCCGTTCGTGCTTGAGCGCGTCCTTCAGGATGGGCACGAGCCTGCGTGCCTCCTCCTCGGATAGCCCCTTGCCGAAGACGATCTTCTTACCGAGGTGCTCGAAGCCGAGGCGTTCACCGCCGATGACCCAGCCGCTCTGGTTCAACTGCCACTTCCAGCTGCGTTCATCCACGTTGAGGAGACCCAGTTTTTGGATGTTGTCCACGAAATAATTGTGGGCCTTGCCATAGCCGAACAGGCTGTCCTTCACGGTGAGCGTTCCTTCCTTGATGCGCCACAGCTCGAAGCCCTTCAAGCGCCACAGCACTGCCTTCCCCACCACCACGGCGAAGTAGGTCCAGAAGGCCAGGAAGGCCAGCAGGTACTGCCGAAGCGGATCGTCCGGCTGGAGCTGGAGCCGCGCGTAGATGATGTAGGCTCCGCACAGCAGCCAGGCGATGAACCAGGTGAGGAGGAGCGTCTCCCTGCCCTTGGACAACCGGGCGCTGATCACCACGCTGGTGCGGCCCTCCTTCCGGTCGATGCTGACGCGTTCGCTCAGGTACTCCATCATGCACGCACTTCGGCCACCACCTGTTCGTACAAGGCTTCATACCGTGGCAGCACATGGTGCAGGTCGAAGCGCCGCGCCTGTTCCAATGCTCCCTCCCGGTACCGCTGCAGCGTGGGCTCGTCCTTAAGGATCAGGTAGGCATTATCGGCCATGGCCTGCACATCGCCCACCGGGCTCAAGAGGCCGCTCACGCCATGGATGTTCACCTCCGGAAGGCCACCGGTGTCGGTGCTCACCACCGGGATGCCGCACGCCATGGCCTCCAGCGCGGCCAAACCGAAGCTTTCGCTCTCGCTGGTGAGCACGAACAGGTCACAGCTGGCCATCACCTCCTCCGGCCGGGTCATCTTCCCCAGGAAGTGGATCACGTTGCAGGTCTGGTGCTGCCTGCACATGGTCTCGATCCGCTGGCGTTCCGGGCCATCGCCGATCAGCAACAGCCTCACCGGAAGGCGTTCACGCAGTTCGCGGAACATCAGCACCACATCCTCCACCCGTTTCACCGCGCGGAAGTTGGACACGTGCACCAGCAGGCGCTCACCGTTGGGTGCGTAACGCGAGCGCACGGCGGGATCGTGCACATGGCGGTAAAGCTCCGTGCAGACGAAGTTGGGGATCACCACCACCTCACGTTTCAAGGGGAAGTGCTCGTAGGTATCGCGCTTCAGGCTCTCCGAAACGGCGGTGACCGCGTTGCTCCGCTCCATGCTGAAGGTGATCACCGGCTCGAAGCTGGGATCGCGGCCCACCAGCGTGATGTCCGTGCCGTGCAACGTGGTGATGAAGGGCACGAAGATGCCCTGGGCGGCCAGGATGCGCTGGGCCATCCACGCGGCACTGGCGTGGGGAATGGCATAGTGCACATGCATCAGGTCCAACCCCTCGAACTTGGCCACGTCCACCAGCTTGCTGGTCAACACCAGTTCATACGGCTGGTAATCGAACAGGGGGTAGTCGCTCACGCGCACCTCGTGGTAGTGCACGTTCGGGTGGTCGCGCAGCCGCACGGGGCGGTCGTAGGTGATGAAGTGCACGATGTGCCCCTTCTCGGCCAGGGCCATGCCCAGTTCGGTGGCCACCACCCCGCTGCCGCCGAAGGTGGGATAACAGACAATGCCTATGCGCATGGATGATGGACCGGGCACCGCCCGCCGGGGACAAAGGTACCGGCTCAGTCCTGCATGGCGAGCGCGAAACAATCGCAGCCCAGCGCCTGGTCCACGAACACCTTGAGGGTGCGCATCTCATCGCGGGAGCGGCGCTTCCCGGCCTGTGCCATCAGCCAGAGTATGAGCGCGATGAAGGGCGCCGGTGCCACCATCAGGAATCCCCACGCGTCGGCGCCCACGATCTGCTGGGACACGCCGATGGAAAGCCCCAGCAGGGCCAGGATGGTGGCGAACATGTAACCGCCCACGAAAAGCATCCAGATGGTGGGTGATGGACCGATGAGGCAGCGGACCCAGGTCACGTCCTGTTCACGCTCCACGTCCAGGTCCATCTGTGGGGTCCACGAGCGCTGGGCATTGCCCGGGAAATTGAGCACGAGGTGATGCCCCGTACCGCTGAGGACCAAGCGGTCGGGATTGGTCGTTGATACGCGGTCGGCGATGCGACGCTTCACCTCGTCGGGGGAAAGTGGTGTCCTGAAGCGGAAGCGGGGTCGGAACTCGAGTTCGCTCATGCGTGATGGTGGTGCGAACGTGGTGGGACTTCCTCCGGAAGTGGCAGAAAGGGCGGTTGACGAACATAAGCAGGATCCGCAGGCCGGATGCGTTCATCGGACCGCATCCGTGGAAAGCTTCATTCCGGCGGGAGCGATGCCGTTCCCGGAGGAAGCAGGTCGTCCGGCACTCGGATGGAGATGTCGCCCTTCACCACCACCTGGCAGGCCAGCCGCCAATGGTCGCGGATGGCCTCCTTGCTGAAGTAGGGCGCCTCCTGCGGACTGATGGGACCACCGCCTGAGAACACCTGGCATTTGCAGAGGGCACAAGCACCTTTGCCCCCACAGGTGCCGGGAAGCAGGACACCCTGCGCTGCAAGGGCGTTCATCAGGCGTACACCCCGGTCCACTTCCACGATCAGCACGCCGTTCACGCGCAGGCGCGGCCTCCGACCGTTCTTCACGAGGAGAAGGACCACCAGCGCGACCAGCGCAATTCCGATGATCAGGCCTGTCGCGATCATGTCCGTATGCTTGACTTGCTTTCCACTGCGGTTCGTAGCGATCGACGGCACCACCTTTGCAGAGTGCCTGACCCGCTCCTCTCCTTCCGGGGTGCGGACCAAACATAGTTCCACGCCTTCCATACGACCGCTGTTCCATGCGTTCATTTGCCCGCTGCACATCCATGACCACGGTCCACACGTCCATGAAGAGATCCCTGCCACTGACGGTCGCCCTGATCACCTGGAGCATGGCATTGACAGCCACGGATGGCGTGCCCGACACGCAGGACAAGGCCTGGTCGCCCACGGTGCGCACGGTCCAGCTCTTCAAGGAAGGCTTCGAGCTGTCCGCCCCTGTCATTGAGCTGAACAGCCAGGACGTGCTGGTGCTCCGCTTCGATGACCTCCAGGCCGATATCGAGAACCTTTCCTACACCTTGGTGCATTGCGATGCCCGATGGAAGCCCAGCGACATGCTGCCGGCCCAGTACCTCTCGGGCGCGTTGAGCGACCTGATCCCGACCGGCAGGCAGAGCTACAACACCTTGGTGCCCTACATCCAGTATGAGGTGAGCTTCCCGAACGACCTGATGGGGATCACCCGGTCGGGCAACTACGTGGTGAAGGTGTACCGGAACGGTGATGTGAACGACCTGGTGCTGGTGCGCCGCTTCCTGGTGTTCGAGAAGGAGGTGGAGATCGATGCGCGCGTGCTGGCCGGGCGCCAGGTGGACCAGCGGGACATCACCCAACAGTTGGACCTGATCGTGCGACACCCCCGGCTGCAGGTGATGGACCCCTTCGGCGAGCTGCACGTGACGGTGCTGCAGAACATGCGCTGGGACGATGCTCGCACAGGCCTTCGTCCGCGTTATGTGCGCGGCAGTGAACTGCTGTACGACATGCCTGAGCAGGGCCTGTTCATGGGCGGGAACGAGTTCCGGAACATGGACCTGAAGGACCTGCGGCAGATGACCGCCCGCGTGGCCCGGATCGAACCCGGCACCGGCGCGGGCCCCTACGAAGTGTATCTGATCCCCGAGGACCGGCGCACGATCCGCCGCTACAACAACCAGGAGGACCTGAACGGCCGCTACCTGGTGCGCAACGACCTGGTGGATGGCGATCCCCTGGGAGCGGATTACGTGAACGTGCACTTCCTGCTACCTGTGGAGAGCCCCTTTTATGAGCCCGTCTACATCTACGGGGGCCTCTCTGACTTCCAGTGCCAGGAGCGGTTCCAGATGGCCTATGACCCTCGGGCGAAGGCCTACACGGCCAACGTCCTGCTCAAGCAGGGGTTCATCGATTTCAGCTTCGTGACGCTGCCGGTGCACACCCCGGTGCCCGACATCACAGCCATCGAGGGCACGCACTACCAGACCGAGAACGACTACCTGGTGCTGGTCTACTTCACCGACCCGCAGCGGCGCTTCGACCGCTTGGTGGGCATGCGCTTCCTGAACAGCCGCAGAGGCTGAACGCTTGCCTCGGGTCCTAAGCAAGAAGCCTACTCCTTCACCACCTGTAGCACCGTGCCGCGACGGGTGAGCTGGATCGCGTAACGGCCGCTGGGCAAGGCGGAGATGTCCAGCTGGGCACCTGCCTTCAGCGTTCCTCCGCCCACCAGCAGTCCCCGGGCATCCAGCAGCAGGTACGGCTCATCGGTGGTCAACGCAGGCTCTACGCGCAGCACACCGGTCGTGGGATTGGGCACCGCGCGCATCACGGCCGGCATCGGAGCCGAACGAATGCCCATCGGGCAGTTCAGCTCGAAGAGGCTCACCGTGTTGCTCCCGCTGTTGGGGATGCAGATGCGCTGGTTGAACGTATCGAAGTCGATGTCGGCCGGGTTGTTCAGTCCGGGCACCTGGAGGTCGGTGAAGGTGGGGCTCCCCACACCCCAGTCGAACACGGAGATGCGGTCGGGTGACCAGGATGCGATCACCACCCGGCCAAAGCAGTCGACCGTGATGCCATCGATGTTCGTGAGCCCGGTGGTCACCGAACCGTTCAGGACACCGGTGTTGCGATCGTAGCTCTTCACCGCTGCATTGCTGCCCCAGAAGGCGACGAGCAGCTCATCGGTACCGGGCAGATGCACGATGCCATTGGGCTGACCTCCTGTATTGCTGACGAGGGTGATGTGGCTGTTGTTGGCCACGTCCACCTTGTAAATGCGCTGGGCACTGCTGCTGAAGTCCGTCACATAGAGGAACTGACCATCCGTGGTGATGCCGTTGCAGAACGTACCGCCCAGGCTCCGGTTGAACACCAAGGCGCCATCCGACAACCGATAGCCCTTCACGCTGCCGCCGCTGCATGCGAAGAGCGTGTCGCCCATGATCTCCAGTCCGTAGGGTGCGGGGCTCACGCTGACAAAGTCGGTGACGACACCGGCCTGGTCGCGCACCTTGATGACACCGCTGGAGGTGTTGCTCACGAAATAGCGGTCGCCCACAGCATCGTATTCCACGCTTTCCGGACCACTGTACTGGCCTTGGGCGGAGGCCACAACGAGGCACGCGAACGCGTGCAGCGCTTGGCGTTTGACGGAACGCATGTTGCAAGAATACGGGAGATGCACCATGCGGTTCAAGGTCCGAGATGGCGAGTTGTCAACAGTGCCTCAGCGAGTTACGGGCGACAGCGCACCAAGTACCCGTCCCGGACGTTAACCTTGTGCGTCGGTATGGGAACAACGACCACCAACAGCATCGAGGTCTCCGCAGCCTGCCGCTATGAGGAAGCACACAGCGACCCCTTGGCCGGACGCTTCCTGTTCAGCTACCGCATCACCATCACCAACCATGGTGCGGCCACGGTGCAGTTGCTTCGCCGGCACTGGACCATCCACGACAGTCTTACGGCGGTGAGGGAGGTGGAAGGGCCGGGCGTGGTTGGCGAGACCCCTGTGCTCGGACCGGGCCAGTCCTATTCCTACACCAGCGCCTGTGACCTGCGGAGCGGCCTGGGCCGGATGGACGGCACCTATTTGATGGTGACACGACCGGATGGGACGCACTTCCAGGTGGTGGTGCCCACCATGCATCTGAGGTTCCCCTTCAGCGCCAACTGAACGAAGCGTTAATAAGCTCAAACGTCGGGAGGCCCTGCAGGCAGAAGTCTACTTTTGCCGCGAGCATGCCAGCGTTGGAACCACGGTCCCCTGCCGCCCGATCGATCGCGAAGACGATCTCGGTGCTGCTGGCCACTTGGCTGCTGGTGCTGCCCATGACGGGCATGTTGCGCGTGTCGGTCATGCCTGATGGCCTCGGTTCCAGCACGTCGATGATGTTGCTGGAAGAGGAGGTGCATCCGGCCGAGGTGACCTGGCTGGCCCTCTTCACCGATCATGGGACCGGCCCCGATGGTGTGGGGTCGCTGCCCGAACTGGATGATGCGCGGCAGCTTTCCCATTACGGGGAAGTGCCCCATCTCCCTCCGTGGAGCTGACCGTAGGTCGCCTTCTGCGTCCCTTGCCGGAGCATCCGGCCCGTTCCCTGTGGAACGATGTGTCTTCACCGGACCCCTTTCTTACGTACTTCCCATGTCCCTATTTTCTCATTGGAAACAGGACCTCCCTGCGTCGGTGGTCGTTTTCCTGGTCGCCCTTCCTCTTTGTCTTGGCATTGCCGTAGCCTCGGGAGCCCCACCCTTCGCGGGCATCATCGCCGGGGTGGTCGGCGGGGTGCTCGTCGGCTGGCTGAGCGGATCCCCCCTGGGGGTGACCGGTCCGGCCGCAGGCCTCACCGGTGTGGTGCTCGTGGGCATCCAGCAACTGGGAAGTTTCGAACTGGTGGCTGCCGCCGTGGCGGTCTCGGGCCTGATACAGATCGCCTTGGGCGCCTTGCGGGCGGGGATCATCGCCTATTACTTCCCCAGTTCCGTGATCAAAGGCATGCTGGCCGGCATCGGCATCATCATCGTGCTGAAGCAGATCCCGCACCTGGTGGGTTACGACAAGAACCCGATGGGCGACGAGAGCTTCGATCAACCGGACCAGCAGAACACCTTCACCGAGCTGCTTCTGGCCATACAGGACCCGCATTGGGGGGCCCTCTTGATCGGTCTGGCGGGCGTCGCACTGATGTTGTTCTGGGAGCGCCCATTCATCCAGCGCAACCTCTGGCTTCGTTATGTGCCGGGTCCGCTGCTGGCCGTGATCGCAGGCCTCATCTTGGCCGCCGCCTTCGCCGGTCACCCCACCCTTGCCATCAATGCGGGGCACTATGTTGACCTGCCGCCGCTGGACGGCATGACCCTGTTCAGCCTGCCGGACCTCAGCGCCATCGGTTCTCCGGTGTTCTGGACCACGGCCGTCACCCTGGCCATCGTGGCCAGCATCGAGACCCTGCTGTGCGTGGAGGCCACCGATAAGATGGACCCCTGGAAGCGCATCACACCGGCCAACCGGGAGCTCTTCGCCCAAGGGACAGGCAACCTGGTGAGCGGCCTGCTGGGTGGCCTACCCGTGACGCAGGTGGTGGTGCGCAGCTCGGCCAACATCCAGGCCGGCGGGCGTGGCAAGCTCTCGGCCATCCTGCATGGTGTGCTCCTGCTGCTCGCCGTGGTCACCATTGGCGCACTGCTTCGGCAGATCCCTCTGGCCAGTCTGGCCGCCGTGCTCCTGCTGGTGGGTTACAAGTTGGCCAAGCCATCGCTCTTCATCAAGATGTGGAAGACCGGCCGGATGCAGTTCCTCCCCTTCCTGCTCACCGTGGGCTTCATGGCCGTTACCAACGACCTGCTCCGCGGCGTGGCGCTGGGCCTGGCGCTGGCCCTCGTCCACATCCTTTGGAAGAACTATAAGATACCTTTCCACTACGACCCCAACCGCTACAAGCCGGGTATGCCCATCTACATCGAACTGAGCGAGGATGTCACCTTCCTGAACAAGGCTGGCATCAAGCGCACCCTGAACGAGATCCCCGATGGAGCCCGCGTGGTGATCGATGCCGGCCGGTCACTGGACCTGGACCCTGATGTACGCGAGATCATCGATGAGTTCGCCAGCACCGCGGCCGAACGCAAGATCAAGCTGCAGCTCTTCAACTTCCCACCGCGCCCAGGTGAGGAGCCGCGGCCCTCGCGCAGCATGCTTGCCACGAACAATTGAACGTAACACCCTTCTCCACCATGGACAGCTACAAACGACTTCTACTGAACAACAAGGCCTGGGCCGAGAACACCGTGTCCGCCGACCCCGAGTTCTTCCACCGCCTGGAGAAAGTGCAGCGGCCGGAATTCCTTTGGATCGGATGCAGCGACAGCCGTGTGCCCGCCAACGAGATCACCGGCACCCAGCCCGGCGAGATCTTCGTGCACCGCAACATCGCCAACATGGTGGTGCATACCGACCTCAACCTCCTGAGCGTGCTTCAGTACGCCGTGGAATACCTCAAGGTGAAGCACGTGATCGTGTGCGGCCACTATGGCTGTGGTGGTGTGCAGGCCGCCATGACGCATCAGTCCCTGGGCCTGATCAACAAGTGGCTGCGGAACATCAAGGACGTGTACCGCCTCCACAAGGCGGAAGTGGATGCCCAGCCCGACGAACAATCCCGGTTGGACCGCATGGTGGAGCTCAATGTGCAGGAACAGGTGGAGGCGCTGGCCAAGACCAGCATCATCCAACGCGCCTGGAAGGACCGCGGAGGGCCCCACCTCCATGGATGGGCCTATCGGTTGAGCGATGGCCTCGTGCATACGATCTGTGAAATGCCCGCCGGTTCCACGATCGACCCGATCTATCGCTTCGACAACCTGGACTAAGCGGGTTGAGCCGGCAGGGATCCTGACAGCTGTCCATGGCCGAACTTCGCGGCCATGGACAGCGCCCTGCTCAACGCCAACCTGACGAACCCCACGCTGCTCTTCTTCCTGCTCGGCATCCTGGCCAAGTTGGTGAAGAGCGACCTGGAGGTGCCGGCCTCCAGTTCCAAGTTCATCAGCCTCTACCTGCTCTTCTCCATCGGTTTCAAGGGCGGGCAGGAACTGACACACAGCGGGCTGGATGGCACCATCGTGGCCTCGCTGGTCTTCGGTATGGTGGTGGCTGCGGCCATCCCCTTCTACGTGTTCTTCCTGCTGAAGAACAGCCTTGGTGCCCAGAACGCCGGGGCCATCGCCGCCGCCTATGGATCGGTGAGCGCCGTGACCTTTGTGGCCGCCACGGGCTTCCTGGAGACCCGCGAGCTGACCTTCGGCGGTCACATGGTGGCCATCATGGCCCTGATGGAGAGCCCGGCCATCATCGTGGGCATGGTGCTGTTGAAGCGCTATGACCGCGAGGGCTCCGAGCACACCTCACTGGGCCAGGTGATCAAGCACAGCCTCACCAATGGAAGCGTGCTGCTGCTCATCGGCAGCCTGGCCATCGGGCTGGTGGCCGATGCCAAGCAGGCCGAGGGCATCAAGCCCTTCACCACCGACATCTTCAAGGGCTTCCTCGCCATCTTCCTGCTGGAGATGGGCATGGTGACCGCCGCGCGCTTCGGGGCCTTCCGGAAGTATGGGCTTCCCGCCAGTGCCACGGCCGTGCTCATCCCGCTGGTCAATGGCAGCCTGGTGGCCTGGCTCAGCGGCTTCATCACCCCAGTGGTCGGGGACCGGTTCATGTTCGCGGTGCTCGCGGCCAGTGCCAGCTACATCGCCGTGCCGGCCGCCATGCGCCTGGCCGCACCCAAGGCCGACCCGGGTCTCTACATCCCCATGGCCCTGGGCATCACCTTCCCCTTCAACCTGATGATCGGCATGCCGGTGTACTTCAGCATCATCACTTATTGACCCATTGATTAAGTATTACTTGTCGATGAATTAAGTAATACTAACTTTGCGCCCATCATGGGCGTCATCCACCAGCACCTTCGTCCCGATCCCGCGCTCTACCTGAAGGACCCGGAGTCCACGGACATCGGGCGTGCACTGCTCAGCCACGGGCTGGAGCTGATCCTGGAACTGGGATTGGAAGCCTTCACCTTCCGCAAGCTGGCCCAGCGGGTGGGTACCACGGAAGTGACAGTCTACAAGTACTTCGCCAACAAGCAACGGCTGTTGCAGTACTACTTCCAGCTCTATTGGCTGTGGTTGCGGCAGGTGGGTTCGCAGGAAGTGGAGCGCACATCGGAGCCGCGGAAGGTGCTCGCGCAGGTCGTTGAGCTGCTATGCGGTGTATGGCCCAGCACCCTGCCTCCCCTTCAACTGGACCCGGCGGGGCTCCGCAAGCTCGTGATCGCCGAGGGCATGAAGAGCTACCTGCACAAGAACGTGGACGATGACAACGCCCGGAGGCTCTTCCATCCTTACAAGGAGTTGAGCGCCTTCGTGGCAGCGCGCTTGGTGGCCTGCCGTGCGGATGTGCCCTGGCCGCGCTCCTTCGCCACCACGGTGATCGAGATGGCCCACTCCCTGCCCTTCCTGATGGAGCATCTCCCCTCGCTCACCGAACTGAGCAGTCGCCGGGACCTGAAGCAGCTGGCCCAGCACCTGATGCACCGCACCATCACCTACCTGGAACACGCACAACCCATCACCAACAAATGAGCAAACGCATCACTGTGGCACCCGGCGACGGTATCGGACCCGAGATCACCCAGGCCGTGCTACGCATCCTCGAGGCGGCCTCTTGTGGACTGGAATACGACCACATCGAAGTGGGCGAAAAGGTTTACCTGAGCGGTAACAGCAGCGGCATTCCCGCAGGAGCTTGGGAGACCCTGCGTCGGAACCCCGTATTCCTCAAGGGACCCATCACTACCCCTCAGGGTTCCGGCTACAAGAGCCTGAACGTGACCATCCGCAAGACCCTGGGGCTTTATGCGAACGTGCGCCCCTGCCGCAGCTACCATCCGTTCGTCAGGACCCAGCACCCCAACATGGACGTGGTGGTGGTGCGCGAGAACGAGGAGGACCTCTATGCCGGCATCGAGCACCGCCAGACCACGGATGTGTTCCAATGTTTGAAGATCCTGAGCCTGCCGGGTACCGAGAAGATCATCCGGTACGCGTTCGAATATGCGCATGCGAATGGCCGCAAGAAGGTGACCTGCCTGGTGAAGGACAACATCATGAAGGTGACCGACGGCATGTTCGCCGACATGTTCCGTCGGGTGGGCAAGGAGTACCCCGGCATTCAGCAGGAGGTGCAGATCATCGACATCGGCACGGCGCGGGTGGCCACACAGCCCGATCGGTACGACGTGATCGTGACCCTGAACCTCTACGGTGACATCATCAGCGACGTCACGGCGGAGCTCACCGGCAGCGTGGGCATGGCCGGCAGCGCCAACATCGGCGACCGCATCAGCATGTTCGAGGCCATCCACGGCAGCGCACCCGACATCGCGGGCCAGGGGATCGCCAACCCGAGCGCCATGCTGAACGCCGCGTGCATGATGCTGGTCCACCTGGGAATGCCGGAAAAGGCCGAGGCCATCCAGAACGCGTGGCTCTGCACCCTGGAGGACGGCCTCCATCCCGGCGACATCTACCAGGAGGGCGTTTCCAAGAAGCGGGTCGGCACCATCGAGTTCGCCGATGCCGTGATCGAACGGCTGGGACGCAAACCACAGCAGTTGCGGAGCGTGGAGATGAAGCATGGGACCTCGCTCAGCTTCACTTACGACCGCCCTGTGGTCAAGCGGGAGCTGTGCGGGGTGGACGTGTTCGTCTGCGACCCGGACAGCTCGCCGGATGCACTTGCGGCACGGCTGCAGAAAGCCTCGCATGGCATGCTGAAGCTCAAGCTCATCACCAACCGTGGCGTGAAGGTGTGGCCGGAGGGCTTCCCCGAGACCTTCTGCACCGATCACTGGCGCTGCCGGTTCGTTGGCCCCGACGTGGAGATCAGCGACAGCAAGGCCACCTACATGCCCATCGGCCAGCGCCAGATCGTGCAGATGCTGCACCTGCTCACCGAGGCGGGCATCGATGTGATCAAGACGGAGAACCTTTACCTGTTCGACCACGTGCGTGGCTTCTCCCTGGGGCAGGGGGAATAGGCGATCGGATGAGCGGGCGATCGGATGAGCAGGTTGCAGGCCTCGACCGCTTCAACGGTCGTGTGCTCGGTGTGGCCAGCATGCACGGCAAGGAGCGGGTCATCGGTCCGGCACTGATGGCCCGCCTGCCGCTGGCCGGCGTGGTCGTCATCCACGAACTGGACACCGACAAGTTCGGGGCCTTCAGTGGCGAGGTGGAGCGCGGCGCCGACCCACGCACGGCCTGCCTGCAGAAGGCGCGGCACGGGGCCGAGGTATCCGGGCTGGACCTGGTGATCGCCAGTGAGGGCAGCTTCGGCCCCTACCCTCCTGCTCCGTTCATATCGTGCGATGAGGAATGGCTGGCACTGGTGGACCTGCGCAACGCGACCGAACTGGTCCATCGGCACGTGAGCCTGAACACGGTGTTCGGCGGAGAGGAATGCCAAAGCGAGGGCGAAGTGATCGCCTTTGCCACACGGATGCAGTTCCCCGAACACCACCTGGTGCTGAAGCCGGCGGCGGCCTGGCGCAGCGGTGACCGCGTGATCAAGGGCATCAACGACCGGGACACCCTGGTGCGTGCGGCCCGCATGCTGCTGGCTGAGAACGGCACCATCTGGGTAGAGTGCGACCTGCGCGCCATGGCCAACCCCACCCGCATGCGGGTGATCGGCGATGCGGCCGAAGCCTTCGCCGCCGATCTGGCACGCTGCTGTCCGACCTGCGGTCTGTTCAACTTCGCCATCACCCAGGCCTTGTGGGGGCTTCCCTGCGGCCAGTGCGGCTTTCCCACCCGGAGCACCCGGGCCCACCTGCGCGAATGCCGGGGCTGTGGCCACCGGCAGGAGGCCGAACGCCCCGACGGCAAGCGCACGGAGGATCCGCAGTATTGCGATCTCTGCAATCCCTGATGATGGATGTCCGGTCCCGATCGGTGAAAGGTGATGATGGGGATATCTTCGCAACCTCACACCCGAAACCATGACGGACGCCATCTTTCACAGCCCCGCCCCCATCAATGAACCCGTGCTCTCCTACGCTCCGGGCACCAAGGAGCGCGAGCAGCTGCTGGCCGAGTATGACCGTCTGGTGAAGCAGAAGCGCGAGCTGCCCATGTGGATCGGGGGCAAGGCCGTGGAAACGAGCGACCGACGTCCGGTGCGTCCGCCGCATGACCACAAGCGCATCATCGGCTACAGCCACCATGGCACGCAGACGCATGTGCGCGCGGCCATCAACGCCGCGCTGAAGGCGAAGAAGGATTGGGAGGCCATGCGCTGGGAGGACCGCGCGGCCATCTTCCTGAAGGCGGCCGACCTGATCGCCGGGCCGTACCGCGCCACCATCAACGCGG
>ENA-UOUJ01001177-UOUJ01001177.1-activated-sludge-metagenome-genome-assembly--contig:-NODE-1177-length-14481-cov-77.305767_pt1 | contig 14481 bp, 11 predicted proteins | sample MGYA00249839_ERZ747224 | MGnify/ENA primary metagenome ERZ747224 (study PRJEB28782, sample SAMN03220277) | activated sludge metagenome | biome: wastewater; feature: sewage sludge; material...
GTCACCTGGTGTTTTATCAAACGATGCCATAACAAGGCATAGCCAAAAGCGGGGTTGGACATGGGAGCTGGAAGTTTATCGTATTATCAAAATTTAGTGTAAATTGGCTGAACGCTTCGCGAAAAATACAGCCAATTTACGGGATGTTTTGCCGTTCTAACTCCCCGCCATCGGCTATGCGAGAACGTTACCACCAATGCTAAAAAGACAGACGACACAACAAGACAATGACTGAAAATGGACTCGACATACAGACCATATCGACAAAGCGGACAGACAAACAGGCTGACCGTGTTTTGCTATTGGTACAGGTGACAGAAAAGCAAGAAAAAGCCGACCCTTCGCATTTTTTAAAATTTCTTTTAGCCAACCGCACAAACGGCACATTTGGTTTTGCCCGTCACACAAGCCGACCCTTCATAAAACCAAAAGAGCCGTTTTTTGCCATCGCACATAAAACGAGTAAATCCGAACTTTGTGACATAAATTGTAAGAATTGATGTATGACTAAAACAGTAAATGAAGCATTTAATAAATTCCTTGCCGACAAGGTTAACCTTGATTCTGATAAAACGAAAAAAGCACGTGGTAGCCGTGACTGGTTGGTCGGACAGATAGAAACTTTTCCAGATGGGGACTCTAAATTTCCGAGCATTTACTCAGAAAGAAACATCTTCTTCGGTTCGTTTTCTAGGCGGACAAAAAAACGTCCACTAGACGACATTGATATTATGATTTGTATGAAAGCAGACGGCTGCACATACATCGAACTCCCTGACAAAATCGAAATAACTGCACCTGATGCCGCTACACGCTTTAAAGACTACGTGAACGAAGGAACAAGCATTCTTAATTCCAGAAAGGTAATTAATGCTTTTATTGCAAAACTTGTAAGCGTACCGCAATATAAAAAGGCCGAGATTAATAGAAACTTAGAAGCTGCAACCCTTAATCTCGAATCCTATGATTGGGTTTTTGATATAGTGCCGTGTTTTTTTACAAAAGAAGATGATTACAATCGGACTTACTACATAATTCCAGACGGAAGCGGAAATTGGAAGAAAACTGATCCGAGAATTGATAGCGACAGAATCACAAATATTAATCAAGCACACAGGGGCAATGTGCTAAATGTAATTCGTTCAATTAAATTTTGGAATAGTAGAGCCACAATGCCAACAATGGGCTCCTACCTGCTCGAAAATATGGTGCTTGATTATTATGCTGAGCAAACCGAGATAGCATCTCAATATGTTGACATAGAAATTGAAAAAGTGCTTCTAGCTATCCATAGAAGGGTTTCTAACTCCGTTTATGACCCAAAAAGAATTCAAGGCGACATCAACAATCTTAGCTTTGAGGATAGAAAAAAAATAAAAGATAGAGCATATCAGGATTATGTAAAGGCATTTGATGCTAGAATACTGGAGACCCAAAACAACCATAAAGATGCCATTAGCAAATGGGTAGAAATATTTGGATACAAATTCCCGAAATATGAATGAAATTGGTAAACATATAATTCAGGAGCAAGACTCTGAAACGAGCATCAAATATTTGTCGGCACAAAAGCAGCTTTATATAAATGGCAAATCAACTTTTGCTTTTCAGGTTTTGATTGCGGTACCTATTCCAATTCTAATTTCAATTGTAACGCCACTTTTGGGAAAGGAAGAACAAAGCATTGTTTGGATATTTGTTCTTTACAGCATCATTGCCACATTTCTTGAATTTTTCTGTGAAGACAGAGCAATGAAAGTAAAAAAGCTCGCTGCATCCATACAGGAAAAATTTGACACTTCTGTTTTATTGATTGATTGGAACAAAACACTCATAACAACAAAGCCGGACGATGGTCTAATTTTAAGATATTATAATAAGTACGTAAAAAAGAACAAACTCGATAAGCTATATGGTTGGTATTCAAATGAAGTGATGCCAGTTGATACAAATATTGCAACGCTTCTGTGTCAACGAACTAATTGCAGTTATGATTTTACCTTGAGACAACGCTACACAAACACAATACTGTTATTGGCTGCTGCAACATTCTTAATTCTCTTGATTGTGGCTGGACAAAACGGTTTGACAGTTCCGAATTTCATTTCCACAGTCTTATTTCCTTCACTACCTGTATTTGTACTGGCATACAAACAAATTAGCACTAATAAAGAAGCTATTGATAATCTCAAGGAACTGAAAGAATTAATTGAAGGTCGTTTGGAAAATCTAAACATCAATGACCAAGTTGAACTGAATTTAATTCGGCAAATTCAAGATAAAATATATCTTAAACGCATTAATAGCCCTTTGCTGCCTGAGTGGGCTTACAATTTATTAAGGCAAAATCTGGAAGATGAAATGCATTTTTCAGTAAAGGAGAAAGTAAAAGAACTAATGAAATAAAAAAACAAAGATTAAATGGCAATCAAAAAATCTGAATTATATAGCTCGCTTTGGGCAAGTTGTGACGAACTAAGAGGCGGAATGGATCCGAGCCAATATAAGGACTATATTCTTGTGTTGTTGTTCGTGAAATATGTGAGTGACAAATATGCCAATGATCCTGATGCAATTATTGAAATTCCCAAAGGTGGTAGTTTCAAGGATATGCAAGCCTTGAAGGGCAACAAGGACATTGGCAATCAAATCAACATCATTATTGGTGAACTGGCAAAAGCCAACGACCTGAAAGGTGTGATTGATGTGGCTGACTTTGCTGATGATGACAAACTAGGCAAAGGCAAAGAAATGGTAGACAGGTTGAGCAACCTGATTGCCATTTTTGAAAATCCGGCTCTTGACTTTTCTAAAAACCGTGCAGGTGGCGATGATATTCTGGGAGATGCCTTTGAATACCTGATGAAAAACTTTGCTACAGAAAGCGGTAAGAGTAAAGGACAATTCTACACACCAAGCGAAGTAAGCCGTGTGATGGCGAAAGTGCTTAATATTCACAACGCTACCAACCGCACCACTTTTTATGACCCCACTTGTGGTTCTGGCTCATTGCTGTTGAAAGCTTTGGACGAAGCCGATGGTAAAGGCACCATTTACGGACAGGAAAAAGATGTGGCCACTGCCGCCCTTGCCCGTATGAATATGATTTTGCACGGACAAGAAGCCATTGAAATTCATCGTGGGCAAAGCACCCTTTCCGACCCGTTTTTCAAAGACAGCAACGGCCATCTGAAAACCTTTGATTTCGTAGTAGCCAATCCGCCCTTTTCTTCCAAAAACTGGGCAACGGGTTTTGACCCGCAAAATGACCTTTACGGACGTTTTGAAAAAGATGAAGAAGAAAGTGCCAAAACTGGAAAAGCCACTTACAAAACACCACCCGATAAAAATGGTGATTATGCCTTTTTACTTCACATTTTAAAATCCATGAAAAGCACAGGAAAAGGGGCTTGTATTTTGCCACACGGAGTATTGTTCCGTGGAAATGCGGAAGCCGAAATACGCAAGAGCTTGATTTTGCGTGGCTACATCAAAGGCATTATCGGGCTACCTGCCAACTTGTTTTACGGTACGGGTATTCCTGCCTGCATCATTGTAATGGCCAAAGAAGGAGCCGATGAACGCAAGCACATCTTTATGATTGATGCCAGCAAAGGCTTCATTAAAGACGGAAACAAAAACCGCCTTCGTGAACAGGACATACATAAGATTGTGGATGTGTTCAACAAACAAATTGAACTGCCCAAATACAGCAGATTAGTAGGTGTGGAAGAAATCAGCGACCCAAAAAATGATTTTAACCTAAACATTCCACGATACATTGACAGCCAAGAAGCAGAGGATATTCAAGACATTGCTGCCCATTTGTTGGGCGATATTCCCAATGCCGACATTGATGCACTGGAAGAATACTGGAAAGTTTATCCTTCTCTGAGGAAGCAACTATTTAAAGACGGACGCAAAAACTATTCACAACTCACAGTAGAGCCGGCACAGGTAAAGAATGAAATTTTCTCACATCCCGAATTTGTGCAATTCAGCAAAGATATGGATGCCGTGTTTGAAGGTTGGAAAACCAAGAACACCGCTTTTCTTAAATTACTTAAAACAGGCATCAAACCCAAGCAAACCATTTACCGCATTTCGGAAGATGTGCTCACTACCTACACAGGCAAAGCCCTGATGGACAAATACGATGTGTATCAGCATTTGATGAATTATTGGAATGAGGTAATGCAAGACGATTGCTACCAGATTTCAGCCGATGGCTGGAAAGCCGAATTGAGTATCATCAAGCAAACCAAATCAGCCACCGTATGGGATTGTGATTTAGTGCCAAAATACCTGGTGATTGACCGCTATTTCCTTGCCGAAAAACAAGCCATTGAAAAGCTAGAAACAGAGAAAGAAGCAGTTGCCAATCAGTTGACTGAACTCGAAGAAGAGCACAATACCGAAGATGGCTATTTTGCAGAATTAGACAAAGTAAACAAAGCCAATGTGCAAAAACGATTGAAAGAACTTTTGGCAGCAAAACCCAAAGGCAAAAAATCCGCATTGGCATTGGCAGCAGAGCCGGAAGCTGCTTATGGCGAACAAGCCGTTTTAGAGCAATACTTAGAGTTGACCGAAAAACAAACCGAACTCAATAAAAAGATAAAGGAAGCCCAGACCGAATTGGACAAGAAAGTGATTGAACGCTACAAGACACTCACCGAAGATGAGATCAAGCAACTGGTGGTAGATGACAAATGGATGGCCAATATTGAACGCAGTGTGAAAACAGAAATGGAACGCATTAGCCAACGCCTAACGCAACGAATTAAGGAATTGGCAGAACGCTACGAAACACCATTGCCAGCACAAACCTATGAGGTAAAACTATTGGAAGAGCGGGTAAATAAACACTTGGAAATGATGGGCTTTAAAATGGAAACCCTATAAAAAACGAAACCCGCTAGTTTGAATTGCTTCAGGGACTAACGGGAATAAGATGATGCAAAGATATGACAGTAAACTTGAAAATGCAAACAAATTCAAAGAATAATGAGGTATAGCGACTTTGAAGGCATAATGACCCCGGCCCGAATGAACCGCTACAGGCTAGCTTGCGGTGGCAATACCCGTAAGGCAATGACGCTTTACCGCAAAAACCTGCAACTCACCCAGGAGTTGTTTACCGTAATCAGTTGCTTTGAAGTGGCCTTGCGAAATGCCATAGATGCACAGGCGGTTCCGGCATTGGGTACCGATTGGTTAAGGGATGCGGCTGCACCGGGTGGCATATTTGACAACCCAAGATGTCGCTTGACAAGAGACAATATCAACGATGCTATTGGAAAATTGCACGTGTATAGCCACTACAAATTGGTTGCAGAGCTTGGCTTTGGTTTTTGGCGATATATGTTTTCAAAACATCAGTTTAATGCTACAGGAAGGATTATGCTTAGGGTATTTCCTTCCAAGCCTACTTCTACCCCGGCCATTCAGTACAACAACATTTATGTGTTTAACCAACTGGCAGCTCTCAATGACATACGCAACCGAATGGCACACCACGAGCCTATTTGCTTTCTACCCCAGCAACCTGTAAAAAACACCACTTATGCCCGACAGCATTACAACCTGATTTTACAGTTGTTTCAGTGGATGCAGATAGACGAAGCGGCTTTGCTCTATGGCTTAGACCATATCAATGCAGTTTGTAATGAAATAGATAATTTATGATGGAGATAGCAGATAAATACAAACAAACCGAAGTAGGGCTCATTCCAGAGGATTGGGAGGTGAAAACAATTGGAGAAATCTCGAAGCTAAAAAATGGATATGCTTTTAGCAGTGAATTCTTTTCTAAAACTGGCCCCATAGTAATAACACCGGGCAATTTTAAACTTGATGGTGGGTTGAAATTTACTGATAGGAATACAATACGCTATTCAGGATACATTTCTAAAGAAATGCAATTTCAAAATGGGGACTTATTGATAGTAATGACAGACTTAACACCAGATTGTAATTTATTAGGGAAACCTGGTATAGTTAATTCTGAAGAAATTATTTTACACAATCAACGAATTGGGAAAATTACAATAACATCTAACCTTGTTAAGCAAGAATATTTATACTGGTTTTTTATATCGGATTTGTTTTCAAAAAGAATGAAAGAAACTGCAACAGGTTCAACTGTTCGTCACACATCTGTTGGAAGTATAAACAATTCACTTATCCCTATCCCCACCAAAGCCGAACAAACCGCCATTGCCACCGCCCTATCCGATGCCGATGCCTTGATAAGCAGTTTAGAAAAACTCATTGCCAAAAAGCGAATGATAAAGCAAGGAGCAATGCAACAACTGCTGCAACCGAAAGAAGGTTGGGAAGTGAAGAAGTTGGGTAGTATCGGAAAACCGTATGGGGGACTTTCTGGAAAATCAAAAGAAGATTTTGAAAATGGTAAGTACCCTTACATTCCATTTATGAATATAATGAGTAACCCTGTAATTGATACTAGCTATTTAGACTACGTAAATATTAATGCAGGGGAAAGTCAGAACAATGCACAAAAGGGAGATTTGTTTTTTAATGGGTCGTCAGAAACACCTGAAGAGGTCGGTATGTGTTCAGTTCTATTGGACGATATTCCCAATCTGTACCTAAACAGCTTTTGTTTCGGTTTTAGACTTAATAAAGACAGTAGATGTATTGGGCTATATCTTTCGTATTATTTCAGGAGTAATGAAGGACGAAAGCTATTTTATTCAATGGCACAAGGAGCAACTCGTTTCAATCTTTCGAAAAGTAATTTCAATAAACTCGAATTGCGCCTTCCTTCACCAGAAGAACAAACCCGCATCGCTACCATCTTATCCGATATGGATGCGGAGATAGCGGCATTGGAGGCTAAGTTGGAGAAGTACAAAAAAGTGAAATTGGGGATGATGCAAAATTTATTAACGGGGAAAATACGGTTGATATGATGCTATACCACGCAACATTAGAATCCTTTGAGGTTGGTAGAACATACACTGCCAATGAAATAACGCCTTATTACAGGCAGAATGAATTAAACGGAAGAGCTTGGGTTGATGACCTTTTAAATCATAATAAACCTGAAAACGTCCCAGAAAGACACAATACGTTTTTTGCTTGTGATTGCATTGAGAATTGTTATGCATATATCTCATCAAGATATCCCGATAGGAAAGCTGACTACAAATTCTATTGTGTTGAAATGCAAAATCCAGTTTCAGGGGTTATGTGCTTGACTGACTTGCTAAATGATTTGGGAAATAATCATCCCAATTTAAACATTGTAGTTGCTGAGTATTGGTATCCCACCAAGGAATGGAAGTATTTAGAATTTTTAAGCCAAGAAATGAAAGTTTTGGACACTGTCACACCTTCCCAAATGCAGATTTTTGGTTCAAGAGTTAAATATCTGCACGACTATGAAATGTATAAATGTTGGCTCAAAGAGCTTAAGTAACCAGTAAAATCGAAAGAAAATAATGGCACAAGAAATAGTACAAAGCTTAATTACACCCAATGCTCACACCATCAACAAGGTGTTTTCGGAGAAAGACCGTTACTACATTGATATTTACCAGCGGGATTATAAATGGCAAAAAAGCCAGGTAGAAACCCTTCTTCGTGATATCGAACTTCGCTTCAATCTAACCAAGAGAAATATCAGCGACCCTAAGAACATTAAGAAAGATGTGTTAGAGAATTTTAAGCCCTACTTTCTCAATACTTACCTGACTTGCAAAACCAGCAATTATGTTTCAATCGTTGACGGGCAGCAGCGGTTAACCACTTTTCTCATTATGTTGATTGCATTGAAGCGATTGGTTGCAGAAGTTCATAAAAATGAGAATTATACTGTAAAAACAGTCAGCACCGCCACCTTGGAAAAACTCATTTTTGAAGCAGACGATTTTGACAAACCGGAATACTATAAGATTTACAACCCTAATCGCCAAAGTGCATTCGACTTCATTCTGGGCAACTTGGAAACATACGAACCCAAAGACGAAACCCAAAAACGAATTGTAGAGAATTTCGGAATCATTTCAGGATATTTCAATGGCTTTTTTAAGTCTGAGATTCCCGAAACTCCGATTGACGTTACCAAACTAACTTACTACATCTATTACGTTCTGGAAAAGCTCAATATTGTTGAAATTCACATTGAGCAGCAGGAAAATGTGGCCACCATTTTTGAAGTAGTAAACGACCGTGGACTTGGATTAAAGCCTTATGAAATCCTGAAAGGAAAGTTTCTTGGGAATTTATACAATCAGCAAAAAGAAAAAGCAAATGAGATTTGGGTGGAGCTGCAAAATAAATATTACAACAGCGTGATCAAGAACAGCACCGAAAACGAGATTGACCTAGACACCTTCTTTAAGCTGTATTTAAGAGCAAAGTTTGCCGACACCGAAAATGATTACAAGAAATTTGAGGATAAGTATCATTATGAAATTTACTCTAATCAAAAGATTCTGAATTTCTTCAATCGCTTTGAAGATACCGAGAAGCTTTATCAATGGGTAGTAAATGATTTCAAATACTTTGCGGAACTGCATCTTTCCATCCGAACATCCTACGACAATGAATTCCTGATTTTCAATAAACTGCTCGACCAAAATCAGCAGTATCTATTGATTGTATCGGCCATTGAATTAAACGACAAACAGGAAAAAGAAAAAATCACTTTGGTGGCGAAGAAATTCGACCAAATGCACGCCACCATACGCTTATTGGATTTATACGACAGTAACGATTTTCAGGATTTGGTTTACAAACTTCTTCCGAAGGTCAGAAACAAAACCCTTCAAGAAATTACCGAAGCGTTTGACACTGTCTTGATTGAGTTTTTGGAGAGTGAAGAAATTATCACCAAAGGAGCATATGCAAACATTGGCGATTTATACAAGTACGAACTATTCCAAAATACACGTAACCGCTGGCTGAATTTCACCAAGTACACCTTAATGCGAATTGATAAGTATTTGGCTGATGTATTAGACAAACCATCATACTGCAAAGACACCTTAGCCGATTTAGAAGAACGTTTCAACAAGAATAACAAAAAGGTGTACGGTATGCATTTAGAGCATATTTACGCTAACAATGATAAGAACAAGAAACTCTTTACCGATGAACACGGCATTTTTGATGAAGCTAAATTCAACACTGTTAGAAACAAATTAGGAATGGTGCTTTTGCTGAAAGACAAACAAAATATCAGCAGCAATAACGATTACTATATTTTGAAAGTTGACGACTACAAGACGAGTAATTTGATTTGGAATGAATTATTAGTTGGTCATATGGACTCCATAGACAGAAGAAACTTACCCCAACACATAAATTTCACCACAATAAATCCTAATGCAGACGGTGTATTCCCGATTGATATGCTGGAAACAAGGCAAAAAGAAACTTTTGAGATGCTGAAATTAATATGGGGCTTTAATTAGAAAAATATGAGCAAAGTAGGACAAATAGAACGTGCCACTCAAAATCGTGTAGTCAAGCTTTTTCAGGAAGTATTAAAATACGGCTATTTGGGAAATCTGGAAAAAGAAGAAGATAACAGCAATATCAATGAAGCTTTGCTCACGGCATACCTTACTAAAAAAGGCCACAGTCAAAACCTGATTGGCAAAGTTTTGTATGAGTTTAAGAAAATTGCCACTATCAACACCAATGACGACCTGTATCAGGCTAACAAAAATGTGTATGCGGCATTGCGATACGGTATTAATGTAAAAGAAGAAGCAGGGCAAAACAAAGAAGCGGTTTACCTGATAGATTGGAAAAATCCTTTAGAGAATTACTTTGCAATTGCAGAAGAAGTCACCATCAAAGGGCAGCACAACAAACGTCCTGATATTGTACTGTATATCAATGGCATTGCATTGGGTGTTTTGGAGTTGAAACGCAGTACGGTTTCTGTTTCAGAAGGCATTCGCCAAAACAACGACAACCAAAAACATCTTTTCATAAAACCTTTTTACACCACCATTCAGTTGGTAATGGCGGGGCAAGACGTAGAAGGTTTGCGATATGCAGCCATCGACACACCTGAAAAATATTATTTGAAATGGAAGGAAGTCAATGAAGAGTTTAATCCGAATGACACCTATCTGTTAGAGTTAACCAAATCCATTCGGGAGCAAGCTGCCCAAGCCGAAAATCTGTTGGATAAGAACATCATTGAAATGCTCGGCAAAGAACGGCTCATTGAAATCCTACACGATTTTGTCGTGTTCGACCGTGGGCAAAAGAAATTTTGCCGCCCCAATCAGTATTTTGGTATCAAAGCAGCTCAGGAAAGCATTCGCAATCGTGAGGGCGGCATCATTTGGCACACACAGGGCAGTGGCAAAAGTCTGACAATGGTTTGGCTTACCAAGTGGATTCGGGAATTCAACCCCAATGCCCGTGTGCTCATTATTACCGACCGTGACGAACTGGACAAACAAATTGAAAAAGTTTTTAAAGGCGTTGATGAGCAAATCCTTCGCACCAAAAGCGGAGCCGATTTGATAGAAAAACTCAATGCCACTACACCTTGGTTGTTATGTTCATTGATTCACAAATTCGGCAATAAAGAAGAAGCGGACTATGACAGCTATCTGGAAGAATTGAAGAACAGTCTGCCTAAAGATTTCAAACCCAAGGGCGACTTTTATGTGTTTGTAGATGAATGTCACCGTAGCCAAAGCGGAGATTTGAATAAGGCAATGCGTAAAATCTTGGGTGATGACGCCTTGTTCATAGGTTTCACAGGTACGCCATTGATGAAAGCCGACAAACAAAAGAGCATTGAGATTTTTGGCAAATACATTCATACCTACAAATTTGACGAAGCTGTAAAAGATGGTGTTGTTTTGGATTTGCGTTATGAAGCCCGTGACATAGAGCAGAAAATCACTTCACTGGATAAGATAGATGCTTGGTTCGACAGTAAAACCAAAGGGCTAACCGACTTTGCCAAAACTGAATTGAAACAGAAATGGGGTACAATGAAAAAGGTGTTCAGTTCGGTAGGTCGTTTGCAGAAGATTGTTGCCGACATTCTGTTGGATATGGAAACTCGTGAACGCTTGCAAAACGGCAGAGGGAATGCTATTTTGGTTTCAGACAGCATTTACAATGCTTGCCGCTTTTATCAGTTGTTTCAGGATTCGGGTTTTACCCGTTGTGCCATTGTTACATCATTTGCACCATCGCACAGCGACATCAAGGGAGAAGGCGAAGGCTACACCGAAAAGTTGATGCAATACGACATATACCAAAAAATGCTCAACGGCAAAACACCGGAGGATTTTGAAGATGAAGTAAAAAAACGCTTCATTGACGAACCGGCTCAAATGAAACTGCTGATTGTTGTGGACAAGCTACTCACAGGATTTGATGCACCAAGTGCCACCTACTTGTACATAGACAAAAGTATGCGTGACCACGGCTTGTTTCAAGCCATTTGCCGTGTAAACCGTTTGGATGGTGACGACAAAGATTACGGTTACATTATTGACTACAAAGATTTGTTCGGCAGTTTAGAAACTGCGTATAAAGATTTTACTTCAAAAGCATTTGAAGATTACGACCAAAAAGATGTGGAAGGCCTTCTCTCCGACCGTTTAGCAAAAGGTAAAGAACGTTTAGATGATGCATTAGAAACAATCAAAGCTTTATGTGAAGATGTGGTTCCACCCAAAGGAACCCAGCAATACATTTCTTTTTTCTGTGGCAATCCACAAATTAAAGAAGACCTGAAAGACACGGAACCCAAACGAGTAGCCCTTTACAAAGCAGTAATTTCTCTGATTCGTGCTTATGCTAATATAGCTGACGAAATGGAAGAAGCGGGTTACAAACCTGCCCAAATTGAAAAGATAAAAGAGGAAATAAAACACTTTGAAAATGTTCGCAAGGAAATCCAATTAGCCAGTGGCGACTGGGTGGACTTGAAACAATACGAGCCAGCAATGAGGCATTTGATCGATAGCTACATTGCCGCTGAAGAAAGTAAAAAGGTTTCTGCTTTTGATGATTTTAGCCTGGTGGAATTGCTAGTAAAAGATGGGAAAGCCGCTTTGGATAACCTGCCTGAGAATATTAAAAAGAACAAAGAGGCAATGGCAGAAACCATTGAGAACAATCTTAGGAAAGTAATCATTGAAGAAAGTCCGACCAATCCAATTTACTATGAGAAAATGAGTGTGTTGCTTGATGAACTCATTAAACTCCGCAATGAAGAAGCGGAAGCTTATGAAAAATATCTGGAAGAGATTGTAAAACTTGCCGTTAAAATCATAAAGCCTGAAACAAGCAACGAATATCCTTCAAGCATAAACACGCAAGCCAAACGGGCATTGTATGACAACCTTGACCGTGACGAGCAATGTACTATTGCAATGGATAGTGCAGTGATTTATGGCAAACACGATGATTGGGAAGGAACACTTTCCAAGGAAAAACACTTGAAAAACAAGGTCGTAAAGCCTGTATTGGAAGAATATGATAAAGTCGAAAAGTTAGACCCCATTTTTGAGGTGATAAAACAGCAAAGAGAATACAAATAAGCAATGGAAGAAGTCAAGGTTTTACATATCACTTCCAATTTAAGTATTGATGTGGTTCGCAAAGACATCAAGAATATGCACCTGGCAGTCTATCCGCCAACGGGTAGAGTACGCATTGCTGCACCATTGCGAGTAAATGACGAAGCTGTAAAACTGTTTGCCATTTCAAAAATCAGTTGGATAAGAAAACATCAACGGAGTTTTGAAGCACAAGACAGACAAGCACCCAGACAATACAAAGAACGGGAGAGCCATTACTTTTTAGGGAAACGCTACTTACTAAGAATTACAGAACAAGACGCTCCGGCCAAAGTAGAGCTAAAGACAAAAACCTATATCGACTTATATATAAGGCCTAACTCGACAACTGAGCAGAAACAAACTATTCTCAACGAATGGTATCGAATAGAATTAAAGAAACTCGTTCAACCACTCATTGATAAATGGCAACAACAAATTGGTGTGGCAGTTGACGACTGGCAAGTAAAGCAGATGAAAACCAAATGGGGAACTTGCAAAATTGAGAAAAGAAGAATTTGGTTAAACCTAGAATTGGCCAAAAAACCACTTCACTGTTTGGAATACATCATCGTTCACGAACTAATCCATTTATTAGAAAGACATCACAACGACAGATTTCTTTCACTTATGGAAAAGCATATGCCACAATGGAAGTTTTATAGAGAGGAACTGAATCGTTTACCAGTAAGCCACGGAGAATGGACATACTAATAAATAGCCCAAGCATTTTGCAAGCACATTGCCAAAGCCCCACAAGCCGACCCGCAGACCAAAGCTTTGTCAAAGAGCTTGCAAAGCCAACACAAGAGAAAAAGAAATTTTAAAAAATGCCCCACCGCACGACAAAAGAAAATGAAAAACGAAGCAACAAATAGACCGGCAAACCACGGCAGACAAGGAAGCACTGGTGGTAACAGCGGTTTTGCAAAAAAGCGGGTTCAGTGGTTAATTGAACATACTACCTCGCATCAACTTTTGTGGTATGTTGACAGTTTTGAGCTCCGAAATCCGCTTCTTCGCAAAGCCGCAAACCGTTGGTGGCAAGTTTATTTTAATGACTTAAATATTGTAGAGAAGTATCAATTTGTAATAATAATGCAACTAATGCTAAGACACATTACCATAGCTATATTATTTATTCCACCGTTAAGCTTTTCCAAACATCAGGATTATATTGTTTTGCATAAAGGCGATACCATTTACGGAAAATATATTAAGCGTAATAGTATCAACAAATACATTCACATTCGAACAGACACTGGAAAGATCAAAGTACCCACTAAGGATGTAAAAGAATTCTATTGGAAGAATAAAAAATATAGGGTGTATGAAGACCCTTGCGAGGGAGGTTTGAGTGCCTATAGTGTGCTGGTTGAGGGAAAAGTATCATTATTGCACAGTGGTGGTTACGAAGATTACTGTCCTCAGTTGTTAATTATCAACAATGAAGTATTTCCGCTCGAAAGAAAGCATCATTTTTCAGATGAAGCTTGGAATATCTTGTCAAAATGTCTTGCTTTTGAAGAAAAGTACGAAGCCTATTACAGCGAACGCCGCAACAAAATAATTGTTTGGGAATGGGTATATAGAAAAAGCAGAACAAAATTGTTAGAAATGATTAGGTATTACAATTCAAGTTGCGGAAATCCAGATTAGTAAAAATCAACTAACTACAACAAAGAAAACCAGCCACCAACATTGCATAGCCAAAAGCGGGGTTGGACTTGGGAGCCGGAAGTTTATCGTATTTTCAAAATTTGGTGTAAATTGGCTGAGCGCTTCGCGAAAAATACAGCCAATTTACGGGATGTTATGCCGTTCTAACTCCCCGCCATCGGCTATGCGAGGACGTTATAAGCCAGCGTTTTTGTTCTCTGAATATTTCAAGCTTTTTCTTTTC
>ENA-UOUJ01001178-UOUJ01001178.1-activated-sludge-metagenome-genome-assembly--contig:-NODE-1178-length-14479-cov-5.084512_pt1 | contig 14479 bp, 9 predicted proteins | sample MGYA00249839_ERZ747224 | MGnify/ENA primary metagenome ERZ747224 (study PRJEB28782, sample SAMN03220277) | activated sludge metagenome | biome: wastewater; feature: sewage sludge; material...
ATACCATCCAACTTCTCATCACCCCCTACTACCACATTAGTATTCCGCACCTGCGACAAATAGTTGATATTCGGCAGCGTATGAAGATGCTCCAACACATAATACATCCGCTCCTTCTGCTCTTCACGGCGCAGCTTATAAATCGCACTACTCTTATCATTCACATTACCAAACAATATCGCATCCGTAGGGCAAGACTGCTGACAAGCCGTCTTAGCCTCCCCATCCTTCAGCGGACGACCATCCTTCTTCGCATTCAATTTTGCCTCTTGCAGTCGCTGCACACAGAATGTACATTTTTCCATCACCCCTCTACTACGCACCGTCACATCAGGGTTTAGCACCATCCGCGTCAGGTCATCATTCATATCATCGCGTCTGCCATCTTCATAAAGGTTATCATCAAAGCAATCCGCCCCATTCCAATCCATCCAGTTAAAGTGACGTACTTTATACGGGCAGTTATTAGCACAATATTTTGTACCAATACAACGGTTGTAAGTCATCATGTTCAACCCCTCCGATGTGTGCGGTGTCGCCGCCACCGGACAAACGTTTTCACACGGTGCATTATCACAGTGCTGGCAAAGCATCGGCTGAAACACAGTTTGAATTGTGTCTGGATCGTTTGGCATTCCGGTAAAATAACGGTCAATGCGCATCCAGTTCATTTCCTGTGCCTTCAATACGTGCGTCTTACCCACCACAGAAATATTATTTTCTGCCTGGCAAGCAACCATACACGCACTGCAACCAATGCAGCTTGTAAGATCTATAGACATTCCCCAGTGAATACCCGGAGAAACAAAGTTGGGGTAAAGTGTACCATTTTCTCTAAAGCCCTCATCAAGCGTTTGAGCCGTAGCTGCACCTGAAGCGCCATGTGCGTCGTTCGCATGTCCGCTCGCTTCATGTTTATCTTCCCAGGGAAGGTGTGCATAATGCCCAATTTCCTTTTCACGCTCTTCCATGAGGTGGGTAGGATGTTTGGCAAACTCCTCTAAGCTATATTCATGAATTATAGGACGACCCTCATAGCTATAGTGCGTTTGAGTAATTGCCACATCATGGTAGTCAGAAGTCTTTTCTACACTTACAGAGGCATAGTTGTCGAATGTCATTCCATTCCAGAAAAGGAAGGGATATGCATTCTTGCCGGTATTGGCGGCCGCGCGTCCTACTTTTTCGTTTCTACCATAGCCCACAGCTATAGCAATCACATCATTGTGCATTCCGGGAACTACCACAATAGGAAGGGAAGTGGTAATACCATTTGCCGTAAGTTTTATTACATGCTTTTTCAAATCTACCTGGGTAATGCTTGTAAGAGCGGCACCGAGATCATAAGCGGTTTTAGGAGAAACGCAAGCGTAATTGTCCCAGGTTGCTTTAGTGATCGGATCGGGTAACTCTTGTAGCCAGGGGTTATTACTCATCCATGCCCCACGACCCATACTTATTTTTTCATAAACGACCAGTTCCTTTCCTCCGCCAACTTTTTTTGCTTGTATAGCGCTGATTGCTGCTGCAACATTCCCACTGAAACCTGCGCCAGACATTGCCGGCTCACTTGCAGGTTCAATAACTCCATCCTGAAGTGCGCGGTCAAAATTTTCCTGGCTACCCAGCTTTCCTATCCAATACTGATTCCAGTATTGAGCGTAATTGGTTGTAGCGCCAGCCCATGTCAAAAGACTGTCTTGAAATGCACGGGTTTTGAAGATGGGCGCAATACCCGGCTGCATTAAACTATAATATCCGGACTTAGGTTCTGCATCACCCCAGCTTTCAAGAAAGTGATGATCTGGAATTACGTATTTACACTGTTGCGCGGTTTCGTCCATGCGTTCTGAAAACGAAACAGTGACAGGAACTTTCTTTAAACCTTCAGCGAATTTTGCACCCTGGAAATATTCATACACAGGATTTACGCCGTGAATGAACAAAGAGCCAACTTGACCTGCATTCATCGCATTTACCAGATTCACCAAATCAGCATCAACACCTTGTTTGTAATTGCTTGTCGCAGCCCAATTGATGGTAGTACCGTTAGCCCCAATCTTATCATTGATTGCGTTTACGATTGTTTGAACATTCACATCGTTGGACCCGCAAACAACTAAGCCATTCCCTTTCTTTAAATCTATGGCTGCACTTAATATTAATGAGTTCAACTTCTTGCTTCCGAAATTTGGACTGGCATCGGAAATAACAGCATTATACAATGCCATTGCCACAGCACCAATTTCAGAAGGTCGGCAAACCGCACGCTCATCCGCCTTAGCGCCAGAGATAGTATGCGTAGGCTCAACCTGATAGTGCTTAGACATTTGTAAGTTCTTAGCACTTATTCTGCGTCCGGAGCTGTATTGCTTTGCAAATTCTATTGGAGAAAGCCATGTACCGAGAAAGTCGGCATCAAGGCTGAAAATTGTTTGTGCTTTATCAAAATGATAGGAAGGAATAGCACGCTTACCATAGCTTGCTTCATTGGCAAGTATTAAGCCACTGTAAGAAACCGGATCGTAAACTATATGCTTTACGTTCGGATACTTTGCAATAAACTGATTTATAACTTCTTTAGTAGTAGGAGAAACAATAGAGCCGGTGAGTAGGTAAGACTGTCCGGTATTAGCAGCCAAACCCTCCATTATACGTTTATCAATTGAAGCAAAAGTTGCTTCATGACCTTCTGCATAAGGCTGGCGCAAACGAGCAGTATCATACAGGTTCAAAATGGAAGCCTGAACACGGGCAGATGTACCACCACGAGTAATTGAGGACTTCTCATTACCCTCTATTTTTATTGGACGACCATCGCGTGTCTTGATAACAATAGCACAATAATCTCCATTGTCAACATAAGTTGATGCGTAGTAATTTGGAATACCCGGTACAATATCCTCAGGCTTTATAGCATAAGGAATCACTTTACGAACAGGCATTTCGCAACTTGCAGCCAACATAGCAGCTGCTGTGCTGAACCCAAGATATTTCAAAAAATCGCGGCGAGGGGTAGTAGCGTCAAGCAAGTTGCCACTCATATCGAAAGGCAAATCCTCTCTGAACTCGTCCTGAGCAACTTCCTGATGAGCTGTAATGCCATTCAGCTCTTCTATACCCTTCCAATATTGTTTTTGACTCATAGATAATTCCAAATTCAAAATGAAAAATGCAAAACCGCATTCTTATCTATTCCCAATGCAAAGTCAAAATCATCTTTTGACTTTTGAATTTACTTTTAAATTAATAGTGACACTTCATACACTCCGTTCCGCCAATATCTTCTACGGTGACAGTTGTACGCTTTCCTGCCTTAATTTCTTCGTGATATTTTTCGAAAATGGAGTAGTAATTGTTATCTGCAAATTGCACTTGTGTCTGACGGTGACAATTTACACACCATCCCATTGACAATGGTGAAGATTGATAAACTTCATCCATGTTATGAATATCGCCGTGACACTGCTGACACTGAACCTTACCCACTTTCACGTGTTGCGCGTGGTTGAAATAAACGTGGTCTGGTAAGTTGTGGATCTTAACCCACTCAATAGGACGTGAAATAATATCACCGTTTCCATCGCGGATATAATCCTTTTTAGAAGGATCCCAACCTGCGTATTTGTATAGTTTTTGAATTTCGGCTGTACCGTCCACCTCTTTGCCTTCTGCGGTAATAAGCTTTTCAGTTCCTGTATATTCACTTACTTGCTTATGGCAATTCATACAAACATTTGCAGACGGAATCAATGCATGGCGGCTCTTTTCTGCGCCTGAGTGACAATACAGACAATTGATTTGATTGATACCAGCGTGTACTTTATGGGAATAAAAGATTGGTTGCTCTGGCTGATAATTTTCCTGACGACCTAACTCAACAGCTCCATTTACAATCCAGTAACCACTAAAAATGAACAACAAGATTACAGCAATAGCAATCACAACTTTATTCCGATAGAAAGGAACTTCTTTTTCATTTGGCAAACCTTCTTTTTCATTTGCTACACGACGCAAACCATAATTGGCACGCCATAAAACAATCACCAATGCCAGAAGAATAACTGTAATGAAAGTGTATAGCCATGCGCTGCTATTACCAGCATCAGCAACGGGCGCACCCTCTGCCCCCGGTGCAGGCGCAGCAGATGGAGCTTTAAAATCATTTACATAAGTCATGATCGCATCAATCTCTTCATTGGAGAGATTAGGAAACGCGGTCATCACCACTTTGTATTTATCAACCAGTTCTTTGGCATGTGCATCACCACTTGCAAGAACAGCCGAAGGATTCTTAATCCATTTGTACAACCACTCCTTACCATGCGGATGTTGATCGGTACCCTGAAGAGCCGGACCTGTAGCCTCTTTTATAGGATGGTGGCAGCTTGCACAGTTTGAGTTAAACAGTGCTTTACCGTCTGGTTGAGCAAAAGCAGAAACATTGCAGAATAAAAGCAGGAAGATTATAAAAACTGAGTTCTCAACAATTTTTCTAAACATTGGCTTATTTAATTCTGTCACAGGAATAAGATTGAAAATTAACTTTCCGTTAGATAAAGCTGGGCGCAAAACTACAACACAAAGAGTGAAAGTTGTACACCTCAAACAAAAAATACTTTCCTTACTGGGCGCGGCTTTCAGCCGAATTGGAATTGTGACAATGTTTGCGTGTCATTTTTCTGTCACCATATTTTTTTATGAAAAATTCACAAATAATTCTGAATCTGTTACGTGGTGATGAAACCACAAAAGGATTACCGCAGCAATCCTTTTGCATCTTTAGGAAAAGTGGCTCACTTAACGAACTTGATCGTGGTGATTTTGTTGTTATCTTCCAATACGCCTATGTAACTGCCAGGCGTAAGGAACGACACATCTATTGCATAATCTGAATTTCGCATCTGCTGACTAACTACTTTCTTCCCACTGAAATCATAAATGCGGAGGGTGGCATTTGTATGTTGGGTAACATGGATAAGGTCTTCGGCAAACCAAACCTTAATGTCTGGCGAAGCATTTTGCATTTTCGCTGTTATGATATGGCTGTATTCCGAACTACCTTCTTCATTCATAATTTGCAAGCGATAAAAATTTTGCGCTGAAGGTTTTTCATGCAAAAATGTATAACTACTTCCGTTCGTTTTCAGGCTTTTCACTCTACCTGCTTCAGCGAAAGTCTTTCCGTCTTTAGAATGCTGAACAATGTATTCTTTCAGATTGGACTCCGCTTCTGTCTTCCAGAAAAGCCGCATGATGCTGTTGTCGGGAATGGCTTCAAAAAATGAAAGTTTCAAAGGCAGAGTGTTATTTACAATATTGTTGGTGTAAACAATGTCATCAATAAAAAGATTTGCCTGGTTATTGGTTGAACTTTCGGCATAAAACATAAAATCGTCTAAAACCGTGTTGGAAGCAATACCCGGATTAGGCACACTCGTCTGATATACCCCATTTGCAAAAAGATCGGTATAACCCGCGGCCAGTGTGCGCGAGGAATTGTTTATGTCGGTGTATGTAACAGATGACGTACCGTTGTTCATGTATAATGCCACAGTTATTGGCGTGCCGTATGGAACAAAAAGTGGCGCAGTGGGATCGCTATACCAACCCGCCAAAGGAACCCGAACAGATAATGCAGCACTCGATGCGCCTAAAACCAAACGTACACCGGCAAAAACTTGTGTACCTGAAAATTGATTTGCATTGGAAAAATTAGCGCCGTTACCAGCAAAAAAATAGAATGTACCACTGTTTACATTGCTTGCTATTGAATTTACTGAGTCTCCGATGGAAAATGTGACTTTAATTCCCATTGTGGTAGTAGGGTTTGAAACACCATGCAAAGAAAATTTGTTTACCGATGTACCTGTAGGTGCTTGAATACGAAGCGAACTATTGCTTCCAAAACCGGAATGGGTTTTTACCACAATTTTTCCTCCACCAGTTCCTACCCGGGCATAAGCGGTTGCGCCTCCAGATGGCGTGGGTAAAAATGTGGGACTGGTAGTGCTGCCCGAAGTAATTGAATCTGCAATAGTTCCAAAATTATAGTTGTAAACCTGTGCCTTGCTTGTGATAACTGAACTAATTATCAGGGAGGATAAGAGTAAACGTTTTATCATAAAAAAGCATTTTACTCAAAGATAGAACGAAACCTTAATTTGTACGAAACAATTGATATTATTTTCTAACAGTTGGACGTAATCATGCTATGCCTCGAACGAAACCTGTGAATAATTTACCAGACCTTGCAGTGGGGGATTTAATTTTCGGATGGCAACCCGTACCTTATTTGCCTCAACAAATTTGCTTTTGATTGCCTTATGAATATTTCCCACAAAGGTTTCAAGCAATTCTCCTTCTTTTGAAAATTCTTCCAATACTATCTGATGCACGATGGCATAATCAATGAACGGAAAAGCATCTGAATTATTTATGTCAACAAACACATCAATATCTATTTCAAAATTGTTTCCGTGAATTTTTTCTTCCGGATACAAACCAATTTTAGCGTGCAGTTTTATACCATGAAGTGAAACTGTAAACATTCCGCAATATAGTGAGCCTACTTAAATCTTACATCCGCAGAATAGGGTTCTACGCCCACTTCATACCGCCTGGGCTGTCGCTGAAAAGTAGTAAGATCGAAAGTGTGATAATACCCATTTCTACCGGCGCAGGAAGCACTGTGATGTGGTGCCGGACCATCCTGACTCGCATTTCTGCTGGCTACATAAAAAACGGAGTTTACATCATCAATTGCAATGCCGTGCGGTTGGTAAAATGGTGCGTCAATTCTTACCGCTTCATAAGTATTATAATTAATTGCGTAAACCGATCCTCTAAAACCTACCGCAGCGTCATCCTCCATACAGGTAATGAAAATGTAAGGGCGGCTTTTGCTTATCGCCATCTCCTGTGGTTTTATGCCTACGGAAATTACCTTGATCAAAGTATCGGCATTAGCATCCATCACTCTTACTTCATTAGAAAATTCGCAGGTCAGAAAATACTTTGAAAAATCCGGTGTCATTGTTATTTCGTGCGGGTCGCGCTTACCTGCTGAAAAGGATAAAGGTTGGTTGTCAATTTTCACTTGCTTAATGCCCGGAGTTGGCGATAACGAAAGTTTGTACACCACATTACCATATTGTGCAGTAATGAAAAAAGTAGTGAAGTCTGCATTATTGGCGATTCCATGTGGATATTGCAAACCAGAAAACTGATTGACGATCTGCATTGTTTCTGTATTGATTAGGACCACCTTTCCATTGGGTGCAGGTCGCCAGTCGCTTAGTAACATTTGCTTCCCATCGGGCGATAATTGAAATACATTCCATGAACCCACTCCCACGTGCATTTCGTCCACAATCTGATCTGTTTCTGTATCAATCTTCTGAATGTACTCGCCACCAAGAAAGCTTACGTAGGCAAATCGCCCATCATTACTCACACGAATGCAATGGGGATTTTCAATACCCGCAGTTTTACCCACCTGAATATAGTGCATCACCACTTTCTTCTCCGCATCTATCACCGCAACAAGATCACAGCCTTGCATTGTGAGGTAGATTTTTTGTCGAGTGGCTGCGTCCGACCCAAAAGGAACATTATTATTTGCATCTGGTGCGCCTTCCATCACCCAATTTCTCAGGGTCAAATATTCTTCTTGTGATAGCGGAGGACCGCCATACGGCATTTTCATGTTGTCGGGTGGAATGAGTCCAAACGCTTCCCACGCATTGGTGAAATACAGTAACGAACTATTCTCAACATTAAAAGGTACTATCGCTGCTCCCGTATTGCCGCCATTGAACAAATGTTCCCAGGAATCCATTCTCAAACCACCTCCCGATATCTGATAACTCGCTTCATTGTGACAACCGGAGACCGCACATTTTGTTTCCATGATCTTCGCAACCGCATCGGGGTATTTACCTTTTGCAGCAGGAGGAGTGGACAGGGCATGTACTTCATGCTTACACGCACCATACAGAATACTGAAGGTCGCCACTACAAAAAATAAAAATGGTCTGAAATTCATAAATCAATGCTACTAAAATTACTGACTAAAGACCTCCCTGACAAATCGGACATGGGCTGTATTAATTGCTGTAATTATCTTGTGCGCATTCTATGAGATACCTTCTGCTCCTATTCTTTGCATTCGGCATTTCACCGGCGTGGTGTCAGCACCGTGAGACACAACCGGCGGCAACCCATATTGTAATTGAAGAGATAAATATTTCAGGGAATAAAAAAACACGAGACGCGATCATTTTACGCGAATTAAACATCGTAAAAGGACAGGTCGTTCGGAGTGATTCAATTCCAATTTATCGAAAATCAGATAGCCTTCGACTTGCCACTGTAGGTCTTTTCACACATATCCATATTTCAGTTGACACGCTTATCAGCCGCAACATAATCTGGAATATTCATGTTAAAGAGCGATGGTTTATAATTCCTGAACCAACTTTTCAACTCGCCGACCGCAACTTTAATGTTTGGTGGAATGAGCAGAACAGGGATATCCGCAGAGCCATTATCGGGGTGACTGTAAGGCATAAAAATTTTCGCGGAAATCTTGAAAATCTGATTGCCACTGTGCAGGTTGGTTATACAAGAAAGTTTGGGTTGGAATATTTGAAACCCTACATTGACAAGCAGCAGAAACATGGATTTGGTATTGCCTTTGCCATAGCGGAAAGTCAGGAAACTTTTTTTACAACCGACAGTAATAAATTCAGATTCATCAAAACCAAAGACCAATACATTTTGCGGCATTACGAAGGATCGGTGGCCTATACTTACCGCCCGGCTTATGCGAGCAGACATACACTAAGGTTAGGCTATAAACATCTGAATATCGAAGACACGGTTGCCAAGCTAAATAGTGAATACTATAAAAATGGAAGTTCGAATCTGAAGATGATTGAATTATCCTATCGGTTTGAACAGAATAAAACGGACAATTGGAATTATCCTTTGCGGGGAACTAAAATTATTGGTCAACTTATTTCACGGTTTGGTATTGAAGGAATGAACCATCAATCGTTTGCAACACTTGAGGTTGGAAAATTTTTTAACCCTGCGGGCAAATGGTATATCTCCACAATTTTCAGAGGTAGATTGAGTTTCCCTGATGAACAACCTTATGCACTTCGTACTGCGCTTGGCGGCAAGTTCGACTATGTAAGAGGATATGAATATTACGTGATTGACGGTTCACATTTTGGTGTATTGCGTATCAATTTCAAACGAGAGTTGTTGAACATTACTATCGGAAAAGTTGGGTTCAAATATCTCCCGGTCATTCCTATTCGCATCTACCCAAAATTGTTTGCAGATGCAGGTTATGTTCACAATCAATTTAGCGGAAACAGTTTCTTAAATAACAAACCACTCTACGCTGCCGGAGTAGGAATAGACATTTTTACTTTCTACGACATTAAAATCCGCCTGGAATACACCATCAATCACCTCAGGCAAAAAGACTTATTTTTACATTTCCACAGTGAGTAGTTGTTGGTTTTACAAACAATGTGTGGCTGTTGAATTACCAACAACTATCAACCATCACAACCATCAACCATCAACCATCAACTAACAACTATGCTTGTTGCCATATACAACAGAACATTTGACGAAGGCAATGTACCGTTTCTGAAAAGCATTCTTCAAAAACTGAATGATCATCATTTGCAAATGATTTTCTTCAAAGATTTTTACGAAAGAATTGCTCCTCACATTTCCTTTCCGAACACACCAAAATTATTTACTTCAAAACGCGACCTTCCATCTCATACCGACATGTTATTTAGCCTGGGTGGCGATGGCACCTTGCTCGACACGATCACTTACATCGGCTCTTCCAACATTCCGATTATCGGCATTAACCTGGGCAGGTTAGGATTTCTTGCTGCAATACCTGAGGAGGAAATTGACAATGCTATACTGTCTTTAGTTCGTGGATCTTATTCAATTGACAAACGCACACTTATTCACCTCGACAGCAGCGTTCCATTATTCGATGGTTCTCCTTTCGCGCTCAATGAGTTTACACTTCATAGAAAAGACTCCTCGTCCATGATCAAGATTCATACTTACCTGAATGGAGAATTTCTCAACACCTATTGGGCAGATGGACTGATCGTAGCCACACCAACAGGCTCCACTGGTTACTCTCTTAGCTGCGGCGGGCCTGTAGTATTTCCACAGGCTTCAAGTTTTGTAATTACTCCGGTAGCGCCACACAACTTAAACACACGCAGCATTGTGGTACCCGATGACAATGTTATTTCGTTTGAAGTGGAAGGTCGGGCAGAGCAATATCTGTGTACAATGGATGCCCGGACGGAAGCAATAACAAGCTCTGTGCAATTGGCAGTGAAGCGCGAAAATTTTACCATTTCGCTGGTGCGCCCCGACGAACACAACTTTCTTAAAACTATCCGCCAAAAATTATATTGGGGAATTGACAGACGGAATTGATTCTCATTTACGTTAAGGGTAAAATGCACAGGAATATTGCAGCTATTGTTTACTTCACTCATTAACCTTTCACTATTAATTTCAATCTGCTATTTTTGAATATGCTTAAACAAATCGCTTGTTTTTTTGCCCTGATAATTTCTTTCACAAAAGTCGAAGCACAAAACTATTACAGCGGCTCTGAGTACGGCGTTTCGGTTGGAGCCTCCCAATATTTCGGCGACCTTAATGATGAGTATGGTTTTCGGTTTATTCGTCCGGCAGTGGGCGGCTTCGCCAGATTTCACCTCAATCCTTTTATTGCTGTGAAGGGTGTTATCAACTACACACACGTTGGCTATTTCGATAAATATTCAAGCAATGTTTACAATCAGAAACGAAATCTCAGTTTTCAAAGCAACATTTTTGAAGCAGCCGTGCAGGCGGAGTTTAATTTTTTCAGATTCACAACCGGTGAAATTGGCAACCGATGGACACCTTACCTTACTGGTGGCGTAGGCGTTTTTTATTACGACCCGTGGGCAGAGTATGGAGGTAAAAAATACAACCTCAGAAAATTAGGAACTGAAGGACAAAACGCAGGATTCGATGACAGAAAGTACGGCAAGTTTGCAATGTGTTTTCCGGTAGGTGTGGGTTTTAAATACTGGCTGCGTCCGGGTTTGAATATAGGATTTGAAATTGCCGATCGTCTTACAACAACGGATTACATGGACGATGTAAGCACTACTTATGTGGGTAACAATTATTTTCCCAACGATCCGCAAATACAAAATCCTGCCTATTTTTTGCAAGACCGTTCTATTGAAGTTACGCCATCGGATCCGCTGGGAAGAGAAGGAAAACAAAGAGGTAATTCCAGCACTAAAGATCAGTACATGATGTTCCTTTTCCATCTTTCTTTTCAGTTGAAAGTGTACAAATGCCCCGCATATATGAACCGGGGAATCACGGACTTTTAGAGAGGGAAGAGGGATTAAGGAAGAGGGAAGAAGGATTAAGGAAGCGGGAAGAAGGATTAAGGAAGGGGGAAGAACAGAAAAGTATCTTTATGTAATGAGGCCTCTCAACTGCAAGACAAGAGCTATTTGTTTGCAATTTCAGTAGTGCGATTGTATCAGCATCTTTCCCATAATAAAAATGAGTTTGTTTTAAGCAAGCAGTTGCTTCGGTCAGGTACAGCAGTAGGCGCATTGATAGCAGAGGCAAACTTCGCACAAACCAAACCCGACTTCATCACTAAGCTGAGTATTGCAGCAAAAGAAGCTCAGGAAACTACCCTTTCCCTTCCCTATTCCTTTACGCTTATCTCAATCGAAACATTCACCCACTCGCCATCAAACTTTGGCTGATACCGCTCATAAAATTTTATCGCAGGCTCATTCCACTCAAGCACCTGCCACATTATTCCTGAAAAATGTTTTTGTTTGGCTTCTTCGATAAGGGCATCCATAAGCTTGCTACCAATTCCTTTACAACGCCATTTTTTGGTAACGATTATATCTTCCAAGTACATGCGTTGTCCTTTCCAGGTAGAGTAACGTACGTAATACAAAGCAAAACCAACAATGGTTTCAGCTTCCCCTCCTTCGGAGGGGGTTAGGGGAAGGCTTTCTTCGGAGGAGGTCTGGGGCACGCTAGCCACATGCGCCCACCACACACGATTTTCCCCAAAACCACTTTCTTCAAAATGCGGAAGCGACACCGTTACTTCTCCACTGGCGCGCTCATAATCAGCAAGTTCCTGGATCAATTCCAATAACCTGGGACAGTCCTCTTTTCTTGCAGAACGTATAGTGACAGTGGGTGCAGTTGCAGGCATGTGTTTTAATTAGTCATTGCAATAGTAAATTACAAACCACGTTATTACAAAAGACCGGGTTGCGAATATTGCGTTAAACACCGAATGGTATAACGCATAGCTGTAACTTTAATCGGATTACTAAACAGCATTTAACCAAAAGCACAAGACCAAACAATGAATACACAAGGTGAAATTTTATGGGTGGATGACGAAATAGATTCACTGAAATCGCAAATACTTTTTTTAAAAAACAAAGGCTACGACGTTACCTCCGTAAGCAACGGACATGACGCGCTGGAACTATTGAAAGAAAAGAATGTGGATGTAGTATTGCTCGATGAAAGTATGCCGGGACTTACCGGACTGGAAACCTTGTCGCGCATAAAAGAATTTTTGCCACAGCTTCCGGTAGTTATGGTTACAAAAAACGAAGCCGAAAACATTATGGAAGAAGCGATCGGTTCGCAGATTTCTGATTACCTGATAAAGCCTGTAAATCCAAATCAGGTGTTGCTGTCACTCAAAAAAATTATTGACACAAAGCGCTTGGTTTCCGAGAAAACTACGCAGGCATATCAGCAGGAATTCAGAAATCTCTTTATGGCACTCAGCTCTAATCCCGATCATGAAGAATGGAAAGAGTTGTATCGGAAACTGATTTACTGGGAGCTTGAAATGGCACGCAGCGATAGCTCTGAAATGATGGAAGTATTGCAATCGCAAAAGTCTGAAGCGAATACAGAGTTTTATAAGTACGTGTCGAAGAATTATGAAAAATGGATCAGCGGCAAAGCTGAAGCTCCGGTGTTTTCGCACGAGCTTATTAAAAGAAAAATCGCCCCACACTTAGAACAGGGAAAATCAACTTTCTTAATTCTGATAGATAATCTGCGCTATGACCAGTGGAAAGCTATTCAGCACATCATTACCGATAGTTTCAGGCTTTTGGAAGAAGATATGTTTTACAGCATTCTTCCTACAGCTACGCAATACAGCCGCAATGCACTTTTTGCAGGAATGATGCCCGCAGACATCGAAAAGAAATTTCCGAGCGAATGGAAGAACGATGATGACGAAGGTGGCAAGAATCTGTATGAAGCAAGGTTTCTTGAAGGACAGTTGAAGGATTTGAAACTTGACAATCTTAAATGGCAATACACCAAGATCACGAATAATGAAGATGGTAAATTGTTTGAAGACAACATTCACAACTATCTGAACAACGACCTGAATGTGATTGTGTACAACTTCGTGGATATGCTCTCACATGCGCGCACCGAAATGGAAGTGCTGAAAGAACTTGCAAGCGATGAAGTCTCTTACCGCTCACTAACAGTTAGTTGGTTTGAGCACTCGCCTTTACACCGTGCCTTGCGCAAAATTGCAGATAAGAACATCCAGATTTTCATCACTACCGACCACGGTACTGTGCGTGTAAAAACGCCGAGCAAATGTGTGGGCGACCGCGCCACTACTACCAACCTTCGTTACAAACACGGACGCAACCTCCAATATGAAGACCGCGATGTGCTTGCTTTCCGCGATCCGAGAGTGGTGGGTTTGCCAAGACCCAATGTCAGTTCTACATTCATTTTTGCGAAAGAAGATGTTTTCCTTTGCTACCCCAATAATTATAATCACTACGTCAATTATTATCGGAATACTTTTCAGCATGGAGGTATTTCGCTGGAAGAGATGATAGTACCGATCATAAGGTTGGAAAGCAAATAAAAAGAAAGAGTCTGGCGAAACACCCGGACTCCTTTTTTCTTGGCACAATTATGATTAGTGATTGCATTGCAATTAATTTGGTGCACAATCAATAGATTTTTAGTATGAACAGATGGATAATGGGGCTGGCAATGGCTCTTTTTGTGATATTGACAGGATGTGACGAGAATGGAAAAATGAGGCTGGGACGTAAAAAGATTTTTACAGAGCGCGATAAAAGCATAACCGCACAAAACAGCTTCACCGATGTGTTTTTAGACAGTATGCGCCTGGAGCAGTATATGAGTGGCAACAATATAGACTCTGCTACCGCACAAAACATGCGCAGCTTTTACAACAGCCGCAATTACCAATACGCATGGTTTACCAAAGACGGCCTAAGCGAACCTGGCCTAAGCTTTTGGAACCTACTCCTCAGTTTCATCTCAATGTCGAAAGACAGCAGCC
>ENA-UOUJ01001179-UOUJ01001179.1-activated-sludge-metagenome-genome-assembly--contig:-NODE-1179-length-14479-cov-4.017055_pt1 | contig 14479 bp, 6 predicted proteins | sample MGYA00249839_ERZ747224 | MGnify/ENA primary metagenome ERZ747224 (study PRJEB28782, sample SAMN03220277) | activated sludge metagenome | biome: wastewater; feature: sewage sludge; material...
CTACAAATACGCCAAGGTCCCGACCTGCTTTGATAAAATCGGATACAATCAAAAAGTATCCTGCAAAGCCCATTGTTTTAACCGTGAACAGCTCGAATCGAATACGTTCTTCTATTTCTGGGGTGAGTTCTTTATATCGTTCCTTCGCTCCCGTCCAGGTCAGGTGTTCGAGGTAGGCATCCTGATCGTCGTGAAATTCTATGGGTACTTTGAAATGTGGAAGCAAAATTTCACGCTCCAGTTTCAGCGGCTTTATCTTGTCAACTATCAGATTCGTGTTGTCAATCGCTTCCGGTAAATCCGCAAAAAGCGTTGACATTTCAGTTGTGTTCTTAAAGTAAAACTGATCGTTGTAAAATGCGAAGCGAGTGTCTTTTGGTTTTGCTTCGTCATCGTCTGCAAAATCCTTTGCTTTGGTAGTGCTTTGTTTTTCTCCTGTATTGATGCAGAGTAAAATATCGTGAGCGTTTGCATCTTCCCGATCTACATAATGCGAATCGTTGGACGCGATAATGGGAACATTATACTTTCGGGCAAACTTTACCAGCGTCTCATTTACTTTTATTTGCTCCGGTATATCGTGGCGCTGGAATTCAACATAATAATCTTCCCCAAACAAATCCAACCACCATTTGAATTCTACTTCGCCTGCATCTTCCCCTTTTCTCAAAATAGTTCTTGGCACGGAGGCACCGAGACAACAAGTTGTGGCTATCAATCCTTCATGATATTGGAGAATTAGCTCCTTATCTATTCGCGGATATTTTCCATAAAGCCCTTCCATAAAGCCCAGCGAACAAAGCTTCACCAGATTTTTATAACCTGTCTCATCTTTTGCAAGCAACAACTGATGGTAACGCTGATCTTTATCGTCTTTAGAAAACTGACGTTTGTGCCGGTTTGCTACCACATAAAATTCACAGCCGATAACAGGTTTTACTACAGGTTCAGTGATCTCTTTTCCTTCTGCTGTAGTACCAACTACTTTTTTATTTTTCCATGCCTCTGCCACAAATTCAAACACACCAAACATATTTCCATGATCGGTGATAGCCATGGCCGGCATTTCATCTTTTGCTGCTTTTTCAAATAGTCTTGAAATATTGGAAGCTCCATCGAGGAGCGAAAACTGTGTATGATTGTGTAAATGTGAAAACTTCATAGAGAGAACTGCACACTCGTTCGCAGGCTCACAAAATAACAGAAAATAGAAGTGAAGACTTGTTATAGTTTTCCACCGGAAGGCATGAAAAAAGCCCGGCGAACCGAGCTTTAACTTTCAATGAAAATTCAATTATTGTTTGCTCACTTTGATTGTTTGTGCATTGCTGCCATCTGTGTATTTCACCAGATAAAACCCTTGCGCCAAACCTTTCATGTCAATGGTAACAGTTTCCTTATCCATGCTAATTGTACGAATTACTTTTCCGGTAAGGTCGGTAATACGAACCAGTGCATTGTCTGCCTTTGTACCACGAACCACAACGGTTAGTTGATCGCTTACAGGATTAGGAAATGCCTGAACGGTGAAAGCACCTTCCCCTTTCAGAGTTGCAGAAACAGTTTTTGAATAGTAGAATTTGCCGATTGCATCCATCATTTTAAGACGATAGTGATTTACACCACTTACAGGCGCTTCATCCCAGTAAGTATAGGTTGATGCTTCGCCTTTTGCATTGATAGTAGCAAGTTTGCTAAACTCAATTCCATCCAAACTTCTTTCCAGTTCAAACACATCTGATTTGAATTCGGCTTCAGTAAACCAGTTGATACGGTTTCTGTTTCCAACATTCTCCGCGTTTATGTCTCGCAGTGTTATAGAAAGTGGAAACCCTCCAATGGTCAAATCATCAAGTTTGGCAGGTGCACTACCCAAGCTTGGGTCATTTCTCCATTCTATTACAAGTCTGGCAACACCACCGGTATAGCTGGTAGGAATTGTAAGATTATAAGGAGTCCATGCTGATAATACATTGATTGAGGCAAGTTGTGTAAGACCGGTTGAGGCAACAATTTGAGTTCCCGGAGTTGGCTGGTAACTTGTTGGCACCATCCAAACCCTGATATAATCGCAGCAGGATTCTCCAACAACATACGCATTGAAAGTAAGAGGCACTGTCGTAGAAAATGATGTAAGATCTAAGTCGCGATAAGCATGTACCGCACTCGCCAATATATTGTCATAACTGTTTGTAAGTCCACCATCGTTTGATACATACAGTCCGCCGGTACCAACATTTACGCCAGGAGCACCCACATACCATTTGTTTGCCTGAGTTCCGTTTGACACTGTCCAATCTGTTGCTCCGGTTTCAAAGTTTTGAGCATAAGGGAAAACTGTCTGAGGAATTTGCGTGGTGAAAAAACTATACGGACCTCCATTTGTGCTGGAATCATTTGCACTACATAAAGCTCTTACGTAATAGCTATATTGAGTATTCGGAGAAAGTCCGGTCAAATTGTAAGGTTTATTTGGAACTGTTACCACTGTTCCTGTTCCTTGTGTAAAACCAGTTGGTCCGTATTCTACTCTCCATTGTGTAGCGGTGCCATTTTCCACCCAGTTTAAGTCTGCCGCGCTGCTTGTTACATTATTTGCAACCAGACCCGACGGCACAAGACAAGAAGGAGCAGGAAGAATTACTATGGTATAATCTTCAAACTCACCACTGATTACTGAACATGGACCAGCAGGCCCGGTGTTTGGAGTAAAGGAAATACCTATCCTCATTCTTGTGGTAATAGGAGTGGCTGTGGGTGGAATGGTAATAGACGTAGAGAAAGTATTGTAGTACGCAGCCGATGCGTAAACTTGATCACTAGCTTGTGCAAAGCTGCCATCGCCATCGTAGTCAATCCAGATTTTTACACCAAACGTATTTGTGCCACTTCCAAATGCTGCATTAAGCGTGAATATATTACTTGCTGCAACTGTTAGTGTATCTGTAGTTGTAAAATCGCCATAGCCACTTGTCGAAAATCCTGAACCGACTTTGTTGATGTTCATAATGCCACCCGCAGTTGACAGATTATTGATGTAATAAGTACTGTTTGTTCCGCCAGGAGTGCAATAGCAAAGAACAACAGGGGAAATACTTACGGTAACAGGAGTTGAAATATCAAAGCCACCGCCATTGGTACAAACGATTTTCAAACGATAATCTGTAGCCACAGTAATGCCTGTAGATGCAGTGTAAGTTGAATTGCTATTAGTGCCTGGAGCAGGATCCCACGTGCTGGTAGTAGTGTTGTAATATTGCCATTCGTAGGTAAGACCTAAAACACCATTTGTAGTGCCGGTTGTAGAAAGAGAGAACGGAATAGTTGGACAAACAGATGCCGGAGAAGTAATGACACCAGCCGTTGGATTGCCAAAGCAGTTGTTGCTTGCATTGATGTTAATCAGATAGTCTTCATACTCCCCAAATACACCAGTATTGGTACACGCCGATGTTTTTGCAATACCCGACTGATTTGCCTGCCTTACCCTCATTCTTGTTATACCGGTTAGCGCGAGCGGATCAATTACAATATTCCCGCTGTAGATATAATTAGAAGGTAAAGGAGAGATTCCGCTGGAAGTACCTATCAAAGTGTATTCGCTGGTGTCAAAAGTTCCGCTATGATCGTAGTCAATCCATACACCCACGCTTGCCGGATTGGAATTGATATTTCCTGTTACCGATATAGAAACTGTTTGTGCCTGAACTACGGTTGCAAGTGCGCCAAGACCAGAAAAATCACTATAGCCCGATGTGTTTGTGCAGAATGTAGAATTGTTGTTCAGCACATCGAAAGTTACATTTACTATTCCCTCGTTCACACAGCCGCTTGCAGGAGTGCAATAGCAGTTGTAAAACGGATTGATACCCACCGTCACTAAATTGGAAACGCTGTTGCCTCCGCCATTGGCACAGGTGATTTTCATTTGATAGTCCATTGCACTTGTAATGCCCCCTGTGATTGTATAGGTTGCAGTGGTAGCACCGGTCATTGTACTCCATAATCCTGTACCTGCGGGAGCTTCTTCCCATTGCATGGTAAGTCCAAGTCCTGTAGTATAACCTGTAGATTGCAGCGTAAACGGTGCATTAACGCAGGCAGCTACCGGTGCGGAAGCTGTACCCGCAGTTGGTGTGCCCGAACACTGAACCAATGGTATAATGTCCACAGTATAATCTTCATATTCTCCATTCAGGTTGTTAACGCATGGTCCCGCAGGACCAGTATTTGGCGTAAAGGAATTACCTATTCTCATACGCGTTTGACCTGGTAATGCAGTGGGAGGAATTACTATTGTCTTGCTAGAGGTATTGGAATAACCGGAAGTTATATGTACTTGCTCACCAGCATCCGTAAACAAGCCATTTTGATTCCAGTCAATCCAAACCTTAGTGCCAAAAGTACTTCCTGTGGTGTAAGTAGCATTGTATGTAAAACTGTCGTTGGCAAGAACCGAAACTATCTGAGAACTAAAGTTTCCATAACCGCCTGATGAAAGTCCGCTGTTTGTGTTGCTGATGTTTGAAAGCCCGCCTGTAGTGGTGAAGCTGTTGATAAAATAAGTGGTGTTGGTAGTGTTAGTAGGAATACAATAGCACTGCGCAAACGTTGTTACGGCAATGGATACAGGGGTTGTAGCAGCAGTTCCATTTCCATTGGTACAAGTAATTGAAAAACGGAAATCAGTTGGACTTGTGATGCTTCCCGTATAAGTCATCAGGTTATTTGTTCCCGGTGCAGGACCCCAGGTGGTAGTAGCTGAATTGTAAACTTGCCATTGATAGTTCAATCCTGTTACGCCACTGGTAAAGCCGCTTGCGGTTAATGTAAAATTGACCGAAGGGCATACTGTGGTAGGAGCAGTCGTAATGCTTCCTGCATTTGGCGTGCCTGCACATGGAATGCCTGGATTTATAGTAATCAGGTAATCTTCAAACTCTCCAAATGCGCTCGATGTGATACACGAAGAAGTATTTGTTATTCCATTTTGATTTGCTGATCTGATCCGCATACGGGTGATGCCGGTGGTGGCATTTGCATCAATCGGAACATTTGCCGAGAAAATGTAGGGAGTTCCACCCGATGGTATAGTTACCGTTGCAGATCCAAGACTTGTATATTCTGTTGCTTCAAAAATGCTGTTTTGGTTAAAATCAATCCATACGCCAGCACTTGCAGGGTTGGAATTGATCTTTGCCTTTACGGTCAGCGCTAACATATCGCCTTGATTTACCGAGGCAACCGATCCGAGATTAGCATAGTTAGTATAGCCCGAGGAGTTTGTACAAGTACCAGAAGTATTACTAAAAGTGCCAAACGCTACGCTGTCTATTCCTTCATTCACACATCCGCTAACCGGTATGCAATGACAATTGTAATAAAGGTTTTGTCCAACATTTACAAACGTGGCTGTTGTGCTTAACGTAGCTGCTGTACAGGTAATAATTACACGATAGTCTGTGGGTGCAGCCTGGCTGTTTATTGTGAAAGTGGACGATGATTGTGGCGCACCAAGTGACGTAAAATTATTAGTTCCTGCGGGGGAGGATTGAAATTCGTAAGTCACGCCTGTTATCACAGGTAGTCCTGACACACCTAATGTGAAAGGTTGGTTGGAGCATGCGTTTGTTACACTTGCTGTAGTCTGTCCAAGCGGTGGTTGGCTGTTACAAGGAGCGGGAGGGGAAAATGTAAAAACCTGATTGTTGGCAGGTTTGGTGCTGATGTTTGTTACGCTGCTTGTACTGCTTACTGCTGGAGTTGTTACCGATGTTACATTAAGATAGCTACCATTGCCCGATCCTGTTGCAGAGCCTATTCCTATGGAAGCGGTACCTGAATTTACTGAACCGGTTTCCTGGCGGTAAACAAATTCAATAACGTTTGTTGTTTCATATAGTTTCACCTGAAAGCTCATTACAGGATTTGCAGAATTCCAATTCCACTCCCAATTTCTCCACTCTACAGTCAGAACCCTGTTTGGTGCAATACCTGTTAATTCGTAAATCGCCTTGCTGACATTACCTGTTGCATTTCCGTCAAGGTCATCCCAAAGTGGTGCTATAATAGGACGAGAAGTTGCATTGGCAGTTGATAGATTATTAGCCGTTAACACAGCCGTTCCGCTACCTAAGCTGATAAACCCATTGGATGCCATCTTAAACTGAGTGTAGGTAGTGCCCTCATAAACAAAGTTGAAGCCAATGTTTTGAGCCGGAGAGATATAACTATCTGCTTTTACTAACGGAAGATCGGTTCCCAATGCATCATTCACCTGGGTGTAGGTTCCAATGCTATGAGCAAATCCATACGTGGTCACATTTTGTGCGTTTGCAATGTTGCACAATAGAATGAAAGACATTAATAGCAAATGCTTCCATCGGTTTCTCTGGTGTAAAAAAGTAATCATGAAAAAAAAGTTTTTGCCTACTCTGAAAAGGTTTTCGGCGTTCCCCTTGGTAACCATTTTCTAAACAATCACCAAGGCAGGTAGGATGTAGAAAATAGGATGGTCAACTATAATTCAAAGGTAACGGAATTATATTTTAAGAAGTTGTTGGTGATTGCGCACCGGCAGGAAGAGTGTAGCTTTTTAAAGAAAACTACTTACACGTTTCAACAGATTTGCATTAAACTTCAAACACGAAGAAGCCGCATTCATACCCAAGTTTTTGAAGAATGGGTCGGGCGACATTGAAGACCTTAATTCCGTTTTCTGTTTGCGCTTCTAAAATACCCGCGTGTGCATGTCCGTGAAATGCTGCGACTACGTTTCTTCTGTTTAATGGCTCTGCCAAACGCGAAGAGCCGAGGAACGGATAAATAACTTCGGGTTCACCCAATATAGTTTCTTTAATCGGCGCATAGTGCATCACGGCTATTTTCGGAATATCTGCATTTTCCTGGTCGAGCCTGGCAAGTGCACGGTCAAGGTGCAACGCTTCATCTACTGCTTCCTGTACAAATGCCTTCATTGCTCCTTCCCCAAACATAGAAAGCATGTGGTTGTCAAAACCACCGCCGAATCCTTTTACTCCGGCAAATCCTACACCTTCTATAATTACAGCTTCTCCATCCAGAACGTGAACACCTCCGGTAATCATTATTTGCCGGATTAGTTTGTGTCTGCTTTTTTCATAATCATGATTGCCCAGCACTGCAACTATGGGAACCTGACACGCTTTCAATTCTTCTGCAAGCACTTCTGCTTCGCCTTCGTCACCGGTATCTGTAAGATCGCCGCAAATCAAAAAAATGTCTGCGATGTTGGAAATGGTTTTAAAACAGGGCGACCATTTGCCACGATCGGTTTCCCGAACATGAATATCGCCTACTGCTGCAATTCTTATTTTTCCATTTTCACCCGGCATTCCTATACTGTTTTGATGGTGGACGATTTATAATCCCACTGTTTTACATCCACACTGTACTGCGTATTATCTATTATCGGCCCACGACAAACTCTTTCTACTTGCGATGGTAATTCGTACTGATCGTTTGCGCGGGAAACTAACTCATCGAACAACCATTTCGGAATGATGTCGTGGAAGTCGGTAGGATAAACAAACTGAAACAAAATGATGTGCGCAAGCAGTAAATGCCAGTGAGGATCTAAACGTTGGAGCAACCTTTTCCAATCAAGATTTTTACCGTATTTCAATATCACATGGTTGATGTCTGCACCATCAAAGCGCTCACGGTTCATCACATAACTCTTGCACCAGATCAATTCTTCTGCCGGTAGAAATTTTACGTTCACACCACAAAATTCTCCTTCCGGCGCATGTTGCAGCCAGCTATCGTCCACACGACAAATATTATTTACGGTATCAAAAATCAGATCAATAAAGTATTCGCCTTTATAAATTTTCGCCAGCCAGCGGACATCATACATCACGGTTTCATAGCCACGCTCGGCAAAGAATTTCATCACCTTCGGATAGTCAGATGGCTTCAGGAAAACATCGAGGTCTTTAGTGTCGCGGTACAAACCGGTGTAGTGAAACATAGCGAATGCACCGCCCAACATAAATTCTACTCCGCTCTCATGTAGCAAATTCAACGCTTCTCTGTAAAACGCATGTGCTTCTTGTTTTTCTTCTTCCGTTTCAATTGGTTTCGGTTGCTCTCTGCTCATTATTTGCTATTAATATTTTCGTAAGAAAAGCTAAATAAAGAACGTGCCAGATGGAGGAGGGGAAAAAGGGAAAGGGAAAAGGGAAAAAGGAAAAGCTGTGTGAAATCATTCAGGATTTCCATGGCAAACCTTCCGTCTGTGCAAAACCCTTATCTTAGGAGCAATGAAGGGGATAATGAGATTATTGCAAGCTGTAATGATACCGTTGCTAACAATTGCAGTTGTTGTTTTGCTGAATACACCTGTAGGTTCATTGCCGGCTCTGGGCAAATTGCTTGACCCTATCAATGGATGGGCAGCAAATGCAGAATCGGCTTCCAAAAACTTCAGCACCGAATTTTCAATAAAGGAAATTAAGCAGCCGGTTTCTGTGTGGATGGAAGAAAGGATGGTGCCCCATGTTCATGCCTCCAACGATCATGATTTGTATTTCACACAAGGATATATTCATGCTTATTTCCGGCTTTGGCAAATGGAATTTCAAACTCATGCAGCGGCTGGGAGGATTGGAGAAATTGTTGGAGAGAAATGGGTGACGGATGAAAAAACCAAAGAACGAAAAAATGCAGTGCTCGAATTCGATCGTGGGCAGAGAAGAAAGGGAATGGTGCATGGTGCAGAAAATTCGCTAAAATCAATGACCATTAATCCCCGGACAAAAGAAATGCTTGATGCTTATACCGCAGGTGTGAACAGTTATATTTCTTCTTTGCGGTTTAAAGATTATCCCATCGAGTACAAGTTGATGGGCTACGCACCAGAGCCGTGGACGAATCTGAAATGCGCTTTGCTTTTGAAAACAATGGCTGATGATCTTACAGGTTACACAGAAGATTTTCCCCTCACAGTTTTGAAAGACCATTTGCCGAAAGAAGAGTTTGAATTTCTTTTTCCCCTGCGATTAAAAGGAAGTATTCCAGTAATTCCTGAAGGGACAAAATTCGATGCGCCATCACTTACCATTCCGCAAGCGCCGGGTGATAGTGTGTGGTCACGCCTCGCCCTACCCCCCTCCCAAGGAGGGGGAAGCACGAGTTCAAGCCTTCCACTTGAGAACACCACTACAAAAATTCAAAATTCAAAATTCAAAACTCAAATTGAGAACACCACTACAGAAATTCAAAATTCAAAATTCAAAATTCAAAATTCTGAAACGGGTATCGGTTCCAACTCATGGGCTATCAGTGGCACACACACAGCCAGCGGCGCTCCTATACTTTGCAATGATCCGCATCTTGGATTAAATCTTCCAGCACTATGGTTCGAAATGCAATTGCAATCGGATGGCATGAACGTGTATGGTGTTTCATTGCCGGGCGCACCCGGAATTATCATTGGTTTCAATGATTCTATTTCATGGGGTTTTACCAACAACTACCGCGATGTAAAAGATTTTTACGAAATAGAAGCAATAGACAAGCACTTTTATAGGTTCGATGGAAAATCAAGACCGTTTGATAAATGGATAGAGACAATAAAGATTAAAGGTCAGCCGGATTTTATGGATACGGTGCTATACACTTTGCATGGTCCGGTTAATTACGATGAGAGTTTCCCTGATCCTTTGCGCACCGGAAAAATGTTTGCAATGCAGTGGATGGCACACCGTGGAACGAATGAATTGCTTGCGATCCAGATGCTCAACAAAGCGAAAGATTATGCTGGTTTTACAGAAGCAATTATGCACTTTCAATGTCCTGCACAAAACATAGTGTATGCCGATCGTGCAGGTAACATTGCCATGTGGGGACAAGGACAATTCATCAATAAATGGAAAGACCAGGGACGCTACGTGATGAAAGGAAATACAAGTGCAACAATGTGGAGACAAAACATTCCGATGGCTGAAAATCCGCATGTGCTCAATCCGCCGCAAGGTTATCTCGCATCAGCCAACCAGATCACTACCGACAGCACTTATCCTTACTGGTACAATGGGTATTTTCATGATTTCAGGGCGTGGAGGATAAATGAAATTTTTAGAGGTGGTATGAATGCTTTTGATTTTACAAAAACCCTTGAAAATTGTAGTGTAGAAAAAATGACGCTCATGCAAAATGATGAACAACCATTCTTGCAGAATAGCCTTGAAGGCTTTTATTCTCTCGCTTTTTCCAACTCTAACCATACAAGGACTATAAGTTTAATAACGCGTCAGATAGACAATTTTTGTGGAGTTACCCAAAATGAAACTGTAGATAACAGTATAATGACAGCATTTCAAGTATGGTGGTACTTTATCAACGAAACAATATGGTGGGATGAATTCTCCGCATTAATATTTCCCAAGGAGGAAAGAACAATGCAACTGATGCTTTCTGATTCTACGAGTAATTTTTACGACGATAAGACAACTTCTAAAAAGGAAACATTTAAGGATGCAATAGAACTAAGTTTACAACAAACAGATGATAGCCTTAATAAACTGGAGAAGAGTTTAGGCTCACTCGAGTGGTACAAAGTCAAAGGAACACAACTCACGCACCTTGCCAAGCTCGATGCTTTCAGCTATAAAAATTTAAAGATTGGCGGATGGGGCAACACCATCAATGCAGTGAAGAAAACACACGGTCCTTCATGGCGAATGATCGTCGAGATGGGAAGAGATTCAATTACCGCTTACGGTGTTTATCCCGGTGGACAATCAGGGAATCCCGGCAGTAAACATTACGGTACGTTTGTAGATCATTGGGTAGAAGGGAAATATTATCAGCTTGCATTTTTGCCAAATCAAGAAAGACAAAGCAACAAAAACATCAAGTACACCTGGACAATTAAACCACAATAACCTCTACGAAACTTTACGCTTCTCTGCGTCCTCTGCGGTAAAAAAATAACAGCAACGTGCGCGAAGGCTCGCTAAGAAACCATAAAGACCCATGTATAATTAAACCCACAGGAAACTCTGCGAAACTTTGCGCATCTCTGCGTACTCTGCGGTAAAAAAATAACAGCAACGTGCGCGAAGGTTCGCTAAGAAACGCTAAGAAACCATAAACACACATGTATAATTAAACCCACAGGAAACTCTGCGAAACTTTGCGCTTCTCTGCGTGCCCTGCGGTAAAACAATAACAGCAACGTGCGCGAAGGCTCGCTAAGAAACCATAAAGACCCATGTATAATTAAACCCACAGGAAACTCTGCGAAACTTTGCGCATCTCTGCGTACTCTGCGGTAAAAAAATAACAGCAACGTGCGCGAAGGTTCGCTAAGAAACACCAAGAAAGATTGAAACACCGAACTATTAAACAAGAATAATTCAGAACTCAAAACTCAAAAAGTGCGTTTACTACTTGCGATTATACTCATAGCGCTGCTTTCATTTGTAGCAGAATATTTCCTTCCCTGGTGGAGTTTGGCGGTTGTTTGTTTTTCTGTGGCTGCGTTTTTCCGTTTTAATAATGGCAAAGCTTTTCTTGCAGGCTTTCTCGGTATTTTTCTGCTCTGGTTCGTTGCAGCATTTATTAAAGACTATGCGAATGAACATATCCTTTCCTCGCGCATGGCGCAGTTGTTTCATTTACCCAATTCAATAATTTTTCTTTTCATTGGCGCGTTAATAGGAGCAATAGTTGGCGGACTTGCAGGATGGAGTGGAGCAGCCGTAAGAAATTATTTCGCACAAAAACGCTAAGAAAAATCGCACAGAATTTATTCAAGAAATCCCTTAATCTTTTAATCCCCCAAATCCCAGTTCAGACATCATACTTAGCCGCAAAGTGTTTTTGGTCTTCCTTTATTTCTATAAATTCCGGTTCAGACAATTTCACGTGAAGGCGCGAAACCGCAAAGTGTTTCTGGTCATCTTTTAATTCTATAAATTTCGGTTCAGACTATTTCACGCAAAGAGCACTACGATAACAACGTTTACAAAAGAAAAAGAAATGTCGTTGTGTCTTTTTTCTTTTCGTAGTGTTCGTGGCGGGAAACAAACTAACGTAACATGCCGATAAAAATTCAAAGACTAATAGCCATACTTTCTGTGGTGTTGTTCCTTGCAAAGCTTACTGCATGGTATCTTACCCATTCTGTGGCCATTTTTACCGATGCACTGGAAAGCACCGTGAATGTGATCACAGGTTTTATCGGTTTATATAGCGTTATGCTTGCGGCAAAGCCCCGCGATCTTAATCATCCTTATGGGCATGGTAAGGTGGAATTTATATCTGCCGCCATTGAAGGTTCTTTGATTTTCATTGCAGGTGTGTTTATCATTTATGAAGCTATTGGACAGCTTATCGAACCCACGCCATTACACGAACTCGACTACGGCATTCTCATTACCGGAGTGGCAGGATTAATCAATTTTTTTGCTGGCACTTACGCTATTCAGCAAGGAAAAAAGCACAAATCGGCAACGTTGGAAGCGGCAGGAAAACACCTTCGTGTAGATGCCTACTCTACGTTTGCTATCATAGCGGGCCTGGTGTTGCTTCTTATTACCGGGTGGCAATGGTTAGACAGTGCAGTAGCATTAATTTTTGCTCTGGTAATTATTGTTACCGGATATAGGGTAGTGCGAAAATCGCTGGCAGGAATTATGGATGAAGCAGATGAACATCTTTTGGAGCAGGTTATTGACTTTATTCAAAATAATCGTCGTCCACAGTGGATAGACATGCACAATATGCGCGTAATACAATATGGCAACGTAATGCACGTAGATGCGCACATGACTTTACCCTGGTACTACCGTGTGGCTGATGGCGAAAAAGAAATTCATTTGCTGGAAGAAATGATCGGAAAGCATTTTGGAAACAAGATTGAAATATTCGTGCATATAGATGCCTGCGCGCCGTATTCCTGCAAACTTTGTGCGCTGCCCGATTGTCCGGTACGGCAAGAAACTTTTAGGCAACAAACACTCTGGAGTTCAGAAAATGTGTGGGTGGACAGCAAGCATGGAAAAGCCGTTGAAACTTAATGCGATATTTATTCCTGTACTCTCTTCAAATTCATTTCCCTCACACTCGATACAATGATCGGGTATTTTTCCAGCGTTACGTCGGAAGGATCAAGACCAAAACCTCGTTCTTCCGACAGACTTATTTTTTTCAACCAGAAATAACCCTTCATTATCAGGTGGTCGAAGAAAGGTAGTTTGTTGTCTTTAGAAAGAAATTTTTCCATTACAATAAAACGAAAATCTCCCATCACATTATTTCTGCTCAGCGATTCGTAGCGGCTCACCACATTTACTTCCTTATTTACTACGAGGTCTTCCACCACTTTGCGAAACATCATTTGTATTCTATGCTCCACCCGAAATCCTAACCGAAATTCTACACGGATAATTTCATTGGGAATAATAGTCTGCACGGTGTACTCCATAGTGTAGGGATCGTCCAAAACATCTACATGCACAAACCAATAGATGTCTGCGCGTTTTGGTTTCCGGTAAAGAATGGAGTAGATGATCTTGTGCTCAATTTCCTTGGGGTTGTTGGCGCTACTAAGGTAAACGAGGTGGGTAGAATATTTGGGAATAGTGCGGTCGTTGCTAAGTTCCTGAAGAATGGGAACATAGTCTTCCAGCCTTACAAACTCTACATACCGGTTCTTGATTTTGCGCGATTTAAACCAGGTAATCATCACTAAAAACAAAACTCCCGCAACAATCAATGCCACATACCCGCCATGAGGAAATTTTTCAAGATTAGCTATAAGAAAAGAAAATTCTATGGTGAGAAACACGGCCAGATAGCCGATGATCCCAATCAATGGTACGCGCTTTATGAACATGTAATAGGCAAAAAGCCCCGATGTCATAATCATGGTAAATACAATGGCAAGTCCATAAGCAGCTTCCATATTAGAAGACTTACGAAAGATGAGAACTATGGCTACGCAGCCCACGTACAGCAGCAGGTTGATGCCGGGTATAAACAATTGTCCTCGTTCTATGGTGGGATAATTGATTTTCATTCTCGGCCATAAATTCAGTTTTATGGCTTCGCTTATCAGTGTAAAAGAAGCGGAGATCATCGCCTGGCTGGCAACTATTGCGGCAAGGGTTGCTATCACAATTCCTATTATCAAAAACCAGTCGGGCATAAGTTCGTAGAATGGATTGTGACGTGCGGAATCCCAAATTGTTCCTTTTTGCGTCAGTAGCCATGCGCCCTGTCCCAGATAATTCACAATGAGACAAGCTTTCACAAATACCCACGACACGCGAATATTTCCTCTCCCACAGTGACCCATATCGGAATAAAGCGCTTCTGCCCCGGTAGTACAAAGAAAAATTCCCCCGAGCAGCCAAAAGCCTTTTGGATATTGGGTTAGCAACTCGATAGCGTAGTACGGATTGAATGCTTTCAGCACGGATAGATTATC
>ENA-UOUJ01001180-UOUJ01001180.1-activated-sludge-metagenome-genome-assembly--contig:-NODE-1180-length-14474-cov-9.743463_pt1 | contig 14474 bp, 9 predicted proteins | sample MGYA00249839_ERZ747224 | MGnify/ENA primary metagenome ERZ747224 (study PRJEB28782, sample SAMN03220277) | activated sludge metagenome | biome: wastewater; feature: sewage sludge; material...
AGAGCCGCAGCCGCCGGCGCGGCCGCGTCGCGATCGTCACGCCGCTGCCCGAGGCGGTCGAATTCACCCTGGAGCTCGCCGATGTCGGCACCGTCGTCCGCGTTTTCGCGCTGCGCTAGGCGGGCCGCGCAGCGCGGCGCGGCGGTGGTGCTCGCGCTGCTGACGGTCAGCTTTGCCGCCATGCTCGCCGCCGCGGCGCTGGCCGACTTCGGCCACGGCCTGGACATGCTCGGCGGCCGCCACGACCAGGCCCAGGCCTGGCAACTCGGCCGCGCGGCGGTGGACTGGTCGCGCAACATCCTCGCCGACGATGCGCGTCGCACGCCGACCGATCATCTCGCGGAGATCTGGACCACCGAGATCCCGGTCACCGCGATCGGCAGCGACACCGCCGACGGCAGTGTGGGCGGATCGATCCGCGACCTGTCCGGACGCTTCAATCTCAACGACCTCGCGCGAAACGGCCGCCCCGACCCCCGGGCGATCTCCCGCTTCGCCCGCCTGCTCGGCCTGGTGGGCATGAGCGGCGCGGGCGCGAACGTGACCGCGCAGGCGCTCGCCACCCACCTTCAGGGCGGTCCCACCGACGCCGATCCGTCAACCGACCCGAACGCCGCAGCGGCCGCTGAGGCAGGTACCGGCGCCGAGGCGATCGCGCGCGGCGGACGCGCACTGGTCGAGACACGCGAGCTCGTCCTGCTCGGGCTTGTTCCGGCCGCCACCTTCGCGGCGCTCGAGCCTCACGTCGTCGCCGCGCCTGCCGGGGCCCCGATCAACATCAATACGGCGAGCGCGGAGGTGCTCGCCGCGGTAATCGATGGCCTGAGCCTCGACGTGGCACGCAACCTGGTCGCGGCGCGCGAGCGCGCCTGGTTCCGCAACCTGGGCGACCTCCAGGGCCGCCTGCCCGAGGGCGCCGACCTGCCCGCCGGCCGCTTACTCGACGTACGCAGCCGCTACTTCCTCGTCACCGTCACCGCCACCTACGGCGACGCGGTGCTGAACCTGCAGGCCATGCTCGACCGCGAGTCGAACTGGCCCGACATCCTCTGGTACCACACGCCATGACCACCACCCTGATGCTGCTCGCCGGCGAGCGCTGGCCGCAGGATCCGGTCGCCGACTGGGTTCTGCTCGACGCCGCGCGCCGACCGCTCGACACCGGCCGCAGCGATCCCCGCCACTGGCCGCCGGCACAGCGCCACGAGCTCGTGCTCGCGGGCAGCCGTGCGCTATGGCTCGAACTCGAGCTGCCGCCGGCACCGAAGCGCGAACAGCCGCAGCTGATCCGCTACGCGCTCGAGAGCCATCTCGCGCGCGACCCGGACCTGCAGCATCTCACCGTCAGCGGGCGCGACCCCGCGAGCGCGCGCATCGGCGTGCTCGTCGTCGCGCGCAGCGAGCTCGCCACACTGCTCGCCACCTGCAAGGCACTCGGCCGACCGCTCGACGGGGTACGCAGCGCACTGCAGCTCGTCCCGCCCGCCCGCGGCGAGTGGGTGTTGGCGGTGCTGCCGGGCGCGACCGCGGTGCTGCGCACCGGCCCGCGGGCCGGCATGGCGCTCGACGCCGACAGCGCAGACTCGCTGGCCGAATGGCTGAACCTCCAACTCGACGCGACCACTGCCGAGGCCCGTCCGGCGCGGCTGGAACTGCGCGCCCCTGCCGGCGCAGCGGAACCCGTGGCCGCGGCGCTCGCCGCGCGGATCGAGTTAGCGGTCGAAGAGGGACCGGCGCTCGAATGGTGGCGGCTCGGGCCCGACGCAGCGAACCTGCTGCATGGAGAGTTCGCCCCCGCGCATGGCGGCGACGAGTGGTGGCGGAGCCTGCGCAAGCCGGCGATGCTCGCTGCGGGTGCTGCGGGGGTCTGGCTGCTGGCGCAGGCAGGGCTGGTACTGGTCGATGGCCGAGAAGAGCGCATGTTGCGGGAGCGCGGCGAGCGCCTCGCGGCCGAGGCACTGCCCGGTCAGCCCCTGCTCGATCCGCGCATGCAGCTGCGTCGGGCCCATGAGCGTGCACTGCAGGCACACGGCCAGCTCGCCGCCGGCGACCTCCTGAGCCTGCTCGACGCCGCGCTCGAAGCCGGCGCGCCGCAGCCGCGCGCACTGCGCTACGAGGACGGCAGGCTCACGCTCGAGCTGGCCGGCGTACCACCGACCGAATTGCTCGCACGCCTCGACGCACGCGGCATGGCGGTGCGCGCCGAGGGCAGCAAGCTGATCGTTGCTGCACGTCCCTGAACCGCGATGAACTGCCCTCCGGTGCGCACCGACCTTCCCGACAGGCCTGCTCCGAGCGCAGCGAGCCGACGCAACCACTGCCGCACGAGTCCACGTCGATGAACGCCTCCCCTTCCTCCCCTTCCTCCCCTCCCGCCGCTTCACCCACCGCCCGCATGTTCGCCTGGTACGCCGCGCGCGCACCGCGGGAGCGCCGCCTGCTGCTGCTCGCGGCGATGGTGTTGGTCGGTGGCGGCCTGGTCGCGGTTGCCGAGCACCTCGCCGACGAGCGCGAACGGCTCGCACGCAGCCTTCCTGCGGCACGCCTCGCCTACTTGGGCATGGAGCAGGATAGCCTGGGCCTGGCCACGCTGCGGGAGCGCCCTCCCGCGGCGGCCACCCCGCTCGAGGCACTGCCCGACTCGATCCGCGCGGCCGCAAACGCACGGGCGATCGAGGCCGAAGCGCGGGTCGCCGGCGATCGGATTGAAGTCAGCGGCCATGCCACCCTGCCCGCCCTGATCGACTGGCTTGCCGCCCTGCACGCCGAGCAGCGCCTGCGCCCCGGCCGCCTCGAGCTGCAATCGGCTTCGGCGGACGGCCGGGCACGCTTCGAGGCGGTGTTCGAGGTGGACAGCAAGTGAGGACTGCAGCTTCAGCGGCCCTGTTCTCCGCTGCGCTCGGAGTCCTCCTCATCACGGGCGCGCCCGCCGCGCTGCTCGATGCCGCACTCGATCGCGCCAGCGCGGGGCGCTTCCGCCTCGCCCTCACGGAAGGCACACTGTGGAACGGACAGGGACGGCTGGCAACCGCAGACAGCAGCGATACACTGAGTCCGGTCACTCGCCTGCGCTGGCAGCTGGAGCCGGCAGCGCTCTTCGGTGCGCGGCTGCGCTGGGTGCTGGAGATCGACGGCGGCGCCCCGGCGACGCTGGAGCTCGGCCCCGGCGGATTCGCGCTGCTGCGTGCCAAGGCGCAGCTGCCGCCCGCCGCCGCACTCTCCACGGTTCCGCATGCGGTTGCCCGCGCTGGCTGGCGGGGACTGCTCGAACTGTACATCCCGACGCTCACCTGCCGCTGGAACGGAAACTGCACAGGCACGGTGCACGCGGAGTGGCGTGCGGGCGGGGTGGACATCCTGCCCGCCCAGGCGCTCGGTGATCACCGCATCGTCGCGCAGCTCAACGAATCCGCCACCAGGATCGAGATCAGCGCGGTGCGCGGGCTCGCGCTCGCGGTGAACGGCGAACTCGAGCTCGCCACCGGTCGACGGCCGCGCGTCGACCTCGAGATCGGTGGCGATGCGCAGCTGCTCGGGCGCCTGCAAGGCATGCTCGCCGAACTTGGCCCGACGCGGATCGGCGAACGTCTGAAGATCCGCTTCTGAGCGACGCCTCGCGGAAACCCTCGCCCACGGACTGAAGGACGAGCCCGACGGACTCGAATTCGGACACCGGATGCGCACGGGGGACGCGCTCCGCGTCCGCACCCTGGAATCGTAAGAATCCCTTAATGCCCGCGTAATCCCGCGGATGAAAACTTCCGGCTTCCTCGACCCTGCAACTGGAGTGGTGAAGCAATGAAGAAGCCCGCAACGCTCGATGACTTTCCGACCAACCTCTCGGCCAACGAGCACTTCCAGTCCGTCGTGGAGCGCGCCTTCAGCCGCCGCGGCTTCCTGAAGAGCGGCCTCGGCCTCTCGGCCGCCGCCTTCCTGTCGGGCTCGCTCGCTGCCTGTACTTCGGACGACGATGTGCCCGTCACCCAGACGCCGCCGGCCGGGACGCCCCCTGCGCCTGCACCCGCACCGGTTGCGGAGCCGCTCCTCGGCTTCGAGGGCATAGCGACCTCCACCGCGGACGACATCGCGGTTGCGGCCGGCTATACCGCAACCGTGTTCGCGCCCTGGGGCACGCCGCTGTTCTCTTCCGGCCCCGGTTCGATCTGGGCGGGCGACGCGAGCGAGACCGCCGCGGACCAGGCACGCCAGGTCGGCGACAACCACGACGGCCTGCACTTCTTCCCGCTGACCGAGGGGAACAACGACGAAGGCCTGCTCGTGATGAACCACGAGTACACCAACGTACGCTGGCTGTTCGCCAACGGACAGGTCGACAGCCTGGACGACGCCAACAAGGACCTGAACGCGCATGGCATCTCGGTGATCCACATCCGGCGCACCGCCGGGCGCTGGGACATCGTCCCGGACTCGACCTACAACCGCCGCATCACCGGCAGCACACCGATGCTGATGACCGGTCCCGCCGCAGGAGATACGCTGCTGCAGACTACTGCCGACCCGACGGGCAGCATCGCCCTCGGCACGCTCAACAATTGCGGCAACGGCTATACGCCGTGGGGCACCTACCTGACCTGCGAGGAGAACTTCAACCAGTACTTCGGCACGCTGAACACCCTCGGAACTTCCCGCAACGCGGCCCAGGTCCGCTACGGTCTCGACTCGAACGGCACCGAGCGCAAGTATGAGCAGTACGTCCCGCGCTTCGACTGGCAGCTCGAACCGAACGAGTCGAACCGCTTCGGCTGGATCGTCGAGATCGACCCCTTCGATCCGCGCTCGACGCCCAAGAAGCGCACCGCGCTCGGACGCTTCAAGCACGAGAATGCCGCCTATCGCATCGGTGCCGATGGCACGGTGGTGGTGTACATGGGTGACGACCAGGCCAACGACTACGTCTACAAGTTCGTTTCGGACGGGAAATACGTCGCCGGAGACATCCGCAACAACGCCAACCTGCTCGACTCGGGCAAGCTCTACGTCGCCAAGTTCAACGATGGCACGGCCACCGGCGACTTCATGGGCACCGGCGAGTGGATCCTGCTCGACAAGGCGGCGAACGGCGCCCTCGCCGGCTTCGCCAACCAAGCCGAGGTGCTGGTCAACACCCGCCTGGCAGCCGACGCGGTGGGCGCCACCAAGATGGACCGTCCGGAATGGGTGGCCGTCCATCCGAGCAGCGGCGAGGTCTATGTCACGATGACCAACAACTCGAGCCGCACGCTGATCGACGACGCCAATCCACGCGCGAACAACCGCTATGGCCAGATCGTGCGCTGGCGCGAAACCGGGAACGATCCGTCGGCGACCACCTTCGAGTGGGACCTCTTCGTCCTCGCCGGCAACCCGACGGTTCACAGCGACCTGCGCGCGGGTTCGAGCAACGTCACGGCCGAAAACATGTTCAACAGCCCCGACGGCCTCGGCTTCGACAAGGAAGGGCGGCTGTGGATCCAGACCGACGGCAACTACAGCAACAGTGGCGACTTTGCCGGCCAGGGCAACAACCAGATGCTGTGTGCCGATCCGGCGAGCAAGGAGATCCGACGCTTCTTCGTCGGCCCGAAGGAATGCGAGGTGACCGGCCTCACCTTCACCCCGGACGGCAAGACCCTGTTCATCAACATCCAGCACCCGGGTGAAGGTGGCAACAGCAACTGGCCCGGCGGCGGCACCGCCCGCCCGCGCTCGGCGACCGTGATCATCACCAAGAACGACGGCGGCGTGATCGGCTCCTGAGCATCGGGGCTGGCTTCAGCCACGGCAGCTTGAACCTGGCCTGCTCCGCGCACCCTCCAGTGCGCGGAGCAGGTTCTTTTTCGTTCACACCAACCCGGTCAGCCGCGCGGAGCGAGCACCGGCGCCGCCGCCCCATCGATGTGGATCCGCGCCGGCGCGGCCTTGCCCTGCCTGTCCTCGCCGAAATAGAGCGTCATGTGCGGATAGGGGATCTCGATGCCGGCAGCGTCGAAGTGGCGCTTGACCAGGCGGTTGTAGGCACGGCCGACGCCGAACTGGGCGCCCGGCAGGGTCTTGATGCGGACACGCAGATTCACCGAGCTGTCGGCCAGCGCAGTCACGCCGTGGACCTCCAGAACCGGGTCGAGGATCTGCGAACGCTGGTCCTCGTCCGCAAGCAACTCATCGAAGGCCGCGCGCAGGTGCACGATCGCCTCGTCGGTATCCTCGCGGTAGCCGATGCCGTACTCGCCGACGTGATAGGCGAAGTCGCGGTTGTAGTTCGACACCGTGTCCACCGAGGAGAACGGCAGCAGGTGGTAGGTACCGGAAACGTCGCGCATGCCGAGCGAGCGGATGGTCATGCGTTCCACCGTGCCGGTGATGCCACCGGCGGTGACGAGGTCGCCGACGTCGATCGCGCGCTCGAGCTGGATGAAGACCCCGGTAATGACGTCCTGCACCAGCTTCTGCGCGCCGAAGCCGATCGCCAGGCCGAGCACGCCGGCACCGGCCAGCAGCGGGGCGATGTTGATGCCGACCTCGGCGAGCACCACCATGGTGGTGACCACCACCAGCGCGATCGCGATGGCGTTGCGGAAGATGGTCAGCAGGGTGCGCGCGCGCGGGTTGGGCGCCATGCCCGCCTGCGGGTTGAGGCGGAACTCGATCCAGCTCGCCACTACCAGCCAGGCCAGCAGCGCGAGGGTGACGATGACGGCGACCGAGAGCGCGCGGCCGAGCAGGCGGGCGCCCCCCTCCGAGGCGATCCATGCGGCGAGATCGAACGGCGTCCACGCGTCCACGATGAAGGCCACCACGACGGTGAGGATGACGAAGCGTGCGATCTTGAGCGCGCTGGGCACGTAGGCGTTGAGGCGCGCCTCAAGCAGCGGGAACTTCAGGCGCAGCTCGTCGCCGAGATGGATCTGACGCAGGATGACCTGGGTGAGCAGCGCCGCAATCGCGATCCCGAGCCCGACCGCGAGCAGGGTCTGGCCGGTGGCGGCGATCATGAAGGGCAGCGCCTGCTCGGGGTACAGGATGGAGGTGACCAGGATCGCCATCAGGTAGATCAGCGCCACAACGTGCCAGATGCGTGCCCCGATGGTGAGCGCGATGCGCCCGAAGGGCGTCTGCATGCGCCCGGCGAGCCCCTCGAGGGCCTGGCTCGCGCGCTGGCGGTTCTGCATCACCACCACTGCGGCGCGCAGCACCGCGCCGAGGAGGATCGCGATGAAGACCGCACGACCGAGCGCCGGAGTGAGGTAGTGGTCGATGACCGGCACCACCAGCATCAGACCATAGGCGACGAAGCACACCATGCGTGAAGCCCAGGCCGACCAATAGGCCTTGTCCTCGGCGGCGATCGGCAGGATGCCGAGGTTCTCTCCACGCCCGGAGAGCAGGACGCGCAGCGCCATCCGGATCAGCTCCACGAGCAGGAAGGCGTTGAGGTAGAGCGACTCCTGGATGCGCATGCTGCCCGTCTCGCCGATGATGAAGAGGGCGACGCCATAGCCGGCAAGCCAGGACAGGCCGACGATCGACAGGTCGAGCACGACCGCGCCGGCGAGCGCGAGGCTGCGCCGCACCCAGCCGAGCGCGCGTGGTCCGTCACGGGCGCCAGCGTAGCGGTCGAGGGCGCGGAAGACCCCAGCGACGGCGGCGCTCAGCAGGCGGAACACGATCCAGGTGACCGCCACCAATACGGCGAACTCGCCCGCCGCCCAAGCCAGCGGTTGTGGATCGGCCTCGGCAATCTGGCCCCAGGCCACGCCCAGGGCATCGACGGCGGCGGCACTCTCGCTCACCGCGCCTTGTGCGACGCTCTGGGTCAGGCCGGCGATCTGGCCGGCGATGGTCTGGCTGGGCGCACCAGACTCGATCGCACGCGCGGCCTCCTCCTCGCCGAGCTTGCGCAACTGCTCGACGAGCGCGGTGCGCGCGGCCTCGTCCTCGAGGAGATCGGCCAGGCGCTGGTGGCCGGCTTGTTCGGAGGCGACCTCGCTCGCCGGCTCGGCGGCGTGGACCGGTGCGGGGGTGAGGCCCAGCATCGCGATCGCGAAGACGAGCGCGATGAAGGCCGTGAGCTTGTGCGTCACAGCGTGGCTCCTTTAGTCGGGAAGGATCGGTCTCGGCAGCGCGGGCGGTGCCGGGGCAGCGCGGCATCACCAGGGGTCGGGACGCCTGCACGGCCTGCCATCCGGCCGGATGCGGGCGCGGACGGCAGTCGGCCGCGATGGGCTGCGACCGTTTACATTTGTACAATTATATCACGACATGCCAGGAGGCTGAGATTCGAGCACGACCGCCCCTTCCTGAACGCCTCCGGAACCCGCCGAGCAAGCTCGCTCGGCGGCGGGAGGCGGCACCGCACGACCGGCACGGCAACCGCATGCCGACTACTCGGTGCGGTGCGGCTCGGCGAGGTAGTCGCGCGTGCGCATTTCGATCAGGCGGCTGACCGTGCGGACGAACTCGTGGGCGTTGTGGCCCTCGGTGTAGAGGTCGTGGGCCTCGACCGCCGCGCTCATGATCAGCTTGACGCGGTGGTCGTAGAGCACGTCGATCAGCCAGGTGAAGCGGCGCGCCTCGGAAGCGTTGCCGACGAGCATTTTGGGCACGTTCGACAGGATCACCGTGTGGTGCTCGCGCGCGATCTCGAGGTAGTCGTTCTGCGAGCGCGGGCCGCCGCAAAGGCTGGCAAAATCGAACCAGAGGACCCCGGGCGCCTGGCGCACCACGTCGATATTGCGCCCGAGGATCTCGACGCTGCCGCCGCGCCCCTCGCTCGCCGCGAGGCGGCGGAAGTCCTCGGCCATCTTGCGCTCGGCCGCGTCGTCGTGCGGCACGAGGTAGATCTCCATCTTCTCGAGCGTGCGCAGGCGGTAGTCGGTGCCGTGGTCGACCTCGATGACGTCGAAGCGCTGCTTGATCTTCTCGATCGTGGGCAGGAAGTTGATGCGCATCAGGCCGTTGGGATAGAGCCCGTCCGGCGGGTAGTTCGAGGTCATCACGAAGATCACGCCGCGGTCGAAGAGCGCGTCGAGCAGGCGCCCGAGGATCATCGCGTCGGCGATGTCGGAGACGTGGAACTCGTCGAAGCACAGCAGCCGGGTGTGCTCGGAGATGCGGTCGGCGACCTTCTGCAGCGGATCGGGCGCGTTGTTGAACTTGCGCAGGTCGTTCTGCACCTCCTGCATGAAGGCGTGGAAGTGCACCCGGCGCTTGCGGCGATACGGCACCGAGTCGTAGAAGCAGTCCATCAGGAAGCTCTTGCCGCGCCCCACCCCGCCCCAGAAGTAGACGCTGCGCGGCATCTTGGGCTTGTTGAGGAACTGCTTGATCCGGCTGCCCTGGCGTGCGGCCTTGAAGCCGACGAGCTCGGTATAGAGGCCCTGCAGGCGCTGCGCCGCGGCGCGCTGGGCGGGATCGGACTGGTAGCCGCGCGTCTTCAGCAGGGCTTCGTAAGCGTCGATCATCCCGTGCTGGGGAACGTTCAGGATGCGATGGGGCATGGAGAATCGGTCGGGAGCGTTGAAAAGGAAGGGCGGGTTGACGCGAAAAGGGGTGGGCGCAGGGAAGCCCCGCACCTCACCCCTTGCACCTCACGCCTCGCTCAGAAGTGCAGCGGTCGCTTGTCGCAGGCGAGCGCGGCCTCGTGCACCACTTCCGACAGGGTCGGGTGGGCGTGGCAGATGCGCGCCAGGTCTTCCGAGCAGCCGGCGAACTCCATCGCCACCACGGCTTCGGAGATCAGCTCCGAGGCGTTGGCGCCGATGATGTGCACACCGAGGATGCGGTCGGAGGCGGCGTCGGCCAGCATCTTGACGAAGCCGGTCGAGTCGCCCATGCCGAGCGCACGGCCGTTGGCCATGAACGGGATCTTGCCGACCTTGTAGGCCACGCCGGCGGCCTTGAGCTGCTGCTCGGTCTTGCCGACCCAGGCGATCTCGGGGCTGGTGTACAGCACCCAGGGCACGGTGTCGAAGTTGCAGTGGCCGGACTGGCCCGCCATCAGCTCGGCGACCATGACCGCCTCTTCCATCGCCTTGTGTGCCAGCATCGGGCCGCGCACCACGTCGCCCACCGCCCACACGCCGGGAAGGTTGGTCTTGCAGTGGTCGTCCACCTCGATCTGGCCACGCTCGTTGAGCTTCAGGCCGACGGCTTCGGCGTTGAGGCCCTGGGTGTTGGGCACGCGCCCGACGGAGACGATCAGGCGGTCGGCCTCGAGCTTCTGCTCGGCACCGTCCTTGTCCTTGTAGGCGATGCTGACGCCCTTCTTGCCCACCTTGACCTCGCCGATGGTGACGCCGAGGTTGAACTTGAGGCCCTGCTTCGTGAAGACCTTGAGCGCTTCCTTGGCCACGTCCTGGTCGGCGAGCGACAGGAACTCGGGCATGGCTTCGAGCACGGTGACCTCGGCGCCGAGGCGGCGCCACACCGAGCCCATCTCGAGGCCGATGACGCCGGCGCCGATGACGGCGAGCTTCTTCGGCACCGCGTCGAGGTCGAGCGCACCGACGTTGTCGCAGACGATCTTGTTGTCGACCGGCACGCCCGGCAGGTGGCGCGGGGCCGAGCCGGTGGCGACGATGACCTGCTTGGCGACGACGAGCTCCTCGCCGACCTGGACCTGCCAGCCCGCATCGGCCTTGCCGACGAAGGCGCCGTGGCCATTGAGAAGGGTGACCTTGTTCTTCTTGAACAGGCCCTTGATGCCGCCGGTGAGCTGGTCGACGATGCCCGACTTGCGGGCGATCATCTTGGGCACGTCGATCTTGGGCGTGCCGACGCTGATGCCCTGGCCTTCGAAGGCGTGGCCGGCTTCCTCGAACAGGTGCGAGGTATGCAGCAGCGCCTTGGACGGGATGCAGCCGACGTTCAGGCAGGTGCCGCCGAGGCGCGGCTCGCCCTTGGGGTCGGCGTAGGGATTGGATTCGCAGCACGCGGTCTTGAAGCCGAGCTGCGCGGCGCGGATCGCGGCGACATAGCCGCCGGGGCCGCCGCCGATGACGAGGACGTCGAATTCTTTGGACATGGGTTCACCCGTGAGGAGTTAGGAGTCAGGAGTCAGGTGCGAACAGGCGCGCTGCGGCGCCCAGGCAAGGCGAACCGCGAGGCGTGGAGCGCTGACCGCTCCTTACGCCTCGCGCCTCACCCCTTACGTCCGCTCACACATCCAGGATCAGGCGAGCCGGATCTTCCAGCGCTTCCTTCATCGTCACCAGGCCCAGCACCGCCTCGCGACCGTCGATGATGCGGTGGTCGTAGGACATGGCCAGATAGTTGATCGGGCGCACGACGACCTGCCCGTTCTCGACCACGGCGCGGTCCTTGGTGGCGTGGATGCCGAGGATGGCCGACTGCGGCGGGTTGATGATCGGCGTCGACATCATCGAGCCGAACACGCCACCGTTGGAGATCGAGAAGGTGCCGCCGGACAGCTCTTCCAGCGACAGCTTGCCGCCCTTGGCCTTCTCGCCGAACTCGGCGATCTTGAGCTCGATGTCGGCGATCGACATGGACTCGGCGTTGCGCAGGATCGGCACCACCAGGCCACGCGGCGAACCCACCGCGATGCCGATGTCGATGTAGCCGTGATAGACGATGTCGTTGCCATCGACCGAGGCGTTCAGGATCGGGAACTTCTTCAGCGCGGCCACGGCGGCCTTGACGAAGAAGCCCATGAAGCCCAGACGCACGCCGTGGGCCTTCTCGAACTTGTCGCCGTACTGCTTGCGCAGCGCCATGACCGGCGCCATGTTCACTTCGTTGAACGTGGTCAGGATGGCGTTTTCGTTCTTCGACTGCAGCAGGCGCTCGGCGATGCGGGCGCGCAGGCGGGTCATCGGCACGCGCTCTTCCGGACGGTCGCCGGCGAGTTGCACCGCGGCGGACGCCGCGGCAGCGGCTGCGGCAGCCTTGGGCTGGGCGGCGACGGCGTCTTCCTTGGTCACGCGACCGCCACGGCCGGAGCCGGCGACGTCGCCCGCGGCGATGCCCTTCTCGTCGAGGATCTTGCGCGCGGCCGGGCTGGCGGCGCCGGCGGCACCGGACGCGGCCGGGGCGGCGGCGGCAGCCGGAGCCGCGGCGGCAGCAGCCGGAGCCGCGGCGGCGGCACCGGCAGCGGCCTTGGCTTCGGTGTCGATCTGGGCGATGAGCTCACCCGAGGTGACGGTGTCGCCACCCTGCTTGATGATCTTCACCAGCACGCCATCGGCCGGGGCCGGGGTCTCGAGCACGACCTTGTCGGTCTCGATGTCGATCAGGTTCTCGTCGCGCGAAACCGCGTCGCCTTCCTTCTTGTGCCAGGTGACCAGCGTGGCTTCGGAAACCGACTCGGACAGCTGCGGTACTTTGACTTCGATCAGCATGAATTTCTCTCCCTAGGTTTTTTTCAGTGCGGGAACTGCGGCGTGGAGTCCTGGATCGGACCGAAGGCGTTTTCGAGGACCGCCTTTTGTTGAGCGTTGTGCTTGGCGTAGTAGCCGACCGCGGGCGAAGCGGCGGCCGGGCGGCTCACCAGCAGCAGACGGCGCTTCGTGCCGAGCACGTTGACCAGATGCTGGCGCGAGGCGAGCCAGTACCAGGCGCCCTGGTTGCGCGGCTCCTCCTGGGCCCAGACGATCTCCTTGGCGTTCGGGAACTGCTCGATCGCCTTGGCGAAGGCCTCGGTCGGGAAGGGATAGAGCTGCTCGATGCGGACCAGCGCGGTGTCGGTGATCTTGTTCTCGCGACGATGCGCGAGGAGCTCGTAGTAGATCTTGCCCTGGCACAGCACCACTCGCTTGACCTTCTTGGCGTCGAGCTTCTCGACCTCGGGGATCACGGTCTGGAAGCGGCCGTTGGCCAGCTCCTCGATCGAGGAGATCGCCTCCTTGTGGCGCAGCAGCGACTTCGGCGTGATGATGATCAGCGGCTTGCGCACCTTGCGGATCGCCTGGCGGCGCAGCAGGTGGAAGATCTGCGCAGGGGTGGTCGGCACGCAGATCTGCCAGTTGTGCTCGGCGGCGTTGTTCATGTAGCGCTCGAGGCGCGCCGACGAGTGCTCGGGGCCCTGGCCCTCGTAGCCGTGCGGCAGCATCAGCGTGAGCCCGCACAAGCGGCCCCACTTGGCCTCGCCCGAGCTGATGAACTGGTCGAGGACGACCTGGGCGCCGTTGACGAAGTCGCCGAACTGGGCTTCCCAGATCACGAGTTCGTTGGGTTCGGTGGTGGCGTAGCCGTACTCGAAGGCGAGCACGCCCTCCTCCGACAGCACCGAGTCGTAGCTCTGGAAGCGAGCCTGGCCGTCCTGGATGTGATCGAGCGGCTTGTAGATGCCCTCGTCCCAGCGCTCGCGCTTCTGGTCGTGCAGCACGGCGTGACGGTGGAAGAAGGTGCCGCGGCCGACGTCCTCGCCGGAGAGGCGCACGCCGTAGCCCTGCGCGAGCAGGCTGGCATAGGCGAGGTTCTCGCCCATGCCCCAGTCGAAGGCCACTTCGCCGCGGCCCATGGCTGCACGGTCGTCGATGATCTTCTTGACGCGCGAGTGCAGCGTGAAGTTCGCCGGGATGGTGCTCAGGCGCTCGGACAGGCGCTTGATCTCCTGCACCGGCACCGTGGTGTCGCACTCGTCGGTGTAGGGCTGCTTGATGTAGGGCGTCCAGTCGGCCGCAAACTGGCGGTTGTGGCCGGAGAGCACCGGGTTGTAGAGCAGTTGCCCCTTGTCGAGGTGCTCGCGGTACTCGGCGATCATCTGCTCGGGATCCTCGGCCTTGAGCGTGCCCTCGGCGACCAGGCGGTCGGCGTAGAGCTTGCGGGTGCCGGGGTGCTTCTGGATGGTGCGGTACATCAGCGGCTGGGTCACCATCGGCTCGTCCTGCTCGTTGTGGCCGAGCTTGCGGAAGCAGATGATGTCGACGACCACGTCCTTCTTGAACTCCTGGCGGAACTCGACCGCCAGCGCGGTAACCAGCGCCACGGCCTCGGGATCGTCGCCATTGACGTGGAAGATCGGCGCCTCGACCATCTTGAAGATGTCGGTGCAGTAAAGCGACGAACGATAGTCGCGCGGATCGGAGGTGGTGAAGCCGATCTGGTTGTTGACCACCAGGTGCACCGTACCGCCCGTGCCGTAGCCACGGGTCTGCGAGAAGTTGAGCATCTCCTGGTTGACGCCCTGGCCGGCCACGGCGGCATCGCCGTGGATCAGCACCGGCAGCACCTGCTTCTTGTCACTGTCGCCACGACGGACCTGGCGGGCATACACCGAGCCCTCGACGACCGGATTGATGATCTCGAGGTGCGAGGGGTTGAACGCGAGCGTCAGGTGCATCGGGCCGCCCGGGGTCATCACGTCGCTCGAGAACCCCATGTGGTACTTCACGTCGCCGGCGGTGAGGTCGGCGGCGGCCTTGCCCTCGAACTCGGAAAACAGCATCGAGGGCGACTTGCCGAGGGTGTTGACCAGCACGTTGAGGCGGCCGCGGTGGGCCATGCCGATCACG
>ENA-UOUJ01001181-UOUJ01001181.1-activated-sludge-metagenome-genome-assembly--contig:-NODE-1181-length-14465-cov-8.002637_pt1 | contig 14465 bp, 13 predicted proteins | sample MGYA00249839_ERZ747224 | MGnify/ENA primary metagenome ERZ747224 (study PRJEB28782, sample SAMN03220277) | activated sludge metagenome | biome: wastewater; feature: sewage sludge; material...
TCGTCCGCTACCTGACGGGCGATCACCCCGAGCAATCGCCGCGCGCCCGCGCCCTCATCGACGGTGCGGCGGTCTTCGTGCCGGTGACGGTCCTGCTGGAGACGGAATGGGTGCTGCGCAGCGTCCGTGGTGGCGCGACAGCGAGCGTGATCGAGGCGCTCCGCGCCTTCGGCGGGCTTCCGACCGTCACGATCGAGGATGGCGACTCGGTCGCCGTGGCGCTCGACCTCGCCGCCGGGGGCATGGATTTCGCCGACGCGCTGCATCTGAGCCGGACGCGTCACTGCGAGGCCTTCGCCACTTTCGACCGCCGTCTGGCGAAGGTCGCCCGCAGGGCCGGCTACCCGGCCGTGCGCGATGCGTGAGCGCCCGTAATCGTTGCAATCGGGGGGCGGGGGACGCAAGGTTTCGGCGGGCGGGGACGAAACCGCCGGGGACTGACCAGGGAGGAAGGGAAATGAAGGGGATAGGCGGCAGGCTGCTGGCCGGCGCCGTGGTGCTCGGCTTGAGCGCCTCGGGGGCCTGGGCGAAGACGTTCTACTGGATCTCGCACGGCTCGCCGGCCGATCCGGTCTGGACCTACTTCCTGCAGGGCGCGGAGCAGTGGGCGGCGGATACCGGCAACACGGTCAATACCTCGTTCCACAACGGCGACGTGGCGAGCCATCAGGAGGCGGTGCGCGCGGCGATCTCGGCCAGCGCGGACGGGATCGTCACCACCTCGCCGGATCCGGGGAGCCTGGTCGAGGTGGCCGGGGAGGCGGTCGAGGCCGGGATCCCGATCATCAACTTCAACACGCCGGACCCGACGGCGCCGTTCGACGCCTATGTCGGCGGCGACAATGTGGTCTTCGGGCGGAACTGGGCGCAGTACCTGGTCGACAAGGGGCTGGTGAAGGAAGGGGACTTCGTCTGGATGCCGGTCGAGGTGCCGGGCGCCACCTACGGGGTGCAGGAGGAGGAGGGGATCAAGTCGGTCTTCGAGCCGCTCGGGATCACCTACGAGGTGACCGACGCGACGCTGGACCAGGCGGAGATCATCACGCGGATGTCGGACTATCTGACCGCGAATCGCGACAGGATCTCGGCGATCATCGGGCTGGGCGATCTCGTGACCGGGTCGATCAAGCGGGTCTTCGACCAGGTCGGCGTGGCGGCGGGGGACATTCCGGTGGTGGGCTGGGGCAATTCGCTCGACACCACCCAGGAGGTGCTCGAGGGCTACGTCAACGCGGCGCAGTGGCAGGATCCGCAGGCGACCTCCTATGTGGCGCTCTCGCTCGCCAACATGGAGGCGGGGGGCATCCCGGCCGGGTTCGACGTCATCACCGGTGCGCTCTACGAGAAGGACCAGGCGCAGCTCTACGACGACATCCTGTCGGGCAACTGACCTGACGCCGGGAGGGACCGGGCCGCCGGTCCCTCGCCAACGCCGGAGACGCCGTGCAGAGACAATCCTTCCTCCAGCGCCTGGTGGCGATGCCGGAGTTCGGGCCGCTGGTGCTGCTCATCGCAGAGATCGCCGTCTTCACCGCGATCAACCCCTCGTTCCTCTCGCCGCTCAACGTGTCGAACACGCTGACCTTCACGGTGGAGCTCGGGCTGATCGCGCTCGCGATGACGCTCCTGATGACGGCGGGGGAGTTCGACCTGTCGGTGGGGTCGGTCTTCGGCTTCGCGCCGGTGCTGATGTGGACGCTCTTCAACAGCGGCGTGGCCCCGCTCGAGATCTCGTTCCTGATCGCCATGCTGGCGGCGGTGGGGATCGGCCTCTTCAGCGGCTTCTTCGTGACGCGGCTGAAGATCCCCTCCTTCCTCGTCACGCTCGGCATGCTGCTGGTGGTGCGGGGGACGGCGCTCTACATCACCGACGGCTTCCCGCAGCGGACGTGGAACGCGGCCGGGCACTGGCTGGCGACGGCGCTGGTCGGGGACTTCCACGTCGGGCCGTTCCGCATCTACGCCTCGCTCTTCTGGTTCGTCGCCGCGGCGCTGGTCCTCGGCTACGTGCTGACGCGCTCGAAGGCGGGCAACTGGATCCAGGCGTCGGGCGGCAACCCGCAGGCGGCGGCGGCGCGCGGGGTGAAGGTGGGGCGGACCAAGGTCGCGCTCTTCGTGCTGACCGCGGTGATGGCGGCCTTCGCCGGGATGATCTCGTCGATCCGCACCTCGGCGGCGAACCCGAACAGCGGCATGGGCTACGAGCTCGAGGTCATCGCCATGGTGGTGATCGGCGGCACGGTGCTGACCGGCGGGCGGGGGACGATCCTCGGGACGGTGATCGGCATCCTGATCCTCAGGGTGATGCGCAACGGCATCGTGCTGATCGGAGTGCCGGGCTTGGCGTACAACATCTTCATCGGGGCGATCATCCTCGGGATGATGGCGCTGCACTCCTGGCTCGAGCGGCGGCACAACGCGGGGGTCTGAGGCATGGCCGACCTGATCCGCATGGTGGGGATCACCAAATACTACGGGCGGGTGCGCGCGCTCGAGGACGTGGACTTCTCGGTGCGCGAGCAGGAGATCGTCGGGCTTCTCGGCGACAACGGAGCGGGCAAGTCGACGCTGATCAAGGTCCTGTCGGGCGCGGTGCCGGTGACGAGCGGGGAGATCTGGGTCCGCGGGGAGAAGGCCGAGATCCGCAGCACGACGGACGCCATCCGCTACGGGATCGAGACGATCTACCAGGACTCGGCGCTGGTGACGCAGCTCTCGATCGCGCGGAACCTGTTTCTCGGGCGGGAGCCGGTGAAGGGGCCGCGCTGGCTCGGGCGGATGGATCTGGCGGCGATGAACGAGGTGGCGAGCGGGCTGCTGCGCAAGGTGGGGATCGAGAAGCGGATCCCGCCGGAGACGCCGATCGCGGCGCTCTCGGGCGGCGAGCGGCAGGCGGTGGCGATCGCGCGGGCGATGCATTTCGACAGCGACCTCATCGTCCTCGACGAGCCGACGAACAACCTCGGGGTGGCGGAGACGCAAGGGGTGCTGAACTTCGTGCGCGGGGCGCGGGCCTCGGGGCATTCCTGCATCTTCATCGCCCACAACATCCACCACGTCTTCCAGGTGGTGGACCGGATCGTGGTGATGCGGCGGGGGCGGGTGGTGGCGGACGACATCGATCCGAAGGCGAGCTCGGTCGAGGCGGTGGAGCAGGTCATCACCGGCATGACGGCCGAGGGCGTGCCGGTCGGGGAGTGAGCTGGGTGCTGCGGCCCGGGGCGCGCAACCTCGTCACCGACGTGCCGGGGGTTCTGGTCGGGAACGCCGGGGATGCGCGGCTGAAGTCGGGGGTGACGGTGCTGACCTCGGACGCGCCCTTCGTGGCGGCGGTCGACGTGCGGGGCGGGGCGCCGGGGACGCGGGAGACCGATCTCCTCGCGCCCGGGCGGCTCGTCGCGGCGGTCGATGCGCTGGTGCTGGCGGGGGGCTCGGCCTTCGGGCTCGAGGCGGCGGGCGGGGTGATGGACGCCCTGCGGGCGCAGGGGCGCGGGTTCCGGGCCGGGCCGGCGCTGGTGCCGATCGTGCCGGCGGCGATCCTCTTCGACCTGGCGAACGGGGGCGAGAAGGGGTGGACGGCCAACCCCTATCCTGCGCTCGGGGCGGCGGCCTTCGCGGCGGCGGGGGAGGATTTCGCCATCGGGACGGCCGGGGCGGGGACCGGGGCGATGACGGCGACGCTGATGGGCGGGCTCGGCTCGGCCTCGCTCGTGACCGAGGCGGGTGCGACGGTGGGGGCGCTGGTCGCGGTCAACGCCTTCGGCAGCGTCTGCGTGCCGGGCGAGCGGGCGTTCCTCGCCGGGGCATGGGAGATCGGGGCGGAGTTCGGCGGGCTCGGGGCGAGCGCGACGCGGGTTCCGCATGTCGCGCCGGCGCCGGGGAAGCCGGGGCCGCTGGCGGGGAACACGACGATCGGGGTGGTGGCGACGGACGCGGCGCTCGACAAGGCGGGGGCGCGGCGGCTGGCGGAGGTGGCGCACGACGGGATGGCGCGGGCGATCTGGCCGGCGCATACGGCCTTCGACGGGGATCTGGTCTTCGGGGTCTCGACCGGGCGGCGCCCGCTGGCCGGCGACATGGAGGAGGTGGGGCTCGGGCAGGCGGCGGCGCACTGCCTGGCCCGGGCGATCGCGCGCGCGGTCTGGGCGGCGCGGCCGGCGGCGGGGAACCTGCTGCCCTGCTGGTGCGAGGGGGAGTAGGCTATTCGGCGGGCGCGTTGCGCCTGGTGTCGTCCTTCCGGAGGGAACGGTCGTGTAGGTAGGCACCGGTCAGGCCGACGGCCACGACGATGGCGGGCATCACCACTCCGAAGATGAACCATCCGACGGTCATGTCCGCAGTCCTCCGAGCGTCCGCCTTGCGCGCAAATGTAGCACGATCGCGGCGAGAAACCATCCGATCAACGAGACGATGAGACCGAGCGAGAACTGCGGGGCCGCGACGTGGGACACTGCGGCGAGAGGAGCGAGGACGCCAACCGCGAGGCAGGCGGTCGAGGCCCGGTCGAGGGCGTTGGCGAGAAGCTTGGTGCGCTCGTTCGCGATGGTGGAGGGCATGGGGCGTCAGGGGGCCGCCTCGGGCTCCGGGGCTTCGATGGTGGCGGGCGGGGGCTCGGGGGGGGCTAGGTCGGCGGTGGGGCGGAGGGCGCGCTCGATGTGGGCGGTGACGCGGCGGTCGGGGGGCGTGGTGAGCTTGATGACCTTGTTGTCGAGGTAGACGCCGAGGCGGCCCTGGGCGAGGAGCGCGGTGCGGCCGCCGGGCTGGGGGATGGCGAGGCGGATCTCCTCGACCGCCTGGCGGGGGATCTCGATGACCTGGCCGACCGAGAGGCCCTGCAGCGCGGCGAGGCTGAGGGTCTGGCGGTGGAGGACGGCGTCGACCGGAACCGGCGCGGCGGCGGCGGCGCGGCGCATCAGCGTCTTCCAGAGGTCGTTCGGGCGGTCGCGCGCGGCCTGGACGTTGCGGGCCTGCACCGAGGCGCGGATGACGTCGAGGGCGGAGAGCGGCAGCACGAGGGCGAGGCGGCCGTGGCGGCCGGCCTCGCCGAGCAGGAGCTTCATGCCGAAGACCATGACGTCGATATAGTCGGGGGCGAGGCGGAGCTGCGAGAGGGTCTGGCGCAGGTCGCGGATCGAGAGCCCCTTGGTCAGCGGGTGGCCGAGGTTGGCGCCGATGGCGTGGGCGAAGGCGGCAAGGATGGCGTCGAGATGGAGCCGGCAGAGCGCCATGTCGATGGCGGTGAAGGGGCGGGCGAGCGGCGCCGGCGCCTGGGCCGGGTCGCCGCCGAGGGTGAGGTCGACGAGGTGGTAGGCGAGGTCGGGCTCGATGGCGACGAGGCCGGGCGTGTCGGCGTCCTCGACGTCCACGAGGCCGAGGACGGCGGGGCCGGCGAAGGGCGCGGTGGCGTCGGCGAGCTTGGCGATCCGCACCCCGTCGACGGCGGTGGCGACAACGGTCTTGACCATCAGGCGGAGGCGGTCCTCGACGCCGCGGGCGAAACTCTCGCCGAGGAGCTCGGTCTCGGCCAGCGGCGAGCGGGCGAGGCCGCCGTGGCGGAGCTTCTGGGACAGGACGTTGCCGGAGGGGGGCATCCGGGGGCGGGCCTCGCGGAGGGACGGTCGGGCGCGAGTGTCGGCGGCAATCGTTACCGGAATCTGAACGGCTTGGCTGCAATGCGAGGGAAATCCCCGGCCGCCGGCGCGGCGCGGTAATCCCGGGTTCAGCATTCTGCGCCTATCTCCGATGGCCGGGGAAAATCGGGGGGCCGCGTTCATGGACCGCAAGGCGGGCAGCGTCATCATCGTCAAGCGCAAGACGGTGATCGAAGGCGGGCATCACGGCGGCGCCTGGAAGGTCGCCTATGCCGACTTCGTGACGGCGATGATGGCCTTCTTCCTGCTGATGTGGCTGCTCAGCACGACCGACGAGCAGACCCGCCTCGGCCTCGCCGACTATTTCAGCCCGACGATCCCGATCCACGAGAGCCGCTCGGGCGGCGACGGCCCGTTCGACGGCAACTCGATGTTCAGCCAGGACGTGCTCTCCCAGGACGAGACCGGGCAGACCGGCGACCCCGAGACGACGGACGTGCCCGGCATCGAGGATGCGAGCCTCTTCGAGGTCGAGCAGCAGCTCCTCGGCGGCAGCGGCGACGCGATGGAGGCCGATCCGCTGCTGCAGCACATCCGCACCCGGGTGACCGACGAGGGGCTGATCATCGAGGTCTTCGACATCGAGGGCTCGCCGCTCTTCGACGGGCCGACGGCGGAGCCCGAGCCGATCTTCGAGGAGCTGGTGCGGATGATCGGGCGCGTGCTCGCGCGCACGGTCAATCCGGTCGCGGTCGCCGGGCATCTCGCGTCCGGGGACGTGGGGCGGGACGGGCCGGACCCCTGGCGGCTCTCCTCCGACCGGGCGCAGCTGACCCGCGTGTTCCTCGAGGGTGCGGGCGTGGCCGACGCGCGGATCGCGCGTGTGACCGGCAAGTCCGACCGCGGCCCCGTGGCCGACGATCCGCGCGACGCGCGCAACCGCCGGGTGGAGATCACGCTGCTGCGCCGGTTCGACGCGGGCGCGTAGCGGCGGGTCTGCCGAGCGGCATCCCGGGGAGGCGCTGGCGGCATCTGCCGCCACGGCTCGGCGGCGGCTCGGCGCCGTCCGGCCCGGTCCCATGGTGCCGGCGCGGCGCCGGTCCGATCAATCGGATTTTTGGGTTTTTCTGGGCCGTGGCCGGAAGGGGCGGGGACGGGCGTTAGGCTCATCTTAAGCCCCGCCGTCCCAAGCATGCCGGTGAGGGCCTGCGGGCCGCCCTTCACGGACAAGGACTGAGCATGGGAATTTCCTCGTCGTTGAACGCCGGCGTCTCGGGGCTGAATGCGAACGCCAACAAGCTCGCGACCATCTCCGACAATATCGCGAACTCGCAGACCTACGGCTACAAGCGGGCGGACGTGGACTTCTCCTCGCTGACCGTCGCCGACGCGAAGTCGCCGAACACCGTGGGCGGCGGGCGCTGGTTCACCGCCGGCGGGGTCAAGACGAACGCGATCTGGGACGTGGACGCCAAGGGGGCGCTGGCCCAGACGACGAACGCGACCGACCTCGCCATCACCGGGAGGGGCTTCCTGCCGGTCAGCACCACGGCGGCGATCGGGCAGACGACGGCCGAGATGCCGTTCATGCTGACGACGACGGGCTCCTTCTCGACCAACGCGCAGGGGTATCTCACCACGCCCTCGGGGCTGGTGCTGCTCGGCTGGCCGGCGGACGCCAACGGCGTCGTCGCCTCGCAGCCGCGCGACACGGTGAGCGGGCTCGAGCCGGTCAGGGTCAACCTCTCCTCGGTGGCGGTGCAGCCGACCTCGAACATCACGCTCAACGTCAACCTGCCGACGAGCGACGTGGAGGCGGGGGCGAGCGGCGATCCGCGGGTGGTGACGGTCGAGTATTTCGACAATGTCGGCGGCTCGCAGACGGTGACCGCGACCTTCACCCCGACGGTGCCGGCGACGGGCGACCCGCGGAGCAACACCTGGACGCTGCAGCTGACCGACAACGCCACCGGGCAGTCGGCCGGAACCTACGAGATCGTCTTCAGCGACGCGCCGCCGAACGCCGGCGGGATCGCGAGCGTCACCGGGCCGACCGGCGGCACGCTGGCCACCACCTACGACCCGGCGACCGGGAACATGGTGCTGAACCTCGGCAGCCAGGAGATCACCATCGGCCTCGGCTCGACCAGCCCGACCGGGCCGCAGCACCTGTCGCAGCTCACCTCGACCTTCTCCTCGGTCGGCGTCAGCCACGACGGCGCGGGGGCGGGGACCTTCACCGGGCTCTCGATCGACGAGAAGGGGTTTCTCCACGCCACCTATTCGAGCGGCTTCTCGAAGGTCGTCTACCAGATCCCGGTCGCCGACGTACCGAACCCGAACGGGCTCAAGGTACTCGACAATCAGTGCTTCGCCATCTCGCAGGCCTCGGGGTCGATGTTCCTCTGGAACGCGGGCGACGGGCCGACGGGCGGGATCGAGGGCTATGCGCGCGAGCAGTCGACGACCGACATCGCCAACGAGCTGACCCAGCTGATCCAGACCCAGCGGGCCTATTCGTCGAACGCCAAGATCATCCAGACCGTCGACGAGATGCTGCAGGAAACCACCAACCTGAAGCGCTGACGGCGCGGGCTGAGCAAGGGAGCGGCAGATGGGTATCTCGAGCGCGCTGAACAACGCGGCCTCCGGCCTCGCCGCCTCCTCGCGGCTGGCCGACACCATCTCCAACAACGTGGCGAACGCCATGACCGTCGGCTACGCCAGGCGCACCACCGAGCTCTCCTCGCTCACCGCGGGCGGCTACGGCAGCGGCGTGAAGGTCACCGGCACCTACCGCGCCGAGAACGCCTACCTGACCTCCGAGCGGCGCGCGCTCGACGCACAGACGGGGGCGTCCGGGACCATCGCCGATACCTACGAGCGGATCATGGCGGTCGTCGGCGAGGCCGGCGCCGACAGCTCGCTCTCGACGCTCGCCACCGCGCTCGAGACGACGCTGATGTCGGCGACCGCCTCGCCGCAGTCGACCACCAAGCTGACGGACGCGGTGACGGCGGCGAAGAACCTCGCCGACGCTCTCAACCGGGTGTCGGACGAGAACTCGCGCATCCGCACCGAGGCGGATGCCGAGATCGCCCGGCAGGTGGGCCAGGTCAACGACACGCTGCACGCCATCGACGACATCAACAAGAAGATCGCGACGCTCGCGCCGAAGGGGGTGGACGTCACCAGCCTCCAGGACGAGAGGAACCGGCTGATCGACGGCATCTCCGCGATCATCCCGGTCAAGGTGGCCAAGCGCGACGGCGACCAGGTGGCGCTCTACTCGCAGAACGGCGGGCTCCTGCTCGACGGCCAGGTCTACGAGCTGAAGTTCACCCAGGCGCCCAACGTGGTGACCGCCGAGATGTCGCTCGGGTCGCCGCTCGGCGGCCTCAGCCAGGACCTGCATGCGGCCTCGGGTCCCGTGGCCGTCGCGGCGGGCACCGGCAGCGGGCTCTTCGACGGCGGCACGCTCGGCGCCCTCTTCGAGGTGCGCGACAGCATCGTGCCCGAGGTCGACGCCGAGATGGACCGCTACGCCAACGACCTGATCGAGCGTTTCCGCGACCTGATGCCCGCGACCTGGCTCGACGCCTCCGGCGAGGGGCTCTTCGTCGACGGCAGCGGCAGCGGCTCGGCCACCGGCCTCGCGGGGCGGATCGAGGTGAATGCCGCGGTGGACGCCAGCGCCGGCGGCGCGGCCTGGCGGCTGCGCGACGGGCTCTCGGCGGCGACGGCCGGCGCGGAGGGGAACGGCGTCAACCTGCAGGCGCTCGCGGACGCCATGGGGGCGGCGCGCCAGCCCATCGGCTTCATCTCGCAGAGCGCCAACGCCGGCGGTGCGCTGATGGCCTCGGAGATCTCCTCCTTCCTCGCCGGGCGGAGCGCCCGCAGCGACGACAGCCGCGCCTACCTCACCGCGCGCCAGTCGGCGCTGGTCGAGCAGGAGGTCGGCGAGACGGGGGTGAATACCGACAGCGAGCTCGCGTCGCTGACGCTGGTGGAGCAGGCCTATGCCGCGAACGCCAGGGTGCTCTCGGTGATCGACGACCTGATGCGGCTTCTGCTGGAGATATGAGATGCGCGTGACCGGAGGTTCTGATCTCGCCCGGATGCAGGCCCTGCAGAAGCAGGCGCTCGCCACCCGCGACCGCCTCGACACGGCGGCGACGGAGATGACGACCAACCTGAAGTCGAGCCGCTTCGACGCGACCGGGGGCAACCTGACCCGTCTCTTCGCGCTGGAGCGCTCGCTCGACCGCAACGCGGTCTTCAGCGACAACATCACGCTGACCGAGCTGCGCCTCGACACGATGCAGGCGACCTTCGGGCAGATCCAGACGGCGCTCGAGGATCTGTCGATCGACATGGTCTCCGCCACGTCGCTGGGCGACTATTCCGCCGCCATGCGGCACGCGACCACGGCGCGCAGCGACTTCGCCGCCACCGTCGGCCAGCTCAACGGGCAGGTCGCCGGGCAGTCGCTCTTCGCCGGCACCACGACCGACCGGCCGGCGCTCGCCGCGGCGGATGCGCTCCTCGCCGACCTCGACGCGCTCGCTGCCGGCTCGGCCGACGCCGCCGCGGCGATCGCCGCGATCGACGACTATTTCGCCAAGCCTGCGGGCGCCTTCTACACCTCGGGATACGTCGGCTCGACCGACGATCTGACGGCGGTGGCGATCGGCGAGGGCCAGCGGGTCGACTATGGGATCCGCGCGGACCAGGAGGAACTCGTCGCCGTGCTGCGCGCCCAGGCGATGGCGGCGGTGGTGGCCGGCGGCGCCTTCGCTGGCGACCAGGCCGGGCAGATGGCGATGCTGTCGGAGGCGGGCGACCGGCTCCTCGCCGCGAAGGAGGGCATCCTCGACCTGCGCTCGGCCGTCGGCAGCCAGCAGGAGCAGGTTGAGACCGCCAAGGCGCAGCGGGTGTCCGAGCACGACACGCTCGATCTGGCGCGCTCGAAGCTCATGGCGACCGATCCGGTCGAGGCGGCTTCGGCCTACCAGGCGCTCGAGGTCCAGCTCGAGGCGATCTACACGGTGACCGCCCGGCTGGCCGGGCTGCGCTTCGTCAACTACATGCGCTGACCTCGATGATGCGTCCCCTCGCGCTCCTGCTTCTGCCGCTTCTCGTCCTCTGGTTCGGGGGGCTCCCTTCCCCCGGGGCCGCCTCGCCGGCGCGGATCAAGGATCTCGTCGAGGTGGACGGGGTGCGGGGCAACGACCTGCTCGGCTACGGACTGGTGGTGGGGCTGAACAATACTGGCGACAGCCTGCGCAACTCGCCCTTCACCGAGGATGCGATCGTCAACCTGCTCGAGCGGCTCGGGGTCAACGTGACCGGCGAGCAGATCCGGGCGCGGAACGTGGCGGCGGTGCTGGTGACGGCGGCGCTGCCGCCGTTCGCGCGGGCGGGGAGCCAGGTCGACGTGACGGTCTCGGCGATCGGCGACGCGAAGAGCCTGTTGGGTGGGACGCTGGTGATGACGCCGCTGAACGCGGCGGACGGGCAGATCTATGCGGTGGCGCAGGGGTCGATCATCGCCGGGGGTGTGGTCGCGGAGGGGCAGGCGGAGACGGTGACGCAGGGGGTGCCGACGGCGGGGCTGATCCCGGGCGGGGCGCGGGTCGAGCGCGAGGTCGCGTTCGACTTCACCCAGGTCAGGAACATGCGGCTGGCGCTCAGGAACCCGGACTTCACCACCGCGGCGCGGATCGAGGCGGTGATCAACCGGGACGTGGGGGCGCGGATCGCGCGGATGCTCGATTCCGGCACGGTGGAGCTCGACCTCGCGGCGGTCGGGGTCGATCAGCCGGCGCGGCTGATGGCGCAGATCGAGAATATCGAGGTCGACACCTCGACCCGGGCGCGGGTGGTGGTGGACCAGCGGTCGGGGACGATCATCCTCGGCAACGACGTGCGGATCAGCCGGGTGGCGGTGACGCAGGGGAACCTGACGCTGAGGGTGGAGGAGACGCCGCTGGTGGTGCAGCCGAACCCCTTCGCCGAGGGGCAGACGGTGGTGATCCCGCGCACCGACGCCTCGATCGAGGAGAATCCGGGCAACGGGCTCGCCATCGTCGACAACTCGGTCTCGCTGCCGCAGGTGGTCGAGGGGCTGAACGCGCTCGGGGTCTCGGCACGGGACATGATCGACATCCTGAAGTCGATCAAGGCGGCGGGCGCGCTGCATGCGGAGTTCGTCGTCCAGTAGGCCGCCGCGCGGCGTGTCTTGCGTTCCAGACCTTGCTTACCGGTTAATCCCGGGGGAAATCTACTTCCACTTCAATGCCTTGTCCGCTGTCTTGCGCGCAAGGCAGCGGCTACGCCGGGGCCTTGGCCTCCGCGCCCGCTTCCTGCACCACGCTCGCCGCCCGGCGCCGGCGGTAGCGGTCGAACTGCTGGTCGGCGAGGACGCCGATCAGGATGACCGACCCCATGACGGCGAAGTTGAGCGAGCTCGGGATGCCGAGCAGGTTGACGAGGTTCTGCAGCACCTGCAGCAGCACGGCACCGAGGACGACGCCGATGATCGACCCCTCGCCGCCGCGCAGGGAGAAGCCGCCGAGGACCGCGGCGGCGATGGCGTAGAGCTCGTAGAAGTTGCCGTGCGAGGAGGGCGAGATCGAGCGGGTGTACATGGCGAAGAAGATCGCCGCCACCGCGGTCAGCACGGCGCAGATCACGTAGGCCGAAACGATGACCCGCGCCGTGGGGACGCCGGCATAGCGCGCCGCCTCCTCGTTGCGCCCGACGGCGTAGAGGTAGCGCCCGAAGACCGAGCGGTGCAGCACCACCCACATGACCGCGGCGATCACCAGCATGGCGAAGAAGGAATGCGGCACGCCGAAGCTGCGGCCGGTCGTCAGCCACTCGAGGGTGGGGAAGGTCTGGCCGAAGACGAAGCCGACGGTGCCGTCGGCGGTATAGAAGCGGGCGACGCCGCGGTAGATGAGCAGCCCGCAGAGGGTGACGATGAAGGGCTGCATGTCGAGCCGGGTGATGAGCAGCCCGTGTGCCAGCCCGATCACCGCCCCGAGCGCCAGCATCAGCCCGATCGCCATCGGCCAGGGCACGCCGTAGGTGACGATGAGGTCGACGAAGAGCACCCCGAGCAGCGCGATGACCGAGCCGACCGAGAGCTCGATGCCGCCGGTGATGATGACGAAGGCCTGGCCGATGGCGAAGATGCCGAAGAGCCCGACGAGGTTCGCGGTGTTGGCGAGGTTCACCGGCGAGAGGAAGCGCGGGTTGATGAAGGCGACGATTGCCCCCACCACCACGATCAGGACCAGCAGCCCGAAGTCCTTCTTCTGCATCAATGCGCCCCGCGCCTATGCCACATGTCCCACCGCCAGCTCGAGCACCCGGTGCTCGGAGAACTGCCCGCGCTCCAGGATGCCGCTGATCGCGCCCTCGTGCATCACCGCGATGCGGTCGCTGACCCCGATCACCTCCTCCATGTCGCTCGAGATCATCAGGATCGCGACGCCGGCGTCGGCCAGCCCGCGCATCAGGTCGTAGATCTCGCGCTTGGCGCCCACGTCGATGCCGCGGGTCGGTTCGTCGAAGATGATGGCGTGCGGCCGCATGGCGAGCCACTTGGCGAGCACCACCTTCTGCTGGTTGCCGCCCGAGAGCGACATCACCGGCGTCGCCACGCCCGGCGCGCGGATGGCGAGGCGCCGCCGCTCGGCGAGGGCGAGCTTCTCCTCCGCCGCCCGGTCGACGAGGCCGCCCCTGGCGAGCGCCGCGAGCTGCGGCAGCGAGATGTTCTCGGCGATGGTGAGGTCGAGCAGGACGCCGCTCGCCTTGCGGTCCTCGGGCACGAGGTAGATGCCGCGGGCGATCGCGTCGCGCGGCGAGGCGATGGCGACCGGCTGGCCGGCGAGGCGGACGGTGCCGGCGAGCAGCGGGTCGATGCCGAAGACGGCGCGGGCGAGCTCGGTGCGCCCGGCGCCGATCAGCCCGGCGAGGCCGAGGATCTCGCCGCGGCGGACGGCGAGTTCGACCTCGCGGCCGGGGTAGGTCGCTGTGCGGGCGCCGGAAATCTCCAGGATCGGCGCGCCGGGCGGCGCGGCCGGCGGGCGGTAGATCGACTTGAGCTCGCGGCCGATCATCAGCCGGATCATCGCGGCGGGGGAGATCTCGTCCTCGGCGAGATGGCCGACCAGGCGGCCGTCGCGCAGCACCACCACCCGGTCGGCGCAGGCGGTGACCTCGTCGAGCCGGTGCGAGATGAAGATGACGCTGACCCCCGAGGCCCTGAGGTCGGCGATGACGCGGAGCAGCCGGTCGGTCTCGGAGAGGGTGAGGCTCGAGGTCGGCTCGTCCATGATGACGAGGCGCGAGTCGAGCGAGAGCGCCTTGGCGATCTCGACCAGCTGGCGCTGGGCGAGCGAGAGGCCGGAGACCGGCGTGCCGGGGCGGAAGTCGACCCCGAGGCGCGCGAAGAGCGGCGCCGCGGCGGCGGCGAGCCGCGCCCGGTCGACCAGGCGCAGCGGGCCGCCGCGGAGCGGTTCTCGGCCGATGAAGACGTTGGCCGCCGCGTCGAGATTGTCGAAGAGGTTGAGCTCCTGGTGGACGAAGGCGATGCCGGCGGCGATGGCGCCGGCGATCGTCATGGCGCCGCGCTCCGCACCGTCGACGCGGATCGAGCCGGCCGTCGGCGTGGCGACCCCACCGAGGATCTTCATCAGCGTCGACTTGCCGGCGCCGTTCTCGCCGACGAGGCCGATGACCTCGCCGGGATGGACGGCGAGGCTCACGCCGGCGAGCGCGACCACGCCGGGGTAGGTCTTGCCGATGTCGAGGAGCTCGAGAAAGGGCCCTGCCATGCACGCACCGCGGCTTGCCGGCGCGGGG
>ENA-UOUJ01001182-UOUJ01001182.1-activated-sludge-metagenome-genome-assembly--contig:-NODE-1182-length-14462-cov-5.029916_pt1 | contig 14462 bp, 11 predicted proteins | sample MGYA00249839_ERZ747224 | MGnify/ENA primary metagenome ERZ747224 (study PRJEB28782, sample SAMN03220277) | activated sludge metagenome | biome: wastewater; feature: sewage sludge; material...
AACCTGCGCGGCCTGGGCGCACAGCGCACCGCGGTCCTGCTCAACGGCGCCCGCCCGGGCCCCGCCGGTACCCGTGGCCAGGTCCTCGCCTTCGACCTCAACGTCATTCCCCAGTCGATCGTGCAGCGCATCGAGATCGTGAAGGACGGCTCCTCGTCCATCTACGGCTCCGACGCGCTGGCCGGCGTGGTCAACATCATCACCCGCAAGAACATCGACCGCCCGGAGATCACCGTCAGCGGCCGCGTGCCCTTCAACGGTGGCGGCGAATCCTTCACCGCTTCCGGCGCGACCGGCTGGAACTTCGACAACGGCAACCTGATGGTGGCCGCCGAGTACTACGTGCACAAGCCTCTGCGCGTCGGCGACCGCCGCTTCTTCCGCTGCACCCAAGACATGGTGTGGGACGACAACGGCAACCGCATCGACCGCGAGGACCGCTCCATCCTGGCCGGCACCTCGCTGGCTGGCTGCTCGGGCACCAACCTGTACGCCAACACGGTGATCGACGCCTTCACCGGCGTGCGCTACATCCCGTCCCCGGACGGCGTCACCATCGGCATGATCCCGGGCTACCGTCCGCGCGTGTCCACCAGCTGGACCCATCCCAGCGGCGCCGGCTTCGAAGACGTCCTCAACTTCGACTTCTACAACGACGTGCAGGTCATCGATCGCCAGGAGCGCATGAGCGTCTACGCGAACGCGGACTTCAGCTTCGGCAACGTCAACTGGAACACCGAGTTCCTGTTCAACCGCCGCCAGACCGACACGCATCGCCTGCGCCAGTTCTTCCCGGTCACCGGTGGCGCCACCGCCCCGGCGATCTACCGGTACGCCAATGACCCGACCTTCGTCACGCCGGTGCCGTCGGGCGTCGCGCAGCCGATCATGCCGATGATCATGCCGCAGTCGATCGAGGTCGATTACTACTACCTCAACACCAAGCTCGACGGCCTGTTCGGCTTCACCGACACCTGGGCCTGGCAGGGCAACGCCTCGTACTCCCGCTCCAGCGGCGACTACGGCATCTTCACCATCGTCGGTTCGCGTTCGGGCGACGTCACCTGGAGCGACGACGCACCGGTGCTGGACTACTTCAGTCCCCGCTACCTCAGCGGCGAAGGCATGGCCGAACTGGCCGCCACGATCGGCGACTGGGACTGGGGCAACACGGTCTACGACCAGTTCGTGTTCAACGCCGTGGCCACAGGTGAACTGTTCAACCTGCCAGCCGGCGCCGTGGGTGCTGCGATCGGCGTGGAATACCGTGACTTCAGCATCGACGATGCGCCCGGCCCGTACGAAATGGCGCGGGATCGCTGGGGCCTGACCTCTGCGGAGCCGACCGTGGGCGACGACAGCGTGAAGGAAATCTTCGCCGAAATCGAAGTCCCGCTGCTCAAGGGCATTCCCGGCTTCGAGTCGTTGGTCTGGAACATGTCGGGCCGCTGGTTCGACTACGACTCGGTCGGTGAGTCGGACAATGTCTGGAAGACCGGCCTGAGCTGGCAGATCATCCCTTCGGTCCGCGTGCGCGCCACCAAGGGCACCTCGTACCGCGCCCCCGGCCTGTACGAGCTGTACCTGGGCAACCTGTCGAGCTTCACCGCGCAGTTGGGCCTCGACCCCTGCATCGGCTGGGCCGATCCGGCCAACAACCGCTCGCCGCAGACCCAGGCCAACTGTGCCGCCGCCGGTATTCCCGGCAACTACGTCGGCAACGCCAGTTCGGCCCAGGTCTTCCAGGGCGGCGGCGCAGGCTTGCTGAAGCCCGAAACCTCGGAGGCCTTCACCGCCGGCATCGTCTGGACCCCGTCCTTCGCCCCGCTCAGCGTGGCCCTGGACTACTTCGACTATGAAGTGAGCGACGAGATCGCGTCGCTGGGCGCCGGCGCCATCGTGGCCGGCTGCTACAGCGGGCAGGTGTACCCGAACTCGTTCTGCGACATGCTCGTGCGCAACGCGCCCGACCATCCGATCGCACCGAACAAGATCGAAGAGGTCTACGCCTCCTACGTCAACGTCAACAAGCAGAAGGTCCGCGGCTACGACCTGCTGCTGCGTTACGACAATGACTTCTCCTTCGGCAAGGTGGAGGTGGAGGGTCAGTTCACCTACACCACCGAGGACTACCGGCGCGTGTTCAGCGCATCGGCTTCGGATGGCCTGGCCACCAACGACCGCAACGGCGACATCAGCCGTCCGGAACTGGTGGGCAACCTCCGCGGTGCGCTGAAGCGTGGCGACTTTGCCTACACTTGGCAGATCGACTACGTGGGCGAGACCGAGACGCTGAACCAGTCGGATCGCTTCACCTACCAGGCCCGCCCGAACTCGATCCGCGACAACATCGCCGAGGCGCGCTTCTACCACCACGCTTCGATCCGCTACGAGCAGCCGGATTGGTCGCTGCTGGTCGGCATCCGCAACGTGTTCGACGCCAAGCCGGCCGAGATCTCCGGTGGCTTCAACCCGGCCTACAGCCGTTACGGCAACGTGCCGGCCTTCGCCACGCAGTACGACTGGTATGGCCGTTCGCTGTTCGTTCGCTACAACTACAAGTTCTGATCGCGAACAGCATTGCAAGGCAGGACCGGAAGCGGCGCGAAAGCGCCGCTTCCTTTTTGTGCGCACGCAGGGCACGGTAGCCGGCGGCCATGCGTACGGGTCACATCCGCCGCGGCATGGCGTCCTGTTGATACCGGCCTGGCCGGACCAGCCTTGACGCACGCCGCCGTACCATTCCATGTCCCGGAACGCCCCCGACCATGCACATGACGCGCCTGATCCCATCGATCCTCGTTGCCCTCCTGCTCCTGCTGCCGGCCGCCGCGGCGCAGGCTACCGGCAAGGCCAAGCGCCAGGACCCGACCATCGATCCGTTCATGGTGGCCGCCGGCTTCCTGGACGGCCATCCAGACCTGCTCCACCGTTCGCGTGGGCTGGACGCCTACGCAGAGAAGGACCACGCGAAGGCGATCCAGGCGTTCAGGCGCGCGGCCTACTACGGCGACAAGCCATCACAGGCCATCCTTGGCGAGATGCTGTGGATCGGATGGGGGAGCGACGTGGACCGCGCGCTCGCCTACGTCTGGATGGATCTCGCGGCGGAACGCGGTTACACCAGCTTCGCCGAGAAGCGCGAACGCTACTGGCAGCAACTGGAGGCGCATGAGCGGGAGCGCGCCGAGCGCGAGGGCCCGGGCATCCACGCCGAGTACGCGGACGAGGTGGCTGAACCGCGACTTGCGCTGGCCCTGAAGCGCGAACTGAGGAAGATGACCGGAAGCCGCCTGGGCTCCACCACCAGTCCGGTGCAGATCATCGTCCCGGGCGTCGGCACGATCGACTCGACCCAGTACTACCACCCGATGTACTGGGATCCGCAGCAATACCGGACGTGGCAGGATTCGATCTGGACCACCCTGCGCACCGGCAGAGTCGACGTGGGCGAGGTCGAGCAGGTCCGGGGTCCCGTCTCGCCGGTTCCGGATGCGAAAACACAGGCCGATCCTCCGGCAACGGCGGACGACAAGCGGGAGTAAGCCGGTAGCGACGGGGCAACGATGAGAAAACTACTGTCATCCCCGCCTTCGCGGGGATGACGAGCAAATGTGACGGGAATCCCAGGACAGCCCTGCGCCGTGCTGAATGTCGCGTCCGGCCGCCGCTCCATACGCCACCGGATGCGCTATAAAGCACTCCGGGCGGTCGCCGGAAGGCGGCCACGCACATCAACAACACGGGAATCCCCGGGAGGGACCATGCGCAAGACCCAGTGGGCGCTGTTCGCAACGATGCTGGCGATCGCCGCTTCCGCCACCGCGGCGGATCCGGTGGACGGACGCTGGCGGACGCTCGATGACGAAACCGGCAAGGCGATGTCGATCGTCGAAGTCTCGACCGCCGGCGGGACCTTGAATGCCAGGGTCGTCGAAACCCTGGACGTGCCCGACGCCAAGTGCACCAAATGCTCCGGCGCCGACAAGAACAAGCCCGTGGTCGGCATGCGCGTGCTCTGGGACCTGAAGAAAAAGGACGGCGTGTGGGGCGGCGGCAGCGGCTTCAAGCCCTCTTCCGGCGACAGCTTCAAGGCCAAGAGCGTCAAGCAGTCGGCCGATGGCAGGACGCTGGAAATCACCGGCTGCAAGCTGATGTTCTGCCGCACGGCGAAGTGGGAGCGCGCGAGCTAGGCCCCGCGCCGGATGGATGAATGGAAAAGCCCGCTTCAGGCGGGCTTTTTTTCGGTTCTTCTACCAGTTGCGGAGCCGTGGTTTGGACAGACTTGCAACGTATGCCAAACGTGCATACACTGTGCCGCATCGAGTATCGATGGCATGAAGCCAAGCGCACCGCCAATCTCGCCAAGCACGGCGTGGACTTCGCGGACGCGATCGGCGCGCTGGAGGATCCCGCTGCGCTGACACTGGAAGATGGCGATGCACAAGGCGAGCCTCGATACGTGACCCTGGGCATGGGCTTCACCAACAGGGTTCTACTGGTGGTCTGGACCGAGCGATTGCCCGACAGCATCCGCATCATCTCTGCGCGCCGCGCCAGTCCGGCTGAAGCGCGCCCATACCGCGAGAGCTGAGACATGAGCAAGAACTACGATTTCATCAATGCCAAGCGCGTCGATCAGGTTCCGGCGCTCGCGCGCGCACAGACGGGCAATGCCGGCAAGGAGCGGATCACCATCCGCCTGGACCCCGACGTGCTCGCCTGGTTCCGCGCCCAGGTAAAGGGCGGCGGCAACTATCAGACCCTCATCAACGACGCCTTGCGCACCCACATCGAGGATCGTGAAGGCGCACTGGAACGTACCTTGCGGCGGGTGATCCGCGAGGAATTGCACAAGGCGGCATAGCCCGTAGGTTGGGGGAAGCTTGCGAACCCCAACACCCGACCCGGCATGCGGCGTGTTCGTTGGGGTTCCCCCGGATCAAGTCCGGGGTCACCCCAACCTACAGGACTGCCGGGCTTTTTTTGCTACTCATTCCCGCGAAGGCGGGGAGCCAGTGTCTTCAAGAGCAACGACGCTGGGTCCCCGCCTTCGCGGGGATGACGGCACATTTTCAGCGTTGCCTTGCGTCCTGTTGTCCTGCGCCGGGCCGGCTCGGGTGGCATGCGATAATCCGCCTCCCCCGCCGCCGCCTCCACCATGCACCATCCCGCGCTCGTCACCAACGCCCTGCCCTACGCCAACGGCCCGCTGCACCTGGGCCACCTGGTGGGCTACATCCAGGCCGACATCTGGGTGCGCGCGCGGCGCATGGCCGGCGCCACGGTGCACTACGTCTGCGCCGACGACACCCACGGCACGCCGATCATGCTCGCCGCCGAGAAGGCCGGGACCACGCCGGAAGCCTTCATTGCCGGCATCCAGGTGGGGCACGAGCGCGACTTCGCCGACTTCAGCGTCGCCTTCGACCACTACGACTCGACCAACTCCGACATCCATCGCAAGCAGACCGAGGCGATCTACCTCGCGCTCGACGCCGGCGGCCACATCGCGCGGCGCTCGGTGCAGCAGCTGTACGACCCGGAAAAGGGCATGTTCCTGCCCGACCGCTACGTCAAGGGCATCTGCCCGAACTGCGGCACGCCCGACCAGTACGGCGACAACTGCGAGGCCTGCGGCGCGACCTATGCGCCGACCGACCTGAAGGAGCCGCGCTCGGTGCTGTCCGGCGCCACGCCGGAACTGCGCGAGTCGGAGCATTTCTTCTTCGAGGTCGGCCACTTCGAGGACTTCCTGCGCGAATGGCTGGCCGGCGACGTCGCCGTGCCCGGCGTCAAGGCCAAGCTGCTCGAATGGCTGGACGGCGAAGGCGGCCTTCGCGCCTGGGACATCTCCCGCGACGCGCCCTACTTCGGCTTCCAGATCCCCGGCCATCCGGGCAAGTACCTGTACGTGTGGCTGGACGCGCCGATCGGCTACCTGTCGAGCTTCCGCGTGCTGTGCGCGCGCGAAGGCCTCGACTTCGACGCCTTCCTCGCGCCCGCCAGCACCGCCGAACTGCACCACTTCATCGGCAAGGACATCGTCAACTTCCACGGCCTGTTCTGGCCGGCGGTGCTGCACGGCAGCGGCCACCGCGCGCCGACGCGGCTGCACGTCAACGGCTACCTGACCGTCGACGGCGCCAAGATGTCGAAGTCGCGCGGCACCTTCGTGATGGCGCGCACCTACCTCGACCAGGGCCTGCACCCGGAGGCGCTGCGCTACTACTTCGCAGCCAAGTCCTCCGGCGGCGTGGATGACGTCGACCTCAACCTGTCGGACTTCGTCGCGCGCGTGAACGCGGACCTGGTCGGCAAGTTCGTCAACCTCGCCAGCCGCTGCGCCGGCTTCATCGACAAGCGCTTCGACGGTCGCCTCGCCGACGCACTGCCGGATCCGGCGATGTACGCGCGCTTCGTCGCTGCGCTGGCACCGATCCGCGAAGCCTACGAGCGCAACGAGCCGGCCACCGTCCTGCGCCTGGCGATGGCCCTGGCCGACGAGGCCAACCGCTACATCGACGAGAAGAAGCCCTGGGTGATCGCAAAGCAGGAAGGCGCCGACGCCGAACTGCAGGCGGTGTGCAGCCAGGGCCTGAACCTGTTCCGCGTGCTGGCCGGCGCCCTGCGCCCGGTGATCCCCGGCGTCGCCGCGCAGGTGGAGGCCTTCCTCGATGCGCCGCTGGCTGCGTGGTCGGATCTCGACCGGCCGCTGCTCGGCCACGCCATCAAGACGTATTCGCCGCTGTTCACGCGGATCGACCCCAAGCAGATCGACGCCATGACCGAAGCTTCGAAGGACACGCTGGCCGCCGCGCCGGCCACCCCGCCAGCGAAAGCGGAATCCAAGGCAGCACCTTCGAATCCCCAATCCCCAATTCCCAATCCCGGCCTCATCGACATCGACGACTTCACGAAGCTCGACCTGCGCATCGGCAAGGTGCTCGAATGCGGCTTCGTCGAGGGCTCGGACAAGCTGCTGCGCTTCCTGCTCGATGCCGGCGACCTCGGCCAGCGCCAGATCTTCTCCGGCATCCGCGCCAGCTACGGCGAGCCGGACAAGCTGGTCGGCCGCAGCGTGGTGTTCATCGCCAACCTCGCGCCGCGCAAGATGCGCTTCGGCGTGAGCGAGGGCATGATCCTCTCGGCCGGCTTCGACGGCGGCGCGCTGGCGCTGCTCGACGTCGATGCCGGTGCGCTGCCGGGCATGCCGGTGCGTTGACGATCAGTCACAAAGCTCGATGGCCGTCATTCCGGCGAAAGCCGGAATCCATTTGCCGTTGTTCTCGTTTTGACCCGGGGAAGATCAACAGCAAGGGCAGAATCAAAATGGATTCCGGCTTTCGCCGGAATGACGGTCACGAGGAATTCTTCGGCCCTGCGATCACATGAACGCCCATCGCCCCGACCTCGTCGAACGCCTGGACCGCCTGCTGCCGCAGACGCAGTGCGGCCAGTGCGGTTTCGACGGCTGCCGGCCCTACGCCGAGGCGATGGCGCGCGGCGAGGCCGGGATCGACCGCTGCCCGCCCGGAGGCGACGCCGGTGCGCGCGCCCTCGCCCGCCTGCTCGACGTGCCGGTCGTGCCCTACGACCGCAGCCGCGGGCCGCACCTGCCGGCGCAAGTCGCGGTGATCGTCGAAGCCGACTGCATCGGCTGCACCAAGTGCATCCAGGCCTGCCCGGTCGACGCCATCGTCGGCGCCAGCAAGCTGATGCACGCGGTCATCGCGCCGCTGTGCACTGGCTGCGAGCTGTGCGTGCCGGCGTGTCCGGTCGACTGCATCGAGATGCTGCCGTCGTAGGAGCGCCCCATGGGCGCGACCGGTGGATCGGATGCGACGGAAAACCCGTCGCGGGCATGGCCCGCTCCTACGGCTGGCAAGCCGAGCAGATGCGCTCCACCTCGTAGCCCTTCGCGCGCAGCTTCTCGACCACGCCGTCCTCGCCGAGCAGGTGCAGGGCGCCGACCACCACCAGCACGTCGTCGCTGCCCGGGGCCTGCAGCTTCGCTTCGAGCTTCGGCACCCAGGCGTCGTTGCGTTCGACGTTGATGCGGTGGTAGAGCTTCGGGAAGCGCTCGCGCATGTCCACCGCCATCTCGTCCCACAGCATGTCGGCGTCGCCGGCGCGCCAGGCGGCGTGGAGCTTCGCGACGGCGGCGGCACCCTCGTCGGCGGTGGTCAGGGCTTCCTGCAGGAACTGCAGCTGCTCGCTCCGGTCCATGCCGTCGAGGAAGGCGATCTGCTCGGCGCCGGTTTCCAGGCCCGAGGTCGCCTTGCCGGCCTGGCTGGCCTTCTGCGCGAGGTTGGCATCGAGCCCCAGCGCCGGATCGAGTCCGGCCTTGCCCATCTCGACGATGGACACCATCAGCGCGACGAACCACGGCTCGAACATCTGCATCACCTGCGGCGTCATCTGCAGCTTCTGCAGCTCGGCGGCGTTGGCCTCGAACCAGCCCGCCAGCGCCTGGCGCGTCGCGTCCGGCAACTCGCTGTCGAGCTGGGTGCCATCGGTGCGCAGCGCGGCCTGCCCCATCTGCATGCCCAGCGCCGGCGAGCCCATCTCCTCCGGCGCAATCTCGAACACCAGCTTCCCGGCGTCGGCGAAGGCGTCGTCGACGTCGCGCGACAGCGGATAGTCGTCGGGTTTGAGCAGGTGGAACGAGCCGAGCAGATACAGCGAATTGTCGTCGTCCGAAACCTTCCACAGCAGCGGCACCGGGGCCTCGCTGCGAGCTGTGTCGGCATGCACGGCGCCGGCGAAGGCGACGAGCGCGGCGGTGGCCAGGGTGGCGTGGATCAGGCGGCGGGGCAGGTTCCAGCGGAGTCGCATCTTGTGTCCTTTCGGTAGTGGGTCAGCGGCTTTCAATGACGCGGCCATCGGTGCGGATGTGACGGCTTCGTTCGGATGTGTCCGGCAAATCATTCCTGTCATCCCGAGCGCAGCGAGGGATCTGCTTCACCTGCAACACAAGCAGATCCCTCGCGGAGCCTGCCTGAGCGAAGCCGAAGGGCTCGGGATGACATCTTGCCGATGTGATGTTGTCGGAGTTGATGTCCTGCCGGATTCCGTCACACCCCGGGCTTGGAGTACCGCTTCTCGCCGGCGGTGACCGCGAGATCGAGTCGGTTGTCCGGTGGCGGCAGCGGGCAGGTTGCGTAGTCGGTGAACACGCACGGCGGGTTGTAGGCGCGGTTGAAGTCGACCGCCACCGTGCCGTCAGTGCCGGGCGCGTCGGTGTACAGGTAGCGGCCGGCGGCGTAGCTGTCGTGGCCGCTGGTGCGGTCGGCGAAGATCAGGAACAGGCCGCCGTCCTCGCCCTCCAGCGCTTCCAGGTGGTAGGTACTGCCGCCGCGCTCGAACTCCACCAGGCCCGGGTTCGGCTGCGCCTGCTGGTGGCCGAGCATGTCCATGATCGGCAGCGTCTGCCCCGGCGGATGCGCGATGAAGCGCGCCTCGACGCGCCACGACGGGTGCGCCGCCCAGTAGTCGAGCGGACCGAGGCCGGTCAGAGCCGCCGCCTCGGCGTGCCTGACGCGCAGCGCCTTGCGGCCACCGCGCTCGATCAGGGTTATGCGGCCCTTGCCGTCGTCGAAACCGACCACGGTCGGCGTTTCGGTGCCCTCGGGCAGCAGCTGGAAACGCGCCTTCGCCGGCGCGCCGTCGACCGTCAGCACCACGTCCTGTTCCGGCGTCAGGAACACCTGGCCGCCCTGTTGCTGCAGCAGGCCCATCTTCTCCGGCCCCTTGGCAAGGCGGATGCCGCTGGTCGCACTGCTGCCGACGTAGTGCGCGGGCAGTTCGATCCAGTGCAGGCCAATCAGGCTGACCCAGCCGTCGGGCTGCAGCAGGTCATCGCGGCGCTGCGTGCGCCAGGCGTCGTTGTCCGCGACGAACGCGGGATCGGCCGGCGTGCTGTCCGCCTCGTCCGCCACCGGCATGCCGCCGCCACTGCCGCCGCAGGCCGCCAGCAGCGTGGCCAGCGCCGCGCACGCAATCCCCTTCATGTTTCCGGTCATCTTAACGCCCCCTCAGGAACCAGCGATCAATTTCGGGCAGCGGGAAATGCGCCCAGGTCGGTCGTCCGTGATTGCATTGCCCGGAGCGCTCGGTGGCTTCCATCTGCCGCAGCAGCGCGTTCATCTCCGGAATCGTCAGCCGGCGGTTGGCGCGCACCGCGCCGTGGCAGGCCATGGTCGACAGCAGCTCGTCGCGCTGCTCGCGCACGCGCAGACTCTCGCCGTGCTCGCGCAGGTCGGCGAGCACGTCGCGCAGCAGGGCCTCGGTGTCGCCGCTGGCGAGCAGGGCCGGCACGCTGCGCAGCAGCAGCGACTGCGGGCCGGCGCGCGAGATTTCGAAACCGAGGTCGGCCAGGGTGCCGGCCTCCTGTTCGGCGACGTCGGCCTCGCGCTCGGACACCGCGACCGCCTGCGGCACCAGCAGCGGCTGCGCGCGCAGGCCCTCGCTGTCGTGCGCGCCCTTGAGCCGCTCGTAGCCGATGCGCTCGTGCGCGGCGTGCATGTCGATCACGACCAGGCCGTCGGCGGCCTCGCTGAGGATGTAGATGCCGTGCAGCTGCGCGATCGCATAGCCCAGCGGCGGCACGCCAGCCGCGTCGTCGGCGCGCGGCAGCATCGGGCGGTCTTCATTGGCAGCGTAGAGCGCGGCATAGGCGCTGCGCGCTTCGTCGACCTGCAGCCGCATCGGTACCTGCGATGCGGACTGCGGCATCGCATGCAAGGGCATGGCGGCGCCCGGCGACGGCGCGAACTGCGGCGCGAAACCGGGCGCACCCGCGCCTTGCCACGACGCGGCATCGGGCAAGGCCTGCGCGGACAGGCCCGCGCGCGTGCCCGCCAGCGCGTCGTGCAGCGTGCGGTAGACGAAGTCGTGCACCAGGCGCGAGTCGCGGAAGCGCACCTCGTGCTTGGCCGGATGCACGTTGACGTCGACCCGGGTCGGGTCGAGTTCGAGGAACAGCACGTAGGCCGGCTGGCGGCCGTGGTACATCACGTCGGCGAAGGCCTGCTTGGCCGCGTGCGCGATGTTGCGGTCGCGCACCGCGCGGCCGTTGACGTAGACGTACTGCTGGTCGGCGCTGGCGCGCGAGTAGGACGGCTGCGCGATCCAGCCGTGCAGGCGCAGCCCGGCGCCGGCGTGGTCGATGCGCAGCGCCTGCTTCGCGAAGTCCTCGCCCAGGGTTTCGACCAGGCGCTCGCCGGTGAACAGGCCACCGCCGGCTTCGGCGAACGCGCGGTAGCGGCGCGAGGGCTTGCCGTTGTGCGAGACGCGCAGCTCGACGTCCGGACGCGCCAGCGCCAGCGAGCGCAGCCATTCCTCGATGTGCCCGAGCTCGGTGCGTTCGGCGCGCAGGAACTTGCGTCGCGCCGGCACGTTGTAGAACAGGTCGCGCACTTCGACCAGGGTGCCCGGCGGCTGCTGCTTCGGCGCGATATCGCCGACGCGCCCGCCGTCGACCGTCAGCGCCGAGCCGTGGTCGTCTCCGGCGCGGCGGCTGGCGATCAGGAAGCGGCTGACCGAGGCGATCGACGGCAGCGCCTCGCCGCGGAAGCCGAGCGTGCCCACCGCTTCGAGGTCGTCGAGGCTGGCGATCTTGCTGGTGGCGTGGCGCGAGATCGCCAGCGGCAGCTCGACGGCAGGCATGCCGCCACCGTCATCGCGCACGCGGATCAGGCGCACGCCGCCTTCCTCGAGGTCGATGTCGATGCGGGTGGCGCCGGCGTCGAGCGCGTTCTCGACCAGTTCCTTGACCACGGATGCGGGGCGTTCGACGACCTCGCCGGCGGCGATCTGGTTGATCAGGGTGTCGGGGAGCTGCTGGATCGGCACTTGCGCATGATACCGGGGAAAAACAGGGGTCAGAGTACTGTTTCCGCGCGCGGAAACAGTACTCTGACCCCTGTTTTTGACCCCTGTTTTTCCTACGGCCGGCCGCCGGCCATCGCCACTTGGCCTTCCGCGGCGCGCAGGGCGTACAGGGTGCCCGGCGGCGGCTGGCTGGAGAAGTAGGTGTGCACGCCGTCGAGGATCGCGCGCGCCACGGTGCCCTGGAACTTCGGGTCGACCAGCCGCTTCTCCTCGTCGGGATTCGACAGGAAGGCGGTCTCGACCAGCATCGCCGGCATGTCCGAGGTGCGCAGCACGGCGAAGTTGGCGCGCTCGATGTGCGGCTTGTGGTTGTTGCCGATGCGCTTGAGGCCGTCGAGGATGTGGTTGCCGGCGTCCTCGGAGGCCTTCATCTGCCCGCTCTGGGTCAGGTCGAGCAGCACGTTGGTCAGCGTGTTGTCATTGGACGAGGCACGCACGCCGCCGATCAGGTCGGCCGCGTTCTCCTTGTCCGCCAGCCAGCGCGCGCGCTGCGAGGAGGCGCCGCGCAGCGACAGCACGTAGACCGACGATCCCTTGGCGTTGCGGTTCTCGGCCGCGTCGGCGTGGATCGAGATGAACATGTCGGCTTTGGCGCTGCGGGCGATGCGGGCGCGGTTGTGGAGCGGGATGAACACGTCGCGGTCGCGCACCAGGTGCGCGCGCAGGCCGGGCGTGGCGTTGACCTGGCGCGCCAGCTCGCGGGCGATGGCGAGGGTGATGTCCTTCTCGCGCTTGCCGCTGGGGCCGATCGCGCCGGGATCCTGGCCACCGTGGCCGGCGTCGATCGCGATCACCAGCGGGCGCGTGCCTGCGGCGACGGCGCGTGGCGCAGTCGCGGGCGGTGGCTTGGTCGCGGACGGCACCGGGTCCACGGTCGCCGGCGCCTGGGCGACGGCGACATCCGCCTGCGTGGAAGGAGTCGGCACCGCGCGCGGCAACGTCGGATCGTTCGTTGACTGCGGTTGCGGCGGCGATGCCGGGTTCGAAACGGTGGCGGCAGCGGACTGTTCGGCGCGCATCTGCGCGAGCAGGCGCGAGGTCGCCGCCGCGGAGGACGCAGACGGATCCTGCACTGGCGCAGCGACCGCTGCCGTCGCGACGGTGTCGGGCATCGGCGCGGCGACTGGAGCCTGCGTCGGGGTCTGCGACGAGGTCGAGCCCGCCGCGATCCGCGCGATCGGGTCGCCGTGGCCGTCGCCGGGCCATTCGATGATCAGGCGGGTGCCGGCCGGACCGGTTTCGTAGCGCGGCTTGAGCGCCACCACCGGGCTGGCGAGGTCGAACACGATGCGGGTGGTCCCCGGGTCGGGCTTGCCGCGGCGGACCGCCTTCACCACGCCGGCGGCAGGCGGAGCCACGGGGCTGCCGACCACCCGGCTTCCGGGCAGGTCCAACACCAGCCGGTCCGGGTTCTGCAGCGAGATCAGCCGGAATTCGGCTTCGCGGTCCACCTGCACCTCGGCGCGGGTGCCGGTGGGGCCGCTGCCGAGCTGAACGCCGCGGATTTCGGCGGCGTGCGCGAGATTCCAGACCAGCGCCCCCAACAGGGCGAGGCCAAGCAGGATCTGCTGGAAGTTGATCCCCCGGGTGCGCATGGGCCTTAGTCAATCATCGATTCTCGGGAAATGCAACGCACTTTTCCTTTGAAATCGGTCACCTGCCGGCCTTTCCTATGGGTTCGGTTCAGGTGTCGGCGGCAAATCGGTGGTCGCGTCCGCCTGCGCCAGCCAGGTCCGCCCGGCCTCGCTCACCGCCTCGATCTCGACATCGCGCCCGGAGCCCGCCACCGCCAGCCGCAGGTGCAGGTCCGGCGGCGGCAGCCCGGCGGTGCCGCGCTCGGGCCATTCCACCAGCCACAGGACGGCGCCGCCCTCGTCCAAGCCCAGGAACTCCAGCTCGCCGGCGTCGCCGATGCGGTACAGGTCCAGGTGCAGGGCTTCGCCGCCGGCCAGCCGATAGCGCTCGACCAGGGTGTAGGTGGGGCTGCGCACGGTGCCGGTGACGCCCAGCGCGCGCAGCCAGGCGCGGGCGAGGGTCGACTTGCCGGCGCCGAGGTCGCCGTGCAGGAACACCACCATGCGCGGCGGCGCGCACCGGGCCAGCCGCGCGGCCAGCGCGGCGGTGGCCGCTTCGTCCGCCAGGTGCAGCCTCATGCCGCGGGACCGCCGTTCGCCCACAGCCGCATCGAGTCGAGCAGGTCGCCCGGCAGCAGGCCGCGCTCGCCCTGCATCGCTGCCTCGTCGCCGGCAACCGCATGCAGCAGCGCGCCGCAGCAGGCGGCCTCGAAGGCCTCGAAACCCTGTGCGCGCAGCGCGGCAATGCAGCCGGTGAGCAGGTCGCCCATGCCGCCCACCGCCATCCCCGGATTGCCGGCGGCGATGACCCGCGGCGTGCGCTCGGGCGCGGCGACCAGGGTGCCTGCGCCTTTCAGCAGCACCACGCAGCCGAACATCTCCGCCAGCAGGCGCGCCGCGGCGAAGCGGTTGGCCTGCACTTCGGCCACGGTGAAGCCGAGCAGGCGCGCCGCCTCGCCCGGATGCGGCGTCAGGATCGTGCCCGCAGGCAGG
>ENA-UOUJ01001183-UOUJ01001183.1-activated-sludge-metagenome-genome-assembly--contig:-NODE-1183-length-14460-cov-5.020479_pt1 | contig 14460 bp, 27 predicted proteins | sample MGYA00249839_ERZ747224 | MGnify/ENA primary metagenome ERZ747224 (study PRJEB28782, sample SAMN03220277) | activated sludge metagenome | biome: wastewater; feature: sewage sludge; material...
CAACGGGAGATTTTCATATGGCCACTGCACCGAATCTTTTCACTACCGCCAAGACCGTAGTCAAAAAGGAAACCGCCAAGAAGGCCAAGGCGGCTGAAGTGGAAATCGAAGGGCTGGAAATTTACGCGGCTATTGATGCCACGGAAAAGGCCCTCAAGGCTCTCAAGGAAACTGCGCGGACCAAGGTTACGGAAACCGCCCGCGAAATTTTCATCGCCAACGGCGCAGAGAAGGGCGGCAAGCCCGAGAATTTCAATGGCAAGGAAGGACAGGCCACGGCATCCATTCAGTTGCGCCAGCGTTCCAGTGCTTCCGGTCTGTCCGATATCGAGATCGAACAGTTGACCAAGGCCGGAATTCCGACTGAGGTTGTCGAGGATCGTCCCGAGACTTTCATTTTTAACCCGGAACACCTTGATTGGCTCAATAAGAACGGCAAGGAAATTTCCAAGGCTCTGATCAAGCTTGGTGCTCCCGCTGATGTTCTCCTGTTTCAGGAGTCCACCAAGAAGACAGTTACGACCGACGAATCACTCAAGACCCTGTTTACCAAGCCGGTCAAGGTTATTCGTGAATTGTTCGATGTGGTCGGAACCTTTGCCATTCGCCCGTCGCTCAAGGACGAAGAGCGAGCCTTTGAATTGGTTCGCGGTATCGTCGGACAGGATGAAGAGTAAAATTCATTCTCTTAATAGCTCCCTTCGGGGAGCTATTTTTTTGTCTTGATTTTGGTTCCCGTTTTATGATATAACGAGGAATCTAAATGGCGGGGTTTGTAATGAAAAAGTATGATTACTTCATTATTTTTATCTTTTGTTTCATTATCGGTTCCATAGTGTCATCTTCTTTTACGAAGAATGACCGACCGATAAAGAAATCAATAAACGAGAATGTTAATCAGTTGCATTCTAATTTTGTGCGAGATGGCGTAGTTGCAGCGGATGCAGCTAATATCGAGCTATCGCACAAAATAATGTGCTCATCCTATATGATTTGGTCTAAACTGGCGTCGGAACGGATTCCGGCCATGGTGTATGAGTGTGAGAACGAGAAATGATTTATGATCGTTTCATTTACATCACACCGCCGCGCGCCGAGAAAGCAATCCCTTCCCGGTTGTTGTTCTTCTATGAACAACGAGGTTTCATTTGCCAGATCAAAAAGAACGGAACTAATTCCGTAATCTTTGTGTCGCCAGACAAGGAAGTATTTGCCTATAATCGCCATGGTGAACGACACAAACAATGGCATTTCACAGAAAAAACCAATAGGATATTTCGCAATCTTCCCGGTCGAGGCTGGTATGTTATCAATGCTGAATTGATCCATGCCAAGGTCAAGGGAATGCGGGATATCAACTACATTCACGACATCCTTGTCGAAGATGGTGTTTATCTCAATGATGAAACCTATGCGCAAAGATATGCGCGCCTTGCACGATTGTTTCTAAATGATAACAGCACCAAAATGGTTGAAGGATATTGGATTCTGGATGATCATACATGGCTGGCTAGAAATTTTCGTTCGGATTTCAAAAAAATATATGATTCCTTAACATCCGAGGAAGATGAAGGTCTTGTTCTCAAGGACATATGTGGCAAGATGAATAGCAAGGGATGGACAGTAAAATGTCGAGTATCCCATAAGAATTATTCGTTTTAGGAAAATCCATCATGAATTTTGTTCATTACTCGAATTCTCCCGATCCAATTCATATGGAGGATCGTCAACAGAAAAATGGTTATAAACCGCGTGGTTTGTGGATCACTCCCGAAAACCAAGAATATAATTGGTTTGATTGTGTGTTGGTGAAGAGTTTCGTATCGAATATCTCAGACATGTTCACGATATCAATTTTGCATCCGATGCAAATTTGTTGATTATTGAAAACAAAAAAGACTTCCTTGCTTTTCATGATAAATACAAAATAAGAGCTACATATGGCAACGATATTGATTGGATTGCTGTCAGTAAAGATTATGATGGTATCATCATTTCTCCATATCAGTGGGATTTTAGAATGGGGGATGATACTTTTTGGTATTATGGATGGGATTGTGCATCGGGTTGTATCTGGAACAAGAAAGCAATCCAGAGCATTGTTTATAGAGGAACGGTTGATGTTGAAGTTTCGTCAGTACATGTCTGAGGAATATGAATTACAGGGTGGGTCTCAATATGGTTCTAATCCGGGCGGTATTCATGTTCATAAATCGACCGGAGAGAAGCACTACATCAAATATTACAAGAATGGTGATCAGGCCAAGGTGGAAGCCCTGACAGGCAAAATCTACAAGCATATGGGCATTCATACACTTGAGCCTGAACATAAAACAATCAATGGTAAGGATGCAGTGTCTACAAAATGGAATGAACATCTGCATACCATGCATGGTCGTGATTTTGAGAAATTGAATCCCGAACAACACAAGCAAATTGGCAAGATGTATCACGCTGCCATTCTGACGAAGAATTGGGATATTGTCGGTCTTGAGCATGACAATATCATGAAGCATTCGAATGGAAATCTTCATGCGATTGATCATGGTGGATCGTTTCATTTTCGTGCTCGTGGATCATCAAAAGATTATGGTCCCGATATTGCCGAGCATAAAAGTCTTCGCAATGCTGATAATGCATCGGGACATGTTTTCAATCATGTTTTTAAGAAAGACCCGGAAGCCGAGCGCCATGGTCTGGAGGCCGTCAAGAAAATTGATGACAATCATGTTCATAAACTGTTCAAGGAATCCGGTCTGTCAAACCATGAAGAATTGCATAAAAATTTCATGGCCAGAAAAAAGGCCCTGATTGATCATTACGAAAAGAAGACTTGACAATATAATCAAAATAATGTAATCTCTTTTGTATCAGATCAAGGGAGATTACATCATGCAGGTCAAATTTGCACAAGTTAAGGGTTATGCGACCTATGAACGCGCTGCCAAGCGCGGACAGGAAGTTGAAGATGCCCGTTCCGATTTGGTTTATCGGTGGCTGGTGGTGGCTCTTCCGAATGGTCGATTCGCTCCTGTTGTGATTCTGAACAACAATATTTCGGGTGGGCCGGGAAATTTTATTGAAAAGAATGTTTGTTTGGTGAATTGAATTGAGGGGCTTCGGCCCCTCTCTTTTTTTGATTGTTTCTCTTGACAAGTTCCCTTTTTATGATATAATAAGGCAACAAATTAGGGAGAGTCTGTGGTCATGAAGATTGTTCGCTCGAAAGAACTCATCAAGCCTACCCTGATCGAGATCATCCGCGCCGAAGGCCCTACGAAGCTCTGTGGCAAGGTCCAGACGGCCACTAGTTGGGCGGAAGCCGACGCGATCCTCCACAAGAATTCAACAACCGCGCCGTATTGCGGCGGGTATGATAAGCACGATTTCAAAGTCACATTTGCCGATGGAACAACCTATTCCGGGCGGTATGATTTGCAGCATTGGAAAGTTGAACGTCCCGATCTGGCTGGCCATGTCCGCTCTTTCATTCGCTATCTTGCGGGACAACCACCAGCATGGATGACGGGCCGGGAAGATGTGTTGGCCAGCTACCGCAAAGATCGTGAGGCAAATGCAGAACAGGTCGCGGAAGCGAAGCATTGGCTCGAAACCTACGATGTGGAACAGGGAAATCCGGTTTAATCAAAAACGATTAGTTAGGATACATCTATCAACTGAAACGAGGGATTTCGCCATGAAGATTGTTGCTGTTATCGAATCTCGTCGCTATCGCAATATTATCAACAATCGTACCGCCTCTATCTATGGTGCGGCACCATGGTATTCTGAATCCGAAAAGGCCAATTGGATTGTTGAAACCGTTGGCTTCACTTGGGAACTGGATAACGGAACGATTGGCCTTGGTCGCGTTCCAGCCAAAACCCGCGAAGAGGCTGAAGTCGTGATGGACAAGTTCAATAACCGCTGAGGCAACAAATTAGGGAGAGAGTGATATGATCAAATGCAAAGCCTGAAGGCCGAATTCATCGCAAGGGTCGCAATGTTTATTCTAATGGAACAATGCGGGCACCATGGGCGGATGAAAAGGATCGCCTTAAGGCTTCGGAAGAAAAACATGCACGCGGCAATGAGGCTCGTGCTGCCAGAGATTTGCGAAGAGAAGGGCTATTAATATGATCCCGAGCGAAGTATATAAGGAAACGGAGTAAATCTAACCATCGTTGATGCTAGAGAATTCATGGATCAGACTAAGGATTATATCGGATAGAAATCTAGTCAGATTCATAAACTTTGATATTAAGTGAGGGTTTCATATGTGGATTTGTTTAAACAATGCCTTTGTTTCGGTGGTGCAGCATACCAAAGATAAATTGGTGGTGCGAGCACGCCGAAAGAGCCATTTAACCGCCCTCTTTCCTGATGGAAAAATCATCGAAACGATGGATCGCGATTATCGTTTTCGTATATTCGTTGATCGCAAAGAATTTGCGGCGCTAATCGCAGAAAAGATCGCCAATATTGATTACACCAATTTCAAGGATTCCACCAAGGACAAGTCTCTGCATGACATGTATTTGAATTGGTGGGGTGATCATTACGACCTTCAGTTGAAGGATTTGGATAGAGAAGAATACAATCGTTATTTCAAGAGGAAGCACAAATGAAATATTTTCTGTTTCTTGATGATGAAAGGTTGCCGAGTGCAGGGGCCACTCATCATGGATTCGATGCAATTTTCATTGCGAGATCGGTTGTCGTGGCCAAGGAAATTATGATGTGTCATGACAAGTCGAATGTCGAATGGTTTCTCTCCCTTGATCATGACTTGGGAGAGAATCAGTCAACCGGCAAGGATTTCGTCAATTGGCTGGTGTCCGTGGATATGAATTATCCGCGATATGATTTCTTCAACCGGATGGATATCTTTGTTCATTCGCAGAATTGCGTCGGTGTGCAAAATATGCTTTCATATCTTGCTTCCTATCGTCGAGAGAGGGTTAAGGGGAATGTTATATCACGGAACAAGTTCGCGACACTTGTCTAAGATTCTGGCCGAAGGCATTCGTCCGCGCCATCGTAAAAATAGTGTGTGGGATTGTGCCAGCATCGACTCGCATGTCTACATGACCGAAGCCTATGCTTTGCATTATGCTGGTGCGGCGGCGGATGACAAAGACAATCTTTTGATTGCCGAGATCGATCCTGATGAACTGGATCGACATGGCACCAAGTATCCTGATGAGGATTTTCTGGCCCAAGTGGCTCCGCACAATTTTCTATCCGAGAAAAATTTGATCGAAAAAACCAAATGGTTTGCCGAGCACATTGATGATTACCAGATTATGTGGTCGGCCAGCCTCAAAGGTTTGGGCAATATGGCCTTGCGTGGTCTGGTTCCCGTAACGGCGATCAAGAGAATCGCGGTTATTGACCGCAAGGCTCCGATTCGTTATGCTAGTGATCCATCGATAACGATCACGAATTTTCGCCTATTGGGGTCTTATTACAAGAAGCTTTCGCAGCATATCTTTGAGCCAGTCCAGAAATCGGATGATGAGGAATGCTTTGTTATGCGGAAGGTTCATGACATTCCTCGCAAAGGCATTGAGATAATGGAGATTGGTAAATGATCATTCAACCATCCCGCCGTAAATTTATTACGGGCCTTTCGGCCCTGTTTGTCGCTCCTGCAATCGTCAAAGCGTCTTCCCTGATGCCGGTCAAAGTAATCGAAGATTCGATAATCAATGGCGGCAGTAATTGGGTTCCCTATGATCCTAGAGTGCAACATGTAATCAAGTGGGTTGAATACACTTTCATAGAAGAACAAGGACGACTGGTTTTTCGAAAGGCAGATGATCATACATCCCTGCCTATCCCAATCGATGAGCGTGATGCGCCGTGGCTTGAAAACATAAGCATAGCTATTTCGACATGATCCGCCCGAGCAAATTGGCCGAAACCAAAACCGAGGTTGAATATCTTGGTTACAAATTCATCCAGACAGAGAATGGCTGGAATGCTGTTTTCTGTGGGGAGCGCCTATTTCAACATGATTGCTTGACCGAAGCAGATGTTATTCAGGCGGCTCATAAGAAATTGTTCGAAAGGATAGTGTTTTGAGCAACGTGATAATTGGAGCATCTGAAGATGTTCCTGAAGGAATGGCCATCCTCTTCAGGGGAGAAGACCCTTTTAAGATGGTTGATATTGGTGCTCTTTATGGTTTTGATTGGGAAGCGGAAGGGGTTACGCTTATTGTCCTTTCACAAACGGATCGTGAAGATTTGCGTCGGTTCTTGACCGAAAAGGGATTTCCTTTCAAGATACATAGAATGGATAATTGAGATGTTGTTCAAGATCGATTCCAAGATTTGTGATTGGTTTCAGAACAGTTATCTTTGGGTATTTGATCGCACTGGTATAAGAGTTGCCACGCTAGGCATGATATCGTGGCTGATTGCTTTGTTCTTTGATTATTTCAGACGAGGGGATATAGGCTGGTTTGAAATAATCTTGACCGGATGGGTAGGATTATATTTTTATTGGCGATATGCCGAACAGGCCAATGAACAATTCGAAGCATTCAATGCGGTGGCGAGATTTTGTCGGGAATGGACTCCACGGGTTTATCTCATGGTGTTCATTCTGCTTATTGAAACGCTGTTGTTTGATGTCGCGTCTTTGTTCAAAGGATTCTTTATGATTTCTATGAACTACATAATAACAATACAAATCAGGAAGCGTGATCCTAAGTCATTTTTTGAAATGGCTGGTAGGCTTGCGCATCAGGAAAATTAATCTGGTGTAGCACAGCGGTAGTGCAGCGGTCTTGTAAACCGAAGGTCGGGAGTTCGATCCTCTCCACCAGAACCAACAAGGAACCTAATCAATGGAAAAAGGAAATCGCATTGGTGCCATTCTTGGTGCTGATCCCAAGACGAAAGTAATCAAGGTTCTTGGGTATGGAACCTATGATGGCGAGTTTCGGCCAGAAGATTGGCCCATTGAAAATCCGCGCTTGACATTGGATAATGGGCAGGTGGTTTGGGGCTATGAATGTTGGTGGGGACCAGAAGAGATAATGAAGCAGAAACTTGAGACATGGAAAGAGCAGGGTTATACCATCAAGGAAGTGGATATCGAGGTAGAACGATACCGCGTTACCGAAAGCCAATAGGAGCCTCACACAGAGGCTCTTTTTTTAGAGCTACCCCTGTAGCTCCCCTCTCCAAATAACGCACCAGCGTTTAATTATAGGGCTTGTTGACATGGCAGATGATCAAAAAACAGTCTTTTCAGCCGATGAAGTCGAGAGGCTGGATCGCCATCAAAAGGCCGGAAGGTTCCATCCCTTTACCTGTCCCAATCGAGGCGATGGAAATCATCGTGACAATGGAATAGACCTTGGTGGGCTGATTCCGACAACACGCGGCTGGATTTGTCAATACTGCGATTATACCCAAAATTGGGCACATGGTTTCATGAAAGGAAATTCCGATGCTTGATTTTATTATTATGTGGCTTTTTATTCCCTTTTGTTTTCTCTTGGTCGTGGTTTTGGCTGATGAGAAAGATGGAATTCTACAGCCATCCGTTATCGGGTTTGTAGTAGTTGGTTTGTTGTATATGGCCGCTGCCTATCCCGGCTGGCGATGGTTTTGGGACCATCCGCAACTGACAATCATGTATGGGCTGGCCTATTTCGGATTTGGTGTGTTGTGGTCGATTCTGAAATGGTATTTTCTTTGTCGTGACAAGGCGCAGGACTACAAGCGCCGAGCACCTTCCCTGACATTAGAATATGAGGAACTAAAGAAGAAATCATCTTTCGTGGATGTCACATATGCAAAATGGTTACAGAGCAATTATGACTATCCTCCGAAATTTGATTATTATATGATGATGAAATTGCGTTTTTGGATCGTATGTTGGCCAGTGTCATTCATTGATTTTTTCTTCTCGGAATTTCTCAATCGAATTTTGAATTGGACCATTGATCGACTCAAGGGTGTCTATACTGGAATTGCGAAACGAGTATTCAATATTGAGTAGCAAACGCCATGTTCGGCGGAAGTCTTGTGTTGGTAAGGTGCGTCATGCAACCAAGGAATTGGCCATGGCGCATCGAAGGCGTTTACGATATAAGGACAATGATTTTATGAATGTTTATCATTGTTCCTTTTGTAAGGGTTTTCATGTCGGACACAGGAAACGACGATGAGCAATAATCAATGTCGCTTGCGAAAATATCAACGCAAGAAAAGAAACCGATTGAAATTCGACAAATATGCTCGCTTGTATTGGAGATATTTCTTCAAGATACACGGTGAGCATTGTTGTTTGTGGAGTATGGAACAATGAAAACATTCTACATGTCTTTTGTTGATCATGAGCGACCACAAGGCCAGAAATATCTTGGTTCTTGTGTTGTGGATGGTGAAGATTTAGAGAATGCGACCAAGAATGCATGGCGCATTGGATGCAATCCGGGTGGTGAGATTTTATCCGTTGAAGTGCCGGAATATTTGCGCATTGACAAATGGATGAATCGTCTATTGACCGAACAGGAGGTCAGAGAGATGGATAAGGAATTAATCGAAATCAAAAATAAGAGAAATTGAAATGTCAGACAAAATAGAGAACAACTATCGTTTGGGCAGAATGTATTATCAGATGCTCACGGATGCAGAAGGTTATCCGAATGGAATGCCTTATTGGTCCGATCTTTCAGCTAATGACAAATATTATTTCTGTATGTGTGGTTTGTCTATGTTGGATATAGCAATAAAAGATAAGTTTGTTTCTCCAGTGAAAGAGTTCGGCTTTGTGACTGGAAGTGTCTATGGTGAGGGTGATTGCAAAGAATTGATGGATTTGATTGAATCCAAATTGGAGGAAGAGAAGAAACAATTCGAAGAAAGAGTGAAATCTTTTCAAACGAAAGAAGAAAAATGAGATTACCTTTTGTGATTTCATTCGATCGATCCGGTTTCAGTATTGAGTGGGGTGGTCCCGAAAGGGATTGGTATTACTGGATGATATATTTGAATTGGCATAAAAAACAGCGCATGTACGGGTTTTATCGGACGTGGTATGATGGACCACATGCCGCGCTTCATATGTGGGGTTTCGTCATTAGTTGGTCAACTCATTGGACAGTCCCGCCATTGGAATTCAGAAAGAAGAAAAAATGACCGAGACACGAAAGGTTTTTGATCCGTTCTTGAAGAAAGAAGTGGAAATTTATGATTCGTTGTCTTTGCGCTTGCGTGGATATTATGCGGTCGGCCCTGTTACAGAAACAAATGCCCCGGAATTTGGTTGGCGGCAATATGGAAATCCACCACCGATTCAGATAGAGGCCGCAAACCGAATCGAAGAACTGGAAAAACAAAACCAAGAATTGATTAATGAGCTACGTCAAACTAAGCTTGTCTATGAAACGAGGTTGAAGACATGGAAAGAGACATGAACCAGATTCCTTTGGGCGAACTTATCACTCCGAAGATTTCGGATGTTCCTTCGATTGCCATTCGACAGGCTTTGGACGATCTGGAAAAAGCTGAGGCATGTGATAATCTTTATGTCAACATGAATGTGTGGCATGGGCCGTTCGATACTTTTAGTAACATGGCCAAAGCTCATATGGAACAATTGCGAGATATGAGCGGTAAACCCAATGCAACCTGTGTGGTTTGTCTGGCTGGATCAGTGATATCCGCAGCGGGCAATGATGCCCGAAGAGATATTCGCCCCGAAAATTTCGATCATACTACCTATAATAAATTATTGGGATTCAATGCATTGCGGACTGGTGATGTGCCGACTTTTTTAAAGTATTTCGGATTCCGAAATATATTCAAATATCCTCGCATGTTTCTATTCTATGAAAATGATCCAGTTAAATTCAAACAAGAATTGCGCAAACTTGCGGATTGTTTGGAGAAGGATGGCCTTTGATTAAATTGGTAGATGCTTCACGATTGCGCCAGACTCGTAATCTATGGTTAACGGTTTAGCATCTGGTAACTGATCCCGGTCAGCCAATTTACAATTATCAAAATGATATCTCATCATGATTGGTTTTCCTCCTGTTTTTGAACAGTGAGGACATGTAACGATTTCCATTTTCTTGTTGATCCATCGTTTTTTCGCACCCTCTTTCAAACGTTGTTTTTGTTTTTCTTTCCATTCTGGATCAGACCATAATTCCTTTAATTTCGCACCACGGGGAATCTTTGGTTTCGGTGGTTTGCGAAGATGATTTCGTTCGCCATTTTCCCATTGCATCTTTAATCGTTGTGAGGCTTCTTTTTTCCATTCCTCTGTATGTTTTTTACCAAGATTGATTGTTTTGATTTTTTCATGATGTTCTGGTGTAAGAGCATATCCGAATTGTTCTCGTCTTTCGGCAAATTTATTTTTCTTGGTTTCTGAAATCTTTTGCGCTTTCTCCGCAGAGCAAGGGCCGATCTTCTTACCTTTTTTGGCTGTGGAAATTTTTTCACCGACCTTTAATCTTTTTTCTGCATCAGCATGCCATAAATGATCGGCACGAATTACAATATTGTAATATCTAACGCGAGTATTCCTCTTTGCATTTGTCGAATTTTTTGAAGTCAATTCCTCTGGTTTAATCATTGATAACCATCGTTGTTCTTCTAACAACAAATCCTTTCTGTTTGTTGATATCACTTTGAGTATTCGTCGTTTGAAATCTTGTGGTCTATGCTTATAAGCTTGTTTCATCCATGAGGAAGAACAGATATATCCGTCATCGAATGTTCCCCAATGGGAACCAATATAAAATCTCTTATGTTTACGATCATACCAAAGATAAACGAAACCGAATTTTTCAGACACAACCTACTCCAAATTTAGAAATGATTTGCTCAAGGGATATCGAATGGAATCAAATTTTTCAACTTGGAAATATACATTTATGAAAAAAGAGAAGCCCCGGAAAACCGGGGCTTCTTTTGTCGGATAATAGAAGAAAGTATTCGTTCTACATGAGATTTGTGATCAGTGACCGACGATAGTATTTGTTACTATCCTTGGTCAGAGCACCAAGACCCTTGTTCAGACCTTCCGCGAAAGGATTCGCAACCATGCCGTAACGAGTCTTAAACCCGATCTTTGGATGGAAAGTATCCTGATCAACGGCGCGGACAAGCTGCAACGGCACATATGGGCAGTAGAACAAGCCAGCATCGAAGGCATTCGCACCCTTATAACCAACGGTGCAATACTCGCCCATCGCATATGGATCAATGTACACACGAATCTGTCCATTGAGCACGCCCGCGAAGGTGTTGCCAGTATCATCAACCTGAAGGTTGTTTGAGTTAAGAGCAGGGGTGTAGGAGAGCACACCAGCCATGCGCAGCGCCGAAGCCACGTTGGAAGAGCAGATCATGATATTGCCCTTGCCTCTACGTGTCTCTTTCGCGATCTGGTTACATTCGGTTTCCAGATGGAACATAAGACCCTTGAACTTTTCAACCGACCAACGACCGTTGGCATCAGTGTCAAGATCGAAGATACCGGCAGTCGTGGTGTTGATCTGCGAGCCGGGAACGGCGGTCACGTTGATGGTACGAACCACTTCACGGTTGATTTCCGCAAGCATCTCTGTGGAGAGCATACGAGAAACCTCGCCTTCGGCATCCAGACCATGAATGGCCTTGAGGTCTTGTGCGATTTCGATGGTGTATTCACCCTTCAGCGCGCGGGTCTTGGCTTCAACAGTAACCTTCTCAATGGAGAATGCCATCTGATTGAAGTCAACGTTGCCGGTTGCACCAAGAGCTTCACCCTGCGCGGTGGACATCGCACTACCGAAGTTGTAGATGCCGGAAGACGCGAGGTTGGCAGTGATGTTGTTACCGCTGGCAACCTGACCGGGCAGACCACCAACATGTTTCTGGCCGAGAGTATTCGCGCCAGTGACAACAGACGAGAAGTCAGTTTTCACTTCGTTATAGAAAGTCTCATCGCCAGCCTGATTGCTATAGCGGGAGCGGATGGCAAAGATCAGTCCGGTTGGACCTGTCATTGGCTGCACGCCGCAGATATCATAGGCAACCAGATTCGGCATTGCACGGCGAACCAGTGAAATCAGAATCGGATCGAAGTTGGAAATTCCGGCTCCGGTCGCATTGACAGGCACATCACCTTCAAGCAGGTGTTGTGAATAGCCCATCTGGCTAACCTTATTGAGTTCGTTTTCGGTATTTTCCAGAACACGCGCAATCGTGGAGCGACGATATTCATCTTTGATTTGAGGAAGATGTTCACTATCGAGAACGCCTGCCCACTTATTGAGAAGTTCCTCTTTTAACAACATTTTTTTATTTGCTCCCTAATTGGGTTGTTCTTGTTTATTTATGTTTTCTTATATTTTACAGTCTGCGTAGAGATTCGACATAGCGAGCAACACGCGGATCGACAGCCTTGGTATCCTTAGCCAAGTCCTTATTGACATCTTCCGTTTCCAAAACATCACCTTCCTCATTCAAGAGGCCGGTTCCATTAGAAGCTGTCTTTTTGAAATTGGCTTCTTTGATGATTTTCATTTTCTTTGAAAGATCATCAAAATCTCCATTGAATTCAATCGTCTCTGTCAGAGAACGAAATTGTTCAACTTGATTTGCTGTCAGGCCCTCAGAGACTTCCTGAAACACCTTATTGATTTGGAAAGCCTCGTTTTCTTTGACCGCTTCAATCTTATCGGTCAGAACCTTGTTGATTTCTTCCTCAAGCTCAACAATGCGCTCGGAAAGGGCTTCCACAACATCGATGCGATCTTCTGGAATATCGATATAGTTCTCTCTCATCAGTGCCGAGAGTTTATCTTGGAATTCCAGAACAAGTTCTGTGCGAATGGAATTTTCAATTGCGACTTCGTTTTCAGCAATCCACTCTTCCGCAACATAGTTGATGTAAGAATCAACCTTTTCAGTCAAATCTTCACGAACCGAATCAATCTCTTCGATCAGTTTGTTTTCGTAATCTTCCTGAATGCGAGTGACCTCAAGAACAACACGGGCATTCACGGCGCTCTCAAACAGAGTCGTGGCCTTCTCCAGAAGTTCCTCAGAAAGTTCCTGTCCATCAAAAAGAGAAATGACATCTTCTTTCACGACAGGAACGAAAGGAAATGGTCCCATTGGATTTGCGCCAGTTCCAGATGGCTTGGCAGCAATCGAAGCCTTGTTCTTCTCGGAAGCATCCGGCGATCCCTCTTCGGCTTTCTTGTTTGTTGGGAACATGTCATAGAACAGATGCGACAGATCATCGTGATTCATTCCGGCCATGTTATTAACCGCCATAGCGATAAGGCCAGACTTGGAAACATCTGTTGGTTTGGCTTTGATGGTATCTGCCGCCGCAGTCTCATCAAGTTCATTATCGAGGTTTTCAAAATCTTGTTCAGACATGGGCTTTATCTCTCCTAAGAGTTACAAATTTATTTATGTTTTTCGCTTATTTACCTGAAAGCAATTTCAAGAATCGACCGAATTCACGGACTTTCTGTTCTTGTAATTGTGATAATGATTTTGTTTTGAGATTTTTACGAATTGGTTCCACCATCTCTTTAACCCACTCATTGGTGCGTGGATCATAGGACCATTCGACATTCTCAAAGACCGCATCGAGGAAAGCATCTGGTGCAGAAGGATTGATAACAAGATCGCCACCAACAACCAGTCGATAATCATCTTGCACAATTTTCGCACCGAGTTTAGTATCCTCTTTCAGAGAACCAAGACCACGAGAAGAAATACCGATAGCACCACCAGTTTCAATCATTCCGCGAACGATCTTGCCATTGCCTTCATTGAGAATGATGGCCTTGCCAACAAAATTATTTCCATCCCGAGTAATTTCGGTAATGCGATGTGAAACCTTATCATGATTGAGTGAAGGTGAAGTGGCCGGATGACCAAGTTCACCATAGGCAGTTTTGCGATTGACATGTTCTTTGATGTATCGACCAACTTCTCTTTCAAGAACAGGTGGTGGATAAATGCGACCATTTCTGTTTTTGATTCCGGCCTGAAGTAGAATACCCTTTAGGTAAAGGTTTTTTCCATCACTGGAGTCTTCGGTGATGTACTCAATCTCTTCAGTGAGTTCGGTTAAAAGTTTCATTTCCTAATCACTTTTCTAGGTTGTTTGAGAATGTTGGAAAGGCTCTTTGATATGCCTTTTCTGTTTTCATTGGCGTGCCAATCAGCCAAAGCATTATGAACTTCGGCGGCTTCGACATATGCCTTATGGGCGCGCTTATGCAATTGTGCCAATTTCGTATTTGATTTGGACATGGCATTAGCACTTTGAAGATGTTCATCGGCCAAGAACACCGCGCGGCGAGCATTGTCTGTATGTTTATTGAAGCTAAGATCGTGACTTCCGCCCAATGAAACATTGGTGGGAAGAGGATCAAGTAAAGATTCGTCGGTGCGACCCTTGGCTCTCTTGCTTTCA
>ENA-UOUJ01001184-UOUJ01001184.1-activated-sludge-metagenome-genome-assembly--contig:-NODE-1184-length-14457-cov-3.702194_pt1 | contig 14457 bp, 17 predicted proteins | sample MGYA00249839_ERZ747224 | MGnify/ENA primary metagenome ERZ747224 (study PRJEB28782, sample SAMN03220277) | activated sludge metagenome | biome: wastewater; feature: sewage sludge; material...
TGACGATGGTGTAGATGCGGCAGTTGCTGAATTTGATGCCGCGCTCACCCACCGGATCGTAATCGTCGGCCGTTCCGCCGTAGTAGGTGCTGAACTCCAGTGCGCTGAGGTCGCTCTCCAGTTTGAAGAAGACCTTGTCGTTGCTGCCCTGGTTGGTGCTCTGCAGCGGCACGTTCGGTGCCGTGCTCATCGGGAAGTTGGTGCTGTTGGAGTAGCCGAACACGTAGACATCGTTGTTCTGGTCCACGTTCAGGCCCATCATGTTCACCTCGTTGCCGCTGCCGCCCACGTAGGTGCCACCCAGGAAGTTCTGGTCGATGCCCATCCGGGCCACATAGAAGTCGTTGCTCCCGTTGTGTCCCGTATCGTAGGCGCCGGCCGTGATGTTCGCGCTGTTGAGGCCCTCGGTCACCCCACCGAAGTAGAGCTGCGTGCGGTCGGCATTGAACTCCATGCACAGCAGGTTGGCATCGTCGTTGGCGTCGCTGCTGAAGTAGGAGGACCAGACCGTGGCGGCCGTGGTGCCGTTCAAGCGCTGGATGAAACCGGCGCTGGTGCCACCCCGGGTGCTTTGCCGCGGGCTCACCGTGGGGAAGTTGGTGCTGCTGGTGTTGCCGCCCACGAAGAGGTCGCCGCTCACGGGGTTGTGCAGCATGATGCTCGCACGGTCGGTGCTGCTTCCGCCATAGTTGCGCATCCACACCAGGCTGCTCAGGTCCTGGTTGATCCGGAACAGCAGCACATCCGCGCCGCCATTGTTGGTGTTGCTGGCACCGCTGCCGGAGTTCAGCGTGGACAGGTTGGTGCTGGTGGTGCTGCCGGCCACGAACACGTCGCCGTTGGCCGCCAGGCGCACATCGTAGTTGTCGTCCGCGCCATTGCCGCCCACCACGGCGGCCTTGATGCTGTTGCCCGCCGTGTTGATCTTCAGGACGAAGATGTCAATGTCGCTCTGGGCCTGTTGGTTGATGCTGCTGCCGGTGAAGGCGCTGCCGCCAAGCAGGGGGAAGTTGGTGCTGCTCGTCTGGCCGGTGATGTACAGGTTCCCGTCCGGGCCCTGCTCCATGGCATAGGGGTTGTCGTCACCACCGCCACCGATGTAGGTCTGCCACACGCGGGTGCCGCTGCCGCCCACCGTGGAAGGCTCAAGGTACTTGCCCACGATCATCTCCAGGTTGCCGTTGGCCGTTTCATCGAAGGCGCCCGGGGTGATCTGGTCGGTGGTGCCCACCACACGTGCCACCACGTAAATGGCGCCATCAGTGGGGTCCACCCAGATGCAGTGGCCGTGATTGTCGCCACTGCTGTTCGTGTTGATCCAGGTGGCCCAGCGCATGGCGATCGGGTCGATCACCAGCGGATGCCGCTTGTCATAGGCCCCCAGCTCGAAGCGGAGGGTGTTCGCCCCTTCGATCGTGTAGCGGCTGGCCACGGCGATCTCCTTGCCGTTGATCCGCTGGTACACATAGGGCGCCGGGTGGGCCAGTTCGCCCAGCAGGGTCTCGATCAGCAGTTCGCCCTGCTCGTTCACGCGCATCTTGCCGATGCCGTCGTGGGCGATGGCGATGCGGCCGGCGTCAGCGCCCGGCATCACGATCAGGTCATACTCCAACGAGCCGTCCTTGGCCGGGTAGTAGCGCACATCGATGCCCGGGTAAACGTCGCGGTACCACACTTCCTGGAAGCTGCGCACGTCGGTTGCCTGGCGATCGCCCACGAAGTAGTTGGACACCTCGGGGTGGGCGTCGCGGCCCTCGGTACGCACCGTTGCGTTGCCGCCCACGAAACGCAGCTGCCACGCATGGCCGCGCCGCCTCCAGGTGAGCTCACGCGCCGGACGTCCCTGGCGCTGCTCCTCCTCGATCGCGAAGCCATCCGCAATGCGTTTGTCCACTTCCACGGGGTCGAAGGCCGTCACCACCATGCCTTGGGGGGTGGCCACCGCCTGTCCGTAGGGGAAGTCCGCTCGGAAGAGCACACCGGGGCTGAACTGCCCCTTGTTCTCCGTGAAATGGATCTCCTGGTCGTGCATGTTCAGCAGGGCATCAATGTCGTGATGCCCATGGTCATGGACCGGGTCCGATGCGGCGCCAGCGCGGTGCGCAGGACGGCCCGCTTGTGCCAGGCCGGCCGCGCTCAACAGCAGCGCGCACAGACCCAGCACGGTCCGACTTCGTAGCGTCAGTTTGCTCATGTGCGAGTGAATTGGGGGTTCGTTGCTTCTTCGAAAGGATGCCGGGGGGCATCCGGACATGCCGTTCAGGGTTGACCCGTGACCAGGTGGCCGACAACGACCAGGGCCATCAGGAGGGCCAGGCCGATGAGTTCGACATCGAGGGGCCGCGTATCGGCCACCTTGGGCGAGGCGAAGGCCTGCCGGAGGGCTTGAAGTTGGGGTCGCATGACCAGTTCGGTGTTTGGTCCGAGCTATGGTCCAGAGGTGCGGCCTGAAGAGCGACCCGTGTCGAGAAAGAGTGATGCGAACTTAGGGCAAAGGTCAAGGGCTTGTCAAGTTCATCGTTAATATTTCGCCATTCGTCGATAATAAATGAACTTCGGACAGGCGCTTGCGCAAAGCTCGAATGGCCCCATGGAGCTCCCTGTTCAAAACTTTTTGTGCCGAGAAATTTGGCAAAGGCGCTTCTGGGTGCTTATTTGTGCGTCAGGTTGTTGACAGAAATGTCGTCAAGCGCATGAAGAAGCCAAAGCTCGGATCGAAGGCACCGGAACTGGTCGGGGAGGACCAGTTCGGGCGTCCCGTGCGCCTGGCCGATCATGCAGGCCAGTACATCGCGCTCTACTTCTATCCCAAGGACGATACGCCGGCCTGCACCGCCCAGGCCTGTGCCCTGCGCGATGCCCATGATATCCTGCAAGAGGCTGGGTATGTGGTCATCGGCGTGAGCCCGGACACCGTCGCCAGGCATCTCAAGTTCGCCACCAAGCACGGGCTTCCGTTCCGCTTGTTGGCCGACCCGGACCTCGTCGTGACGAAGGCCTACGGGGTCTGGGGACCGAAGAAGTTCATGGGGCGGACCTACGATGGTGTGCATCGCACGACCTTCATCATCGACCCGCAAGGGCGCATTGCCCGCATCATCGAGAAGGTGAACACCAAGGACCACGCTCACCAGGTGCTCGCGGGCGACACCATCGAGACGGCCTAGCTCATCACAACGTAACCATCCAACACACCATAAGTCATGGCAGCGGAGATCAACAAGGAGAAGCTGAAGGCCCTTCAGCTCACGATGGACAAGATGGAGAAGACCTTCGGCAAGGGGGCCATCATGCGCATGGGCGATGATGCCATCGAGCAGGTGGAGGTGATCCCCACCGGATCGATCGGTCTGGACCTCGCCCTGGGTGTGGGCGGCTATCCGAAGGGCCGGGTCATCGAGATCTACGGTCCCGAATCCTCGGGTAAGACCACGCTGGCCATCCATGCGATCGCCGAGGTCCAGAAGAAGGGGGGCATCGCGGCCATCATCGATGCCGAGCATGCCTTTGACCGCTTCTATGCCGAAGCCCTCGGCGTGGACACCGAGAACCTGCTCATCAGCCAGCCCGACAACGGCGAACAGGCCCTGGAGATCGCCGACAACCTCATCCGTTCCGGCGCCATCGACCTGCTGGTGGTGGACTCCGTGGCGGCCCTGACACCCCGTGCCGAGATCGAAGGCGAGATGGGCGACAGCGCCGTGGGCATGCAGGCCCGCCTCATGAGCAAGGCCTTGCGCAAGCTCACCGGCACCATTGGCAAGACCGGTTGCTGCTGCATCTTCATCAACCAGCTCCGCGAGAAGATCGGCGTGATGTTCGGCAACCCCGAGACCACCACCGGTGGCAACGCCCTGAAGTTCTACGCCACCATCCGCATCGACATCCGCCGCACCACCCAGATCAAGGAGGGCGAGAACGCCATTGGCAACCGCACCAAGGTGAAGGTGGTGAAGAACAAGGTGGCCCCGCCCTTCCGCAAGGCCGAGTTCGACATCATGTTCGGCAAGGGCATCAGCAAGACCGGCGAGATCATCGACATGGGGGTCGAGCTGGGCATCATCAAGAAGAGCGGAAGCTGGTTCAGCTACATGGACAACAAGCTCGGACAGGGCCGCGACATGGTGCGCCAGCTCCTGGACGACAACACCGAGCTCTGCGAGGAGCTCGAGCAGAAGATCAAGGAAGCGGTGGCCAAGACCGAAGCTCCGGTCACGGCCTGATCAACATCACCCGCTACTTTTGGAGGCCCTGGTTCGGAGTGTTCCCAGGGCCTCCGCCTTTTTACCCATGCCACGTCCCCTCATCCCCGTCCTCTTCCTGCTGGCCGTGACCGGCTGTACCTCTGGCGGGCGTCAGGATAACGGGGCATCCGTGCCCCAGGACTCGCTGACCGCGGCCATCCAGCGTGTCGAGCAGCAGATCATGGCCGACCCGGCAAACGCCGCGCTTTACGCGGAACGCGCCCGCCTGAACGAGCAGCGCGACAGCTTCGCCCTGGCCGAAGGGGACTGGGAACGCGCCATCGCTGCAGCGCCCAAGGACCCGTCCTGGTACATCGGGCTGGGCGACCTGTACTTCCGCATGGTGCAGGTGGAGGATGCCGAGGAGCGGTTCCGCAAGGCCATCGAGGTGGACCCCAACAACGTTCAGGCCCACCTGAAGCTGAGCGAGCTCTACCTGCTCAAGCGCCTCTACACGGAAGCCATGGCCGAGGCCAACACGGCCTTGCGCATCGACGTGCGCAACCCGAGGGGCTACTTCCTGAAAGGATGGATCCACATGGAAGCGGGTGACACCGTGTTGGCCATAAGCAGTTACCAGACGGCGATCGAACAGGACCCGGACCTGTATGATGCCTACATCGCCTTGGGCATCCTGCACGCCGCCAAGCGTGATCCGTTGGCCCTGCAGTACTACAACACGGCCACGGAACTTCGTCCGCGCAGTGTGGAGGCCTGGTACAACAAGGGGATCTATCTGCAGGAACTGGGGCAGGACAGTGCGGCCTTCGCGTGCTACGACCAGATCAAGTCCATCGACCCCAAGAATGCCGTGGCCTGGTATAATACGGGATACATCCTGCTGGAGCACCAGCGCCGCATCGGCGAGGCCCGCTCACAGTTCACCCGGGCCATCACCCTGCTGCCCACCTATCCGCAGGCCTATTACAACCGCGGCCTGACCTACGAGCTGGAGGGAAGGTTGGACAGCGCGCTGGCCGATTACCAGAAGGCCCTGGCCCTGGCCCCCAGCCTCGATCTGGCCGCCCAAGGGCTGAGCCGGTTACAGGAAAAGGGCGTGAAGGTGCCGCGACCTCAGTGACCGCGCTTCACGCGGGTCTGGGGTGGGCTCCAGAACATGTGACCATCGGCGAGCACCAGGAAACGCCGTACCTGGTACCCATTGGCCGTGCGCACCCGCAAGGTCCATGGTCCGGGCTTCAAGGTGCCCAGGTCCAGGAAGGGGAGGTCTGACGCTTTGAGCTGCCGCACCACGTTGCCCCGGGCGTTCAACAGGTCCACACGGTCGGTGCCGATGGGCAGTTCCAAGCGCACCACGCCCGGCGCATCGGTCTCCAGGAAGGCGATGGACGCCTCGTTCAAGGCACGATGACCGGGAGCCGGTCCGGCCATGGCCAGGTCATCGTATTGCGCCCACGTGATCACGGGGACGAGCAGGGCGAGGAGCATCAACGACCGGGATCGCGTATGGAGAAGCATGCCCCTTCTACGGCACGGGGCACCTCAACGTTGCTGTGGGCCTGAACGCACAAGGTCCGTCACGGATGACGGACCTTGCGGGGAGTGGAGCTGAAGGGAGTCGAACCCTCGACCTCGTCATTGCGAACGACGCGCTCTGGCCAGCTGAGCTACAGCCCCGGGGCCGCGAAATTGGCGATTTTCCGGTCAGTCGCCCAAGGCGGGTGGGAGCGGATCTGCGAACTTTGGCTCTGTACCATGGAACACCTGCACGACCCCGAACTGGCCGAACTGCTGCGCACCCGGTTCAGCGATATCTATGAACCCGAGGCGCGCCAAGCCATTCTGGAGCACTCCAAACCGATGCGGCTGAAGGCCGGCGATACCTGGATGGAGATCGGGGCCTACATCAAGGCGATCCCCATGGTGCTCGAAGGCCAGTTGAAGCTGCTGCGCGAAGGACCGGACGGCGATGAGATGCTGCTCTACTTCGTGGGGCCCGGCGAGACCTGTGCCATGAGCCTCACCTGTTGCACGAGCGATGCCCGCAGCACGATCCGCGTGGTGGCCGAGGAGGACACCCTGCTCCTGGCCGTGCCTGCGCGCTTCATGGACCAATGGACGGAGGAATTCAGGTCGTGGAAGAGCTTCGTGATGCTGAGCTACCAACGACGGTTCGAGGAACTGCTGCAGACCATCGACGGCATCGCCTTCCAGAAGCTGGATGCCCGCATCCTGGACCTGCTGCGGGAGCGGGCCCGCGTGCATGGCAGCCCGATCATCACCACCACGCACCAGGAGATCGCGCAGGAGCTGCATTCCTCACGCGAGGTGATCTCCCGTCTGCTCAAGCGAATGGAACGTGAAGGCCTGGTGAAACTGGGCCGGCAGCGCGTGGAACTGATCGCGGCCAAGCGCACTGTGTGACCGGGATCACCGAAAGCGCCCTTGCGGACATCGGACCTTTGCACCACGAACAACCAACCAATGGACCTCAGGAACCTTGTCAAGATGCCCGGCGCCACGATCGTGGATGTGCGCAGCCCGATGGAATACATGGGCGGGCATGTCGCGGGATCGATCAATATCCCGCTGCAGGAGATCCCTACCCGCATGGACGAACTGCGCGGCCTTACCAAACCGCTGATCCTCTGCTGCGCCAGCGGCAACCGGAGCGGCCATGCGGCCCAATTCCTTCAACAGCACGGCCTGCAGGAAGTGTATAACGGAGGCGGATGGATGCAGGTGAACGCGGCCTGCGCTGCCTGATGGAACACCACGACCAACGATCCCCATCATGAACCTGCAACGCACACACCTTTTCAGCTTCGCGATCCTCGCGCTCACCGCATTGACGGCCTGCTCCCAGGGGGGCACCCAGGAGACGAAAGGCGGAACATCGACCGTCGCCGCCGCACAAGCGCCCGAGACCTTGGATGCCAAGTCCTTCCAAGCGGTCATCGGCCAGGGCAAGGCCCTGCTCGTGGACGTTCGCACTCCGGCCGAGTACGCCAGCGGACACCTCGAAGGCAGCCTCAACGTGGATTGGACCGGCTCCAACTACGAGGCTGAGTTCGCCAAGCTGCCCAAGGACCAGCCGCTGCTGCTCTACTGCCGCTCGGGTGGTCGCAGTGGTCAGGCCTTGGAATACCTCAAGTCGAAGGGCTATCAGGTGCAGCACCTGGACGGTGGCATCGGCGCGTGGATGAATGCCGGCCTGCCCGTCACCCAATAGGACCGTCATGGCGAACAGCTTCCAGGAACTCATCAACGGCGATAAGCCCGTGTTGGTCGACTTCTATGCCGACTGGTGCGGACCGTGCCGGTATCAATCACCGATCATCAAGCAGGTGGCCGACGAAGTGGGCGAGCTTGCCCGGGTGATCAAGGTGGACGTGGACCGGAACCCTGCGGCGGCCCAGCAGTTCGGCATCCGCGGCATCCCGGCGCTGCTCATCTTCCGCAAAGGCCAGGTGATCTGGCGCGCCAGTGGCGTGCGGCAGGCCGATGAGCTGGTGGCCCAGTTGAAGGCGGCCGCAGCCTGATCGCACCATACCGAATGAAAAGCCCCGGTCAAGAGACCGGGGCTTTTTGCGTGGTCCCTTAAGCGGGGACCTAGTCGTCGTTACCGATGTTCAGACCGAGCGTCAGACCGTAGGTGATGTAGCGGCTATCGAGCTCGCTCAGTACGATCACGTCGTCGTCGAACACCCGGCTCATGCCGATGCTTACGCTGGGCTCCAAGGTCACCAGGCCCATGTCGAAGCCCAGGGCCGCATCGATGTTGAAGGATCCGTTGCGGAAATCACCCTTGGACAGATCGAATCCGTCACTCGTGGTCACCCCGAGCAGGACGTCGTAGGTGGGGCCCACGGCAAAGCGCAGATCGAACTGGTAGCTGTCCACGATCTTGTAACCCACCAGGGCCTTCAGGCGGAAATTGGTGCGGGCCACCCCTTCCTCGAAGTTGATGGTGTCGCCGCTGCTCCAAACGGTGCGGTTCCGGGTGAAGAAGGCACCGGGCTGCACATAGAAGCGGTCGCCGATGCGGAGGTCGGCACCGAGCATCCAACCAGCAGCTCCCGTGAACTTAATGCCCGGGGGAGGGTCGGTCATGTTCTGGTAGGTGAGGCCGATCTGAGGGTTCACCTGGAACTGGGCTTGCGCTGCGCCGATGCTTCCACCGACCATCAGCAGGAAAAGGAGCTTCTTCATGGTTCTCATCCTAATGTTGGCGAATTACGGGCCAATGTCGTGCCAAGATCGGAAACGCCTTTCAATACCATTGGCCCTCCGTACTTTACGTCCCCATTCACCTCCTCATCAAGAAACCTGCATGGCACTTCGTTACGCGCTTACGTTCGTCTCCGGCATCAGCATCGCCCTTGGCGCCTTCGCCCAGGATTGCGGCGGTGGTCGTTACACCACGCCCTTGTTCCCGGATGTCACGGTGACCACCGGTGTCGCCTTCGGCAGCAATACAGGCGTTTCCGGGGCTCCGCAGACCCTGCTCATGGACATCTACGAGCCCGCCGGTGACGTGCTGGAGGACAGGCCCGTGGTGCTGGCCGCCTTCGGGGGCTCCTTCGTGACGGGTTCCCGCGCTGACATGGCCGGCCTGTGCACCGAGCTGGCCCGCCGAGGCTATGTGGCCATCGCGCCCGACTACCGCATCGGTTTCTTCCTGCCCAATGAACTGAGCACCATCCAAGCGGTGATGCGCGGCTCGCACGACATGAAGGCCTGTGTGCGCTTCCTTCGCCGCAGCGTGGCCGAACAGGGCAACCCGTACCGCATCGATCCAGACCGCATCGTAGTGGGCGGGGTCTCGGCCGGGGCCATCAGCGCCATCCATGCCACCTACCTCAATGAGGATGAGGAGATCCCCGCCATCCTGGCCTCGCAGAGCGTGGCCCTGGGCGGTGCCGAAGGGAACAGTGGCAACCCGGGCTTCTCCAGCGAGGTGCTCGCCTGCTACAGCTTCAGCGGGGCCATCGGCGATACGAGCTGGGTGGTGGCCAACGATCGTCCGCTGTGCAGCGTGCATGAAGTGGGGGACGAAGTGGTGCCGTACAACACGCAGGAGGTCTCGGTCTTTGGCATCGCCACAGGCCTCATCGCCTCGGGCAGCAACGACCTGCACATCCGTCTGCAGCATCTGGACGTGCCCAACTGCTTCCTCAGCTACCCGGGCAATGGCCATGTGGGGTACATCTCCAGCGATCCGGCAGGTTCCTTGGGCTTCGTGTTCGACTTCCTGGCCGACAAGGTCTGCGGCGGGAACACCAGCTTCGGAACGCTTTATGCCTCGGTGGCCGAGCGCGAGCTGGAGCGCCTGGTGGTGACCCCGAACCCCACGGCCGGCATCGTGTCCTTCGACCTGGAAGGTCCCTCCGTGGTGCGCGTGATGGATGCCAGCGGCCGCATCGTGATGGAACAGCGGGTGCAGGGCGGCCGGTCCACCCTGGACCTCGGCACCCTGCCCGATGGCTTCTACCACCTGCGGATCGAAGGCGCACAATTCCGTGTGGCCCAGCTGGTGAAGTCCGCTCAGTAACAGCGGGGCTAGCGGGATGCGTGTGGTCGTGATCGGTGGTGGTGCCGCGGGGTTCTTCGCGGCGCTCAGTGTAGTGGAGCATCATCCCCGGGCCACCGTGGTCCTGCTGGAGAAGAGCGACAAACTGCTGAGCAAGGTGCGGATCAGCGGGGGAGGGCGGTGCAACGTCACCCACGCCTGCTTCGAACCGCGCAAGCTGGCCGGTCATTACCCGCGCGGCGAGCGCTTCCTGCGCAAGGCCTTCGAGCGGTTCCAGGCACGCCACACGGTGGAGTGGTTCGCCGACCGTGGCGTGCAGCTCAAGGCCGAAGCGGATGGCCGCATGTTCCCGATCACGGACGATTCAGCCACCATCGTGGACTGCCTCACCAAGGCCGCGCGTCATGGCGCGGTGGAGGTGCGCCTGCGGACCGGTGTGCGCCGCATCCATCCCGGCCAGCCCGGCAAGGGGTTCCGGATCGCCCTGGAGGATGGGAGCACGATCACCGCCGACCGGGTCATCACCACCACGGGCGGCCATCCCAAGCCGACCGGTTATGACCTGCTGTCCGACACCGGGCACACCCTCGTTCCGCCGGTGCCCTCGCTCTTCACCTTCAACATGCCGGAGGAGCCCATCAAGGAGCTGATGGGGGTGACGGTGCCTGCCGTCACCGCCTCCATTGCCGGCAGCAAGCTCAGCAGCACCGGACCCTTGTTGATCACCCATTGGGGCATGAGCGGGCCGGCCATCCTGCGCCTCAGCGCGTGGGGTGCGCGGGAGATCGCCGCGATGAACTACACCTTCACCCTGCGCGTGGACTGGACGAACGGCCTGGGTGAGCAGGTGCTGCGCGAACGCATCGAGGCGTTCCGTGCCGAACATGCACCTCGCGAACCTGTGTCCGGTGGAACTGCCGAACCGGTTCTGGCTGTACCTGTTGGACCGCTTGGAGCTGCCATCCACGAAGCTCTGGGAAGAACTCGGCCGCCGCGACCGCGACCGCCTGATCGATGCATTGACCAATGCCCGCTATGCCGTGCGCGGCCGCACCACCTTCAAGGAGGAGTTCGTCACCGCCGGGGGCGTTGCACTGGATGAAGTGGACCCCGCCAGCCTGTAGAGCCGACTGGTGCCCGGCCTCTACTTCGCGGGCGAGGTGCTGGACATTGACGGCATCACCGGCGGTTTCAACTTCCAGGCAGCCTGGACCACCGGTCACATCGCCGGCCGGCTCCTGACCTCACCGCACCACGCGCAGGGTGGACCGGATGCCGCTGCCCTGCAGGGTGACCAGGTAAAGCCCTGATCCTTCCGGCAGCGGCAGGCCCCCCACATCGCCGCGCACGGTCCAGGTGCCCACGGTGCGTCCGGTGGCATCGGTCATCGTCAGCGTGTAAGCTTCACCAGCCAAGGTGTTGCGCAGGTGCAGGCGTTCGCCATCCCACCACAGCCCGGCCAGGTAGGCGGTCCGTTCCGTCAGGCCGGCCGTGGGTCCCCAGATCGCCGTGACCCACTCGGGGTGGTCGATGTACGGATTGCGGTTGTCCTGGATGCCGAACACCGCGTTGTTCCGATCGACCTCCTTGGGGCTCACGGGATCCTGCAGGTGCCATTCCACCAGCATGGCCTCGGCCCAGGGCAGGAACTCACCATCGGCCATCATGGGGCAGGGCCAGTTGCCCAGGTCGGGCAGGTAGCGCGTCAGCATGTAGAAGTAGCCGCGCGCCAGGTCGCCCTTGTACGCGTCGATGGGTTCGAACACGGTGCCCGAGCAGCCTGGATACGCACAGGGACCTAGCTTGCCGCCGTTCTGGCTGGTCCATGTGGGCGCGTTCACCTCGCCATAGGGCCAGTTGGCGCGCTTCTGGTTCACCCACGCATCGGTGGGGTAGAGGTGGAACAGGTCGGTGCCCATCGGTGCCGCACTGTTGAACCAGCTCTGGGGGAAGGAATGCTCCCGGTTGAAGCAATCGCCCTCACCATCGTAGGTGCCACATTGGTCCACCACGAACTGGTACACGTAGGGCGGCGTGCCTCCGGGCACATCGCTGTACATGTCCCACACGGTGTTGTCCGGCTTGCGGTCGGTCTCGTAGTAGGCCTCCCACAGCATGCTGTTGGTGATCACCGTGTGGCCGTTGATGATCCCGTACAAGGCCTGGCGAAGGGCCTCACCGCTGAGTCCGGCAGCCGGGTCGTAATAACCGGCCGGTGGTTGCGCCAAGGCGAACGAAGGGAGCAGCACGAAGAGCGCGGAGAGGCGGGGATGCATGCCTCAAAAGTAGGGCGCGCAACAACGACGAAGGGGACCCGAGGGTCCCCTTCGATGCAGGCATGGAGGCGTGCTTACTTCACCTTGCTCACGATGGCCGTGAAAGCGGCGGCATCACTGTAGGCGATCTCGGCCAGGGCCTTGCGGTCCAGACCGATGTTGGCCTTCTTCAGACCGGCCATGAAGACGCTGTAGCTCATCCCGTTCAGGCGGCAGGCCGCGTTGATACGCTGGATCCACAGGCCGCGGAACTCGCGCTTCTTCAGCTTGCGCCCGTCGTAGGCGTGCTGCAGGCCTTTCTCCACCGTGTTCTTGGCAACGGTGTACACGTTCTTGCGGCGACCGAAGTTGCCTTTCGCCATGTCGAGGACCTTCTTGCGGCGGGCCCTGCTGGCTACTTTGTTCTTACTGCGTGGCATGTTCCACTTTGGTTTTTGGGCGTGAGCGTTCCGCCTTCCGACGGACCCTTTGGTGCTTGCACGTCCTGGTTAACGCTACCTATTGATACCCGGAGCGGTTGGGTTGCTTACTTCAGCAGATCGAGGATCGCTTTCTTGTCGCGATCGTGCACAAGGCCCATCTTGGTGAGGGCGCGCTTCCGCTTCGTCTCCTTCTTGGTGAGGATGTGACGCTTGAACGCGTGCTTGTGCTTGATCTCGCCGGTGCCGGTGAGCTTGAACCGCTTCTTGGCGCCGGACTTGGTCTTCATCTTGGGCATGGCTTCTCGCTATCTATCGGTGGTTGCTCTTCTCGTCAGGGCGACCATCTGGTCGCCATTTCGTGGATCTTCGTTTCCTGTGCTCGTGCTTGGGGGCATATGAAGGCGACGTGAACGTCGCCTTTACTTCTTCTTCTTGGGGATCATGTACATGATCATCCGCTTGCCTTCGAGCTTGGGCATGGCCTCCACCAGGCCGATGTCCTCCAGGTCCTGCGCGAACTTCAGCAGCAGGATCTCACCGCGCTCCTTGAACACGATGGTGCGGCCGCGGAAGAACACGAAGGCCTTGATCTTGTGGCCTTCCTCCAGGAACTTACGGGCGTGCTTCAACTTGAAGTTCACGTCGTGCTCGTCCGTGTTGGGGCCGAAGCGGATCTCCTTCACCTCCACGTTGGCCTGCTTGGCCTTGATCTCCTTCTGCTTCTTCTTGAGATCGTAGAGGAACTTCTTGTAGTCGACGATGCGGCACACCGGCGGAATGGCCGATGCGCTGATCTCCACCAGGTCCAGGCCTTGTTCCTCGGCCATGCGCAGGGCCTGCAGGAACGGGTACACACCGGGTTCCACGCCTTCACCCACCACGCGCACCTCGTTCACCCCGGTGATCCGGTTGTTGATCCGGTGCGGATCCTCCTTGATGACGCGGCCACGGAAAGGACGACGGGGACCGCCTCCCCCGGGGGGGCGTGGTCCACTGGGACGATTGAAGGGAGGTCCTGCCACTTAAGGTTGATTGGTTCCTGGGTCTGTTCTCAAAGTCCACCGAGCTGTTCCCGTACACGGCCGTTCACCAGGTCGGCGAAGGCTTGTGCGGTCATCGTGCCCAGGTCTCCCTGGCCATGCTCCCGCACCGATACGGTGCCATCTGCGGCTTCCTTCTCCCCGATGATGAGCATGAACGGGACCTTCGACATTTCCGCATCGCGGATCTTGCGTCCGATCTTTTCGTTCCGTTCGTCAACGGAGGCGCGAATATCGCAACTTTTCAACACACCGGCCACGGCGTGGCAGGCGTCCACGTATTTGTCGCTGATCGGCAGCAGGATGGCCTGCTCCGGCGTGAGCCACAGCGGGAAGCGGCCGGCGGTGTGCTCGATCACCACGGCCACGAAGCGCTCCAGGCTGCCGAAGGGCGCCCGGTGGATCATCACCGGCCGGTGGCGGGCATTGTCACTGCCCACGTACTCCAGCTCAAAGCGCTCGGGCAGGTTGTAGTCCACTTGGATGGTACCCAGCTGCCAGCGGCGGCCCAGGGCATCCTTCACCATGAAGTCGAGCTTCGGGCCGTAGAAGGCGGCCTCACCATACTCCACCACGGTCTTCAGCCCCTTCTCGGCCGCCGCGTCGATGATGGCCTGTTCGGCCTTCGCCCAGTTCTCGTCGCTGCCGATGTACTTGCTCCGGTCCTCCTTGTCGCGCAGGCTCACCTGGGCCTCGTAGTCCTTCAGGTCGAGGGCCTTGAACACCAGCAGCACCAGGTCGATCACCTTCATGAACTCTTCCTTCACCTGGTCGGGGCGGCAGAAGAGGTGGGCATCGTCCTGCGTGAAGCCCCGCACGCGGGTGAGACCGTGCAGCTCGCCGCTCTGTTCGTAGCGGTACACCGTGCCGAACTCGGCGTAGCGGATGGGCAGGTCCTTGTAGCTGCGGGGCCGGCTCTTGAAGATCTCGCAGTGGTGCGGGCAGTTCATCGGCTTCAGCAGGAACTCTTCACCCTCGTGC
>ENA-UOUJ01001186-UOUJ01001186.1-activated-sludge-metagenome-genome-assembly--contig:-NODE-1186-length-14443-cov-3.723381_pt1 | contig 14443 bp, 14 predicted proteins | sample MGYA00249839_ERZ747224 | MGnify/ENA primary metagenome ERZ747224 (study PRJEB28782, sample SAMN03220277) | activated sludge metagenome | biome: wastewater; feature: sewage sludge; material...
GAGCATCAGCCTTCTAAGCTGAGGGTCATTGGTTCGAATCCAATCCGGATCACAGAACGTGGAGCCGCTACTGTAGCGGCTTTCACTTTTTATTCTATTTGGATATAGAATCATTCTTTTTAGTTTCACTTTTTATCTTATGAATAATTTAAGTTGGATTAGCCATGCGTTGTAAACATCTGCATTGTGTTTTCAGTTTATTCCTTTTTGTTACGGTCATAGCATGCTTCAAGCGTTCAGAAGCTAAACCAAGTACTTATGCTATCAAGAATGTGAATATTATTTCGATGACCGCACGTAAAGAAGTTTTTAAAAACGCAACAATTGTAATTGAGGGCAACAAAATAATATCCATCAATAAACCAATCCCAGATAATACCGAAATTATAGACGGACATGGAAAATGGCTTATCCCCGGACTAATAGATATGCATGTGCATATACCTGTAGATGGACATTTCAATGCAACACATCCAACCCGCGTTGCCGCTATTTTTACTAATACACAGGATATTATGACACCATTCCTTGCTAACGGTGTTACAACGATATTTGACCTCAATTCACGGGCAGGGCATTTCGGTCAAAGAAATGAAATTTTAAGAGGGACTGTAATAGGCCCCCGAATTGCACTGGCGGCTATGATAAATGGTGGAAGCGGAGAGGGCAGAATAGCCAACACTCCATCAGATGCAAGACAAAGCGTTCGTATTGCAAAAGCAGAGGGATACGAATTCGTCAAAGTTTACTCTCAACTTAATATTGAAACTTACCACGCGATCGTTGATGAGGCGAACAATCAGGGAATGAAAGTAGTTGGACATATTCCTAATGCATTCAAAGGAAAAATAGAAAAAGCTTTTGTACCTAATTTCGGTATGGTAGCCCATGCCGAGGAATTTTTTAAGCAGACAGAAAAAGACAGTATTCAGGATGTCAAATATCTTGCTCAGCTAGCAAAAGAAAATGGAACGTGGGTGATTCCAACCTTGATTACAATAGTTTCTATAGCCAATCAAGGTCGTTCTCTTGATAGCGTAAGAGCATTGCCCAGCCTACCATATGTGCACCCACTTTTGCAAAGCAAATGGCTAACTGCAAATAATTATAACAAGAATGCTACTTCAGAGAGCCTCGCCCGTCTTGAAAGAATGATAGAATTTAATAACGGTTTAGTGAAGGCATTAAAGAGTATAGGTGTTCCTATTGTTGCAGGAACAGATGCGGGGATATCGGGCGTAGTTTGGGGGTTTTCCCTTCATGATGAGTTAGAGCTTTTGGTTGGGGCTGGATTAACACCTGAAGAGGCATTAAACTCCGCCACATTCTTACCGGCAATATGGCTCGGTATAGATGGCATTGCTGGAACTGTTGAAGTTGGGAAGTTGTCAGATCTGGTATTGCTTGATGCTAATCCTCTTGAGGATATTAGGAACATAAGGAAAATTGCAGGTGTTTTCGCTAACGGTCAATGGCTTGATAAAGCACGCATTGATGCAATGCTTTCAGACCTTTCGAAACGTAATAGTGATATTAAGGATAAGTATGACTGGAATAAAAGAGGCGTATATTAGTCAAGGATAAGAAAACAAAAGCCGCTGAAACTCAGTGGCTTTTGGCTTTTTCTCACTTATAAAACCCCTCCCCATTAATTGTGAACCGATACGTAGTGGGTATAACAGGATATTTTTAGAAATTTGCGCGTCTCTAAAATTACACCTGTTCGCATTGAGCGGATATTGAATTGAAATGCAGCAGATTTTTGTATCCGTTTACCATTATTTGTCCCGACGCAAAGCACTTTGCTGGCTCCTGTTTTTTGGAACGCTTGGTTTGTGGATTGCACTTGCATTGCAGATAAAACTGAAGGAAGACATCACCAGTATGTTGCCCGACAGCAAGGCGATCAAAGCCATGAACAATGTTATCAGCAATACGCAGGCTGGCGAACAGGTGATTTTCTTAATGTCGCTAAAAGACAGCACTCAAACAGACCCCGATAGTTTGATACGTGCTGCGCAGCAGTTTAATGAGCAAGTTTTTACAAAGCACAAAGAGTGGATTGATACCGTTTCTTTTCAGGTGGGCGGTGGACAGGAGGAAGCGATTGTTGATATTTTTCAAAACAACCTTCCTGTATTTCTTACCGAAGATGATTTTAAACGGCTTGACAGTCTTACTACTCCCGAAGCAATAAATAATACGCTGGCGCAAAACAAAAAGGTATTGCTTTCTCCGGCCAGTGTAGTGATGAAGCAATTTATAGCGCAAGACCCGATAGGGATGACAGGGCTGGTGTGGAAGAAACTAAATGCACTTCAATTCGATCCTAACTACGAACTGTATGATGGCTATCTTTTCAACAACAACCAGAGGCAACTTACCTTCTTTCTAAAGCCATTTTACAAAGCCTCCGAAACAGGGAAAAACGCAACGTTTTTTGACGCGCTGAATGATGACATGGATGTATGGCAAGAACAGCATCCCGATATTCATGTTGCGTATTTCGGTGGGCCGGCAGTAGCAGCAGGCAATGCCTCGCAACTCAGAACCGATACAATCGTTACGCTCTCAGTTACGGTTATTCTTTTACTCGCTCTCACTTATTATTTTTTCAGAAGAAAAAGAACGCCGTTGCTTTTGCTTGTGCCAGTGATATATGGGGCCGCAATGGGGTTGGGAGTAGTTTATCTGGTGCAGGGATCTATTTCTATAATTGCACTTGGCGCAGGCGCAATAATACTGGGTATCGCTATAGATTTTTCCATTCACTTTCTTTCGCATTTACGACATGCAAAAGATTTGCCCACCACTATTGCAGAGCTATCGCATCCACTTACCATCGGTAGTTTCACCACTATTGCAGCATTCTTTTCGCTTCGCTTTGCCAGCACTCCTATTTTGCAAGACCTCGGTTTGTTTGCCGCAGGAAGCCTTGCCGGAGCAGCACTTTGCACACTTATTTTTCTTCCGCATTTTCCCTTTGGCAAAAAGCAAGTTGAAACAAAGCCTACAGTTTTCGATAAAGTAGGGCAGTGGCGGCCAGAGAAAAATAAGTGGCTGATACTCTGCATTTTCTTACTGACTCCGGTGATGTTGTATTTCGCAAATGATGTGGAATTCGACAGCGATTTGATGCACCTTAATTATTTGTCGCCGAGACTTGAAAAAGCGCAGGAAGAGATCAGCAATGCAAATGCAATGGCTTTAGGTTCTGTGTTTGTTGTGGCAAATGGTGAGACCGAAGAAGAGGCTTTGCAAAAACTTGAATCGGTAAATAAGAAAGTGGATGACTTAAGTGCCAAAGGATTTATTAAAAGTGCCTCCAATCCTGTAAACTTATTTCCTTCCGTAGCAGAACAAGAAAGAAGAATAGCAAAATGGCGTGCGTACTGGACAGCCGAAAAGAAACAACAAGTAGCAAACACTATCGAATTAGCAGCGCCTTTGCATGGATTCAATACAGCTGCGTTTGGCGCTTTTTATGATCGTCTTGATATGGACTATGTGCCGCTTGATGCGGAGGCTTCCAAAACTTTAAAATCATTTTTCCCAGGGGGATTTTCAGGCGATACGAATAGCCATTATGCGATTGCCTCACTCCGTGTGCCACAGGAACACAGGCAAACAGTGTTTGATGTTTTTTCGAATGAAAATTCAGTTACCGTCACTGACAGACAACAAGGCGCGGTGCAACTGGTAGGCATTCTCAATAACGACTTCAACAACATTGCGCTCTACTCATCAATGATTGTATTTTTTGCTTTGCTGATAGGTTATGGAAGAATAGAACTGGCAATCATGGCATTTTTACCAATGATCGTTTCATGGGTTTGGATACTTGGTTTAATGGCGCTGATTGGGGTAAAGTTCAACATTGTGAACATCATTATCTCTTCGCTCATTTTTGGTTTGGGAGACGATTACGCCATCTTTACGATGGATGGACTTGTGGACAAACACAAGACAGGAAGTAAAAAACTGACTTCAGTGCGCGCGGCGGTTTATGTGTCTGTAGCAACGGTTATTATCGGGCTAGGTGTGTTGCTTCTTGCAAAGCATCCCGCTCTCCGCTCCATTGCTTTTATTTCTGTTACAGGATTGCTTTGTGTTTTATTTATTTCACAAACACTTCAACCCTTTCTTTTCAACTGGTTCATTCAAAACAGAGCCAACAAAAAATTGCTACCATTTACACTCTGGAGTTTTCTGAAATCAGTTTTTGCATTTGCATACTTTTTTACCGGCTCGTGGATATTAACCATAGCAGGTTTTATTCTTACAAAGCTTCCCTTTGCGAAAGAGAAGAACAAATACCTTTTCCATAGATTTTTGAGTGCTTATACCTGGAGTATGATGCACATAATGCGCAACGTCAAGATTCGCATATTCGGAAGGGATCATGCAGATTTTCACACACCGGCTATTTACGTTGCCAACCATGCTTCCTTTCTCGATATTCTTTGCACAACCATGCTTCACCCAAAAATTATTTTGCTTACCAACAAATGGGTTTGGAGATCGCCGGTGTTTGGTGCAGTTGTTCGAATGGCAGAATATTATCCTGTAGCAGAAGGTGCGGAAGATAGTCTCGAACCTTTGCAGGATCTTATTGACAGAGGTTATTCCATTTTGGTTTTTCCAGAAGGGACACGCTCTTACGATGACAAGATAAAACGGTTTCATAGGGGGCGTTTTTCATTTCAGAAAAATTGAAGTTGGATATAGTGCCGCTGCTTTTACATGGCATTCACTACACGATGCAAAAAGGCGACTGGTTGCTAAAAAACGGAACAGTTTCCATTCATATTCTTCCACGTATTGCCCACGACGATAAAACGATGGGTGCCACTTACAGCGAAAAGACAAAAGCAATAGCACGGTTGATGCGCGGCAAGTTGGAAGACATTAGAAGGCAGGATGAAACGCCTTCGTATTTCTATGAACAGTTGGTGAGGAGTTACACTTATAAAGGCCCTTCGCTTGAATGGTATTGCCGCATCAAAACCAAACTGGAAAACTACTACGAACCTTTTCATGAATTGCTACCGCGTAAAGGACAATTTTATGATCTGGGATGTGGCTATGGTTTTATGACCTACATGCTTCATTGGGCTGCACCGGAAAGAAAGTTTATTGGCGTGGACTACGATGCAGAGAAAATAGAAACGGCACAGCACAATTTTTTACGCGACGAAAATATTTTCTTTGAACAGGGAGACTTAACGCAATACGCACTGAATACTTGTGACGGAATTATTATTAGCGATGTGCTGCATTATTTATTGCCTGAGCAGCAGAGAACTGTTTTAGAACGGAGTTACGAAGCGCTAAATGAGGGCGGTTTGCTAATAGTGCGCGATGGTGTATCGGAAATGCAAAACCGGATAAAGGGTACAAAACATACAGAGTTTTGGAGTACACGGATAATGAAATTCAACAAAACACAAAACGAACTTCACTTTCTCAGCAAAGCATTTATTGAAGCGTTTGCAAAGGAAAAAAGTATGCAAATTGAAATAAAGGATTTTTCAAAATACACAGCCAATCTAACCTTTGTACTGAAAAAATAATAAGCAGTAAGCTATGCGGGCGTAAGAATATTTATAGCCTTTTGCAAACGCAAAATTTCAGGAATTAGAAAAGTTTCTTCCAGAAAACAACTTTCAATCAAAGCGCTTTCAATCAAAAACATTTTTATTCGCAACGACTGGTAGAGCTGTGCCGACTCATCATTTATATCGGTTGTAACCGCAACATTATTTAGCCTTTGCAAATGACTTTTTGCGAAGTCGTGCGACTCTTTCAAAAAACTAACGTGCATAGTATGATTGATCTGGCATTGGTGTGTGCAGTTGAGACAATTGTGGTTGCTTTTTTCCTTCTCTGACAGCGACACAATGTAAGGGACTATGGTTTCTATTTTTTGCTCCTGATACTGGCGCAAATGTTTGGTGAAATTGACGCAAAGCACCGTGTAAACTTCTGTGTTGGACGTTCCACCAATTTCTATTGCACGTAGTTTAAGAGCAAGCGCACTTGCTTCCTCACAAAGATTCTTTAGCCGTGCATAGTACAGATGGTTAAGGTCTTCTGCCAATGTCAGGATGTTTCCTGTAGTATAATTTACTATTACTGCTTCGTTCATAAAATTGAAAGCAAGAAAGGCGTTTTGATTTTTTTTGCAGATGATGATCATCATTTCAGTTAATGACCGTTGTCATGCGCCTTACTTTTTCAATGCACACATTTTTTATCTTCACGTCATGCAACACTTACTACTGCTTCACGGTGCTATAGGAGCGTCCGATCAATTACAGCCACTCGCACATTTGCTTGAAGAAAATTATAAAGTACATACGCTCAATTTTTCAGGCCATGGAGGAAGTGAATTGCCTGCCGAACCATTTTCAATCAAACAGTTTGCAAGCGACGTAATTCATTTTTTAGATGAGGAGAGAATAGAAAAAGTGCAGTTGTTTGGTTACAGCATGGGAGGGTATGTAGGCATGTATCTTGCAAAGAACTTTCCTGAAAGAGTAAGCAAAGTTGCCACGCTTGCTACTAAGTTTTATTGGGACAGTGCTACTGCCGCCAAAGAAGTACAAATGCTAAATGCAGAAAAAATAGAAACGAAACTTCCTGCATTTGCCGAAGTCTTGAATCAACGTCATGCACCCAATGATTGGAAAGATGTGTTACAAAAAACAGTAGGGATGCTTGAAGAACTTGGAAGAAATAACACACTGAAATCAGAAGATTACACAACGATACAAACTCCAGTTTTGGTATTGCTGGGCGACAGAGATAAAATGGTAACACTCGAAGAAACCATGAATGTGTACAAGGCTTTGCCAAATGCACAAATGGGCATTTTACCTAAAACGCACCACCCAATTGAACAAACGAATATTGAAGCACTTGCATTTCTATTAAAACAGTTTCTGAACTCATAAACTTATTTAAGCCACAGGCTCATAAGAATATTGTCGTAGTAGGTTTCTTTATCCAACCTCACAAAGTTTTTTTGTCTGCCTTCTTCTTCAAAACCCATTTTCCTGTAAAGGTTGATGGCAGGTAAATTATTCGCCAATATTTGCAGCCAAAGTTTTTCAATCGAGTTGTTTTTTACTGCCCAGCTTATTCCGGTTTGCAACAAAATTCCACCAAGTCCTTTTTCCCGATATTCGTTTAGCATCCCCATACCCACCAGCCCGGTGTGGCGCAATCTGTTTCTTCGTCCGCCGGTAATATCGAGGTTGCCAATAATTCGGTCGTTGTGTGTTGCTACGATCAGAATGGAGTTTTCGCTTTCTAAAAAGTTGTGAATGAATTCGCGTCCTTGTGCAATATCTGGGGCAAATTCGTCAGCTTCCATCACCATGTGTTCACTATCAGAGATATAACTTCTCACGCAGCGTATCAGATCGGCCGCATCTTGAATTACGGCTTCGCGGATTACAATTTGTGTTTCGTCTTTTAGATTGGCGGAAAAAGATTTCAGTTTCCTTTCTGTTGATTCGTGTACCATAGTTTATCGGATTAGTGTGCTGAAACTATGCTTAGTTCAGTAATCCTGAAAAACAATTATGCCGTAGCTGGAAACTCGTTGGATAAGGCCGCTTGTCTGAGAAATATTAGCAACCACACTCGCCCACAAAGTTGAGTGTTTCTATTGCTACATCTTTAAAAAAGAGTTTCAATGTGCCGGTATTCCACCATTCTTCATCGCCCGATTGTTCTTTAAACTGAATGGAAACTACAAGTTTATAAACACCAATTGTGTAGGTATTTTCATAATCGCGGACTTCTATTGCATCCTTATTGCGTGTGGTTTGTACCAACCGTAGCTTCACCAATTTATTATTAATTGAAACGAAGGCGATGCTGTCGAGATTCGATACAAACAAGAAGCGATCTTTAATAAAATCTTTTTCAGAAACTGAGAAATGACAACTACAGTCTTTGATTTCAGGAGGAGTGCCTTTAAAAGTAGTGAGTCGGACGGACGTGGGTTTTCGGTTTACCTCGCTACACGAAGAAACAAATAGCATGATCCATATTGCAAATAAGAACTTGTTCAAAAACTGATTAATTCATTGCTAAGATATCATTTAAAATGAGCGTTTTATTTGTAAATCTGATCCAAACTTGATCGCACGATTTCGCCCATTGAATTACAACTTTTGAAACTGCTTTCTTCGTAATGCTCCGCAAGTTCTTCTCTCAATTGTATTACTTTTTCGGGTGTAGAAGTTGTGTCGTGCGCCATAGTATCGAGCAGTGCATTCAGTTGTTTTCTTGCAGCTTTCGTTCGCCGGATGAGCAGTGATTTTTCTTCCTGTTGGTATTGCTCAATGTTTTCTTTGGAAAGAAATTGCTGCACTAACTGAACCAGTGGATAGTTTTCTTTGAAAAACTGAGGTAGGTACAAATTTTTTCTTCCTTCGTAACTCTGTTGGTCAAAATCAATAGCGCGGATGCGAAACTGAACCTCTTCAAAATCGGGGGTAATATCGAAGACGTAATTGTAAGAGCGCATGTCGCCGAGCAAGCGAACAAAACAACGGTAATTGAACTTTACTAATTCTTTAGCGATTCTTACTTTATTGAACTCAGAATTATTGAGATAAGATGTGATGAACTGATCGCCGGGAATTCCCGCAATGTGCTCCTCCACCAACGTTGCTACGTCCACAAAATAATTAATGCGCGAAGGGGAGAGAATATGCTCCAGTTCCAGTCCATAGATACGTGAGGCATCTACCTTCTTGATATAAAAATAGTCGTAGTTGTCGTTGAAATTGTTGACGATCTTAATTCGGAATGGATTGGAATTACCGAATGTGCAATAGTCAACTTTTTCTACATGAAGATGGCGGTGTACACGGCTTTGACCTTCGGTTTTTAAAATAGAGTAAATCTGTTTCAGCCCTTCGTGTATGTGCTGTGTATCGGTGGGGTTGTAAAGCGCTGTTTCCCACAAAGTGTCCTTATTGTTTTTGTCATAAACAGGAACGGCAGTGGCAAAATGAGTGAGGTCATCATATTTCACCGGCAATTCAATATGCCTTCCATAGTAGGTAAGATATTGCCTGAGATCTTTGTTTACAGGAAAGAAAATTTTCTTTTTCGAGATCTTCTGTTTTTCAGGTTGCTCCGGTCCGTACATTATTTCACTTCTTTATTTCCAATCTTATAACCTTTCATGCCAAACCACAAAATAAAGAGGTAGCATGGTATCATTATAAAGTACGCCGTTTGTTTGGAGCCAATCATCTCCGCAACCGTTCCGTAAAATGGAGGAAGCAATGCGCCCCCTACAATCCCCATAATAAGCAATGCGCTTCCGATTTTAGTGAATTTCCCAAGTCCGGTTATAGCCAACGGCCATATTGCAGGCCACATCACCGAATTGGAAAAACCTAAAAGAGCGAAACTGAGTACCGCAATATTTCCTTTCGTAAATAAAGCTACCAATACCAGAGCCATACTTAATAGTGTAGCAAAGATCAGCGCCGAACGTTGTGAAATGTATTTGGGTATAGCAATGATGCTCAGCACATACCCTGCTAACAATCCATAGCCTGTGAATTTTGCAAAACCTGATGCTTCTGCCAAAGGATAACCGAGATGTTCCCCAAAACTTGCAAACGTATCGTAGCTAATTACTTCAACGCCTACATAAAAAAAGATGGACAATGCCCCAAGAATTAAATAGGGGTATTGTAATACGCTGGTTCTGTTATCAGCTTTTTCGTTGACTTCATCCTGCTCTTCATTAATTTCAGGCAAGCGCATGAAGTAAAAAATAACAGCTAATACTGCAAGACTTCCTGCGATGATGAGATAAGGAACTATAACTTTTGAAGCAAGCAAATCAAGTTCTCTTGCCTTATCGGCAGGGTTCAGCGTCACCAATTTTGCTTTCAGTTCATCTACATTGCTAAGCATTATTGCACCCAGAAAATAAACAGATAAAATGCCTGCTATTTTGTTGCAAATACCCATAATGCTAATCCTCTTCGCTGCACTTTCTATAGGTCCTAAAACTGTGACATAAGGATTGGAAGCAGTTTGCAACAAGGCAAGTCCTGATCCGATAATAAACAACCCTGAAAGGAAATAGGAGTAATTGCGTGTTTGCGCAGCAGGAATAAAAATTAAAGCACCAACCGCCATCACCAAAAGCCCCACACACATTCCGTTTTTAAAACCTGTTTTTTTCAATACAAAGGAAGAAGGAATAGCCATGAAAAAATAAGCTGCAAAAAATGCAGTGGCAACGAGGTAAGATTGCGTGTCTGTAAGTTCGCAGGCTATTTTAAGGTAGGGGATTAACTGGCTGTTTGCCCAGGTAATAAATCCGAAAATGAAAAAAAGAATGCCGATCAGAAATATTGCAGAGGTATAATTTTTTGAGTTGTGGGACATGAATTTCATTTAAGGCTAAAGCACTAATTTACATTTTCAATTTTCAATTTTTCAATTTTTCATTCTTAGCATGATAACAGGTTCGCTCGCTTTGGGAATAGATATTGGTGGTACCAACACATCGTTTGGTGTAGTAGATCGTAGTGGACCAATTGTGGTGCAAGGCACTATGAAGACAACAGGTCATAATACGGTGCATGAATACATTACTGCTTTGGTTGAAAATCTGCGTCCGATTTTAGATAAGGTGGGTCGCGATAATATTTGTGGTATAGGTGTAGGCGCGCCCAATGCCAACTACTACACAGGCGAAATTGCCTTTGCGCCAAATCTGCCCTGGGAAGGTGTGATACCCCTTGCTAAATTACTGGAGGAGGCGCTACGCTATAAAGTAACTATTACAAATGATGCAAATGCCGCAGCGCTTGGGGAAATGATTTATGGGGTAGCAAAGGGCATGAAAGATTTTATTATGGTAACGCTCGGCACCGGTGTAGGAAGCGGATTTGTTGCAAATGGAAATCTGATTTATGGACATGATGGCTTTGCCGGCGAATTAGGACATGTTATTGCTGTAAGAGAAGGGAGAAAATGCGGTTGCGGCCGGAACGGTTGCCTTGAAACCTATGCCTCTGCAACCGGAATTGTACGAACTGCAAAAGAGTGGTTGGAGCAACGTTCCGATAAAACTCTACTGCGCGACAGTTCAATAAAAATGTCTGCACATGCCATTCATGTAGCTGCGGAGGAAGGCGATGCTTTTGCCCTTGAATTATTTGAATATACAGGCAAGATTTTAGGTCAAACGCTTGCAGATGCTGTTGCAATCACATCTCCGGAAGCAATTGTTTTCTTTGGCGGTTTGGCAAAGGCAGGTCCGCTCATCCTCGATCCCACCCGCAGGCACATGGAAGAAAATTTGCTGCGCGTTTTCAAAAACAAAATTTCCCTTCTTCCTTCTGCGCTGCCCGATGCAGATGCCGCAATACTGGGAGCGAGTGCATTGGTTTGGTGAGAAAGGGTGGTTTAAAAAATAATTTTACGAGTTTATGTTTAATTGGCAACTGAAAGATTCAGACGCGCAGCTAACCAACTTTCCTTAAGCGGCACCAGCCAGCTTTCCAAAAGTTCTTTTTTTGTAGTGGCGATATTGTTGAAAGTGAGTGTATGCTCGTTTATGTACCCTTTTTCCAGTGCATATTGTACTTGAGAAAAAGGAAGCATTTCCGCTTTTTCGGCGATCAGGAAAGTAAGAGTCATCCTGTCGAAAAAATTTACTTCATATTGTCTTTCGAGACTTTTTATTACTCTTACCATTCCATCAGTGCTACAGCCTGTCACATTCGTTCCGGTTTCATCTGCCATCACTACTATGAATTGGTTAAAAAGAAGTTTAGCCCATCCCTTCACTGGTTCACCATGCGCTTGCCATTGTGCATAAAACTGGTGGAGTTGTTCATCTATTTCTTTTTGTTCTTTTGTTATAAATGGGCGGCTTCCCTGATAGATCCATACACGGGAATGGTCTGAGAAATCATTTGGAATTAGTGTCAATACTTCTTGTGTAAGCATAGGGCAAAGTTAAGTTAGAGGGGATTCTAACAATCCAGTACCCACGCTAATTAAGAGAATTATAGCAGAGAAGATTTAGATCAAAAATTTTGTTGGTAGTTTAATTAGAAGTTTTACCTTTGCAGTCCATTTTGAAATTTACATTAAAGTAAGCAATGCCTACTATACAACAATTAGTTCGTAAAGGTCGTCAGCAAATCCGCGCCAAGTCAAAGTCTCGTGCTTTGGATGCTTGTCCTCAGCGTCGTGGTGTTTGTACCCGTGTGTACACTACCACCCCAAAGAAACCAAATTCCGCTCTCCGTAAAGTAGCAAAAGTGCGCCTTACTAATAAAGTTGAGGTTATCGCTTATATTCCGGGTGAAGGTCACAATCTGCAAGAGCACTCAATTGTACTTATTCGCGGAGGTCGTGTAAAAGATCTTCCTGGTGTACGTTATCACATTGTACGCGGTGCGTTAGATACTGCCGGTGTAAAAGACCGTAAGCAGAGCCGGTCTAAGTACGGTACTAAGAAAGAGAAAGCAAAAAAATAATTTTAATAATAAGTAATCATAAAGCCAATCATTAAAGATGAGGAAGGCACAAGCTAAGAAATTACCGTTAGCACCAGATCCAAAATTCAACGATAAAGCAGTTACCCGTTTTGTAAACTGCCTCATGTGGGGTGGTAATAAAAGTGTGGTGCTCACTGCATTTTACGATGCACTCGACAAAGTTTCGCAAATGAGCGGAGAAGAAGGATATGAAGTATGGAAACGTGCTTTGGTAAATGTTACTCCTTCAGTTGAGGTTCGTAGCCGTCGTATTGGTGGTGCAACATTTCAGATACCTACAGAAGTACGCGCAGACCGTAAGATTTCATTGAGCATGAAATGGTTGATTCGTTATAGCAGAGACCGTAATGGTAAAACTATTGCCGATAAACTTGCAAATGAAATAGTTGCGGCAGCAAAAGGTGAAGGTGCAGCTTTCAAAAAGAAAGAAGATACGCACCGTATGGCGGAAGCTAACAAGGCTTTCTCTCACTTCAAGATCTAATTTTTTTCTACTTTATTTATTCGAGCCGCTGCAAAATTGTAGCGGTTTTTTTATTTTAAAATTATTGATTGTCATTTATAATGCCTTATATTTGCCACTGGTAGTAGTTTTGTTTATGAAGAGTGGTGCAAAAAAATTTTCATCAAGAATTTTTAGAATAAGCTACATTTGATTTTTTACACACAAAAATAAACATACATAAATATGGCAACAGCAGATGATAAACTCAAAGTATTAAAACTCGCCTTAGATAAAATTGAGAAAGACTACGGAAAGGGTTCGGTAATGATGCTTGGAGATAAGCAGCAAGAGAAAATAGATGTAGTCAGCACAGGGTCACTTGGACTCGATGTAGCACTGGGTGTAGGTGGTTTACCACGTGGTCGGGTAGTTGAAATTTACGGGCCGGAATCTTCTGGTAAAACGACAATAGCTATACACACAATTGCAGAGGCACAGAAACTGGGTGGTATTTGTGCCATAATAGATGCCGAGCACGCATTTGATGCTAACTACGCGCGTAAGCTGGGCGTGGATGTAGATAACCTCATCATTTCTCAGCCAGATTATGGCGAACAGGCGTTGGAGATTGCAGATCGTCTTATCTCCTCAGGCGCGGTAGATGTAGTAGTTGTTGACTCTGTAGCAGCCCTTGTTCCAAAAGGAGAACTAGAGGGCGAAATGGGTGAAAGCAAAATGGGGTTGCAAGCACGTTTAATGTCTCAGGCACTTAGAAAACTTACAGCTACAATTAATCGCACAAACACAATTTGCATTTTTATCAACCAGCTCCGTGAAAAAATTGGAGTAATGTTCGGCAATCCGGAGACAACCACGGGCGGTAATGCACTCAAATTTTATGCTTCTGTACGTTTGGATATTCGTCGTATAAGTCAGATCAAAGATGGGGACACTGCCAGCGGTAATCGCACACGTGTAAAAGTGGTTAAGAATAAAGTAGCCCCGCCATTTCGCCAGGTTGAGTTTGATATAATTTTTGGTGAGGGCGTTAGTAAAGTAGGGGAGATCATTGATATGGGTGTAGATCTTGGAATAATAAATAAAAGTGGAAGCTGGTTTAGCTATGGCGAGAATAAAATAGGGCAGGGACGTGATGCTGTGAAGCAATTTCTTTTTGATAATCCTGAATTGATGGACGAAGTGGAAAAGCGCATACGTGAGGCATTACAGCCTGCATAACCTACTTAGTAAGTACATAAAAGCGCTGCAACTTGTGCGGCGTTTTTTTATTTAAACATGGATTAGAATTTTATTTCGAAGTTTATCAAGGAATATATTTTACCGTTTGATAAAACTTTAAGCAAGCTATGAAACATGCAAGTGTAGGCTTCCCCGAAGTTCGTTTGTTTGAAAGTAGAGAATATCTCTAATTTTA
>ENA-UOUJ01001187-UOUJ01001187.1-activated-sludge-metagenome-genome-assembly--contig:-NODE-1187-length-14441-cov-8.604338_pt1 | contig 14441 bp, 13 predicted proteins | sample MGYA00249839_ERZ747224 | MGnify/ENA primary metagenome ERZ747224 (study PRJEB28782, sample SAMN03220277) | activated sludge metagenome | biome: wastewater; feature: sewage sludge; material...
CTACACGGCCCCGGACCGCGTCGGTCTCCGTAGGAGCGCCGCAAGGCGCGAACGCGGGGGCGCGGAGCTAGACGGGGCGTGGCAGGCGTCCCGGCTCCGCGCTGCGCGTCGCACACAGGCGCTGGATCATCGCCGGACGCTCGACCTCGCCCTGCTCGAACGCGATCACGCACCAGCCCGCGGGCAGGCAGCTGATCAGTTCCCCCGGTCGCAGCAGGAAATCCGGGTTCGAGGGCTTTCCGAAGCGCTCGTTGCCGAGCATGAAGGTCTCGTAGATCACGAGCCCGCCCGGGCGCACCAGCGCGAAGAGCTCGGCCAGGCGCGGCCGGTACAGGTAGTTGGCGACCACGACCGCGTCGAAGCACTCGCCATCGAGCGGCCAACACGCGTTCTCCAGATCGAGCACGCGCGTCTCGATCCCGGCCACCCCTTCCATCGTCGCGAGCGCCGCCGCGTCCCGATCCACCGCCGTCACCCGGAAGCCACGCCCGGCCAGCAGGCGCGCATGCCGCCCGCCACCCGCGGCCAGATCGAGCACTCTCGCACCCGAGGGGAGCAAGTCGGCAAACCGCCGCACCCACTCCGATGGCGTGCCGCCGGAAGCAAGCGGGGAGGAATGCAGACGGGGTTGGAGGGAGGGATTGGAAGGCATTCAGGCTCCTTGTGCTGGGGGTGCGGCGACGGGAGATCGCCCCGGGGCCGGGTCTCGGCGCCGGACCGGCAAGCCGGCGGTCGGCGCGGTGAAAAGGATCGGTCGATGGCGTCGGTCTCATTCTAGCCAGACGCGGCACGGAGCGTGCCGCCGCGCTTCACGCGTTCGCCGTGGGCAGGGCCGCATCCTGGCGGTGTCGCACACGAGGGATGCCAATCGCGATCCCGGCCGGGACGCAACACCGGCGGGTTCTGTGCTATACAAAGCGGATCCAACAGCCAGGAAACATGCGCGGCGTGCGGGATTGCCGCCACTGACCAGGTGAGCCCCATCGTCCAATCCTGCCTGCGCCTGCAGCGCGATTCCCGGCACGCGCTGGTGGCAGGCCTTGCCTTGGCATCGCACCCCGTGCACGCTGCCGCATTCGACCCGGCGACGGCGGGCTGGAGCGGCGGACTCCTCCTGATCGGCGGAGTGCTGGGATATCTGCTCGGCCGCCGGCTGGAACGCAGCCGTCTTGGTGGAGGAAGTGTCGTCGCGCCGTCCGGCACCACAGGCGACAGCGGCCCACATCCGCCCCCCGGCTCCGGGGGGAGCGCCTCCACTCGTAGCGCCGAGGGGTGCGCTGCGGACGAGCCCGCGACGTGCATCCGGGGCCTCCCGTCCGCATCCGCTCCCGACGCCTCGAGCCCGAGCCATGGCCGGGCTGTGGCCGCAGCGGCCACCGGCACTGAATCCCTGCCCCCATCCCCGGTCGCATCCACCCGAGACGGAACACAGACCGCGCACACGTCGCCCACGACGCCCCCTCCCGCCTCCACCGCTCCATCCGCCGGCCCGGCCAACGGCATCGCGACCGAGTCCTATCGAGAGGTGGTGGATTCGCTCAGCGAGGTGCTTTTCCGCACCGACGAGCTTGGCCGCCTGGTTTTCCTCAACGATGCCTGGAAGGACGTTTCCGGCTTCGAGCTGGCCGCCACCCGCCAGCATCCGCTGACAGATTTCCTGCATCCGGACGACCGCCAGCGCGCTCGCGATGCGATCCGTGCCCTGCTCGCGGGGGACGGCCAGGAATGGGCCGACGAACTGCGCCTGCGTACGCACTCCGGCGAGATCCGCTGGGTCGGCATCACCTGTCGCGCGCTGCGCGGCGGCAGCGGTCACGAAACCGGGATCGCCGGGACCATCGATGACATCTCCGCACGCAAGATCGCGGAGTTCAGCCTCCGCAACCTGAACCAGGAGCTCGAGTCGCGGGTACGCTCGCGCACCGTCGAGCTCGAGACTGCGATGCGCGAGCTGGAGGCGTTCTCCTACTCGGTATCGCACGACCTGCGCGCGCCGCTGCGCGCGATCGACGGCTTCGCGCGCATCCTCGCCGAGGAGGCCGGACCGCGCCTCGACGAGCGCCACCGCGACCAGCTGATGCGCATTCGCGCCGGCGCCGAGCGCATGGCCATCCTGATCGACGCGCTGATCGACCTTGCCAGCGTGGCCCGCCAGCCGCTGCGCCGGCAGCCGGTCGACCTTTCGCGGATCGCCGAGACGGTCATCCACGAGTTGCAGGCCGAATCGTCCGCCCGGGAGGTCGCGGTCGAGATCATGCGCGACATGACCGTGGTCGCCGACCCGGTGCTGATGCACCTGCTGCTCGACAATCTGCTGCGCAATGCATGGAAGTTCACAAGTCACTGCGACCATCCGCGCATCGTCTTCGGCGCCGAACGCGAAGGTGAGCGGACGGTTTTCTGTGTCGAGGACAACGGCGCGGGTTTCGACATGAACTACGCAGGCAAGCTATTCCAGCCCTTCCAGCGCCTGCACGCGCAGAACGAGTTTCCCGGCACCGGGATCGGGCTCGCAACCGTGCAGAGGATCGTCGCGCGCCACGAGGGGCGCGTGTGGGCGAGCGCGGAGCCAGGCAAGGGCGCTCGATTCTGCTTCATGCTGGGGCATTGAAGCGATGAATTGCCGGCCCTGTCCGGCTTGCGCCGCACGATCCTCCACCATCGCCCGGTTCTGGACGCGAAACGAAGACAACAGCGACAAAGGTCTCAACCACCCTTTTGTGCACTGCAGTACAATGAATCCAATTCCGTGCGGGCCTGGCGCCCGCCAAACCATTGCAGAACACCATTCGGACCTCAGGTGCCCACCATGAAAGACAAGCACTATCTGACCCCGCTCCTGGAACCGCGCTCGGTCGGCATCATCGGCGCGAGCGAACGCGAAGCCTCCCTCGGCAGCGTGCTCATGCGCAACATGCTCGAAGCCGGTTACAAGGGGAAGCTTTTCGCGATCAACCCCAAGCACGAGAAAGTGCATGGGGTCGCGTGCTACAAATCGGTCGAAGATGTGCCGCAACGCCTCGATCTGGTGGTGATGGCGGTGCGTGCCGAGAAGACGCCTGCGCTGATGGACGCCTGTGGTCGCGCCGGCGTCAAGGCGGTGATCCTCCTGTCCGGCGGCTTCTCCGAATCCGGCGCGCGCGGTGCGCTGCTCGAGCGCCAGGTGGTCGAGGCCGCCCACCGCCACCGCATCCGCCTGCTCGGCCCCAACTGCCTGGGCATCATGCGCCCGCAGCTCGGCGTCAACGCCACCTTCGCCCATGCCAGCGCGCTCAAGGGCAGCATCGGCCTGATCTCGCAGTCGGGCGCCCTGTGCGCGGCGATCCTCGACTGGGCCAAGCCGAACAACGTCGGCTTCTCGACCGTGGTATCGCTGGGTTCCTCGTCCGACATCGACTTCGGCGAGGTGCTCGAGTACATGATCTCGGACCCGCGCACCGAGAGCATCTTCCTCTACGTCGAGGGCATCCGTGACGCGCGCCGCTTCATGAGCGCGCTGCGCGGCGCCGCGCGCGTCAAGCCGGTGCTGCTGGTCAAGGCCGGCCGCCATCCTGGCGCTTCGCGCGCGATCCTGTCGCACAGCGGCGCGCCGATGGGCGAGGACGCGGTGTTCGACGCCGCGCTGCGCCGCGCCGGCGTGATTCGCCTGTACAACATGGGCCAGCTCTTCGCCGCGGCCAACGCGCTGTTCTCGCATTTCCGCCCGCGCGGCAACCGCCTGGCGATCATCACCAACGGCGGCGGCCCGGGCGTCATGGCGGCCGACCGCGCGGCCGACATCGGCATTCCGCTCGCCGAGTTCGCCGAGAGCACGGTCGAGAAGCTCAACGCCTGCCTGCCGGCAGGCTGGTCGCACGGCAATCCGGTCGACATCCTCGGCGACGCGGGCCCCGAGCGCTACCGCGCCGCGCTCAAGGCGGTGCTCGAAGGCCCCAACGTCGATGGCGTGCTGGTCATGCTGACACCGCAGGCGGTGACCGACCCGAGCGGCGTCGCCGACGTGGTGGTCGAGCTCGAGAAGACGGCAGACAAGCCGGTGCTGGTGTGCTGGATGGGCGAGGAGCTCGTCGCCGAAGCACGCGCGAAGTTCAGCGCGGCGGGCATTCCGCACTTCCGCACCCCGGAGCCGGCGGTCGAGCTCTTCAGCCACATCTCGGCCTATTACCAGAACCAGAAGCTGCTGATGCAGACGCCGTCCTCGCTGTCGCACCTGCCGCCGCCCTCGATCGAGAGCGCGCGCCTCGTGATCGAGATGGCCCTGTCCGAGCGCCGCAAGAAGCTCAACGAGATGGAGTCGAAGGCTCTGCTCGCGGCCTTCCGAATCCCGATCGCGCAGACCGTGGTCGCGCGCAGCGCTGCAGAGGCGATGGTGCTCTCGGCCGAGATCGGCCTTCCGGTGGTCATGAAGATCGACTCGCCGAACATCGTGCACAAGTCCGAGGTGGGCGGCGTGCGCCTGAATATCCGCAGCCTCGCCGCGGTGCGCTCCACCTACCAGGAGATCCTCGACGAGGTGAAGCGCGTGCAGCCGGAGGCGGTGATCAACGGCATCGCGATCGAGCCGATGATCCAGAAGCGCAACGGCCGCGAGCTGGTGGTGAGCGTGCGCCGCGACCCGGTGTTCGGCCCGGCGATCACCTTCGGCGAGGGCGGCAACCTGGTCGAGGAGAACCGCGACGTGGCGGTCGCGCTGCCCCCTCTCAACAGCTTCCTCGTCAAGGACATGATCCGCTCGACCCGCATCTCCACCCGCCTCGGCGAGTTCCGCAACATGCCGGCAGTGGACATGAATGCGCTCGAGCTGGTGCTGTTGCGCATCTCCGAGATGGTCTGCGAGCTGCCGTGGATCACCGCGATGGAGATCAACCCGCTGATCGTGGACGAGAACGGCGTGGTCGCGGTCGACGCCAACATCAGCGTGGAGAACGTCTCGCCGACGGCGGACCGCTACGACCACGTCGCGATCCACCCGTATCCTTCGCACCTCATCAGCACCTGGACGGTGCCCGACGGCACCACGGTGACGATCCGCCCGATCAAGCCGGAAGACGCCGAGCTCGAGGTCGACTTCGTGCGTCGCCTGTCTGCGGAGACCAAGTACTACCGCTTCATGAACACCATGCGCGAGCTGCCGCCCGCGATGGTCGCGCGCCTGACCCAGATCGACTACGACCGCGAGATGGCCTTCGTCGCCACCCTCGAGGTCGAGGGCGTCGAGAACGAGATCGGCGTTTGCCGCTACGCAGTGAACCCGGACGGCGAGTCCTGCGAATTCGCCGTGGTGGTGGCCGACGACTGGCAGCACCGCGGCCTCGCCCGCAAGCTGATGGGCGTGCTGATCGAGACGGCGCGCAGCCGTGGCATCCAGTACATGAACGGGGTCTTCCTCGCCAACAACGAGCGCATGCTCAAGTTCGTGCAGAAGCTCGGCTTCGTGCTCAGCAACGATCCGGAAGACAGCTCGGTCAAGCTGGGCATCCTGGCGCTGCAGGACTGATCGATGGCGGCGACGATCGAGCACATCGAGTTCCACGGACAGCCCGCGCTGCGCCTGGGCACCACGTCCGGCGCGCGCGCGGTGGTCGCACTGCAGGGTGCCCAAGTCCTGTCGTGGGCGCCTCCGGGCGGCGAGGAGCGCCTGTACCTGAGTCCGCAGGCGGTTTTCGACGGCCACAGCGCGGTCCGCGGCGGCATCCCGGTATGCTTCCCGCAGTTCGCCGATCTCGGCCCCCTGCCCGCCCACGGCTTCGCGCGCAAGCGGCGGTGGACGCTGGCGACCGAGCGCAGCGGCAAGGATTTCGCACTGGTCGGTCTCAAGCTCGAGGACGATGAGGCCACCCGCGCGCTCTGGCCGCATGCCTTCACGGCGGAGTTGTCGATCCTGATCGAGGACAGCCGGCTCGACCTCGAGCTGGAGGTCGCCAACACGGGCGACGAGGCCTTCGAGTTCACCGCCGCGCTGCACACCTACCTCGCGGTCCGCGAGGTCGAGGAGTCGCGCATCGAGGGCCTGCACGGCTTCTCCTACCGCGACAAGATCGACGCCGACCGCGTCAGGCGCGACAGCGGCGACGCGCTGGTCATCGAGGCGGAGACCGACCGCGTCTACCACGACGTGAATCGCCCCTTGCTACTGCGCGAATACGACCGCAGCCTGGGCGTCAACGCCGACGGCTTTCCAGACGTGGTGGTGTGGAATCCGTGGCTCGAGCGCAGCGCCGCGATCGCCGACCTCCCCGACGACGGCTTCCGCCGCATGCTCTGCATCGAGGCCGCCGCCGCCCGCCAGCCGGTGCGCGTGCAGCCGGGCGAATCCTGGTGGGGTCGCCAGACGCTGGTCGCGCTCTGAGGGCGAGCCGGCCCCGATCGCTGCATTCGCGGCTGGCCCCGCTCCTCCGCGAGCCCCCGGATCCGCTGCGCTTCGTGTAGAAGCGCCGGCAGGCGCGGACCTCGGCGCTCCGGCCGCGCTGGCGCCTGTCGAAAAGCCGTCTTCGCGGCCGTCGCTTGTGCACGCGCCAGCGCGCTCCCTGCCCGGTTTCCACGCTCGCCCGCGGGTTGCTCTCCCCGCGCCGCCTGTTGCACTATCCCGCCCTTCCCTTTCCGTCTCACCCCACCGCCCCCATGCTCCCCCCGATCGAACATCGAATCGCCGAAGAGCTCGGCGTCTCGCCGCGCCAGGTCATCGCCGCCGTCCAGCTCATCGACGACGGCGCCACCGTGCCCTTCATCGCCCGCTACCGCAAGGAGGTCACCGGCGGTCTGGACGACACCCAGCTGCGCAACCTGGAAGAGCGCCTCGGCTACCTGCGCGAACTCGAGGATCGCCGAGCGACCGTGCTGTCCTCGATCGAGGAGCAGGGCAAGCTCACCGCCGAGCTGCGTGCCGAGGTCGAGCACGCCGAAACCAAGCAGCGCCTCGAAGATCTCTACCTCCCCTACAAGCCCAAGCGCCGCACCAAGGCGCAGATCGCGCGCGAGGCCGGCATCGGCCCGCTCGCCGAGGCACTGCTCGCCGACCCGACGCTGTCGCCCGAAGTGGAGGCGGAGAAGTACCTGAATGCCGAGGCCGGCTTCGCCGACGCCAAGGCGGTGCTCGACGGCGCGCGCCAGATCCTCATGGAGCACTTCGCCGAGGACGCCGCGCTACTCGGCGAGCTGCGCGCCTACCTGCACGAGCATGGCCAGGTGCGCTCGAGCGTGATCGAGGGCAAGGAGAACGAGGGCGCCAAGTTCCGCGACTGGTTCGACTTCGCCGAGCCGATCGCCACCATGCCCTCGCATCGCGCACTGGCGCTGCTGCGCGGGCGCAACGAGGGCGTGCTGCGCCTGGCGCTCGACGTCGATCGTCCGGACCCCGACGCGCCGCATCCCTGCGAGGGCCGCATCGCCGTGCGCTTCGGCATCCGCAACCAGGGTCGCCCGGCCGACCGCTGGCTCGCCGAGACCGCGCGCTGGGCGTGGAGCGTGAAGATCTCCATCCACCTCGAGCTCGAGCTGATGAGCGAGCTGCGCGAGCGCGCCGAGGAAGAGGCGATCCGCGTCTTCGCGCGCAACCTCCACGACCTCCTGCTCGCCGCCCCCGCCGGCACGCGCGCCACCATCGGCCTCGACCCGGGCATCCGCACCGGGGTCAAGGTCGCGGTGGTGGATGCCACCGGCAAGCTGGTCGACACGGCCACGGTGTATCCCTTCGAGCCGCGCCGCGACCGCGAGTCCTCGATCGCCACCATCGCCGCGCTGGCGAAGAAGCACGCCGTCGAGCTGATCGCCATCGGCAACGGCACCGCCTCGCGCGAGACCGACGCGCTGGTGGCCGAGCTGATGAAACGTCACCCGGAGCTGGGCCTGACCAAGATCGTGGTGTCGGAAGCCGGCGCGTCGGTGTACTCCGCCTCCGAGCTCGCCGCCCGCGAGTTCCCCACCCTCGACGTCAGCCTGCGCGGCGCGGTGTCGATCGCCCGCCGCCTGCAGGACCCGCTCGCCGAGCTGGTCAAGATCGACCCCAAGTCGATCGGTGTCGGCCAGTACCAGCACGACGTCAATCAGGGCCGCCTGGCCAAGAGCCTGGACGCGGTGGTGGAAGACTGCGTGAACGCGGTCGGCGTGGATGTGAATACGGCCTCGGCGCCGCTGCTCGCGCGCATCTCGGGCTTGAACGCCACGCTCGCCGGCAACATCGTCGAGTACCGCAACACCCAGGGCCCCTTCCGCAGCCGCAATGCCTTGAAGGACGTGCCGCGCCTCGGCCCCAAGACCTTCGAGCAGGCCGCGGGCTTCCTGCGCATCCCGAGCGGCGACAACCCGCTCGACGCCTCCTCGGTGCACCCGGAGGCCTACCCGGTGGTCGAGCGCATCCTCGCCAAGGTGCAGAAGGGCGTGCGCGAGCTGATGGGCAACGGCAGCTTCCTCAAGAGCCTGAAGCCTGCGGAGTTCACCGACGAGCGCTTCGGCCTGCCGACGGTGCAGGACATCCTCGCCGAGCTCGAGAAGCCCGGCCGCGACCCGCGCCCCGAGTTCCGCACCGCCACCTTCCGCGAGGGCGTGGAGACCTTGAAGGACCTCGAACCCGGCATGCTGCTCGAGGGTGTGGTCACCAACGTCACCAACTTCGGCGCCTTCGTCGACATCGGCGTGCATCAGGACGGCCTGGTGCACATCTCCGCGCTGTCGAACACCTTCGTCAAGGACCCGCACAGCGTCGTCAAGGCGGGCCAGGTGGTGAAGGTGAAGGTGCTCGAGGTCGACATCCCGCGCCACCGCATCGCGCTGACGATGCGCCTGGGCGACGAGGTGACCGCGAAACGCGGCGAGCCCGGCGCCCGGCGCGACGAGGCTGCGGCGCGGCGGGACAAGGGCGCGTCGCAGCGGGATCGGGCCACGCCTCAGCGTGGGGAAGGCGGCCAGGCGCCGCGTGGCGAGCAGCGCCCGCGCGGTGGCGACGACCGCCGCCCGCCCGCGCAGGGCAAGGGCGGCGCGCGCCAGGAGGCCTCGCGCCCGGCTGCCGGCAACGCGCTCGCCGAAGCCTTCGCGCGCGCCCGCGGCGGCAAGTGAGGAGCCGGCCATGCCAACGACGATCCACGGCATCAAGAACTGCGCCACGATGAAGAAGACCTTCGCCTGGTTCGACGGCGCGGGGGTCGCCTACCAGTTCCACGACTACAAGAAGGCCGGCATCGACGTCGCCACCTTGGCGCGCTGGTGCGAGCGCCTGGGCTGGGAGGCGCTGGTGAACAAGCGCGGCACCACCTGGCGCAAGCTCTCGCCCGAGCAGCAGGCGATCGCCGACACCGCCGCGGCGATCGCGCTGATGCAGGCCCAGCCCAGCCTGATCCGCCGCCCGCTGGTCGAATTCACCGACGGCGAGCTCGTCGTCGGCCTGGACACCGAGGCCTTCGAGCGCCATTGCCAGCGCTGAGCCACTACGGCCAGCAAGAAAACCGGACACCCCGACATGAACAAACCCCTCCCCACCAGCTACGTGCAACGCTTCCTGCTCGAAGCTCTCGACATCCGCGGCGCGGTCGTGCGCCTCACCGACGTCTGGGAGGCCATGCAGGACGGGCGCGGCTATGCACCCCCGGTGGCGCACCTGCTCGGCGAGATGAGCGCGGTGTCGACCGTGATCGCCGGCAACCTCAAGCAGCCCGGACGGCTGACCTTCCAGATCACCGGCCACGGCCCGGTCAGCCTGCTGGTGATCGACTGCGCCGAGACCCTCAACCTGCGCGGCTACGCCAAGGCCGAGGGCACGCCCGCCGCCGGCACGCTCGCCGAGCTCGTCGGCGACGGGCGCCTGCAACTCTCCCTCGACATCGAGGGCATGGAGCAGCCCTACCAGAGCCTGGTGCCGCTCGAGGGCGAGCGCATCGCCGAGGTCTTCGAGCACTATCTCGCCCAGTCCGAGCAGCAACCCGCCAGGCTGTGGCTGGCGTGCAGCCCGCGGGCGGCGGTGGCCCTGTTCGTACAGAAGCTGCCCGGCGCCGACGCCAAGGACCTCGACGGCTGGTCGCGCGTACAGCAGCTCGCCCACACCGTGCGCGAGGACGAGCTGCTCGGCCTCGACGCCGAGCAGCTCCTGCGCCGCCTGTTCGCCGAGGAGGACATCCGCCTCTTCGAGGCGCGCCCGGTCACCCACGAGTGGCCGGCCGATCCGGACAAGATCGCCGAGATGCTGCGCGCGCTCGGCGAGGACGAGGTGCGTGCGGTGCTGGAGGAGCATGGCGAGCTGGTGGTGCATGACGATCTCTCCAACCACACCTACCGTTTCGACCGCAGCGACGTGGACGCCCTCTTCCGTCCGCCTACCCTGCACTGAGCACAGGCACAGCGATGCCGGCGGGTCTTTACCGCCGGCCTTGCCCGAACGTCTTCGCCTAAGTACACTCGCTTGATTTTGAAGACCGTTCAGCACATGTCCGCCAGCGCGCCCGCACGTTCGATCGAGTTCCACAACACGACCCTGGGTGCCACCATTGCCGTCCTGCAGGCGGCCGAACCGGCGACGCTTGCCGACACGCTGCACAAGATGCTGGGCGGCATGCCCGACTTCTTCAATGGAGAGGCGGTCATCCTGGACTTCGCGGCCGTGGCGCAGATTCCCTCGCGCATCGATTGGCCCGGACTGCAGTCTCTGCTGCGCCGCTACCGGCTGCAACCCATCGGCGTGATGCGGCTTGGCGCCGAACATCACGAGGGCGCCCGCCGTGCCGGGCTCGCGCTCATCGACCCGGCGCAGCTCACCGCCCGTCCGCCCGCCGAAGCGCCCGTTCGGCCGGCTCCGCCACCGGAGCCCGTACCCACTCCAGCGCCCGCCCCTGCAGCACCCGCACCCGCACCCGCGGCTACCCCGACCATGTTCGTCGACCGCCCCCTGCGCTCGGGCCAGCAGGTCTATGCGCGCGGCACCGACCTCGTGCTGCTCGGCGGCGTCAGCCCCGGCGCCGAGGTCATCGCGGACGGCAGCATCCACTGCTACGGCCCCTTGCGCGGGCGCGCGATCGCGGGCGCCCTGGGCGACCAGGCTGCGCGCATCCTGGCGAGCAACTTCGGCCCCGAACTCGTATCGATCGCCGGCGTGTACCGCACCTTCGAGCGCGGCATTCCCGAAGCCTTTGCCGGCGGGCCCACCCTGGTGCGGCTCACCGGCACCGACCATACACTCAATCTCGAAGCGCTGAAGCTCGACTGAGCCAGCCATACCGCATCCACAAGGGGAAACCGTGAGAGTCATCGTAGTAACGTCCGGCAAGGGCGGCGTGGGCAAGACCACCACCAGTGCGGCATTCGCCTCGGGACTCGCCCTGCGCGGCTTCAAGACCGCGGTCATCGACTTCGACGTCGGCCTGCGCAACCTGGACCTCATCATGGGTTGCGAGCGTCGCGTCGTGTACGACCTGGTCAACGTCGTCAACGGCGAGGCGCGCCTGAACCAGGCCCTGATCAAGGACAAGCACTGCGACAACCTGTTCATCCTCCCCGCCTCGCAGACCCGCGACAAGGACGCCCTGACCGAGGAGGGCGTCGAAAAGGTGCTCCAGGAGCTCGAGCACATGGGCTTCGACTACGTCGTGTGCGACTCGCCCGCCGGCATCGAGCGCGGTGCGGTCATGGCGCTGACCTTCGCCGACGAGGCGATCGTCACCACCAACCCCGAGGTCTCGTCGGTACGCGACTCCGACCGCATTCTCGGCATCCTGCAGAGCAAGTCCAAGCGCGCACGCGAGGGTGGCGAGCCGGTCAAGGAACACCTGCTGATCACCCGCTACTCGCCCAAGCGCGTGGAAGACGGCGAGATGCTCTCGTACAAGGACGTGCAGGAGCTGCTGCGCGTGCCGTTGATCGGGGTGATCCCCGAGTCCGAATCCGTGCTGCACGCCTCCAACCAGGGTACGCCGGCGATCCACCTCAAGGGCACCGACGTCGCCGAAGCCTATTCCGATGTCGTCGGCCGCTTCCTTGGCGAGGACCTCCCGCTGCGCTACGTCAATTACGAAAAGCCCGGCCTGATCAAGCGCCTGTTCGGAGGCAAGTGACATGTCCTTCCTCGCCCGCCTCTTCGGCGAAAAGAAGAAGACCGCGGAGATCGCCAAGAACCGCCTGTCGCTGCTGATCGCCCACGAGCGCGCGGGCGACAGCCCCAGGGCCGATTTCCTGCCGGACCTGCAGCGCGAGCTGATCGAGGTCATCTCGAAGTATGTCGCGGTCAACCCCGACGACATCAAGGTCCAGCTCGAAAAGCAGGACAACTACGAGGTGCTCGAGGTCAACATCGTCCTGCCCGAGCAGAACCGCTGAAGCGCACCCGCCCGGGTGATGAAATTGGTAACCATAGCGGACTTAAAATCCGCCGGCGCAAGCCTTACGGGTTCGAGTCCCGTCCCGGGCACCAAGCCTTGCGGCAGCTGTCCCACTTCTGCCGAGGCGTTCTGCCCGGCGAGCTGACCGGGCAGGCCCTGCCATGATCGTACTCGACCTCCACTGCACCAACGATCACCGCTTCGAAGGCTGGTTCGGCTCCGCCGCAGCCTTCGAGGAGCAACTCGCGCGCGATCTCGTCGGCTGTCCGGTCTGCGGAACCACCAAGGTCCGCCGGCTGCCGAGCGCACCCTACGTGCAGACCGGCCATGCAGTGGTGGAGAGGCCGGCAGCGACGCGCGCCGTCCAGCCCCCCAGCCCCCCTGCCCCACCTTCCGAGGCCGTCGCCCACCTGATGGCCCAGCTGCGCGGCATGGCGCGCGGCGCCGAGGACGTGGGAGAGCGCCTGCCCGAGGAGGCGCGGCGCATTCACTATGGCGAGACCGCGGCGCGCGATATCCGCGGGTCGGCTTCGGCCGACGAGGTCGAGGCCTTGCTGGACGAAGGCATCCTCGTGCTGCCAGTGCCACCGGCGGAAGAAGACCTGCACTGAAATTCCCGCGCCGCCTCCGGCACGCTCGCCCTGCAGCGGAGGATGCCGTTCCCCCGCTGGCGACCACGGGATCAGGTGCGCATCCGGATCAGCGGCACGCGCATCTCGTCTGCGCTAAGCCCGCCATGCACACCGATCATGGTGTGCTCGTGCTCACCCGCCACGTGGTCCACGATCGTCCATCCAGACTCCATCAGCAGCGCGTGGCTGCCGAGGCGCTCGCCCAGCCGGGGATGCGGCCGGCCGGGACCGAGCAGGCCGGCGGCGAGGACGTCGGCGCTCCGCACGGCCACCCCTTTGCCGCGCAGCGCACCAGCCGCCCAGGACTCGAACTCGGCGTGCGCGCCGGCGCGCACCTGGCAGAACGCCAGCCGACGTTCGCCGAACAGTGGCGCGGCGAGCATCGCGACCACCTCGCTGTCGGGCGCGAGATCGATGCAGCGCTCGGGCGACGCATCGATGAAGCCGTGATCCGCCGTGGCGAGCAGGCGAACGTCCCGCCCTGCCAGCGCCTGCCCAAGCAACGCGAAGGCCGCGTCCAACTGCGCGAAGCAATCGACCGCCTCGAGCGAACGGCAGCCGTGCTGATGGCTCAGCAGGTCGAAAACCGGGTAGTAGGCATGGATCAGGCCTCCGCTATGGGCGAGGGCGTCGGCCATCTCGACGATGGCGGCGACGAAGTCTTCCAGACCCTCGTAGGCCTCGATGTGCGCCCCGCGCCCGTGGTGGAGCGAAAAGCGCGAGAAGGCGATGTGAGCCGGAGAGACGAGGGTCACCGGCCGGCAGGCATGACGATACATCGGCGCCACCGGGAACAGGCGCGGCAACAGGCGAAAGGCCTCCAGCGACTCCCCGCTGCGCCGAATCAGCGGCAGCGGCGCGATCACGCCACCGAAGCGGCGATCATGGATGAACCAGCCGTTGAGGCCATGCTCGACCGGTGCGACCCCGGTTGCGAGCGTGGTGATCGCGCTCGCGGTGGTGCTCGGGCACACCGAGCTTAGGCTGGCGCGCTTTGCCGCGTGCAATGCCGAGCCGCGGCCAACGGTGTCGAGAAAGACTTCGCCCAGCCCGTCGATGACCAGGAGCACTGCCAGCGCACGCTCGCCCGCCGCAATATCGGCTGCAGCCCAGCCGGTCTTGCGGTCGTGCAGCCAGCAGCGCAATCCGGACGCGAACCCGAGGAGGCCGCCGTCGCCATAGTCGGGCAGCACTGCATCGGTGGGCAAGGACAGGCGGAAATCGATGGCAGGGGACATGCGGGCTTCGGTACGGGAGACGGCTCGAGCCTAACGCGCGGGACGTCGTCCGGCAATCCGCCGGGCAAGTCGCTGCAGGCTCGACGTCGGCCTGATCGGCCCGGGAAAGGAGATCCACCGTGGATGTCGGCGCGCGCCGATCGGGACTTGCCTGACTCCGGCAGGAGGAGCACCGACGTCAAAAAGCCGGAAGTGCGCTATGCACTTCCGGCTTTCGAATTCTGGAGCGGGAAACGAGTCTCGAACTCGCGACCTCAACCTTGGCAAGGTTGCGC
>ENA-UOUJ01001188-UOUJ01001188.1-activated-sludge-metagenome-genome-assembly--contig:-NODE-1188-length-14436-cov-9.978722_pt1 | contig 14436 bp, 15 predicted proteins | sample MGYA00249839_ERZ747224 | MGnify/ENA primary metagenome ERZ747224 (study PRJEB28782, sample SAMN03220277) | activated sludge metagenome | biome: wastewater; feature: sewage sludge; material...
CCGAAGCCGCCGGTCCAGCTGTGCACGGTGATCTGCTCGCCGCCTTCCATGTGCCTACTCCGCCGCCACCGCGCTGATCCGCCCGGTCCGCTTCGCCTTGATCCGGTCCTCGATCTCGTCGCGGAAATGCCGGATCAGCCCCTGGATCGGCCAGGCCGCGGCATCCCCCAGTGCGCAGATCGTGTGCCCCTCGACCTGCTTGGTCACGTCGAGCAGCACGTCGATCTCCTCGGGCTCCGCCTCGCCCTTCACCAGCCGGTCCATCACCCGCATCATCCAGCCGGTGCCCTCGCGGCAGGGCGTGCACTGGCCGCAGCTCTCGTGCTTGTAGAAGCAGGAGAGCCGCCAGATCGCCTTGATGACGTCGGTCGACTGATCCATCACGATCACCGCCGCCGTGCCGAGCCCGGACTTCTGCTCGCGCAGCCAGTCGAAATCCATGATCGCCTCGTCGCAGAGGCTCGCCGGCAGGAGCGGCACCGACGACCCGCCCGGGATCACCGCCTTGAGGTTCTTCCAGCCCCCCCGCACCCCGCCGCAATGCTTGTCGAGCAGCTCGCGCAACGTGATCGACATCGCGTCCTCGACCACGCAGGGCCGCTCCACGTGCCCCGAGACGGCGAAGATCTTCGTCCCCGCATTGTTCGGCCGCCCGAAGCTCGCGAACCAGCCCGCGCCACGGCGCAGGATCGTCGGCGCCACCGCGATCGACTCGACGTTGTTGACCGTCGTCGGGCAGCCGTAGAGCCCGGTATTCGCCGGAAATGGCGGCTTCAGCCGCGGCATCCCCTTCTTGCCCTCGAGGCTCTCGAGCAGCGCCGTCTCCTCGCCGCAGATATAGGCCCCCGCGCCATGCGCCAGATAGAGGTCGAAGTCCCACCCCGAGCCGCAGGCGTTCTTGCCGATCAGCCCCGCGTCATAGCATTCGTCGATCGCGATCTGCAGCGCCTCGCGCTCGCGGATATACTCGCCCCGGAGGTAGATGTACCCGGTGTTCGCCCCCATGGCGAAGCCGGCGATCAGGCACCCCTCGACCAGCGTATGCGGGTCGTGCCGCATGATCTCGCGGTCCTTGCAGGTCCCGGGCTCGGACTCGTCGGCATTGACCACCAGATAGTGCGGGCGGCCGTCGGACTGCTTCGGCATGAACGACCACTTCAGCCCGGTCGGGAACCCCGCCCCGCCGCGGCCGCGCAGCCCGCTCGTCTTCATCTCCTCGATGATCTTGTCCCGCCCGCGGGCGATCAGGCCCGCCGTGCCGTCCCAATGCCCACGCGCCCGCGCGCCCGCCAGGCTGCGGTCGTACATGCCGTAGAGGTTGGTGAAGATCCGGTCCTTGTCCGCCAGCATCGCCAGGATTCCCTCAGGTCGACTCGCCGCGGTCCACGCGCTGCGAATGCTCGGTCTCGCCGCCGGCGGCGAGGATCTTCGCCTGCCCCACCCAGTCGTCGCGCACCACGCGCCCGGTGAAGCCCTCGAGGTTCGACTCGATCCACTCGATCTCTGCCGGCCCCCAGGCCGCGATCTGGCTGAAGTGGTGGACGCCGTTCGCGTTCAGCAACTCGGCGAGCTTCGGCCCGACGCCCTTCAGCCGCATCAGGTTGTCCGCCCCGCCCTCGAGCGGCGCGGCCAGTGCCGCCGGCCTGCGCGCCGCGACCCCGGACGCCGCCGGGGCCGGCGCCGCGTCCCCGAGAGCCGCCCGCGCCGCCTCGCCGGCGGCCCGCGCCGCGTCCCTGACCCGCTCGCTGATCGCGCCCGCGTCCGGCGCGGGAGCCGCCGGCGGGGCCGTGACGGGCGCCGGAGCGGGGCTCGCGACCGGGCCCGCCAGCGGCGCCGCCGGAGCGGGAGCCGCATGGTAGCCCGCCGCCACGCCCGGGCCGTCGTCGGCCGGGGAGGGCCCGATGAGGCGGCTCAGCACGAAGCCGAGAATGATGAAGGTCACGCCGGCGAAGATGATCCCGCCCGCCGCCTCGTGCAGGATCTTGCCCACGATCAGGCCGACCACGATCGCCCCCACGATCGCCGCCACCCAACTCACCAGCGACCAGAAGACGCCGCTGTTCTCACTCTGGCTTGCTGCCATCTCTACCTCCGAGCCTCCCGTCACTCGTCCCTGATCCGCTTCAGCGCGTGGGGCGTGCCCTCCTGCTCCGCCAGCTCCCGCGCCTGCTCGACCCAGCCGTCGCGGGTCACCCGTCCGTGGAAGCCGTCGAGGTTCTCGTCGACCCAGGCGACCTCCTCGGGCGTCCAGCCGGCGATCTGGGAGAAGTGGAAGTAGCCGAGCCGATGCAGCAGCGCCTCGAGCTCCGGGCCGACCCCCTTGATGAGCTTCAGGTCGTCCGCACCGTCGCCGCGGGGCGCCGCCAGCCCGGCGGGCCGCACCGGCGTCACCGCCGGCCCGTGGTCGCTCCGCGCCGCCCGATCGACCCGGGGCGCCTTCTGCGCCGATCCCGGCATCCGCCGCGGACGCTCCTCGCCGGTGATCCGCGCCACCGTGTCGCCGAGCGTCTCGGCCAGCGTCACCGAGGCGTTGGCCGCGTTCACCCGCTCACCGCCGGCGAGCGAGCTGAGCTCGCCCTTCGGCTCGGAGGCGAAGCGCCCGTTCTGCGGCCCCGGCCGCGGCACTTCGCCGCGGGCCAGCGCATCGAGGATCTCCTCGAACCGCTCCGCCGTCAGGTCCTCGTAATAGTCCTTGCCGATCTGCGCCATCGGCGCGTTGGCGCAGGCCCCGAGGCACTCGACCTCCTCCCAGGAGAGCTTGCCGTCGGGCGAGACCTCGTGCGGGTTGGCCGCGATCTTCCGCTTGCAGACCTCGATCAGCGCCTCCGCGCCGCAGATCATGCAGCTCGTCGTGCCGCAGACCTGCACGTGCGCCACGCTGCCGGTCGGCTGCAGCTGGAACATGAAGTAGAAGGTCGCGACCTCGAGCACGCGGATCGAGGCCATGTCGAGCATCCGCGCGATCTCCTCGATCGCCGGCTTCGAGATCCACCCCTCCTGCTCCTGCGCCCGCCAGAGCAGCGGGATGACCGCCGAGGCCTGCCGCCCCTCGGGAAACTTGCCGATCTGCGCCTTCGCCCAGTCGAGATTGGCCGGCGTGAAGGCGAAATGCCCAGGCTGCTCGGGATGCAGACGGCGGAACATCAGCGATCCACCTCCCCGAAGACGATGTCGAAGCTGCCGAGCGCCGCCGAGATGTCGGCCAGCATGTGCCCCTTGCAGACATGGTGCATCGCCGCGAGGTGCGGATAGCCCGGCGCCCGCAGCTTCACCTTGTAGGGCTTGTTCGTCCCGTCGCTGACCAGATAGACCCCGAACTCCCCCTTCGGCGCCTCGACCGCGGCATAGACCTCGCCCTCGGGCACGTGGAAGCCCTCGGTATAGAGCTTGAAGTGGTGGATGAGCGCCTCCATCGAGGTCTTCATCACCGCCCGCCGCGGCGGCGAGATCTTGCCCCGCGTCAGCACCTCCTCGCCGCGGCAGGAGGCGAGCTTCTCCACCGCCTGCAGGATGATCTTCGTCGACTCGCGCATCTCGTGCATCCGGCAGAGATAGCGGTCGTAGCAGTCCCCGTTCGTCCCGAGCGGAATCCGGAAGTCGAACTCGTCGTAGCACTCGTAGGGCTGCGAGCGCCGCAGGTCCCAGGCGATCCCCGACCCGCGCACCATCACCCCCGAGAAGCCGAGCGCCTGGCACTCCTCCTGGCTCACCACCGCGATGTCGACGTTGCGCTGCTTGAAGATGCGGTTCTCGGTCAGCAGGATCTCGATGTCGTCGAGCACCTGCGGGAAGGCCCGCGCCCATTCGGCGATGTCGGCGATCAGATCCTCGGGCAGGTCCTGGTGCACGCCGCCCGGCCGGAAATAGGCCGAATGCAGCCGCGCTCCGCAGGCCCGCTCGTAGAAGATCATCAGCTTCTCGCGCTCCTCGAACCCCCAGAGCGGCGGGGTCAGCGCGCCGACGTCCATCGCCTGCGTGGTGACGTTGAGCAGGTGGTTCAGGATCCGCCCGATCTCGGAGTAGAGCACGCGGATGAGCTGCCCCCGCCGCGGCACCGGCGTCGCGGTCAACTTCTCGATCGCCAGGCACCAGGCATGCTCCTGGTTCATCGGCGCCACATAGTCGAGCCGGTCGAGATAGGGCAGGTTCTGCAGGTAGGTCCGGCTCTCCATCAGCTTCTCGGTGCCGCGGTGCAGCAGCCCGATGTGCGGGTCGCACCGCTCGACGATCTCGCCGTCGAGCTCGAGCACCAGGCGCAGCACGCCGTGCGCCGCCGGATGCTGCGGCCCGAAGTTGATGTTGAAGTTGCGGATCTTCTGCTCGCCGACGAGCACGTCGCCTTCCATGCTCAGGCCCCCTTCTTCTCGTCGCCGGGCAGGATGTATTCGGCTCCCTCCCAGGGCGACATGAAGTCGAACAGCCGGTACTCCTGGGTGAGCTTCACCGGCTCGTAGACCACGCGCTTCTGCTCCTCGTCGTAGCGCACCTCGACGTAGCCGGTGGTCGGGAAGTCCTTCCGAAGCGGATACCCGCGAAAACCGTAGTCGGTCAGGATCCGCCTGAGGTCCGGGTGCCCCGAGAAGAGGATCCCGTACATGTCGAAGACCTCGCGCTCGTACCAGTCGGCCGAGGGGAACTCGTCCACGATCGAGGGCACCAGCTCGTCCTCGCGCACCTCCGCCTTCACCCTGACCCGCTGGTTCAGGTGCATGGAGAGGAAATGATAGACGACATCGAAGCGCTTCTCGCGCTGCGGCCAGTCCACCGCGGTGATGTCGATCAGCGTGGTGAAGCGGCAGCTCGGGTCGCTGCGCAGATGGGCCACGAAAGCCGGGATCGTCTCCGGCGCCACCGTGAGGGTGAGCTCCCCGTAGCGGACCTCGGTGGCCAGGAGCGCCCGCTCCTGGCGCAGCGCGATGGTCTCCCTCAGCTCGTCGAGCGCAGTATCCATCTCAGTCCTTCGCGACCTTCCCGGTGGCTAGCGGCCCGCGTCAGCGGACGATCGTCCCGGTGCGCCTGATCTTACGTTGCAGCTGCAGGATGCCGTAGAGCAGCGCCTCGGCGGTCGGCGGACAGCCCGGCACGTAGACGTCCACCGGCACGATCCGGTCGCACCCCCGGACCACCGAATAGCTGAAGTGATAATAGCCCCCGCCATTGGCGCAGGATCCCATCGAGATCACGTAGCGCGGCTCCGGCATCTGGTCGTAGACCTTCCTGAGCGCCGGGGCCATCTTGTTGGTCAGCGTCCCCGCCACGATCATCAGGTCCGACTGCCGCGGGCTGGCCCGCGGCGCGGTGCCGAATCGCTCGAGGTCGTAGCGCGGCATCGAGGTCTGCATCATCTCGACCGCGCAGCAGGCGAGCCCGAAGGTCATCCAGTGCAGGCTGCCGGTGCGCGCCCAGTTGATCGCCGCCGCCGTCGAGGTGACGAGGAAGCCCTTGTCGGCCAGCTCGTCCGACAGCGTCCGCGAGACGAGGTCGGGCTGCTCGAGATGCGCGCCGGGCCGCCCGGCGGCCGGCTCGACGATCCTGCCGCCGACCGCGGCCTGTGACTCGGTGTTGGTGACGCTCGGCTCTACTCCCATTCGAGCGCTCCCTTCTTCCATTCGTAGGCGAAGCCGATGGTCAGCACCGCCAGGAACACCATCATCGACCAGAGGCCGAACGCGCCCACGTGCTGGAAGGCGACCGCCCAGGGAAAGAGGAAGGCCACCTCGAGGTCGAAGATGATGAAGAGGATCGACACGAGGTAGAAGCGCACGTCGAACTTCATCCGCGCGTCGTCGAAGGCGTTGAAGCCGCATTCGTAGGCGGAGATCTTCTCCGGATCGGGGTTCCGCACCGCCACGACCACCGCCGCGAGCAGCAGCACCAGCCCGAGAGCGATGGCGAGGCCGATGAAGATCAGGATCGGAAGGTACTCGCGCAGCAGCTCGCTCAACTCCGCCCTCCTTCGCCTGCACCGGGGACGGCTCGCACCGCACCCCGCAATTCATCGGTGGCTTATCTTCCGCATCGCACAAGGTCAACCGACAGCGGGGCCGCCGCCGCGCCACTCTGACACCCTTTTCCGGGTCTCGCAAACCGTCGGTTTGGGCGTCGCGAAACCATTCCGCCCTTCCCCGATTCCCCTCTCGCGAGGTCGAGCGCGTCGCGCTTCCTCAGCGCCGCCTGCAGGGCTCCGCCCGGCGCTGCCCGCCACGGTCAAGGCGACGGACGGCTCCGATCCTTACGCCTGGAGCCGCAGCAACAATGGACGAGCGCGCGAGCGGCGATCGAAACAGCCCGCGGATCAGGCCGATACCTCCCGACGCGAGACTTGCCCCCCAGCGAAACCTTCCGTGAACATCCTTCCGCTAGCCTCTGCCCAGCCCAAGCCCTCGCAGGACCCGCCCAATGCCGGCCGACACAGACCTCCCCCGCCGAACCCCGCTCCGCGACGCCATCGCCGAGGCCCTCTTCACCACCGCCGGGGCCGACGCCGCCGTCGAGCTCCGCGCGCTGGTCGCCGCCCGCGAGACCCGCGCCGAGCGCCTCTTCGCCCGCTACCGCGGCCGCCCCTCCCGGGCGCTCCGCCGCGGCCGCTGGACCGACGGCATCCCCGGCGCCATCTGGTAGCTACTCCGCCGCCTGCGCGTAGCTCTCCATCGGCGGGCAGGAGCACATCAGGTTCCGGTCCCCCCAGGCATTGTCCACCCGGTTGACCGGCGCCCAGTACTTGTCCACCCGGAAGGCCCCGGGCGGATAGCAGGCCGCCTCGCGCGAATAGGGCCGCTCCCACGCCCCCACCAGATCCTCGACCGTGTGCGGCGCGTTGCGCAGCGGATTGTTCTCCGGGTCCATCTCGCCCCGCTCGATCGCCCGCGCCTCCGCCGCGATCGCCAGCATCGCCGTCACGAACCGGTCGAGCTCCGCCTTCGGCTCGCTCTCGGTCGGCTCGATCATCAGCGTGCCGGCCACCGGCCAGCTCATCGTCGGCGCATGGAAGCCGCAGTCGATCAGCCGCTTCGCCACGTCGTCGACCGTCACGCCCGCCTCCTTGAAGACCCGCGTGTCGACGATGCACTCGTGCGCCACCCGCCCGTTCCGCGAGAAGAGGATCGGCCAGGCCTCCTTCAGCCGCGCCGCGATGTAGTTGGCGTTCAGAATCGCCACCTTCGTCGCCTGCGTCAGCCCGGCACCCCCCATCATCAGGCAGTAGGCCCAGGAGATGACCAGGAGCGACGGCGACCCGAAGTCCGCCGCGCTCACCCGCCCGGCGCCCCCCGGCCGCCCCGGCAGGAAGGGCGCGAGATGCGCCTTCACCCCGATCGGCCCCATCCCCGGCCCCCCGCCGCCATGCGGGATGCAGAAGGTCTTGTGCAGGTTCAGGTGGCTCACGTCCGACCCGATGTCGCCCGGCCGCGCCAGCCCGACCATGGCGTTCATGTTCGCCCCGTCGAGATAGACCTGCCCGCCGTGCGCATGCGTGATCTCGCAGACCTGCCGCACCGTCTCCTCGAAGACCCCGTGCGTCGAGGGATAGGTCACCATGCAGGCCGCCAGCCGCGCCGCATGCTCCTCCGCCTTCGCCCGGAAATCCGCCAGATCGACGTCGCCGTTCTCCGCCGCCGCCACCGGCACCACCCGCATCCCGGCCATCTGCGCGCTCGCCGGATTGGTCCCGTGCGCCGAGGTCGGGATCAGGCAGACGTCCCGCTGCGCCTCCCCCCGGCTCGCATGCCAGGCCCGGATCGCCAGCAGCCCGGCATACTCCCCCTGCGCCCCCGAATTCGGCTGCATCGAGAAGGCGTCGTACCCGGTGATCGCGCAGAGCTTGCCGCAGAGATCCCCGATCACCTCGGCATAGCCCTCGGTCTGGTCCGACGGCACGAACGGATGGATGTCCGCGAACTCGGGCCAGGAGAGGGCCATCATCTCCGCCGTCGCGTTCAGCTTCATCGTGCAGGACCCGAGCGGGATCATCGCCCGGTCGAGCGCCAGATCCCGGTCCGCCAGCCGCCGCATGTAGCGGGTGATCTCCGCCTCGGCCCGGTTCATGTGAAAGATCGGGTGCGCCAGATACTCGCTTGTCCGGATGAGGTTTTCCGGCAACCGATACTCATGGTCCAGATCGCGGTCCAGCATGTCCCCGCCGAACGCCCGCCAGACGGCCTGCGTATGCTCCCGCCGCGTCCGCTCGTCGAGCGAGATGCCGATCCGGTCGTCGCCCACCTTGCGGAGGTTGATCCCCTGCGCCACCGCCGCCTTCAGGATCACCCCCTGCAGCGCCCCCACCCGGACCGTGATCGTATCGAAGAACGCCGCCGGCTCCACCTCGAACCCGAGGCTCTCCAATCCCTTCGCCAGCCGCACCGTCTTGCGGTGGATCCGCTGCGCGATGGCGCGCAACCCCTCCGGCCCATGGAACACCGCATACATCGACGCCATCACGGCAAGCAGCGCCTGCGCCGTGCAGACGTTCGAGGTCGCCTTCTCCCGCCGGATATGCTGCTCGCGCGTCTGCAGCGCCAGCCGATACGCCCGGTTCCCGCGCGCGTCGATCGAGACCCCGACGATCCGCCCCGGCATCGACCGCTTCAGCCCGTCCTTCACCGCCATGTAGGCCGCATGCGGCCCGCCATACCCGAGCGGCACCCCGAACCGCTGCGTCGAGCCCACCGCCACGTCCGCCCCCATCTCCCCCGGCGGCCTGAGCAGCGTCAGCGCCAGCGGATCCGCCGCCACGCAGGCGAGCGCCCCTGCCGCATGCAGCGCCGCGATCGGCCCGGAGAAGTCGTGACAGGCGCCATAGGTTCCCGGATACTGGAAGACCGCCCCGAAGACCCGCCCCGGCTCGAGGTCGGCGAAGGGATCGCCCACCACCACCTCCCAGCCGAACGGCTCCGCCCGGGTGCGGATCACGTCGATCGTCTGCGGATGGCAGTCCCGGTCGACGAAGAAGGCCCCGGCCTTCGACTTGGCCGCCCGCCGGCAGAGCGCCATCGCCTCCGCCGCCGCCGTCGCCTCGTCGAGCAGCGAGGCGTTCGCCACGTCGAGCCCGGTCAGGTCGCAGACCATGGTCTGGAAGTTCAGCAGCGCCTCCAGCCGCCCCTGGCTGATCTCCGGCTGATACGGCGTATAGGCGGTATACCAGGCCGGATTCTCCAGGATGTTCCGCTGGATGACCGGCGGCGTCACCGTGCCGTAGTACCCCTGCCCGATCAGGCTGGTCAGCACCTTGTTCTTCCCCGCCGTCCGCCGCAGCCGGTGCAGCGCCGCCTGCTCCGAGAGCGCCGGCCCGAAGGCGAGAGGCTCCCGCAGCCGGATATCCGCCGGCACCGTCTCGTCGATCAGCGCATCGAGCGAGCCGGCCCCCACCACCTCGAGCATCTCCGCCATCTCCGACGGCGACGGCCCGATGTGCCGGCGATTGGCGAAATCGTAGGGATGATACTCGGATTCCTTGAAGGACATGGGATTCCCGCGAAAAGTTGGGTCGGCGGCACTATGTGCGCATCCGCGGAGAGGGGGCAAGGTCCGCCGTTTCCCGCCGTCGCCCCGGAGGCGACTGGCGGACGTCAGAGAAGCGCCTTGAACTCCACGAGAAGGGTGGCCGTCTGGCTCATGCCGACCTTTTCCAGCCGCAGGATCAACCCTTCCGCGTCCAGATGAGGATTGTTGAATCTCTCCCGCATCTTGCGGAGTGCCGCGACGGCCTCGACACCTTTCAGATCAATGCAATCCATCACGAAATCATCAACTTTCATCGGCTCGATCTGGTGAATGGCCAAAGCTTCCTTGGGAAAATCCTTCAGATTGTTCGTGACGATGACGCTCGCCCTCGTCTTTATCGCCGCCGCCAGCACATGCCGATCGTTCGGATCCGGCAACGCCAGGCCGTCGATGAGGGCCTCGCCGTCGCAGACGACAGCTTCGGGGAAGGCATCCTCGATGTTCCGCCGCTGGCGGCGCGCCGTCTCCGCGTCGCCGTACAGCCTGACGAACGCGGTCTCGAACTCCGCCAGGGTCGTCGCGGACCACCTCGGCCGAAAGAAGCCCTCCTCGGCCAGGCTCAGGACCACGTTCCTGCTCAACGCACCGACAAGAACATCCGTATCGACGACGACAGTGAACCGGTCGGCGCGGTGAATCAAATCAGCCCCTTCTCCGAATCCAGCGCGGCCATCTCGGACAAGGCCCTGGATCTGGTTTCGTCCCGGCGCGCCTTGTAGGCAAACAGGTCGTCGGCCCTCACCCGCCGATGGCGCCCCGTCTTCGTGAAGGGAATCCTGTTCTCCTCCAGCAGCTTGATGAGAAACGGCCGGGAGACGTTCAGCAGGTCGGCCGCTTGCTGGGTCGACAGCTCCGCATTGACCGGGATGAGCCGAAAACCCTTGCCGCTGGCGATCAGGCGCAGAACCGTCAGGAACGTCTGCGCGATCGCCGGCGACAGGACGACGGTTTCCCTTTGCCCTTTCTGGGGGACCACCTCGAGCCTGGTGTCATCGTCCTCCCTGACTATCCCGGCCATGATGGTCCGAAGGTGATCCGCATTCGCGATTTCAACCTCGGTCGGTAGACGCTCGGCAAAGGTGTCCATGGCTGGCGCGTTCATGATCGGTCTCCTTCGAAGAAGGGTGCGTCGGCAGCTCGAATGCGTCGGGTAGCTTCACCCGCTATCACATAGCACATCGCTCAATATTCGCAACAATCGAAGCCAGCGAAATATCCGCAAGAATTTCACGATTCATGACGCCCGATCGACGCCTTCGCGGGGTTCTCGTCACCCGCCCCGGTCGAACACCTCGTCCACCGGCACCTGCAGCGCGGTGACCAGATGGTTCGTCCGCGCCGCCAGCCCGATCACCCGCAGCAGCTCCGCGTGCTGCGCCTCCGTCATCCCCTTGGCCCGCGCCGACGCCGTGTGCGAATGCACGCAATAGGGGCAGGCGTTCGCCGTCGAGACCGCGATGTAGACCAGCTCCTTCACCAGCGGGTCGAGCGCCCCCGGCGCCATCACCGCCTTCACCTCCTCCCACACCCGCCGCAGTTCCGCCGGGTCATGGGCGAGCGCGCGCCAGAAGTTGTTGACATAGTCCGTACCGCGCACCGCGCGGATGTCCTCGAAGACCGCCCGCGCCTCCGGGGCGAGTTCGGCGTCGCCGAGCAGGGGAACCGTCGCCATGGCTCAGGCCAGCGCGATGACCCGGGTCGGCCCGCCGCTGCCGCCCTGGTGCTTCGGCGCGCCCACGAAGACCGTCGCCCCCGCCGCCGGGACCCGGTCGAGGTTCGCCACCGCCTCGAGCCCCCAGCGGTTCTGCGACAGCCAGGCGCTGTGCGCGGCGAAGTCGGGCGACGGCCCGTGGTCGAGGGACAGCGTGTCGACCGCAATCCCGACCGCCCCCGTCTCGAGCAGCATCTGCGCCGCCTCGACATGGAAGCCGGGGAAATGCATCTTCCCCTCCGCGTCGGCATTGCGGAAGCCGTCCGACCCGAGCTTCTCCCCCCAGCCCGAGAGCATGGCGACGCAGGCCTTCTCCGGGATCTCGCCGTTGGCCGCGATCCAGGCCGCCAGGTCGTCCGGCGTCAGCTGCGCATCGGCATCCGCCGCCGCCTTCCCCCGGATGTCCACCACGCAGAGCGGCACCACCAGGTTCGCCACTGGCACCGCATCGACCGACTGCCCGTCGGCCGAGAAATGCAGCGGCGCGTCCATGTGCGTCCCGGTGTGCTCGTTCACCCGCAGCTCGAAGAGGTTGAAGCCGTCCTTGCCGAAGGCGAACTTCTGCTCGCGGAAGAACTGCTGCCCGCCGAAGAAGGTCGGGAAATCCTCGGTCAGCGTGTGGGTCAGATCCTCGATCGCACCCGCCGGGATCGTCGCGCCCGACCCCTGCGCCCGCGCCGCCCCGGGGACCAGGCCCACGCCGGCCGCCGCCAGCGCCGCGCCCGCACCCCCGAGCAGCGCCCGCCGGCTCAGCATCCGCTCCTTCACCCGTTCGATCACGCAGGCGTCGCACATCCGCCGTGTCCTCCCCTTCGCCCTCGCGCACCCGCGCCACGCCCGTATTGACAACGTATAGACAAGAAATTCCACACGTCATTTCAAGGCCTTGCCGGGTGGGCACACGTGCGCGGGCGTGCGCGCAGGCTTCAGGCGATGTACGCCCGGTAGGCCTCCTCGTCCATCAGCCCGTCGAGATCGGCAGGATCGGCCAGCGTCATCTTGAAGAACCAGCCGTTCTCCATCGGGTCCTCGTTGACCAGCGCCGGGTTCTCCACGATCGCGGGGTTCACCTCGGTGATCTGCCCGTCGAGCGGCGCGGCGATGTCGCTCGCCGCCTTCACCGACTCGATCGTCACGACCTCCTCGCCCTTGACGACCGTCACCCCCTCCTCGGGCAGTTCGACGAAGACGAGATCGCCGAGCTGCTCGGCGGCGTGCTCGGTGATCCCCACGATCACCTCCTCGCCATCCTGCTTCAGCCACTCGTGCTCCTCGGTGAATCGCAGCATCCGTCTCTCCGTTCTCTCGCGACCCTCACGCCCTCTTGTGGCCCGGCTGAACCAGGGGCAGCTTCGCCACTGTGACCGGCAGCATCTTCCCGCGCAAGCGCCCGAAGAGCCGCGTCCCCGGTGCCGCCCGGTCGATCGCGACATAGCCCATGGCGACCGGCCGATCGAGGCTCGGCCCGAAGCCGCCGGACGTCACCACCCCGACCTCCGCCCCCTCCTCGTCCGCGAAGAGCTCCGTTCCCCCCCGCATCGGCGCCCGCCCCTCCGGCAAGAGCCCGACCCGCCGCCGCGCCGCCCCCGAGGCGATCTGCCCGAGGATGACCTCCGCCCCCGGAAATCCCCCCGCCCGCGCGCCGCCCGCCCGCCGCGCCGGCTGGATCGCCCATTCCAGCGCCGCCTCGACCGGCGTCGTCGTCCGGTCGATGTCGCTGCCGTAGAGGCAGAGCCCGGCCTCGAGCCGCAGCGAATCGCGCGCCCCGAGCCCGACCGGCAGCACCCCCTCCGCCCCGAGCAGCCGCTCGGCGAAATCCACCGTATGCTCCTCGGGCAGCGAGATCTCGAACCCGTCCTCCCCCGTATAGCCCGAGCGCGACACCACCGCCCGCACCCCCGCGAAGTCGATCTCCCGCACGTCCATGAACCGCATCGTCCCGACGTCGGGATGGAGCCCGCCCAGCGCCTCCGCCGCCCTCGGCCCCTGCAGCGCGACCAGCCCGCGCTCCAGCGGCTCGACCTCGCACCCTTCGAGCCCCGCCTCGAGATGCGCGAGATCGTCCGCCTTGCAGGCGGCATTCACCACCACGAGCAGATGGTCGCCCCGGTTCGCCACCATCAGGTCGTCGAGGATCCCGCCCCCCTCGTCGGTGAAGAAGCCGTACCGCTGCCGCCCCTCCGCCAGCCCGACGAGATCGACCGGCACCAGCGCCTCGAGCGCCCGCGCCGCGTCCGCCACCTCGCCCGACTTCGCCCGGACCGCGACCTGCCCCATGTGGCTCACGTCGAAGAGCCCGGCCGCGGCCCGCGTGTGCAGATGCTCCTTCAGGATCCCCGTCGGATATTGCACCGGCATGTCGTAGCCGGCGAAGGGCACCATCTTCGCCCCGAGCCCCACATGCAGCGCATGCAGCGGCGTCTTGCGCAGTTCCTCGCTCACCCGGATGACCTCCTGCCGACCCTGGCGAACTCTAGGTAGCCCACCCCCCTCTTGCAACCGCCCCGCCGTCCGTCGCACCATGCCCCCGCCGCAGGCGGAGGACGCGCTCCCGTGACATGGTCCACCAAGATCGGGCGGTTCGCCGGAATCGACGTCTACGTCCACGCCACCTTCTTCCTGCTCCTCGCCTGGGTGGCCTGGGCCTACTATGCCGAGACCGGAACGCTCGAGGGCGTCGGCTCCCGCATCCTCCTCGTCCTTCTCCTCTTCCTCTGCGTCGTCCTGCACGAATACGGCCACGCGCTCACCGCCCGCCGCTTCGGCATCGGCACCCGCTCGATCACGCTGCTGCCGATCGGCGGCCTCGCCCTCCTCGAGAAGATGCCGAAGGACCCGCGCGAGGAGATCATCGTCGCCCTCGCCGGCCCGGCGGTGAACGTCGTGATCGCCACCCTGCTCTATCTCCTCCTCGGCGTCAGCGCCCGGCCCGGCGCGCTGCTCGACCTCTCGGGCAGCCTCCTGCCGACGCTCCTCGTCGCCAACCTCATGCTCGCCATCTTCAACCTCCTGCCCGCCTTCCCGATGGACGGCGGGCGGGTGCTGCGCGCCACCCTCGCCATGCGCATGGACCGGGTGCGCGCCACCGCCATCGCCGCCCGCGTCGGCCAGGGCCTCGCCATCGGGCTCGGGCTCCTCGGCCTCCTCGGCAATCCGATCCTCATCCTCATCGCCGCCTTCATCTGGATCGGCGCCGGCACCGAGGCGGTCGCGGTCGCCACCGACGA
>ENA-UOUJ01001189-UOUJ01001189.1-activated-sludge-metagenome-genome-assembly--contig:-NODE-1189-length-14417-cov-4.021515_pt1 | contig 14417 bp, 7 predicted proteins | sample MGYA00249839_ERZ747224 | MGnify/ENA primary metagenome ERZ747224 (study PRJEB28782, sample SAMN03220277) | activated sludge metagenome | biome: wastewater; feature: sewage sludge; material...
AAGGGAGAAGGCTATTCCAGTGGACACATCCGCCCCGCTACCCACCTGAATGAAACCGTTAATAACCTTTTTGTGTATACTGCGGGACCGGCCGGCACTTTTTTTATTGCAGGTTCGGGAAATGCACTGTATAACCGCAATTTCAGGGTTAACATTAACAATACCCAGGTTGTTGATGCGGTTATGAATGTTTTTAATGATCTGCGCCAGCAGGTAACCCTGCCGGTAAGCCTGATCAGTTCGGGCAGTGCGGCAGTGAGGATCATCAATACTTCCGCTAACCCCAACGACCGGATGGTGGTGTCGAAGTACGAGATCACTTATCCCCGGCAATTCAACTTTGGCAACAGCGCTAATTTTGTATTTGAGTTGCCGGCCACGGGCACAGGAAATTTTCTCAGGATCACCAACTTCAACAGGGGAAACCTTGCGCCTGTTCTCTATGATCTTTCCAATCATAAGAGATATACCGGCGATATTGCCGAAGCGGGTGTTATAAAATTCGCCCTGCCGCCTTCGGTGCAAAAAAGAAAGCTGGTTTTAATGAGTGCAATGGCCGCCAATGTTAACATGATCAATGCATTGGCCCCCCGTAATTTTGTTGATTATGGTCAGCCAGACAATCATGGCAATTATCTCATCATCAGCAATCCGCTATTGTATAATGGTGCAAACGGTAATCCTGTGGAAATGTACCGTCAGTACCGCAGTTCATCCCCGGGAGGTGGCTATGTTGCAAAAATATACGATATAGGGCAGCTAACCGACCAGTTTGCATTTGGCATTAAACGACATCCGTTTGCAATAAAAAATTTTATAAAATATGCTGAGGATATTTTTGCAACGGCGCCCGGTGCTGTTTTTCTTATCGGCAAGGGCGTGAATTATATTGATGCAAGAACCCACCAGAGCGATCCGCTGCTGGAGCGGCTGAACCTGGTGCCATCGTTCGGGCATCCCGATTCAGACAATTTACTTGCAGCAAGGGATAATGAAACCATTTCCAGTATCCCGGTGGGAAGACTGTCTGCAGTTAGTCCTGCTGAGGTTGAAATATATCTTAACAAGGTAAAAGAGTATGAATCTATTGCTGTTAACGCTCCTCATACAATAGCGGGAAGGGGTTGGATGAAGAATGCGGTTCATGCTATTGGAGGAGGTAATGCGGCATTAACTGCAGAGATTGGCGGTTATATGAATCAACTGAAGTATGTACTGTCAGATACTTTATATGGAGGGAACGTTAAAACATTTAGTAAAACATCTGCTGTTGCTTCTCAGCTCACCAATGAAGGGCTGCGGACGTTGTTTAAAGAAGGTATCGGAATAGTTAATTATTTTGGTCATTCATCTTCCACAAACATTGACTTTAATATTGAGGATCCGGGTGCGTATGAAAACCAGGGTAAATATCCTATGTTTTTTGTAAATGGTTGTCTGGCAGGAGATATTTTTAGCTTTGACCAGAACAGGCTGAACGCAATCAATACACTTTCAGAAAAATTTGTATTGGCCAATGAACGGGGTGCGATAGGGTTTATAGCAAGTTCCCATTTTGGTATCGTAAGTTACCTTAATTCTTATTTGACCGGTTTATATGGCGCTATTTCCAAAAAAGAATACGGACATTCAATTGGTGAAACCCTGGAAGAATCTTTTCGCTATTTACAGGGTGTTTGGGGAACCGATTTTTTTGCCAGACTGCATGCCGAAGAAATTACATTGCATGGCGACCCTGTTGTAAAACTATACGCCCAGCCGCTGCCGGATTATGTTGTGGAAGACCAGTTTATCCAACTTCCACCGGTCATTTCAGTAGCCGACCGGGATTTTACTTTGTCTGTTAAGTTCTTTAATATTGGAAAAGCTATTCCCGATTCTCTGACGTTGGAGATAAAACGGCAATTACCTGACGGGTCTGTAACGCTGCTGACCAGTAAAAGGATTTCAGGACTTCTTTTCAGTGACAGCATACAGTTAACCATACCTGTTAATCCAGCTCTCGAAAAAGGAGAAAACAGGCTGATTGTAACAGCAGATACGAACAATGAAATTGATGAGATCTCCGAATCCAATAATTCTGTTTCTAAGGTATTTTACATTGTAGAAGATGAAGCCACTCCTGTATATCCTTATAAATTTTCAATTGTCAATAACAGTAATATCTCATTTTATGCTTCAACAGCCAACCCGCTGTCTGCAATGAAAAATTACATAATGGAGATAGACACCACGGCATCGTTTGATTCTCCGTTAAAAAAATCAGATTCGAAAAACAGCATAGGGGGAGTGCTGGAGTTTAAACCGGCAATGACTTTTTCCGACAGTACTGTATATTACTGGAGGGTTGCGGCAGTACCGTCTTCAGGTCAGGAGTATAGCTGGACCAGATCTTCATTCATATATCTGAACGGAAGTACAGAAGGATTCAACCAGTCTCATTATTATCAATATCTTGAAAATGAAGACGAGGGGATGGAACTGAAAGACGACCGGCAATGGAAATATGATATGATCTCCAATTCCTTAATTATCAGGAACGGGGTATATCCCACAGCGTCGGGTTTCCAGGCGTCTTATGTTAATTCTCTTAATGGCGAGGATGTGCTTGGAGCCGGATGTAATTTTGATGAATTGATTTTTCAGATCATTGATCCTATAACGTTTAAGCCGTGGACCAATGACTTTTCCGGCACAACAGGCTTGTATAACAGTCTTTTAGCAACCTGTGGCGGAGGAAGAACCCACAATTTCCTATACCTGCTGTCCAGCAGCAGTTCCCGCAAAAAGGCAATGGACTTTTTAGACACCATTCCAGACGGAAGCTATGTGATAGTACGTTCAAATGCGAGTTCTTCAGTAGCTGGGAATACCTATGCAGATCAATGGAAAGCAGATACAACTTTGTTTGGGAGTGGAAATTCTTTATACCATAAGCTCTTTAATCAGGGGTTTACCAGCCTCGATTCGTTTAATCGCCCGCGTGCATTCAGTTTTGTCTTTAAAAAGAACAGCCAGGATGAATTTGATCCCAGGATACAGTTCAGCCAGAATCAGTTTGATTTGATATCAATGGGTGTTGAATGCCCCTCTCCCGATTCGGTTGGGTATATTGTTTCTCCAAAGCTTGGTCCGGCCAAAGAATGGAAGGAGTTGCACTGGAACGGCGTAAAGCTGGAGGACCCCTCATCTGATAGAGTTGCTGTTGAGGTCGTAGCCATAAAGCCGGATCAATCTCAGCATACGGTTTATAGTATTAATGAAACGGATAAAGATTTCGATGTATCTGCTATTGATGCATCGCAGTACCCCTACCTGCAACTTAGGATGAAAAACGTGGACACATCAAAATCTACTCCCTACCAGTTAAAATACTGGAGATTAAATTATGTGCCGGTACCTGAAGGATCAGTTGCTCCTAATATCTATTTTGAATCAAAGGATACGATAGAAGCAGGTGAAAAATTAAAATTTGGAATAGCTTTTAAAAATATCAGCCCGGTAGCTTTTGACAGCTTAAAAGTTAAACTCAGCTTGCTTGATAAAAATAATCTTCAGCACATACTCGATACCGCAAGAAGAAAGATCGTGATCAGTGGGGATACCGTTAAAGTGGAATATGTGATTGATAATTCCAGGGACTATCCCGGTTTGAACACATTGGTAATGAACTTTAATCCTGATAATGATCAGGCCGAGCAATATTTGCTTAATAATTTTTTGTACAAAAGTGTTTATGTCCGTCCCGATAATCTTAACCCCTTACTTGATGTTACATTTGACGGGGTGCATATTCTTAATAATGATATTGTCTCCGCCAGGCCGCATATTCTCATGAAGTTAAAGGATGACAGCCGTTTTCTGGCTTTGGATGATACCTCGCTCTTAAAAGTACAGGTGAGATACCCCGATAGAACATTAAGGACTTTTTCATTTAATAATGATACGCTCCGGTTTACGCCTTCATCTCTTACACCGGGAGGTACAGACAATACGGCTACAATTGATTTCAATCCAAATTTCCTTGATGACGGGGATTATGAATTGATTGTTTCAGGCAGAGACAAGAGCGGTAACGCTATCGGACAAACGGAATATACGGTGAGCTTTAAGATCATTAATAAACCAATGATCTCAAATATGTTTAATTACCCCAATCCTTTTACAACTTCAACGGCTTTTGTATTTACCTTAACAGGCAGTGATATACCGCAGAATATACGCATCCAGGTGTTGACCATAACCGGAAAAATCGTAAGAGAAATTACGAAAGAAGAGTTGGGTCCCCTAAAGATCGGGAGAAATATTACCGAATTCAAATGGGACGGTACGGATCAGTACGGACAAAAATTGGCCAATGGAGTGTACCTGTACCGGGTGATCACCAATTTGAATGGACAATCTTTGGACAGGTATAAATCTGAAGGAGATAATACAGACCAATACTTCAATAAAGGGTATGGGAAAATGTACTTGATGCGGTAAGGGGAAGGGATGCTATTGTTTTTGATCAGGAACTGACTTAAATCCATCGGTAATTACCGAACCCCTTAAAATAAAATGTTGGGAAGGGTTTTCGGCGCAGCAGGGAATAGGAATATCACCGCATGCTGTGCCCACTTCAGAAATGTTGAATGTTATGCCGGAATAGGAAATTGGGTGATACGGCAATTTTTTTGTTCCAAGTGGCTGCACAATTTGTTGTACAGAAAAATAATTGGTGTACCGGTTACCTGCATAAGAGATGAGAATAATACATCCTGCGATCAGGCTTACCTCAGTTATTCTTTTACCACGATCATTTTTAAAAAGTGCTACTGCAATGTTTCTTGAAAAGAGCAGGTAAGCAATTCCCATAAATGGAATAATGAATCCAAATCCAAAACGTGGATCAGGAGCCTGTGTAAACCAGAAGAAGATTCCCAGGATGTTTGTTGCCAGCAATATTTTCGTTTCCTTCGGGGCGTGGATTATGTTTTTTAGTTGCATAAGAGAAGCAGCTATTGCGCCAAGGAAAAACAGGATGATGACTTTATCGGCGATTGACCGGTTTCTCCACCATACCGGTAACCATTGTGCCGGTTTCAACTGCAATGCCTTTTGTACCGCATCCTTTGAAAAGCCGGATTTGATTCTGGCATAAGTTGTTATGTGATTGTTTACGTGAACCACCTCTGTGTTTTTTAATTTCCAATCCCATCCCTCATTTGCAATATCTGCAAATGCAGACGGGAACAGGGGATAACCTGTAGTTACAATATTTCTGCCAAGAAACGAGCAAAATATTATTACAACGATGCTGCCGGCAAAACACAATGCACGGATCTTTTGGACCATTATTAGTTTCCATGCTGCATACAGCGCAACAATTATTACCGGGATTGCCGATAGTTTTAGACATATCACAAAACAGGTAAGTAATATAAGAAGCACAGATTTGGTTGGGTGTTGTATCAGAACAGTATCGTAAAGTAAATAAAATATAAGCCATAAGTAAAGCGCAACAATAAAATCAGGACTTACCGAAGTAACCGTAAGCCTGGTCTGAGTGTAACTCCACATGCTTAAAGCCAGTAAGGCCAGCCATAGCATGCTTTGGATAGCATTGCGTTTGTACAGATTGGTATTTATTTGCAAGAGAACGAAATGGAAATACCAGATAACGACTATCGTATTTAAAAAAAAATAGTGTCCCGCGCCGGTAAAGTGGAAACTGAATAAAGCGCAGACCGGGAACCAGAGGTTTTGAAGTCCCAAGTGAATATTTAAATGCGCCAATCCGGGGATAGCTTTATATTTTTCAATCCATTGGATAGCCTGGATATGATATTCCATACTGTCTGGATGGGTAATGGTCCATGTGCTCATTATCAAAACCATCGTAAAGCTGCTTACTAAAAGCACTATAATGAGCGGATGCAATGAACGGAATGGATTGAATGAAGGTTTGCTTTTTATGATTGCCCCAAAAAAAGGTACGCATGGTAGTATTAAGAATAGCTGTAGCTGCCATAATCCTAGTGGTAAAAACAATGAAGCTATGCCGGCGATGCACGCTATAGCCGCAAGTCCCGTGAAACAAATAATGCTAAAAGGGACTTTTTTATGGACAGAGCCGGAAGTGATCTTCTCTGCTGCCCGAAAAAAAAGATGACCCCAGCCGTAGCAAATACAGGTAATGTATGTCCAGGCAATTAAGGTGATGATCATATCCGGCTTATTGTTTTATGCTGCTTGTTATGACGGATAAACCAATTTTTTTTGCTGTTAGCTTATCTAATATCCTGGCAATTGGTACAATGCGGTTAAAGACCGACATCTCGCCATTACCAATCATTTTGTTGTTCATTATCTTTCCAAAAAACAGCCAGCCTGTTATCCCTGCACTATTAAAATAGCTCCCGCTGTGAATATGCAGCCCATTGCATTTGAGAATATGTTTCATTGAATGGAGGGTATACCTGCGATAATGCCCCAGTTCCCTGTCGAATCTGCAGTAAAGCCAATTATAGGCTGGCGCCAATAATACCAGGTGTCCGTTCGGCTTCATTAAAAACTTACAATTTTTTACAGCCGTAATATCATCTTCAATATGTTCTATAACATTTAGCAGGAAAACAGAATCAAACTTTTCATACAGGAATGAATACTTTTTTTGAAAATCGGGGTGCAACAGGTCTATTTGCATAATGTTTTGTACGTACTGAGAATCCGAAAATTTTTCTTTCAGCCACTGGTAATATCCGGGATTAAAATCGGAAAGTGTGATTTTAAATCCATCTGCGATTACATATCGTGAAATATTCCCTATCCCGCTGCCGATTTCCAGTATTTCTCCCTTTAAAAAGGGTTTGATTTCGGCATACATCCATTGGTTAAAATTTGAAGCATTGGAAATGGTCTCTAATGTTTTCGATCCCAGCGGATCTTTATCATATGAAAATTGTGTATTCATCTCCGCCACAATATATTATACTTTAATATACACCAAATGGCGGCAAAACCGTCCTGCCAGCTTATTTTTTTCCCTTCATTATATTTGCGGCCGTAATAAGCAATGCCTACCTCATATATACGAATATTTTTTATCCTGCAAATTTTCGCGGTGATCTCCGGTTCAATCCCAAATCTTTTTTCTTTTGTCTGAATGCTTTTTATTATTTCGGTCTTAAACATTTTATAGCCGGTTTCCATATCAGTGAGATTCACTCCAGTAAAAACATTAGAAAAAAAAGTGAGCAGTTTGTTGCCGATGGTATGCCAGAAGAAGAGCACCCGGTGAGGACCGCTGCCCATTAATCTTGAACCATATACCACATCTGCGTGTCCTGCAAATATGGGAGACAGCATTTTGTTATAGTCGGCAGGATCATATTCAAGGTCGGCATCCTGGATGACTACTATATCTCCAGTGGCTTCTTTTAATCCACTTTGCAGAGATGCACCTTTTCCTTTATTTACAGGATGAAGGATCAATTTAACCGATTGATCCTTTACTGTGTATGCTTTCACAATCTGAACCGTTGCATCTGTTGATGCATCATCAACCACAATGATCTCTTTTTCCATGGAATGCTCCAACGAAACCTGTCTTACTTTGTCAATAATTTGTTCAATAAATGATTGTTCATTAAAGCAGGGAATTATGATGCTTAATTTTTTCAAAATGCAATATTAAAATGCAATATAATCATTGCTTTGATTGGTTGATCCGGAAACCTTCCCGAATCGTTTTGCCCCTGGCTTCCAGTCCAGGGTATACAGAATACAGGCATGGAAGCGGCGTGCCGTAGCAACGCGGATTCCAATTTCCATTTATTTTTTCAGGCACTCTAACGATTATATCCCCTATTTGCTCCTCCTTTACAGGAGGGTGCGGCAAGGGAGCTGGGATTGCCCAGTTTTTGAACGAATTATCTTTCGCCTGCTTATATACGATATAAGATGCTGTACAAAGCATAAGTATAATCGTTACCACATGGGTCATTTTATTAATTATACGCGCATTCAATAACCGGGAAGTAAAATTGAACAGGAAAAAAATGCCGGTGATCAGTAGTCCATAAATAAATCTCGGATCCGGTGCTATGCAAAACCATGACGCGAAGAAAAGAATTAAAGAAATGGCTAATATGCGGGAAGGCGAAAGTCCTTTTTTACTGTTTCTCCAAATATATATGCTATATAATATAATGCCGGCAATTCCAGGTAAAAAAATCATATGGTTGTATGCCGACATGTATTTAAACCAAAAAGGTATCCAGCTTAGTCCATTTAGTGAAGCTGTTGTTTCAATATCCAAAATGCCGTTGCTCACACGATTGTAGTATTTAATGAATCGCAGCAAATGTTCCAATACCTCAGGAGGTGTTTTCCAGTCAACATTAAAATAGTTCATGAAAGATGAAGGATAAAACGGATATCCCGAAACAATAATATTTCTGGCGATAAATGGCACCATCAGCGAGAGCACTATGATTATAAAAGAACTTACCGGATACCATTTTTTATTTTTTAACAGATGAATTGTTGCAAAAATACCTAACAATAAAAATGGATAATTAGTGATGCGGACTGTAAAAAGGTAAACAGGCCAGATCAACCATTCGGGCAATAAACCGAAATCCCTTCTATGGTCTTTGCATAAATAAGTCTCTATACACAGTACCAGAACAACCAGCATTGTGATATAATCATAGTTTATGGTTGCTGCATTTCCTCTTATAACCGGCCATGAGGCAAAAGAGAAAAGGAGCGTAACCAGGGCAGCGAAGCGAAGTGAAATATTCTCTTTTTTATAATGATGAAATCCGAGTTGTAAAAAATAAACACAGAACCATAATGACAATGCGCCATTTAGGGCAGTGAAAGTATTCGCGTCCGTGAAAGGAAAATGAAAAACAGCAACGCTGCTAAACCAGGAAGAGTTAAACCCATACCTTTCATGCAGATTGGCAATGCCCGGCACTGATCCAAAGACTTCTACCCATTGCACCATTTGGATATGGTAACTTTCAGTATCATCCATTATCAAAGGCCCTGTGTTGAGCATAAGTATTATCAGCCACAAACATACCAGGCAAATCTTCGCTGCGGGAGGTAAACGGATAATACCGGAAAATATGTTCTTTAGTAAGCCTGCAAAGGCTTTTCGCATGCAAACTGCCGATAGGGCGAGCGGCAGGAATATCAATAGAGAAAAAGTGTTACCGATAGGAATGAAAAGTGCGCTTAACTGTGTAAATAGGGTTAAAATAATAAGTCCATTTATGGCGTGTATTATAAAGTGTTTGTCTGGTTTTGATTCTCTGTTTAATAGCCGATAATATAAATATCCTGCCCAAAGGCAGGAAATAGTAATAAAAACATGAAGAAAAAGCATCAGCAGCATGAAGGATCAGGAAAATTTTTTCTTTAACCTCAGAAAATATATTTCGAAACAATAATAACTAAAAATACTTAATATTATTCCTATGATGGTGGTTAAAACAGACGCAAATACTGATATCAATTGGTTCGGTAATCCGGTTAGCTTTGCCCAATCCCTTAAATGGGGTCCCATGACTACATAAACCGGGTAGTGAATGATATATAGTCCGAAGGATACTTTTCCAATGAGTTTTATTATTCTGTTCTCGAAAACAATACTAATAAAATAGCTGCTTTTATTTAATAACAGGTAGATTATTATCGAAAAAAGAAATGAAAAGCTCGTATATCCGATACAAGAAAAATAAATCAGATTCAGCATGTAATTGGGGTAGAGAATGTAAAATAGAAAATTCAGAGATAGAATGATTGAGCCTATTATTACAAAATGCCTTATTTTTATTTTAAGTTTGAGATATAAGATGAGTGCAAGTAAACTACCTGCGCAAATGCCATCAATTCTGGTAAAGGGAAAAATTGTCCCAAATGGAATAGCATCAAGGTGTAAAAGCAGCAACGAGGCCCTGAGTATATTTACCCCTAACAATAGAATTGTAACAAGCAGGCATAAAATTTTAGGATTTTTGATCCAGAATATTAACAACGGCCATATCAGGTAAAATTGTTCTTCTACTGCCAAAGACCAGAAATGCTGAATTATGGGAGATGTATTTTCATTTGGGAAGTTGAGCCCTAACAGCCAATTTTGAAGAAAGGTCCAAAACCACAATTGGTAGTGCTTATAATAAAGAATTCTATCGGAATATTCGCTCCATATGAGGGGCAACACGTAAAGAATTAAAATTAGACTTACATAAAAAAGCGGGAAAATTCTTAATATCCTTTTTATATAAAAATTTCTGAAATAATGCAGATTGTTGACCGTTGTCAGAAGAATGGTGGTTATCAAAAATCCAGAGATAACAAAAAAAAGATCTACTCCTAACCATCCTAAAGAAAAGACATTTGTGTATTCAAAATTATGAAATAAAATTACCGACAGGATTGCTATACCCCTGAGTCCATCTAACGCCGGATAGTAAAGTTTCTTTTTTACACCTTCTTTCATTAAACGATTTTTATCTGAACTTCCTAAGACTGTAAAGAAATGAAAAGTCATTTTAATTTAGCAAAAGACGGGTTGAAAAATGCGGAGCTTCAAAAAAAACAATCCATAAGAATGAAATACAACTGCTTAAAATAAGTGCAGCTTCCAGTTTTTTATCTACTTTTTGCTGATTGATCAAAAGGATAAAATAGTACAAAATAAAAGGTACAAGCGAAAAAGTAAGTCTGTCCGCATAATATCCCAGCAGCCAGAAGAAAAGGACGTGGGCTATACAAATAACGAATGGGATAAATGCAATTCTTTGGGTCAGAACTGAAAATGAGATATTGTTTTTGAGAAAATACAGAACAGTTATTAGCAGCAATAACAATGGAAGGAGAAGGCTTCCGAAGGTTTGCAGGAAATACCAGGTATTAACAGCGCCACTGTAAAAAAGATATTGCGGTGATACTTTTGTTGCATCCGCTATCCATATAAATTGTCTGTATACATCAAGTTCTGAACTTGTAAAATTAATTCCTTTAGATTTCAGGAATAATATCCACGACACGGTTGGTATGGAAAAAAGAAATATCATTACTGTGAGGCGTATTATAATCGCCCGGTAGTTCAACTGATTGTTTTTTAAGAAAATATACAGTCCGGATGCTAAAATAGTTATAAAGAGAAGCAAAAAATTTCCATAGATCAGAAGTGCGCATCCTGATAAAAATGAATACAAAAATAGTTTTGAAGAAGGTATGTGATTCTGTATAATTTTTATACCTGCATATAGGGAAAGCAAAGGGGTAAGAATATTAAAAAGTTGCTGATGCGGGGTCCAGAAAAAATACTTTGTTTCATGATTACCTGCTATCATTAACAGTATGAGGATATAAAGTAATTTTCCGTTTTTCCAATAGCCTGATGTAATGTGGATCAACCTGTCAAACAACAAAAGTGAGCATAGTAAAATTAAAAAATTCAGGAGTACATAGCCCAGATAAAAGCAAAAATATAGCACGCCTTTGTTTTCTTCAGATTTCGTTCCACGTAAGTCCAGGCTTTTTTTCATTTCCCTTTCGAAAACTGCATGTAGGGGATATGTAGCATAATAGATGGAATAACCAATAACTGACCCTATTAGGGCATATACCGGTCTGGACTGGCGAAGATAGCCATCTTGAAATAAATAGCCCGGATTAATAGCAACTCCTATAAAAGTGAAAGCATCGGGATTTACCCGGATTCCCATATACTTATTTATCTTTATGTAGTTGTAGTCAAATTCAAAAGGACCTCTATTTCCGGAATGAGAGTAGAGTAGTAAGATATTAGCAGTCAAAATGATAACTAAGAATAATCCAATTTTTTTCATATGGTGAGATATTTTGTTAAGGTAGCCAATATTGAAATAAAACTGCTAGAAGATCAAAAATGAGTAATAAGGCGATATGGGTTTATACTGCAACCGGAATTATTTTATTGCTGTTCATATCCATTTATTTATGCTTCTCGCCTCACGTTATAAGTATTGACAGCGTTTATGGTTTTTTAGCATATAAGGGCACTGTACAAACCGGAACTTTCAACGTATTGCAGGATGTTTCTCCAGGCAATGTTGGGGTTATGCAACAACATTTTGTAGCCTGGTGGTCTCCGGGGCAATGGATTTTTCCGGGAGTATTGAATTATTTGTTTGGGTGGAGGTTGGGAATTGCCAGCATCTTAATTACTTTTATTTTTTCCTTATCAGGACTTTTTGGATTTTATAAGCTGTATAAATATTTTAAATTTCCTTCAGCTATCATCGGTTTGTCTCTTTTGATTATAATCATATCTGATACCTTCTACAATTCTTTTATTATATACCAGGGAGGGGAAATTTTATCCTTTGGCGTATTTCCGTGGTTCTTGTATTGCCTTCTTAACCTTCAGAAATATACTTTCAATAATTTACTGGCGGTATTACTTTTATTTTTGCTATGCTTCGTTGCAAAAACTACGCTTATTATATACTGTTCTGCGGCTATCGCTCATAAAATTTTTCAAAACCCCTTGCAGCGTCTTTTGTTTAGCATTTCTAAAGCGAAAGAATCTCGCAGAAATAATAAATCTTTTAAATTATTTATACCATTGATTGCAGGAACGGGATGCATTTATATTTTTTATTTAGATAAAGGAATCAGGCCAACCGTGCTGGATAATTTTCATATTGAACTTTCAGATTTATTAATTCCTTTATCATCTCCTTTGTCAAGTATCTTATCTGTTCAAAGCGCCGTAATAAGATTTCAGAAGCTGGTTTTTGGAACGGAAGTAAATGCCTCATTTCGCGAATTGATTTTTACTTCCGCAGTGTTCTTAATAATGGTTTTTCTGGTTTTGAAGTGTATCTATAAACTTTATAACAGTAATGAATACGCTGTGTCTTATAAATACCTTCTGATTGCATTTTACGCCGGACTTTCTATTTTTTTTATTATTGCGTATGCTTTTGATACTAATATTGATAAGAGCACAAGACATTTTAAACTTCTTGGGTTTTTATTTATCCCGGCATTTTTAACAATGGTTCTAAATCGTCTCGGTAAGAGTGCTTCCTTACTGTTAACCTTCCTTTTTATAATTTATTTTCTGGTTGCTTTTACCTATTTAAAGAATAAATGGACCCGGGACCGTTATAAAAGTGTAAATTATTTCTATAGAAATTACGATAATTTGGAAAAACAGGATCGGATGGATGAAGATACTTATAGCAAATTGATCCAACTTGACAGAAAAGCTCCTTTATATATTGGCGGTAAACCTGTTTTGTTTTTTTTTGAGGGCAATGCAGATATTGCTATAGATATAAAACATTTGGCTGTTTTTGATACCGAAAAACAAAAAATCAGCACAATGCGATATTTGGGTAACGGAGCGAAGATTTTTCTTTTTTTATCAAAAGAAACTTTACATGAAAAGCCGGACTTCTGCAAATTGTCCTTTCCAGATTACACCGACTTTATAACTGTGTATCACAATAAACTTTTTGTTATTATGGAATCGGAATAAACATGCTCAATTGAGCGATTGTAATGAATACACTAAAAATAAACTAGTTTTCGTTTATACCTAATAAATAGTATTGGCTTCGATCTCCTTCTTCGGCAATCCCCATTTTTATTTTTGATCCTGCCAATCCTGTCGGAAATGTTGATCCTGTTGTTGCAGGGCAGGTAGATATTCTTCCAACGATACTCGATAAGCTTAACTATAACGGACATTATACCGGTTTTGGTAAAAGCCTGCTGGATACAAGCTTTAAGGAGCGTTATGTGGTAAACAGGTTGAATTACATTCACCAGGTTATTACGAGCCGGTTTGTGCTGGGCTATAATGAACCGCTCGAAAAAGTGCAGTACCTCTATCATTATGCCGCCGATCCTCTGTTGAAGCACGACCTTGCAAACGACCCAGCGTATAAAACAGAAAAAGAACGCCTGCGGAACATTGTTCTGGCCAATATCCAGCAATACAATAACAGTCTGTTGAAGCGGAGCTTGTATAGCGAGTAATTACAAAGGTCGTATTATGCTCTTCCCAGTTCCATCCCCCTCACCACGTATTTCCCTACCATGTCAAATTCGATATTTACGGTATCTCCTTTTTTTAGCTGCCGCATGTTGGTATGCTCAAAAGTATAGGGGATGATTGCCACAGAAAAGTTGTCGCGGGTAACATCGAAGGCCGTAAGGCTGATCCCATTTATACAAACAGAGCCTTTTTCAATGATGAGGGGTGCAAATTTTTCGGGGAAACGGAAGCTGCATTTCCAGCTACCGCTCAATGCTTCTTTTGCTGTACAGGCGGCAGTGGTATCCACATGACCCTGTACAATATGCCCGTCTAAACGACTGTCGAGTGTTAAGCATTGTTCCAGATTAATAAGATCCCC
>ENA-UOUJ01001191-UOUJ01001191.1-activated-sludge-metagenome-genome-assembly--contig:-NODE-1191-length-14411-cov-5.047506_pt1 | contig 14411 bp, 22 predicted proteins | sample MGYA00249839_ERZ747224 | MGnify/ENA primary metagenome ERZ747224 (study PRJEB28782, sample SAMN03220277) | activated sludge metagenome | biome: wastewater; feature: sewage sludge; material...
CGGGGTTCGGCGCGGCGTCCAGGGTTGCCACTTCGGGCTCCAGCGCCATTCCGCAGATAGGGCAGCTGCCGGGTCCGATCTGCCGGATCTCTGGATGCATTGGGCATGTGTAAACGGTGCCTTCCGGAACAGGCTCTTTCGGCGCAGCCTTGGACTTGTTGAGGTAGGTTTCCGGGGCGGCCGTGAACTTGGTGCGACAGCCTACCGAACAGAAATGATAGGTGCGACCGTGGTAATCGAACCGGTGCTTGCTGGTCGCCGGGTCGACGGTCATCCCGCAAACCGGGTCGAGGATTTTCCCCTTTTCCGCGGGAGGTTGATGATGCCCGTGATTGCCGTGGGCGTCGCCGCCATGCTGGTGAGTTGCCATCGAGGAGGGAGCCGGCTGGCCCGTGGGACTTGCGTTTTGCGACCCGGTCATTTAGGCCTCCTCATCGACTTGTAACAGGTACCCGGTATGGGTATATAAAACGAATGCGAAAAGACATCAAGACGTCATGCCAGAAACGCCTCAGCCGAATCGAGGGGCAGGTGCGCGGCCTCGCCAAGATGGTGGAGGAGGATCGCTATTGCATCGATATCGTAACGCAGATCTCCGCCGTTCGTGCCGCCCTGCGCCGCGTCGAGGAAGAGGTGTTGAAGGACCATGTCGCCCATTGCGTCGAGCATGCGATCGCGAGCGGCGACAAGGCGGATCAGCGCCGCAAGATCGCGGAATTGATGGCGGCGGTCGGACGGGCGGAACGATGAACCTCTCGGTTCCGTCTTGGCGGCACGAGATTTCGCGTTTATGATTCCGAATTCGGGTACGGCAAATCGAAAGCATTGACGCGTTTATGTTGGTCGGACTTGCCAGGATGCAACGGCGGAGAGCAGGGTGGTTCATCGCTCTGGCTTATCTGTTTTGCGTGATGGCGCCGACGCTGTCCTTCGCCTTGCCCGGCAGTCAGGCCGCTCCTTATTGCCTGACCGACGAGGATCATGTGCCGGGCATGGTCCATATGCATCATGAAGGCGTGATGCATATCCACAAGGGCGGACATGACCATCATCATTCCGGCGTTCAGACCCACGCGGATTCATCCGCGGATCATGATGCAAAGTCTGTCGCGCTGAAGAGTGACGCCGATCCGGCAAAAGCGCCGCATTCGGCGGACGGCAAGTGCTGCGGACTGAAGAGCGTCACCGCTCTTCCCGCAATCCTCGTCACGGTGGCAAAGCCATCGGTGCTGCACGCCGTTCGCGTATCTGACATCCATCGGAAACTGGCAGATAACCCGCCTCCGCGGCTTTATCGCCCCCCAAATTCCTGACCTGACAACAGCATGACGCGGTGCGTGCCGTGCGGGGCACGTGAGCCTGTGGTCCATCGTCAGTTTAGGGAATTTTTATGTCGGCGCAAATTGGGGCGAGTGTCGCCACCGTCGGTTCGGTGGTGCGCGGGATATTCGGAAGAAGGTTTAGGACATTCGCAGGTATGGCTTTGACGGCCATGACCCTGGGTGGCTGCTCGGTACCGCTGGCGCCGCTCGTCAGCGCGGACCCCGCTGATCCCGGGGCAAAGGTCGCGGGTGTCAGCTACCGGTCGACCATCGCCCCTTACGACAGCCTTCGTCCGACGACACCCTCCGGCTGGAAGGAGCAGAACCAGAGCGTCGCGCGGCCACCCAAATCGGGGCATGAGCATTAGGAGCACGTCATGAAAATCATCAGTGGCGTGTGGTCGCGTCAGAGCCGCTTCCGACACCATCGGTCGGCTTTGGCGCTCACCGTTTCCATTCTTCTTTCCGGTTGTGCGACGTTTTCGCCGGATCGAGGAATGGGCGTCGTGTCCGATATCGCCGGCCATACGATTAAGAAAGACGTGGTCGCGATCCGCTTTGTGGATGAAGCCCAGCATGCGGACGATGCCGTCAAGCGACTGCTGCGCCGCGCTCTCAACGTCGATACCGCCGTCCAGGTCGCGCTGCTCAACAATCGTGGCTTGCAGGCCGCTTACAACGAATTGGCGTTGGCGGAAACAGACCTTGTCCAGGAAAGCCTTCCGCCCAATCCGATTTTTTCTATTTCCAGAATCGCGGGTGGCGGCGCGGTCGAAATCGAGCGTCAGGTCGTCGGGGACATTCTGGCGCTGGCGACGTTGCCCTTCCGCTCCGAGATCGCGCGGAGGCGATTCCGTCAGGCGCAATTGCGGGCGGCATTGGAGACCTTGAGACTCGCGTCCGATGTGCGGCGATCCTACTACCGCGCTGTCGGCGCCAACGAAATGGTCGGGCTTCTGACAGACACCAAGTCCATGGCGCAAGCGACCGCGAAATTGGCTGCGAAGCTGGGTGAAACCGGTTCGCTCAACAAGCTCGATCAGGCTCGTGAGCAAGTCTTCTACGCGGAAACGACAGCCGATCTGGCCTCGGCGCGGCAGGAGGCGATGAGCTCGCGTGAACGCCTCGCACGGTTGATGGGTCTTTGGGATGGCGACCTCACCTTCCGCCTTCCGAAAACGCTCCCTGCGCTGCCGCGGCGTCCCTCTGCGTTGCCGTCGATCGAAGTGGATGCGGTAACGCACCGGATCGATCTTCAGATCGCTCGCATCGAACTGGATGCGTTGGCGAAAGCACTCGACCTCACGCAAGCAAGCCGATTCGTCACGCTGCTCGACGTGGCCGGTATTGACCGCAAAACGCGCGATCCGCAAGGCGCGCCATTTCGGGAACGCGGTTTCGACATTCAATTTCAGATTCCGATCTTCGGCGGCGGCGAGGTCCGGGTGCGGCAAGCGACCGAAATCTACGATCAAGCGTTCAATCGCCTGACCGAAAAGGCAGTTAACGTCCGTTCGGAGGCAAGAAACGTCTACCGCGTCTATCGCTCCACTTATGACATCGCCACCCAATACCAGCGTGAAGTCTTGCCGCTGCGCAAGATCATCATCGAGGAAATGCAGCTGCGGTTCTCCAGCATGCAGGCGAGCGTCTTCGCTCTGTTGATCGAGACACGGCAGCGGATCGCCGCTCTGCGCGCATCAATCGCGGCCAAGCGCGCCTTTTGGCTGGCGCAATCGGACCTGCAATCGGTCGTCAACGGTGGCGGCACCGCAGACGCCCAAAATGAACCCCGTCTGACCACGACCGCCCGGGCGGGCGGTGGCGGTGGCCAGTGAAGGAGAGAGACATGCTATCGCGAAGAGGATTCCTCGGAACGGCGGCGCTGGTCAGCGCGAGCGCCGTCAGCGGCCGCGTGCAGGCGGCCAGCATTCCGGAAGCACCGCTCATGGATAAGGTGACGATGCTGCCGCCGTTGCACCCGACCAGCGGACCGGACTATCGGCCTGTCGTGACGCTCAACGGCTGGACCTTGCCATGGCGGACGAACGGCGACTGGAAGGAGTTTCACCTTGTCGCCGAACCGGTGGTTCGCGAATTCGCCGAAGGCATGAAGGCAAATTTATGGGGTTACAACGGCCAGGCCCCGGGTCCGACGATTGAGGCGGTGGAAGGCGACAAGGTTCGCATCTTCGTCACCAACAAGCTGCCCGAACACACCACAGTTCATTGGCATGGCATGCTGGTACCTAATGGTATGGACGGAGTGGGGGGAGTGACTCAGCCTCATATTCCTCCCGGGAAAACCTTCGTATACGAGTTTGAATTGAAGACGAGCGGAACGTTTATGTACCATCCGCACTCAGACGAGATGGTGCAGATGGCAATGGGCATGATGGGGATGTTCGTGGTGCACCCGCGCGACCCGTCCTTCCGCCCGGTCGATCGCGACTTCGTCTTCGTCATGAGTTCGTACCTGATCGACCCCGGCACTTACCTTCCTCAGGTCAGCGAGATGACCGACTTCAATATGTGGACTTGGAATAGTCGCGTGTTTCCGGGTATAGATCCACTGCCGGTGCGGCTTGGCGACAAGGTGCGCGTTCGCATGGGCAATCTCACGATGACCAATCATCCGATTCATCTGCACGGCCACCACTTCGCGGTGAGTTGCACTGATGGCGGCTGGGTGCCGGAGAGCGCGCAGTGGCCCGAAACCACGATTGATGTCCCGGTCGGGGCCATCCGCGCTTTCGACCTCATCGCCGACAATCCGGGTGACTGGGCATTCCATTGTCACAAGACGCATCATGCTATGAACTCGATGGGTCACGAGGTCCAAAATTTGATCGGAGTATCCAAGAAGGATTTGGCGAAGGCGGTCGGCAAACTCGCCCCGGACGCAATGGTGATGGGTTCGACCGGAATGGCGATGGGTGCAATGGAAATGCCGATGCCTGATAACACACTGATGATGATGACGGGATCCGGCCAATTCGGTCCCATTGAGATGGGCGGTATGTTCACAGTGATGAAGATCCGCAAAGGGATGGCGCGCGATGACTATCGTGATCCAGGGCCCTACAAGAACCCCGAAGGCACGGTTGCTCACGAGATCGGTGCGACCGGCGATCCGATTCCTGCGTCGTCAAAGCCCAAGGCAATGCCCCACGATATGAAAGGCATGAAAATGAAAGAATGAAAGGATACGAGGGATGTAGCAGATTCGACATTCTTCGTGCCATCTTTAACGAGGGGCATCGTGAGGGCGGATCAGCCTTGGCAAAGGTCGTGAAGTTTTAAGCCAGAATGCTGGCTGCCGCCTTTCGCCTGAGGTGTTCAGTATGATGTTTTCCCTTCGTTTATCGCTCGCTTTGTTTGGTTGAGTTGATCGAGGATGCAGATCGGGGCCAGCGTCGGCGGAATAGTGCTGATGACAATCGTGAACCGGATTAGTCGTGGTCAGTTGATCCGGAAAATCTGTCTAAGCGAGAATTTTCATGGCCCATTTCTGACAATGGACTCGGCACAGCCATGTGAACCAAACATTGAAAAGCTCCTCCGACTGACAAGCGCCGACAAGCTGTTCTCGAGCTCAATCATAACTGATGTGCAAAGCATGGCTTATGGAGATCGATAAATGAATCGAATTATACTCGGGGCTATCTTTCTCGGCGTGATACTGCTTCTCGGAGGCGGTGCATTCATCTTCTCTGGAACTTACAGCATCGGCGCCGACGTTCCGCATTGGAATTTGACCAGCAAAATCCTGGAAGTTGCCCGCGACAGGGCCATCATGGTTCGTGCACGGGAAATCAGGGTGCCCGATCTGACCGGCGATCGGCTAATTTTGAAGGGAGCGGGACAGTATGCCGCGATGTGTGTGGGCTGCCATCTTGCACCTGGCAGAAAGGATTCAGAGATCCGGTCCGGTCTTTATCCGCAGCCCCCAAATCTCTCCCGGGTTAAGATTGATCCGCAGAGGACCTTTTGGGTGACGAAGCACGGCTTGAAGATGAGTGGAATGCCGGCGTGGGGGTTGGGGCATGATGATGACACGATATGGAGCATTGTCGCCTTCGTTCAGAAATTGCCGGATATGTCGCCGCAGATGTACAAGGACATTGTGGCCAAGGCACCTCCGGACGAACAGATGGAATCCATGGATCAAGACGGCGCCGGCCACAAACATCAGCACGTTAACGAGCCACATCAGCACGGCGCCGAACCCGAGTCCTCAAAGGATGCGCAACGGCCGCCTGATCATTCTCGCTAGTGCTCGTCGGCCCGAGATGGGCACCCGAGCTTTGTCACGCAGGTCGGTTTGGGGCTGATGTGGCGGCTAGGCCTTAAACTGTCCGCCGCTGAACTTTGAATAGGCGTCGGAGCCGACGCCAGACGTTGTTGACGGACCATCGGAGGTCAGTCATTTATGACGCTGCGCTCGCATTTGCGTCCGAGCTTCCGAGGATCGACTGCAATCGATCTGCCAGGGCGTTGCCACAAAGCTATGAAGATTAGACTGGCTTTGACGACTTGCCCCGTCTTGATTTGGATCGCCGTGTTCCGACCGGATATGCGGCACATGGTCGTCTGAAGGAAAACCCCCATTGCGCCTCCTATGTCTTCGATCCCGACATCTGCCGCTTTCTCCGGATCTTAAAGCATTGGATCCACTGAAGTATCGTTCGATTGGTCAGAATGTTTTCGTCACGAAAGGCCCGCTTTGGAGGCGCGCCTCTTATTCGACGAGATGGACATACCGATGATGGATAGAAACTCATCGCATGAACTGGACGATCCGCTAGCCATCGGAGATCAATCTGAAGGTAGCGCGCAGCGCAACGTACGGGGTCTTGTTGTCCGAAAGGCCACTGCGGCGGATTACAATGAGCTTGCCGATTTGGCGAATCTCGCGGGCGGAGACACGCTTTCGTTCATTGCGAAGGGAATCGATCCGACCGCGGACGCTCGCTTAATTTATCGCGACATGATCGCAAGCCCCGTAGGACTCTTTTCGTACCAGAACTGCTTTGTCGCTGAGTTAATTGGCAGCATCGTCGGCCTTGCAAACGGGTTTCCGGCGAAAGCCATTGAGAATGAAAGGATCGGAATAAAATTGACGGCGCGCGAGGAATACCTTGAGGCACGAACCCGTTTGAACGACCCTCACAGCTATTTGCTTAACAACATCGCCGTGGATTCTGCATATCATAGGAGAGGCGTCGGCACTCGACTTCTCGAAGCCGTTGTTGAGGAAGCACGGCAGCAGTACTTTTCTTCGATAACACTTCATGTCTGGCGGACAATGCCGATGCGATCGCGTTCTATCAAGAGCACCAACAACAATTTCGTGCACCCGATGCATGTCCACGGCGGGCCGTTCGAAGTCGTTGCCATCGATGGCGTAACCCTGAACGAAGGCGCCCGATATCAGGCGGACACCGTCAACGTCGGACCTGGCCAGCGTTATGACGTCATCTGGACGGCCCGCAAGCCCGGCAAATGGCTGGTGCATTGCCACATCCCGCATCACACGGCGAACAACAATGTCGAGCAGCAGGGCGGCGGAGGTCTGATGCTCGTTCTCGATGTGAAATGAGCTTCCGCTCCACCGCAAACAGGAAAACAAATGTCGAAGACCGCAACGATCGCCACTGCGTTGTCACAGCAATCATTCAAGCGGAACAGCCCTTGCCCATCCGCAACTCGAGACCTCCGAACCTGGCGCTGGCGCAACGACGTCGTCACCCAAGCAGATCAGGATCACTTTCAATGAAGTGGTAATACCGAAATTCTCCGGCGTCGAATAGACAAGGCGGGTTGAACGATTGCGACCGGAAAATCCCAAACGGATCGGCCGACAAGAAGCGATTCGTCGTTTCAGCGAAGGAGGAATTGTCTCCCGGCGAATACAAGGTCGATTGGCACGCCGTCTCGGACGATACCCATCGCGTCAAAAGACCTATTCGTCTTCGTCAGCGTGACCCGCTGATGATCGAAGTGGGACTCATCATCTGGCCACAACGGACCTCGCGGGCCTTCGTTGTTTCCGCTCTACACATACGCGGAAGCCGAACCGAACGTCTTGGGCCGCTGGCGGCAACGGTGGCTTTTGTGGAACGCCCTTGCCGCGCTGTTTAGCGGTTTATGCTGGTTAGCGTTCGCGGCCGCAACAAGAGCGGCATGACTGATCTGGCCGATGCGGAGACGGTGTCGGCGGTGTCCACGACACGGGTTTGATATCGTTTGGACGCTGCGCATGCTCCTCGCGGCCCTCACGGTTGGCGTGGCGGCCCGGGGTCCCTTGTATGCGGGGGGCAGACCGCCACGAGCAAGGACGGGTGCATCCATTGTAGTGTTCCTCGTCGCTATCGACGCGGGTATCCCGGAACCCGTTGGCCCATCGATCAATTGGCTTTTACAGCCGGCACTGCTGGCGTGCTTTTCGCTCAGATCCCAGTCATGAAGGCGATGCAACTTCACTCATCCTTCGAGCAAATAGTAACGCAATCTGACCCATGATTGCATCAAAGTGCCGCGTTCACGCCACCGCGAAAACAAACGGACGTAAGACACTTCCGGTCGCGCCGCCCGAGCGCTGAGATTGATCCGTCCATCGACGATGAAAAGAGAGCTTCTATGAGTAAGACATCACTGCACGAACAAATCGCCAACGCGCTCGTTGACAACGCGGTCAACGACGGTTTTCTGATCTCCATCAACAAGGGAAAGAAGACGATCGTCAATCGATCACGGAATTGCGGCGAGATCATCAACGCGATGTTTCATACCGATATGGACACGCTCACGCTTAACGTCGAAGAACAGCGCGTTGGCATCATCACTCTAATGTACGACAACGAAGAAAACGGACTCGATGTGATCGGCGATCACACTGACATCCCCCACATAAATCGTCTCGTTGAGCACACCATGAAGGAGTTCGAGCGATGAACCTGAGCTTCTAGCAATGAAGCTTGAACTGAGGATAGACGAAGTAACCTCGCCGGCGATCAAACGCGCCGCGCGGCGTTGTGCGTTATTAGAGAATGTTTCCCGCTTTCACGGGGCTCAAGGCGGGGGAGCTTCTTCTTATTCTAGGAAGCCTAATCGGACGTTTGGTGATTAGGGCAATCCGGCAGCAAGGACGACAGGAGATCTTCCGCGATTGCTGCGCGGACCTGCTTTGAGCCATCACATCAAGTTCGCACCTCTTGTCCTTCATCGTAGCCATTTCCAGAAAAATCTTTTGCGGTTGTGCGGCGATTTGGACAAGTGAACGAGAGAGAAGCGACTTTCTGACCTGATCAATAGACATGAGCCAGAGCCTCTCTTCGCGAGCCGCCTAATCAGTCTCAACTCATCTGAAGACGGACAACTGGACCGCTGGCTACTCCACATGCAACGCGGAAAATGTAATGGTCGGGCAACTTGGGCGTCTTGCCGTGAGCGTGCTTGGCTGGTTCACGCGGCCTCGATCGCCGACCGCAAGGCCATGGCAGATTTCACGCGTGTCGCGAAAGCTCAGAAACCTCCGCTCAACTACGATCGCGACGAACGGCCCTAGGGTGGAGGATGGAGAACCTGCAATGAGTGATGAGCTGGTTCGTTTGGTGGCTTTGGCCATCGCCCCAAACCGTCTTAGACAAAAAGGCTCCGATGCGACCTTCGATTTAGAAAGCATGATGATAATTGATGCCGAGAGTGATCGCGGATGGGAAGTTCTGCCCGTCGCCAAAGCTGCCTTGAGCGTCATTGAGCCACCGGATGGACACACCGGAGTCCCACGTTGCCGAGCTAGGCTCGGGTAAAGAATGACCTTGCAATCCAAAAAAGTTTCGATGAGCCTCGCCGCGGCTTTGTTGCCGAACACGGCAAGTGGTGCGATTAGAGCCCGACAGCGGAACCACGAATATCCGCAACCGCAAGCAAACACTGGCAGCGCTGGCTCGGACCCGAAAGCCGCTGCTTGGTGCCATTCACGTCGTTCTCCGAATACGACACGATCGGCGGCAAGAAGCTGCCGGTCTGGTTTGCGGTCGATGACAGCAGGCCCCTGCTGGCCTTCGCCGGGATTTGGGCCAACTGGAAGTGCGTGCGCAGGGCAAAGGAAGGCGAGATCACCGCGGACGTCTACGAATTCTTAACCTGTCAACTAATCCCCGTCGGCAAGGTCCATCCGAAGGCCATGCCGGTGATCCTGACGACCGCCGAGGAGTATGACCTCCGGATTTGCCATGGGACGAAGCCAAGGCCTTGCAAAGGCCCCTGCCGGACACACTACCGCTCGGCAAAATGACTTGAGGGGCCGCGGTGAGTAATTTTTGCGTTGGGCGGGCGGACGATACTGACCCGTTGGTTCGGAGCGTTGGCGCGCTCCGGTTCTAGCCACCTCGCAAGTGGTTCGTTTATTTAGACTCGCGCGGTGCAGGTCAGGGGCATTAAGATGCGTTCCCACTTAGCGGGAGTAGCCTTATGCAACGCACCCACCCTGCAGGATCTCCTTTCGAAATGGGTCGACGAGGTTCGAGAGCAGACAGAGACGATGCCGCCCGGGCCGGAACAAGACGCCTTATTCAAGAAAATCGCTCAGGCCGACCAAGACCAAAACCTTACAATTGGATCAGCTCGCCGGAGCTTCAACCGCCGAAATGATTCACGGGCCCGTTGTTTCGCGCTCTCGCCGACTTTCAGCCCGATCGACGACGCAGAACCTCCCGGCTCGACTGGGAGTACCGGAACTACTCAGTCAGCTTTAGACGACGGCTGACAAGTCGGTAAGCGCCATAAGCAACGAGAAGGAAAGGCCGGCCGCGCCCAGCAAGGGCTCTGGAGCTCCATGGACGCCTCCAGGCTTCCAGCCGTGCGGAGATCCACTCTGGAAGGCGTCCACGGTCAACTCCACCATATACCCCGTCGCGGCAGCTGTGACTATGGCCACGATACAGAAAGCGGCTTGGCCAACAAATGCGAGCATCTTAACCCTCCGGAAAGCCTTAAACAATCCGGACCAGGGAAATTCGGTACTGAGGAAACTGATCTCATAATCCTGACCGTTTGGGGTCCCTCGCAGGGGCGCCGTCCGACTCCCTTTAGGCCTCCCCGGCCTGGCCTCTGCTTTTGCCCCAAACGCTGATTTGCTGCTGCCGATCGTCCCCGTTAACGCCGCGGAAACCATCAATGGTTTCCTAATGAGGAGTGTCAAACTTTTCATGATCTAGCGACTTATCGTATCGACAACCGGAATAAAGAAGGACGGTAAGATGCAGCGATATTCAATCAACCAGACTGAAAAGCAGGACGTTGGGGTGTCACCGGACATCAGCGGGCAGACTTATCGAAACGCCGTATTAACTCGGTCTACGGCTGAAGGATCACCGAATACCAACGCCGATGTGCTCGCCAAGGTAATCTTGGATATCAAGATTATTTTGGAAATTGAGAAGGCGCTTGCGGATGACTTAGACTTCGGAAAGCCTCGAAGCACACGACCATTGCACGATCAGATCTTGCTCATTATGGACAAGGCAGGTGCTGTCGGTGCTGCCAAGAGAATACAGGCGGGATACACCGAGCTCAGGGTGGTGAAGTAGCCTTAGGCCATAACGCTGGTCGGCCGTTATGTAAGGGCTTGATGTAAGGGCTTGCCTATCGACTGCATGGCAATCGAGTGACGAGCTTTTCGACCAGTTCTGCTATCCTTCCTTCGATCTCACGCATCTCCTTGGCCACATCGCTTCGTAGATCCTGACCGATCTGGATGATCTGAAGCTCTGTTTCGGAAATTTTGCCCTTAGCCTGGGCCACCGAGGCGACAAGCTGTCCGAGTTCCCCCTGGCCCTGCGCGGTGAAGAAGTTGGTCGGGTTGTCGAGTTGCGGTTGATGCTCGGGGCGGGTGCGGCATCTGGAAGCTGCGGGGTTCGGCGTCGCGGTTCAAGAGGAGAGAAACTTCAGGACACCCGAACGCGCTTGGGCGTCCCGACCGATCTCGTCGGACGCCATACGGCCGATACGGGCGGGTTCGTGATCGAGGGACATGTTCCGGCGCCGGCCATTCAGCGCCTATTGAAAGAGCGCCCCGTTGCGACAGGCGTGGCGGTTCCGGGAATGCCAGTAGGCTCGCCCAGCATGCCCGAAAAGTATGTCGTCATTTTGTTCGGGCCGAATGATCGGCGCGCCTACATGGAATTAGAAGGCGTGGGTCCCGTCGGCTGAAGTGGTGCGAGCAGTCAAAAATCCAGCTGACCTACTTGTCGGTAATTGGCTGCACCGATCTTGTATGTTGTGCCATCTCATGCAGGTGTTTTGATTTCAATCGCTGACGCAGACGGTCAATGCGCGCTTCAATCGAGATTGAGATGATTTTGCGCGCGCGCATGGAAGGCCGCTCAATTAACAGCCACGATGGAAGTGCGACAGCCATGGCCAACACAAGCGAAAGCAGTATTAGCGACCAAACGCTGATGCTTGGTTGCACTAACATTAATGTTTGCGTGATTGGCCAGCCGAATATGTAAATGCCATAAGAAAGATCGATGCGATTGGTGAGACTGCGCAGATGACCGGTGGGCAGCTTGCCAAGCCAGACAATTGCGTACCCTGTCGCAAAAAGCGAAACGATGCGCTCGAGAGGAGATCCAATCGTGAACCAAAACAAAACGGATACTGCGGCCACGGCGAAGGCAGACAAAACGATCTGGTTCCGGAAAACATAGAAACCGACGCCTAGAGAAAAACACAACCAAAAGCGCGCCGCTTGATCGAGTGGGGTTGTGTCGTGCCCAGAACGAACGAACAGAATTCCTCCCGCAATGGTCCACGAGAGGCCGAACAGCCAAGTAAACCGACGTTTGGTTACAAACCCGAACCACGCGACAAATGCGAGCAACACATAGCAGGCGGCCTCATACTTCAGTGTCCAGATTGACGCATTCATCACGGAAGGATGAGGGTTTCCGGCGAACACGCCGGGCAATCCGGTGGCCGCGGAATTCAGAAGCAGAGTGCTCACGCCGTATCGCCAAACACGGGTGTCCGAAAGGAATTGTGTCGGTGTGCAAGTCGTAACGATCGTTCCTACGAGGACCAGGAGCAGTGCACAGGCCCCGAGTGCAGGAAATATTCTGAGGCCGCGCGCAACCATAAACTCAGTGGTAGAGGGCGATTTAACAAGGCTTCCGGTAACCGTTAAGCCGGACAGAACGAAAAACACATTGACGGCGTGATCACCGAGATTGAAGTAGGTAATGCTGGAAAGGATTTCATCGGCCTTATGACCAGAGTGTAAGAAGACGGCATGAGAAATGACCACGGCCGAGGCGGCCAGTAGACGTAATAGGGTAAAGTTGTTCTGTTTTGGATCAAGAATGTCTCCGACTCGGGTTAGTGCCATCTTCCCACCTATTTGAAGAACGGCGTGATGTGCCGGATTGTTACAACATGAACTGCAGTTTCAATCATCAGCAAGGAGTGCGCCAACGGTATGAGTCTGCCGGGAACCCGAGCGAGGCGAAGAGACCGGATCGGAAGCGGGTCGCCGACTTTTCTCATCGGAAAGGCGACGACCGAGCGCCCTGAAACCTTACCCTACAGGCATTTCTGAAAGTTGAATTGGAGGCACGCCTGTCCAGGCGGTCATTAGCCAAATATTCACTTTGGGCTTTCCAGCCCCAGCGTCGTTCCTGGCTTCGTGCGATTGTCACAATTTGCTGCCTCTGATCGAAGCAGGTTTTCGAAAACCGCAGCCCTGGCCGCAGTTTCTCGATTACGTCTCCTCTTTTGCGGCCAGGGCCGTGTACGATCTGATTACGTCCGCCGCGTGGGTCAAGGCGCCGGCGTGATCGACTGGACGGTATAGGTGCCGCCCGAGCTGCTCAGGGTGAAATTGACCTTGTCGCCAGTCTTCACCTTGGCGAGATCGACGGATGGCGCAACGGCGAACTCCATCTTCATGGCGGGCCAGTTGATGGCGGGAATTGGACCGTGATCGAAGGTGATCTTGTGATCCGCCGCGTTCAGCGCCGTGACAGTACCGGACGCGGTCGCCGTCTTCGCGGCCTTCTTGTCGCTCATTGGCGGCACCTTCTTCATGTCCTTCATGTCGGACATGTCCGCGCCTCCCTGAGCGAGCGCGGTGCCCGCCTGCAGCGTCAATGCCGCGCCGAGCAGCGTGGCAGCAAGAACTCCGGCACGCTGGGCCCGGCGAGAGTTATCGACAAAGTGCATAGATATTCTCCTGTTTGGCATGATGGTTGGCAATACCACGGCGGGCGTGGATTGCTGGGTGATGAACGATTGAACGGGAGGGGCTAAATCGCCCTCGCGCCACAGCCGCCGTTTCCGGCCCGCAATCCTTGTGTGGCCGCTCGGCGTCACTGCGCGTTCTCCGCACGATGCAGGTCGAACGTCGGCGTCAAATTCCGATGCCTGCCGTCTTTCTCTTGCCGGTCCCACGGCGAGGCGGGCAATCCGATTCCTTTTACCACCGCGAAGATCGCGGGAATGACAACGAGCGTCAGTACCGTCGACGAAACCATGCCGCCGATCATCGGCACGGCAATTCGCTGCATGACCTCCGAGCCGGTTCCCGTGCTCCAGAGAATCGGCACCAGGCCCGCCATGATCGCGACCACGGTCATCATCTTGGGCCGCACCCGGTCCACCGCGCCGACCATGATCGCCTTGTAAAGATCGGCGCGCGTGAAAGGCTCGCCCGTGGCCGCGCGTTCAGCCTTCAATTCGGCCATGGCCTGTTCGAGGTAGATCAGCATGACGACGCCGGTCTCGGCCGCGACGCCGGCCAGCGCGATGAAGCCGACGGCGACGGCGACCGACATGTTGAATCCGAGCCACCACATCAGCCAGATGCCGCCGACCAGCGAGAACGGCAGCGACAGCATCACGATCAAGGTTTCGGCCAGCTTTTGAAAATTCAGGTAGAGCAATAAAAAGATGATCAGCAAGGTGACCGGGACGACGATCTTGAGCCGCGCCTCGGCGCGCTGCAGATACTCGAACTGTCCGCTCCAGGAGACGTAGTATCCCGGTGGAAACTTGACCTTCTGCGCGACCGCCTGCTGCGCCTCG
>ENA-UOUJ01001192-UOUJ01001192.1-activated-sludge-metagenome-genome-assembly--contig:-NODE-1192-length-14395-cov-8.478243_pt1 | contig 14395 bp, 12 predicted proteins | sample MGYA00249839_ERZ747224 | MGnify/ENA primary metagenome ERZ747224 (study PRJEB28782, sample SAMN03220277) | activated sludge metagenome | biome: wastewater; feature: sewage sludge; material...
AGGCCGTTGTCGGTCAGCCGCCCGGCATAGTCGAAGACGCGGTAGATGCCGGGATCGAAGCTGCCGCCGGGGCTCGTGGTCACGTCGAGCGTGCCGTCGAGCGTGAGGTCGCCGCCCACGACGGTGAGGTCGTTGAGCGCGCCGCCCGGCACGTTGGCCTGGCCGAAGGCATAGTCGAGGATCGCGCCGGGGCCGAGCGCGAGCGCGCCGTTGATGGTGAGCGTGCCCGGTGCCGTCCCGAGATCGCCCGGCGCCAGCCGCGCCCCGCCGGCGAGCGTCACGTCGCCGCCGATCGTCCCCTTTCCGCCGAGCGTCGCGCCCGCCCGCACCTCCGTCGCCCCGGTGGCGCGCGTCTGGTCGCCGTTCACGTAGAGCCCGCCCGCCGCCACCAGCGTGGCGCCGGAATGGGCGTTGTCGCCGGTGAGCCGCGTCGCGCCGCTCCCGGCCTGGGTGAGGGTGCCGGCGCCCGAGACGACCCCCGACACCTCGATCCCGTCCGACCGGTCGAAGACGAGGGCGCCGGCGTTGGCCACGTCGCCGGCGAGCGAGCCCGAGGTCCCGCCGTCGCCGACCCGCAGCGTGCCGGCGGCGATCGTGGTGCCGCCGGCGTGGCTGGCGGCGCCGGTCAGCACCAGCGTCCCCGCCCCTGTCTTGGCGAGCGCGCCGGCACCGGAGATGGCGCCGGCCTGGACCAATTCGGTCCCCGCGAGCGTCTCGAAGCTGCCGCCGCCCGCGCCGAGCGTGGTCGCGCGGTTCATCGCGATGTCGGCGGTGGTGCGCAGCCGGCCGCCGGCGAGGCCGAGCGGGCCGTTCGCCGCGCCGAGGTTCGCGTCCTGTGCGATCTGCACCGTGCCGGCGTCGATTTGCGTGCCGCCGGCGTAGCTGTTCGCCCCGGCGAGGACGAGGGTGCCGCTGCCCGCCTTGGTGAGCTTTCCCGCCCCGCTCACCGCGCCCGTCGCGGTCAGGGTGGTCGCGCCGGTCGGCTCGAAGGTGCCGCCGCCGGCGAGGAGCGTGGCGGCGCGGGCCATGGAGAAGGTCGCGGTCGTGCGCAGCGCGCCGCCGTCGAAGGAAAGCCCGCCGCTCGCCGCGCCGAGCGCCTTGTCGGCGGCGACGGCGAGGGTGCCGGCCTCGATCCGGGTGCCGCCGCTCCAGCCGTTGCCCGCTGCGGCGGCCGGCGCGAGCGTGGTGACGCCCGTTCCGGTCTTCTCGACGACGCCGGTGCCGACGATCTGGCCCTCGTAGGTGCCGCTGTCGTCCTGGACGAAGCGCAGCCGGCCCTCGTTGCGGATGTTGTCCTGGTTGGCGGAGGTCGTCGGCAGGCTCTGCGCCCTCGCCTCCAGCGTGCCCTCCGGGCCGATGTCGATGCCGGCGGCATAGCCGCCGTTGTTGCCGGTCAGCGCCAGCGTGCCGCGGTTGACGGCGGTGGAGCGGAAGCCGCTCAGGCTGCCGGTGATCGCCCAGCGGCCGAGGCCGTCCTTGGTCAGGGTCTGGAAGTTCGCGAGCGCGCCGGCCAGCGTGTCGCTCGAGCCGAGGGCGCCCTGCAGGGTGAGGTTGTTGTTGCCGGCACCGCCGTCGATGCTGCCGGTGACGGTCGAGCCGGCGAAGAAGAAGAGGTTGTCGTCGCCGCCGGCGAAGATGAGGTCGCCCTCGACCCGGGCGCCGGTCTGGTTGAGGAAGTCGATGCCGAGCCCGCCGTTGGTGCCGATCACCGGGCCGCCGTTGACCTGCTGGATGGTGCCGTGGTTGTCGACGACATTACGCGGCCCCGTCTTGACCTCGTCCTCGAACCAGATGGCGGCGCTCGACTGGGCCGAGATCAGCCCGTGGTTCTCGATCCGGTTGCCGGTGCCGTGGACGTTGACCGCCTCGGCGCGGTTGTCGGTGCCGCGCTGGATCACCCGGGCGCCCTCGCCGATGACGAGGATGCCGTTGCTGTTGAACTCGATCGGCTGCTTGCCGGTCCCGAAGAGGCCGTCGCCGCCGGCGCCGGCGTTGCCCTGGACGAGCGCGCCGGGCGCCAGCGTGATGCGCGCGTCGTCGCCGAGGCTGATCGCGTTGCGGTTGGTGACGACGATCTCGGCCCCGCCGAGCACCTCGACCGTGCGGCCGTGGTCGCCGCGGCCGGTCCCGACGGTCGTGGTGTGCGGGTTGGGCGCAGCCGTGTCGCAGGTCACGACGGTCGTCCCGATGCAGGCGGCGAGCGCCGGACCTGCCGTCGGCGCCTGTGCGAGCGCGGCGAGAATCAAGGGCAGGGCACTCGAAGCCTTCAGCCCCGGGCGGGTCAGTGTCATTGCCGTGCTCCGATAACGAATCGCGGTAGACTACCCCCCGCGCCCACCTATAGTGGGCGTTTGGGCCGATCAATCGAGAATTGTGACGGAGCAGCAGGAAAAGCGCAGCGGTTGTATTCAGGCCGCAAAGTAGTCGGAGAGGATACGGGTGTAGACGGCCTTGAGCGCCTGGATGTCGGCGACGGCGACATGCTCGTCGACCTGGTGCATCGTGGTTCCGACCAGGCCGAACTCGACCACCGGGCAATGCGCCTGGATATAGCGCGCATCGGAGGTGCCGCCGGTGGTGGAGAGCTCGGGGGTCACCCCGGTCTCGGCGGCGACGGCGCGGGCGACGAGGTCGGTGAAGGGGCCGGGCGCGGTCAGGAAGCTCTCGCCGGAGATCTGGAAGCGGGCGGCGATGCCGATGCCGAACTCGGCGGCGACCCGGTCGGCCTCCTCCTCGATCCAGGCCGAGAGCGCGGCGCCGCTGTGGGCGTCGTTGAAGCGGATGTTGACGGCGGCGCGCGCCTCGGCCGGGATGACGTTCGTCGCCGGGTTGCCGACGTCGACCGTGGTGATCGCCAGCGTCGAGGGGCCGAAGTGCCGCGTGCCCTTGTCGAGCCGGTGGCTGGCGAGCCGGTCGAGCAGCCGCACCAGCGCCGGGATCGGGTTCTTCGCCCGCTCGGGATAGGCGGAATGGCCCTGCTTGCCGTAGGCGGTCAGCCAGGCGGTCAGCGAGCCGCGGCGGCCGATCTTGATCGTGTCGCCGAGCCGCTCCGGGCAGGTGGGCTCGCCGACCAGGCAGTGGTCGAACCGCTCGCCGTTCGCCGCCATCCAGTCGAGGATCGCCGGCGTCCCGTCGACGCTCTCGCCTTCCTCGTCGCCGGTGATGGCGAGGGCGATGCTGCCCGCGGGCGGGGTCGCCGCCACGAAGTCGATGGCGGCGGCGGCGAAGGCGGCGACGCCCGACTTCATGTCCGCCGCGCCCCGGCCGTAGAGCCGGCCGTTCTCGACGGCGGCGGCGAAGGGCGGGTGGCGCCAGGCGGCCGGGTCGCCGGTCGGCACCACGTCGGTGTGGCCGTTGAAGCCGAAGACCGGCCCCGCGCTGCCCCAGCGGGCGTGGAGGTTGGCGATGCCGCCGCGGTCGGCGCGGCGGGTGACGAAGCCCGCGCCCGCCAGCAGCGCCTCGAGGAGCCGGATCGCGCCCCCCTCCTCCGGGGTCACCGAGGGGCAGCGGACGAGGGCGGCGGTCAGCTCGACGGGGTCGGTCATGGGGCGGGCCTCCGGGCGGCGAGAGGGCGAAGGGCGAGGATCACGCGCGAAACTATCATCAGTCCGTTGATGTGAAAGCGGTTTCCGAACGGGCGGCATGGAAGTCCTGCGCCCGCGCCAGCTCGGCCGCGTGCCAGGCCGCCGCCTCCGGCCCCGCGGGGTCGCCCCGGAAGCGGCCGAGCCGGGCGGCGGCCTCGAAGAAGCCGGGCGCCGGCAGCCCGTCGCGGGCGCGGCCGACGACGAGCGCGGCGATGAACGGATGGCCGGCCGCCGCGTCCTCCGCCATCAGCGCCTCGAGCAGCCGCGCCACGCCCTGGATGAGCTGCGGCGGGGCGAGGCCGATGCCGAGCGCCGCCTCGCGGTAGGTGACGGTCCGCCGCTCCGCCGCCGCCCGGCACAGGCTCTGCCGCAGCCTCGTCCTCGCCGGCTGCCCGGCGCCCGCATCCGGCATGGCCCCTCCGATGCGCAAAGCGCCGCGGGCCGGTCAGGTGCGGCGGGGGCGCGCGGCGTGAATGACCTTGTAGGTGCCGTCCTCGCCGAGCTTGTCCCATTCGCGGAAGGCGTTGGCAAGGACCGCCTCGTAGGGGAGCTGGCGGTTGGCGACGAGGAAGAGCTGGCCCGCCGGCTTCAGCAGGCGGGCCGCGGCGGCGATGAAGGCGGCCCCGAGATCGGGATCGGCGGCGCGGTCCTGGTGGAAGGGCGGGTTGGTGATGACCGCGTCGCAGGCCGGCCCGCCGTCGAGCCGGGTCACGTCGCTCCAGTGGAACGCGGCGCGCGGGTCGGCGACGTTCGCCCGCGCGGCGTCGAGCGCCAGCGCCTCGGCCTCGTGGAGGTCGAGCGCCTCGATCGCCGGCGAGGCGGCGAGCACCGCCTGCGCCAGCCAGCCCCAGCCGGCGCCGAGGTCGGCGACCCGGCCCGAGAGGCGCCCGCCGAGAACGGCGGCCAGCCGGCGGCTGCCGGGATCGGGATGATCGGGCGAGAACATCCCCGGCGCGGTGAGGAAGCCCTCGGCGTTGCGGCGCGGCGCGGCACCCGCCGCCCAGGCATCGACCGCCGGCGGCAGCTCGGCGGGACGGACCAGCCAGAGGACGCGCCCGTGCGCCTTGACGAAGGTGCCGGCGGGCGGCAGGGCGCGGGCGACCTGCCGGGCGATGGCGTCGACCCCCTCGCTCTTCGCCCCCGCGACGGCGAGCGTCCCGCCGGGCGGCAGCGCGCGGAGGCCGAGGGCGATGTTGCCGAGGCTCTCGGCCCGGCTGCGCGTCAGGTTGACGACGACCATCGCCGGCCCGGCCGCCTCCGGCTCCGGCCGCGCGGTCACGGCATGACCGGCCGCCAAGAGCGAATCGTGCAGCGGCCGGAAGCCCTGCACGCAGCGCAGCCGCGCGCGCGGCACCATGTCGAGGAAGGGCGAGGGCACGGCGCGCAGCACGAGAATCGCCCCCGCCTCGGGCAGGGCGAGCGCGCCCGAGGAGACGGCGAGCGCCAGTCGATCGGCCCGGGGCATCGGCGGCGACATGCGGGGGAACGGGTCCCCTACTCCTTTTCCATGGTGCACTGCAGCGGGTGCTGGTTCCGCCGCGAATAGTCCATCACCTGCGTCACCTTGGTCTCGGCGATCTCGAAGGAGAAGACGCCGACGACGGCGAGGCCCTTGCGGTGGACGGTCATCATGATCTCGAGCGCCTGCTGGTGGCTGGCGCCGAAGAAGCGCTCGAGCACGTGGACCACGAACTCCATCGGCGTGTAGTCGTCGTTGAGCAGCAGGACCTTGTAGAGCGGCGGGCGCTGCGTGCGCGCGCGTGTCTTGGTGAGCACACCAGTTTTCGGGTCCGACGCAGTCATCGTGAGTCCAGGGCGGAAAGCGGGCTTCGATCTATCGTCGCATTATATATGGGAACGGCCGGATTAGAAAAGGCTGGCCTGCCGCCGGCGCGCGGGGCCGGCGCGGCCCCGTCCGGCGCCGCAAACGAAAAGCCCCGGCGACACGGAGGTCGCCGGGGAGAATCAATCAGCACTCTCGCCGGGGCGGACTGCCAGGGAGGACAGCGCCCGCCTTCGGCGTACCGACTAAATCAGAGGCTGAACGAGCGCAGGGCCTCGGTGGCCTTGGTCACGCGGGCGCCGAGCGGGGCGCTGATGTCCTTGGCGGCGGCGACGTAGATCTCGTTCATCTTGGTCGCCTGCGAGACGAAGCCCTCGAACGCGCTCTGGGCGTAGGAGGTCTGCTTCTCGAAGAGCTCGGTGAGGGTCTTCGCCGAGGCGAAGTCCTGGGCCGCGGCGACACCCTCCTCGAAGGACTTCTTCGAGTAGGCGCTGATCTCGGTGCCGATGCCCTCGGCAGCCTTGGCGGCGATCTCGGACGACTTCACGAAGGCGTCGACGTTCTCCTGACCGAAGGCGGTCAGACCCTCGAAGCCCTTCGAGAGCTTCTCGAACTGCTCGGTGACGGTCTTCTGGGTGTCGGCGACGAAGCTCTCGACCTTCGCGGTGGCTTCCTGAACGACGTTCGAGACGTCGAGGGTGGCGTCGGTGGCAGCGGCCTTGGCGCTGGTGCGGGACATTTCTCTCTCCAGGGTAATCGTGTTTCGATGACCCCGATATAGGGAACCATGCTGCACTGCGTCAAGGGCTTTTGCTGCGGTGCACCATGAATTTTTTCCGCCACACCCGAGCCCCGCGGCGACGGCCTTCGAAACAAAGGTATTTTCGGCCCCGGACTCGCATGCTAGGCTTAATCCAAAATAAAGCATTCGCTCGCTAGCGTTTGCGACAACCCGAGGCAAGGCGCGCCCGGCGCGCCGGAGGCAGTGATGGTCCAGACCCTATCGCGCGGGGTGATTCTCGCCGTCGGCTTGGTATTCTGCGCGGCCGTGGCGCAGGCGCAGCAGCATGCGGCGCTGGTCATGGATGCCCGCACCGGGCGGATCATCCACGAGGAGAATGCCGACACCCGGGTGCATCCCGCCTCGCTGACCAAGATGATGACGCTCTACATCGTCTTCGACCAGATCCGGCAGGGCCGCCTCTCGCTCGACCAGAAGATCACCGTCTCGGCCAATGCCGCCGCCCAGCCGCCCTCGCGGCTCGGGCTGAAGGCGGGGCAGAAGATCGAGCTGCGCTACCTGATCCGCGCCGCGGCGATCAAGTCGGCGAACGACGCGGCGACGGCCATGGGCGACGCCATCGGCGGATCCGAGGAGGGATTCGCCCGGATGATGAACCAGTACGCCCGGGCGATGGGCCTCGACAGCACCAGCTTCAAGAACGCGAACGGCCTGACCCGGCCGGGGCACATGTCCACCGCCCGCGACATGGCGACGCTGGGGCGGCGGCTCGTCTACGACTTCCCGCAGTATTACAACATCTTCGGCCGCACCTCGACCTCGGCCGGCATCGCCACGGTCAGGAACACCAACCGCCGGGTGCTCGAGGAGTACCAGGGCGCGGACGGGATCAAGACCGGCTACACCAAGGCGGCCGGCTTCAACGTCGTCTCCTCGGCGCAGCGCGGCGACCGGCGGGTGATCGTCGCCGTCCTGGGCGGCCGCTCGACCGCCTCGCGCAACGCCGAGGCCGAGCGGCTCATGGACCTCGGCTTCTCGCGCATGCCGGCGACGGCGCGCGTGGTGGCGCCGACGCCGCTGCGGACCGTCGCCGTCGCCTCGGCGGCGCCGCGCGGCTCGACCGCCGCGCCGGTCGTGGTCGCCAGGACCGACGGATCGATCGCCTCGGTGCGGCCGATGCCGCGCTCGCTCGACAGCGACGCCATCTCCCGCAACAGCGCGACGATCGCCGCCGCCATCGCCGAGGTGAACGCCGAGCTGACGGCGCAGGCCGCGCGCAACGCGCCGCCCGCCGCCGAGGGCCGGCCGATACCCCGCCCCGGGTCGGTTGCCGGGCCGGTCGCCAGCGTGAAGGCGGTCGTGGGCTCGGCCTCGACCTTCGCCGTCGCCGAGCCGGCCGCGCGCCCGGCGCCGCCCGACCCCGCCGCGCTCGAGGTGGCCAGCGCCGGCACCACCGGCGGCAACGACTGGGGCGTGCAGCTCGGCGCCTATCGCGCCAAGGGCGACGCCGAGCGCCAGCTCCTCACCACCGCGCTGCAGGACGTGCCCGAGCTCGCCGGCGGCCTGCGCCGGGTCGAGGCGGCCAAGGTACGCGGCGTGACGGTCTACCGCGCCCAGTTCGTCGGCCTCAGCCAGCAGGACGCCCTCGGCGCCTGCGCCGCGCTCGCACGGCTCCAGGCCGCCTGCCTGCCGCTCGCGCCGGGGATCTAGCCCCTACCTCACGCCGCCACCGAGACCGCCGGCAGCTCGAGCGCGCGCACGAGGTCGCGCACCTCCTGCCGGGCGGCGATGTTCGACATGCTCATCGCCTGCGGATCCGCCTCGCGCAGGTCGAGCAGCGTGAGCCCGGAGAGGAAGAGCTCGCGGAAGACCACCCGCTCCGAGAAGCCCGGGATCAGCCGGAAGCCGATCCGCCGGGCCAGCTCGTCGAGCGCGCTGGCCACCCGGCGCTTGTTGCGCGCGTCGAGCATCGTCATCCGGTTCCGCAGCACCACCCAGTCCATCGGCCGCCGCCCGCTCGCCGCCCGCGCCTGCCGCGCCTTCCAGACCATCTCGGAATAGACCGACGGCCCCCGGATCGCCCCCGAGGCCGGATCGAGCCGGGCCAGCATGTCGAAATCGACCAGGCTGTCGTTCATCGGCGTGATGAGCGTGTCGGCCCGCGCATGGGCGAGCCGCGAGTAGGTCGAATAGGACCCCGGACAGTCGACCACCACATAGTCGGCGCCCGCGAGCTCGACCAGCGCCGCGGCGAAGCGGCTCTCCTCCTCCGCCTCCGCCTCGGCGCGGCTGTCGAGCGTGCTCGCCTCGAGCAGCAGCCGCCGCGGCATCGGCAGCTGGATGCCGTGCCGCCGCATGTAGTCCTGGCGGTTGTCGAGATAGCGGAACAGGCTCTTCTGCCGCAGGTCGAGGTCGAGCGCCCCGACCGAATGCCCGGCCCGCACCAGCGCCGTGATGAGATGCATGGCGGTCGTCGACTTGCCCGATCCGCCCTTCTCGTTCCCCATCACGATCAGCCGCATCATACAGCCTCGTTCACCAAATGACGCGCCCCTCTCCAGGCGCCCCACCAGATTTAGACGATCATCACGATTCCCGGAAGAAGAATCACGCGCCCGGCCTGCAAGGCAGAAACGAAACGACCCGCCGGGCGCCATGCCCGGCGGGTCGCTGTCTCGCAGCCCCGGCCCGCGTCAGTGGGCCGGCGCCGAAGGCCCTTCGCCGGCCGGCGGCGAGATCGGCGGCGCCTTGGCCGCCTCCGCCGCCTCGTCCCACTCGATCGGCTCGGGCATCCGGACGAGCGCCGTCTTCAGCACGTCCATCACGTTCGCGACCGGGATCAGCTCGAGCCCGTTCTTCACGTTGTCCGGGATCTCGCGCAGGTCCTTCACGTTGTCGGCCGGGATCATCACCGTGGTGATGCCGCCCCTGAGCGCCGCCAGCAGCTTCTCCTTCAGCCCGCCGATCGGCAGCACGTTGCCGCGCAGCGTCACCTCGCCGGTCATCGCCACGTCGCGCCTGACCGGGATCCCGGTCAGCACCGAGACGATCGAGGTCACCATGGCGATGCCCGCCGACGGCCCGTCCTTCGGGGTCGCCCCCTCGGGAACGTGGACGTGGATGTCCACCGTCTCGAACATCGGCGGCTTCAGCCCGAGCGTCGTCGCCCGCGAGCGCACCCAGGAGGAGGCCGCGTCGATCGACTCCTTCATCACGTCGCCGAGCGTGCCGGTCGTCTTCATCCGCCCCTTGCCGGGCAGCTTCAGCGCCTCGATCGAGAGGAGGTCGCCCCCCACCTCGGTCCAGGCGAGGCCGGTCACCACGCCGACCTGGTCCTCGGTCTCGGCCAGGCCGAACTTGAACCGCCGCACCCCGAGATACTCCTCGAGGTTCTCCGGCGTCACCACCACCTTCGCCGCCTTGCCGCGCACGATCTCGGTCACCGCCTTGCGGCAGAGCTTGGCGATCTCGCGCTCGAGGTTCCGCACGCCGGCCTCGCGGGTATAGTAGCGCACGATGTCGCGCAGGCCCGCGTCGGTCAGCTCGAACTCGTCCGGCTTCAGGCCGTGGCCCTTCTCCTGCTTCTCGATCAGGTGCTGGCGCGCGATCTCGACCTTCTCGTCCTCGGTGTAGCCGGGGATCGAGATGATCTCCATCCGGTCCAAGAGCGGCCGCGGCATGTTGTACGAATTCGCCGTGGTGATGAACATCACGTTGGAGAGGTCGTACTCCACCTCGAGATAGTGGTCCGAGAAGGTCGCGTTCTGCTCCGGATCGAGCACCTCGAGCATCGCCGAGGCCGGGTCGCCGCGGAAGTCCTGCCCCATCTTGTCGATCTCGTCGAGCAGGATCAGCGGGTTCGTGGTCTTGGCCTTCTTCATCGACTGGATGATCTTGCCGGGCATCGAGCCGATGTAGGTCCGCCTATGCCCGCGGATCTCCGCCTCGTCCCGGACGCCGCCGAGCGAGATGCGGATGAACTCGCGGCCCGTGGCCTTGGCCACCGACTTGCCGAGCGAGGTCTTGCCGACGCCCGGAGGCCCGACCAGGCAGAGGATCGGCCCCTTCAGCTTGTCCGAGCGCGACTGCACCGCCAGGAACTCGATGATCCGGTCCTTGACCTTCTCGAGCCCGTAATGGTCGTCGTCGAGCACCTTCTGCGCATGGCCGAGATCCTTCCTGATCTTCGACTTCTTGCCCCAGGGGATCGACAGCATCCAGTCGAGGTAGTTGCGCACCACCGTCGCCTCGGCCGACATCGGGCTCATCGAGCGCAGCTTCTTCAGCTCGCCCACCGCCTTGTCCTTGGCCTCCTTCGAGAGCTTGGTCCTGGCGATCCGCTCCTCGAACTCGCTGGCGTCGTCCTGGCCCTCGCCCTCGCCGCCGAGCTCGCGCTGGATCGCCTTCATCTGCTCGTTGAGGTAATACTCGCGCTGGGTCCGCTCCATCTGCGTCTTGACCCGGCTCTTGATCTTCTTCTCGACCTTCAGGACGCTCATCTCGCCCTGCATCAGGCCGTAGATCGCCTCGAGCCGCTCGCCGATGTCGCCCTGCTCGAGCAGCTTCTGCTTCTCCTCGAGCTTCACGCCGAGATGGCCGGCCACCGTGTCGGCGAGCTTGCCCGCCGGCATCGAATCGCTGATCGCCGAAACCGCCTCCTCCGGGATGTTCCGGTTGAGCTTGGCGTAGCGCTCGAACTCCTCGGCGACGGCGCGCGACAGCGCCTTGATCGCCGACGGATCCTTTTCCGTCTCGGGGATCTCGCCCGCCTCGGCCTCGAAGAAGACCGGGTTGTCGAGGAAGGCGCTGATCTCCACCCGCACCTTGCCCTCGACCAGCACCTTCACGGTGCCGTCGGGCAGCTTCAGGAGCTGCAGGACGTTGGCGAGCACGCCGGTGCGGTAGATCCCCTCCGCCTTCGGCTCATCCTCCGACGCGTCCTTCTGGCTGGCCAGCAGGATCTGCTTGTCGTCCTTCATCACCGCCTCGAGCGCGCGGACACTCTTCTCGCGACCGACGAAGAGCGGCACGATCATGTGGGGGAAGACCACGATGTCGCGCAGCGGCAGGACGGGATAGGACGGGCTGCTCAATTCTGTCATATGAACTGGTCCTCATCTGGCGAAGCGCCCGGTCCCGATCCTCGGCGGCCTCGGCGCCTCCACCGAAGTGAAATGGCGCGCCGGCCGTGGCGTTTCAAGTCGCCGGCATCTTTGCGCCGCGGGGCCGGGGGTTGCAAGACGCCGCCGCGCCGGTTTACCCGCGGGCGGCCTCCCGCCCACCGCGCCATCCGCATGATTGCGATGGGGTTTTCCGTCGCGATCCGGATCCTGGCCCGGGCGTCGCCGTTGCCCCCGGCCGTGCTCATCGCGAGCGGAAGCGACCCCCGCCTCGCCTTTTCAGTCGAGCCCGGCGAATTCCTCGACGAGCCGCGGCCAATCCGTCTCGGGCGGGAAGCCGGGATAGGAATGCACCGCCGGCGTGCCTGCCCAGGCGAGCTTCTCCGCCGTGCAGGTCTCGACGAAGGGCACGAACCAGCCCGGCTCGTCGAGCGCGGTCGCCCGCACGTTCACGAACCAGTCGATCCCCTCCATCCGGGTGAAGAGCCAGCTCTTGCACCAGCCGCAGAAATGGTGCCGCTGCGCCCCGTGCAGCCCGCCGAGCTCGGTCTCGCCCTCGGTGACGGCGAAGCCGGCCACCGGCACCGCCACCGACAGCGAGAAGGCGCTCGCCGTCATCCTCTGGCAGCCGCGGCAGTGGCAGGCGACGGTGACGAAGGGCGCCTCGCTCACCCGGAAGCGCACCTTCCCGCACCGGCATCCCCCGTCCCAGGGCAGCCTCCAGTCCCGCATCGCACCCTCCCGTCCTCATGCGCCCGGCGCCCCCGCCTACCGGCTCGCGGCCCGCGAAGGCAACAGGGCCTGACGGACGGCGCCTATCCGGGATCGTCGGCGGGGAGGTTCGCCGGGTTCCACACGACCTCCCACAGATGGCCGTCGGGGTCGCGGAAATAGCCGGCGCGGCCGCCCCAGAAGGTTTCCTGCGCCGGCTTGACGATCTCGGCGCCGGCGCGGGCGGCCTCGTCCATCACCTGGTCGACCTGCTCCTGCCGCATGACGTTGTGCCCGATGGTGAAGGCGGTCGGGCTGATCGGCGCCCTGGTCAGCCCGGAGTCGTGCGCAATGTCATCCTGCGCCCAGAGCGCGAGCTTCAGCCCGCCGGCCAGGGTGAAGAAGGCGACGGCGCCGTGTTCGAACTCGCGGCCGACGATGCCCTCCGTCGGCAGCCCGAGGCCGTCGCGGTAGAAGGCGAGCGAACGCTCGAGATCGGCGACGCCGATCGTCAGAACGGAAATGCGCGGCTTCATGGCAATCTCCTCCCTCGTCCGAACCGGAGGATAGGCGACGACGGCGGCCGGCGCGAGACGTGCCTGTCATGCGCTCGCGCACCGGGTTCTTCGCCCCAGGCGCGTAATACAACGTATAGACGAAAATCAACTACCTGATATGAAATGATTTTTCCGCCGGGCACGCGTGCCACCCGTGCGCCCGCCTCAGACGGGCTCCAGATCCCCCTCGGCCCGCAGCGCCTCGAACTCCGCCACGAACCGGCCCAGCCGCCCCTCGGCGATCGCCGCCCGGAGCCCGGCCATCAGCTCCTGGTAGTAGTGGAGGTTGTGCCAGGTCAGCAGCATCGCCGCGATGATCTCCCCGGCCTTGAAGACGTGGTGCAGGTAGGCCCGCTCGTAGCTCCGGCAGCAGGGGCAGGCGCAGTCCGGGTCGAGCGGCCGCGGATCCTCGGCATGGCGGGCGTTCTTGATGTTGACCGCCCCGCGCCGGGTCAGCGCCTGCCCGGTCCGCCCCGACCGGGTCGGCAGCACGCAGTCGAACATGTCGACCCCGCGCAGAACGCCCCCGACGATATCGTCCGGCTTGCCCACCCCCATCAGGTAGCGCGGCCGGTCCTCCGGCAGCGCCCCCGGCAGATAGTCGAGCACCCCGAACATCGCCGCCTGCCCCTCGCCCACCGCCAGCCCGCCGATCGCATAGCCGTCGAAGCCGATCGCCTTCAGCGCCTCGGCCGATTCCTCGCGCAGCTCCCGCGTCACGCCCCCCTGCACGATCCCGAAGAGCGCATGCCCCGGCCGGTCGCCGAACGCCGCCCGCGACCGCTCCGCCCAGCGCATCGAGAGCCGCATCGACGCCGCCACCGCCTTCTCCTCCGCCGGCAGCGCCGGGCATTCGTCGAAGCACATCACGATGTCCGACCCGAGCAGCCGCTGGATCTCCATGCTCCGCTCCGGCGAGAGGTGATGCATCGCCCCGTCCACATGGCTGCGGAAGCTCACCCCCTCCTCGCCGAGCTTGCGGAGCTCGGCGAGGCTCATCACCTGGAAGCCGCCCGAATCGGTCAGGATCGGCCGCTCCCAGTTCATGAACCGGTGCAGCCCCCCGAGCCGCGCCACCCGCTCCGCCCCCGGCCGCAGCATCAGGTGATAGGTGTTGCCAAGCAGGACGTCCGCCCCTGTCGCCCGCACGCTCTCCGGCAGCATCGCCTTGACCGTCGCCGCCGTCCCGACCGGCATGAAGGCCGGCGTGCGGATCTCCCCGCGCGGCGTCTCGAGCACCCCGGTCCGGGCCCGCCCGTCCCGCGCCGCGATCCGGAAGTCGACGCCGCTCGCCATGTCCGTCCCCCGCGCCTCCGGGCGATTCCCGCCCGGCCGACTGGCTCCGACAGTCCGGCCGGATGGTCAACCGCCGATCGGCGCCGCGAAAACCGGGCGAAGACGAGCCCCACCTCGCCGGCCGGAATCGCCCTTCGCCGCCTCTCTGGACGATGCAGGCCGTTTCTCTTATATATTTGCTCAGGATTTCCGAGGACCGAGGGGCGGAAGCGATGAACATCGAAACGGACGCACCGATGGAAGGCACGCCGCTCATCAAGCCGTCGACGACCGACCATCCGCTCTACGACCAGGTGGTCGAGGCCTGCCGCACGGTCTATGACCCTGAAATCCCGGTCAACATCTTCGACCTCGGCCTCGTCTACACCATCGAGATCAATGCCGACAGCGACATCGCCATCGCCATGTCGCTGACCGCGCCGGGTTGCCCGGTGGCCGGCGAGATGCCCGGCTGGGTCGCCGAGGCGGTCGGCGCCATCCCCGGCGTGCGCCACGTGGACGTGGAACTCGTCTGGGAGCCGCAGTGGGGCATGGACATGATGTCGGACGAGGCCCGGCTCGAGCTCGGGTTCATGTGAGCGGACCCGCGGCCGTTCAAGCCG
>ENA-UOUJ01001193-UOUJ01001193.1-activated-sludge-metagenome-genome-assembly--contig:-NODE-1193-length-14394-cov-5.097636_pt1 | contig 14394 bp, 14 predicted proteins | sample MGYA00249839_ERZ747224 | MGnify/ENA primary metagenome ERZ747224 (study PRJEB28782, sample SAMN03220277) | activated sludge metagenome | biome: wastewater; feature: sewage sludge; material...
GACTTTCAGTCAATGTACTCAACCTATGGATTTGCAATCCATAGTTGTTTAGTTAAAACGGGCGTATTTAGGCGCTGATGAATTTTATGCTGAATACTCAGATTTCAAAAGCTGCTTTTGCAGATACCAAGCCTCATTACGAAGTGCTGAACGGATTGCGTGGCGTAGCCGCCATCGTTGTGGTAATATTTCACATTTTTGAAGCTTTTGCCACCAGCCATCTCGATCAAAAAGTGAATCATGGCTATCTGGCAGTTGATTTCTTCTTCATCCTTTCGGGGTTTGTGGTGGCCTATGCCTATGACGACCGATGGGGCAGAATGAGTATAAAAGATTTTTTGAAAAGGAGGTTTATCCGTTTGCATCCGATGGTGGTGATGGGTGCTCTGATTGGCGCCGTGATGTTTTACTTTCAGGTAAGTAATGTGTGGGACGTAACCAAAGTATCCGTTACTGATTTGCTGATTGCCACACTACTCAGCGCTTTGTTGATACCCGCAACGGTGGGCGGCGAAATCAGGGGACTGGGAGAAATGTTTCCGCTCAACGGGCCCAGCTGGTCATTGTTTTTTGAGTATATTGGCAATATCCTTTATGCTTTCTTTATCCGCAGGCTGCATACCTGGGTGCTCACAATAGTAGTGCTGGTGTCGGCGGTCAGCCTTGCCCGGTTTTCTATATGGGGCCCAACAGGCGATATCTGTGTGGGGTACTCGCTCACCGGCTCCGAGTTTACAGGAGGTATTTCCAGGCTGCTTTTTTCCTTTACGGCAGGTTTATTGCTTTTTCGGATTTTCAAACCGTTGAGCAATGTGAAAGGCTTTTTTTGGATAGGAGCCATCGTTCTCACGGTGTTGCTATCATTACCACGAATTGGTGGGGCAGAGGATATGTGGAAGAATGGTTTGTACGATGCTGCCTGTAGTATTATAGCTTTTCCTTTGTTGGTATATCTGGGCGCTTCGGAACAAAAAATGAGCAAGGCAATGACAGGCTTATGCAAATTTCTGGGCGATATTTCGTATCCGCTTTATATGGTGCACTATCCGTTTATATACCTCTATTATGCCTGGGTAAAAAACAGTAATCTCAGTTTTGAGCAGTCACTACCCGGAGCGGCAGGGGTGGTGATAGGGAGTTTCCTATTGGCTTACCTAAGTTTGCGTTTTTATGATATCCCTGTCAGAAGGTATCTTACAAAGCTACTTTTTAGGAAGTAGGGAAACAGGAAATTGCAGTCGTTAATTAAGGAATATGGTTGTTTTGTAGGAATGTTTTGTCTGCTACCAAACAGAAGCCAAGAAGCAGAGTGGTAGCAACAAAAAAGAGCCCTCAAAGTTCTATATCCTGAACCACAGCGAATGATTGAAACCCCACAGAAAGAAAATAATGACTCTGCTACTGAAGCAGGTGGGCTGAGCCTGCCGAAGCTTCAGTTCAATTCCGATAACTATCGGAACTTATAAAACGCTGCTCCGCTTTTCTATACGTGTTTAAGCCCTATATATTGGCGGTAGTTTTTATTTAGGATAAACATCGCTTTCAAGTTCCCTTCAATAACATTTGAATAAGAATCATCAATATTCATAATCAATTATATGGTATTATTACTACTAATTCAAAAGGGTTTGGTATCTAAATGAATTTTGTTCTTAATTAAAACCCACTGTCAGAGCCAAACAAATTCCTTATTACCAAAATGTCCAATTTTAGACCAAAAGCAGAGGAGCGCTTCCAAGCATTATTTTGATAAAATTCAAATTGCTTTTCTGTAACTGGAGTTTCGCTAGCTATATAATTGGTCATAGTAAATGTATGCACCTTACCCCAATGCCATCCATAAAATACACACAACCCGCGAGCAATTTCCCAGTTTATGCCAGCAAATAAATTTTCAAACGAACGATCGCTAATGCCCACACCTACAGCAGGGTACATTCTTTCCCACCATTCATGGTCATCTAAAAAACTTCTACCCCACAATTTGTATTTTGGAACGTTTTTCCCAAATAAATATTTTTTTGATAGCACCCAAGGAGATACATAAAATGAAGCCATTATAGTAACCACCCCTTTAGGACTGTTATCAGTTTCCTTCACAACCTTATAAGTGGCATCGGGCATATCTACCAAATTATAAGTAGGGTTGCTTAAATTCGTTTTCAGTAATCCTACATCCATTGACACATGATACACCTTGCTCATTTTAATGGTATATGTTCCCAAAACTTTCTTTATAATTTCTCCATTTTCATCTTCCGACGTTCGTATTAATTCAAATGTTAAATCAGTTGTGCTGGTTGCAAGTTCAAATGTTCTGTGCTGAATAGCATTATAATCCTTTTCAAAAGATGCGTGAGTTTCCCCGTTGGAATTTTTTATTCCAGAATTATAAATCACTAAGCCATCTGTAAATTCTCCTGTAGTTTTATTTATACTATAGCTTATATATTCCTTTCCTTTCGTGTTGATAGGATATAAAACATGTACCATATATTGCGCATCGGCTATTCCTTGTGGTATGGTTCCCAACAAAGAGTTTCCATATTGGTCAAAAAATATATGAATTATATCCTCCTCATTTTCGTTTCGCCCTACTAAGCCATGCCGGGTTCTTTTTAATCCTCTGGAATATTTTTTTATTTCTTCATTCATTTTAAGTCCTATATTTATTGCAATTCCATTAATTTTAGTTTGATCATCCCCAATATTCTCCTTTTTCTTTTCAAATTTAAAATCAAAGCCATTAAGAACTGGTTGCGAATTATTATCCTTATGAACTATAGTAATTATATTCGTAATAAGGTCTTTACTAAATGAAAATGTTTGATATTCATTGACAGCAATCCCTTTGTAAATTTTAGGAGGGTCTCCTACAGCAGTAATTTCTAATGTATGATCAACGGGCAAGTCATCACACTTCAATTCAAATTCTTTTAAATCTGTAAATTTTTCAGAAAGATTCAGCGTATGTTTTTTGTTACTAACTTTTTCTGGTCCGATCTCGTTGCTATTAGGATCCTTGTATTTAATTTCAATGTTGAGTGGTTGCGTTATAGCAACCACATACCAAAACATGCTTATTAAAAAGAGAAAGGTTGTGATTTTTTTGTTCATGGTGTTATTTTTTAAATGTTATTAATATATCATTAGCGTTGCGTTATAAGGTAAACAATTTCAATTGGTTATAATTTTGTTCTTTGAAATATTGTAATTGAGTAGGTTGAAACAGTTGATTTATGGGCATTTTCTCGAAGATGGAGATGCTTAAAATCTGTAGAATTTCGTAAAGGCTTTGTTTGAGCATAAATCGCTTCTTAGCAATGGCTACTAAAACGTAAACAGATACGGCAATCCATACTTGTGTTTTTACCGCATTTTCACTTTGTCCCCAAAAGGATTTTATTTTTAAGTGTTGCTTTATCCATTTAAAAAATAATTCTATCTGCCAACGATGTTTATACAGTTTTGTGATATCAGTAGCGGGTAAAGTAAAATTGTTGGTTAGGAAGATTAATGTTTTCCCGCTCTCCCGATCTATGAACTTGATACGTCTAATCTTTTCATGATAGTCTTTATGTGCATAGTAATTGTTGAGCATGATTGTTTGGTCGTAAATGACACCTTTGCTTTTTTCGACCGGGCGAGAGTACAATCTTCGGTAGTTCATATTATCTTTTGCCCTGGTTACAAAGAAGGCTTCGCAGAGATGCATTCTGTAAAGTCGCTTGTAGTCAACGTATCCGCTATCCATAATATAAAAGCTATTAGCTTCGACCCGAATAAAATCCAATACGTTTACATCGTGGACTGAAGCATTAGAGAAGAGAATAAACTCCGGAATATTGGTTTTTAAATCAATCTGCGTATGCAGTTTGATACCAGCCTTTGTGCTGCGAAATTTAGCCCAATAAAATGTTGACAGACAGAGATCAATAGTTGTTGCGTCTTTGGCAAACACATTGCCTTTGAGCTGCACTTCCAGTCCATCATCATTTAAGTAAAGTTGCTTGGCTTCTTTAATCAGCAACATAGCAAGACCCTGATAAATTTGAAAAGACCTTGTTTCATTGGCTCTTGTAACAGTACTCACAAATACCACGTTTCCAATGCCGAGATGATACATTTTTTTTGCGTTTGCTTTTAAACACATCATGGTGTCACTGGTACTTTCCCGGTGGGTTAGCTGACCAAATGACATGCATAAAAATTGCTTCCAGCAAGTGAAATCCCTCACGCGATAATCGCCAAAGTGCCTGTTTACAATGGTTTGAAATGATGTTGAGGATACAAGACCCATAATTTGAGAGAAAATATACTTACCTGAATTCATAATTATTTGACTATCAGGTAAATATAAAATTTTAAATTCTTAAAAAATCAAATCGTCTTAGATGCAAAATATTCTGTAACTCAATATTGACAATACTTTCAAAGAACTAACGGATGACTTAACGCAACGTTAATGTTAATATATATTAATTGCCTTATACTGATTTATTTCTGAAAATTGTATAGCGTACGAGTACATTTTATCAGCACCGACTATCAATCCTACTGCATTTTCAAACTCGTTTAACACCAATCCGCCAGAATCACCTTTTTGAGTCACTTTTGGATGCAGCTGTAAGATTTCTTCAAAGTAAATATTTTTTTCATCGGTGTGTAAGGTGGCCTTTTCGTCACTTATTGTTGCATTCCTATTGCTATTTCTAAATCCAAACACTGTTACGGCATTATTCTTTTGGATGGTACTTTTGCCTAATACATTGCCTCTACTTACATGTGGTAACTCATTGTTAATTTTATCCAAATCACCATTGTCAATTTCTACAAAAGCGACATCTACTTTCCTGTTTATTTTACCTGTAATAAATGTTCCATACAATTTGCTTCCATTGCTCAACGTAATCTCTAAATCATTTTTTGGGTCATTTTCTTCTCTGTCTGCGCTACCCAGACCATCACTGTCTATTTTACTCCACCTCGCAACATGAAAATTGGTAAGTGCATATACTATTTCATTATCATCCTTTACAAACACCCCCAAACTACCAACAGCTCCATCATATGGATTTTTTACCTTACTCCCTATTCCTCTTTGCAGCTTAAACGCCCCGGCTTCTATCACATCGGTTTTAATCATTCTTATTTTCCCATCTGGAAATTTCAGGCTAAAAAATTTCGGCAATAATTCCCTTTCTTTCAAGTAACGTTCGTTTTTCTTTTTCTTCACCTGAAATATAATAGAATACTCTCTGTACTCTTTACCTTTTTCTATTTTTTTGCCTACTCGAAACCCCACTACATTATCTCCATGTTTTTTGCGCCATCTAATATGCCACTTCTTTACATATTTATGCAAAAAATTTATTTTTTCTTTGGTGGTCATCTGAATTCATTATTTGCAATGCAGGGTAAATGTAATAAAAGTTTATTTTCTGTTTATTACACTTATGTGTAATAGTATCTTAGAAAATTCACTGCATAATTACTACTTGGGTGCCTTAAAAAATTTCTACTAACTCAAAACTATTTTTTTTACGAATTAGTAAAATCCATTTGTTTTATACCCATACCATAAACCGAACCTAATAGTAAAATATCAGGAAGAAGGTATTGCTATAAAACGCACTACTCAGATAATTAATAAACCATTCCCGTTTTCGACTAAAACATTTCAATTACAAAGGACTAAATTCTCAGATCACGGTGTATTCGTTTTCTCATAATCATTTTCGGCGATTTGTCAATGTAGCTTTTATCTCGATAGTCCTCTGGTGCTTTGTTACGTATGCCTTTCTTGTTTTATTTCCTGAGAATAAAGTTAATATATTTTTTATTTAAACCAAAAAAATTTTTTTAAAAAAAGAAATTTTTATTCGCAGCCATTTTCCAAAGTAGCCAACCCCGTTCACATCCGGTCATGTCTTCGGCAAGAAAGTAACCCTAATGCCCAAAGACAGGAACCGTTACGATCGAATCATAGCACTTGTCTATTTGCCCGATAGAACTTTACTGAATAACGAAATACTTAAAGCCCTATTTAGTCTCTGATAAAAATAGCAATTTTTACTATTCAGTAAAAGAAAAATGAAACATCCGGCAGCTAACAATAATGATGAATCATTTCCTCATTAATTTTTTCCGGATCTCTATTGTCAAGGAAAATTTTAAAAGAATTCACTACGGTGGTATAGGCTTCAATTGTTTTTTGCCTCCAGTTGATGGTACTTAACTCGATTACCTTATCTAAAACATTATTCTTGATTTTGATGGGGCTTTCCAGGTTAAGACTCTTAATCAAATTGTCGGCATACTTTAATCGTTCTTCAACGGTGATTCCTTCGTTGATTTTTCCATACCTGACTATTCTTTTGCTGGCTAATCCGTTATAAACAGGGATGTACCATTCGATCCGCCATCTTTCGGCAAGGTCATAGTTGTAAGACTTTAAAACCGGGCTGAAAAATTTTTTTTCTCGTGTTTCCATGCTTTAAAATTTGCTGATACACGAGCGTTTTTCTGATACAAATGAAACCCTTTACTGGCGCGGGTTTCAGGCAGTGCGGAGAGAGAGGGATTCGAACCCCCGGACCTGTTACAGTCAACGGTTTTCAAGACCGCCGCATTCGACCGCTCTGCCATCTCTCCGGCGCAAATATAAACGCCTGATTTGATTTAAAAAAAATATTTTCGGTTTTTAGCAAAAAAAAGACCTTTCCGGTTTTAAGGAAAGGTCATGAACCTATAGGAATTTGGTTTAAAAATCGAACTTCAGTCGAACGCCCATGCCTAAATAATTAAGTTTTTGAGCATTTGAATTTTGCATGGGTATTTTCACAAAGGGTTCCAGAGATACCGCATTGGTTCTTGAAATCTTTTGTTTATAGCCCATGGAAATATTATAGAAACCCATAAAATTAGATTGGTGCGTACCTTCGGGGTCAGCCACATTGCTGGTGCTGAAATTATTGGTAATGGGAACCACTTTATTTTCTACTACCTTATCATTGTCGAAAACGGTAATCCTAAGGTTTTCGTTTTCGACATAGTTGGCGGTATGACCTCTTTTTAAAATAAACAGACCCGATATGCCGGCCTCTGTATAGAATTTTTTGGAAATACTATAGTTAATGCCAAATGGAATGTCGATGCCTGAAATACGACCCTCAAGGTAGTTGAGTGAAGGCGCCATGCTTATGTCGCCAAAGTTTTTCTCCAGAATTTGATTCTTGGGGCCGTCGGCGGTGCCGGGGCTTACAGGTTCTACCGAGGCTGCAATTACCGATGCGGATGCGCCTGCAGAAGCCGCATTTATGGCTCCTTTTTGCGCAGTGCCAAAGGTTACGATACTGGAACTTGCTGCGGGTTTATCGTAGTTTTTTGATGCAGATATTTGGGTATAGGCAATACCTGTATTAATTTTTATTCTGTTGTTTACGGCATATCCAATTGAGTATCCATAGCCCATGGATACTCCCAGTTCGCTATAGGTAGGCGACAGATACAGGCTGGATTGCCATTTGTTCTGATGCCCGGTTGAAACGGTTAGCGCTGGGTCCGTCATTCTCACTACAGGGCTTTGGTTTTTTCTATTTGCCTCCTGATTGGCATCATCAGCCTTTACTATTTTGTTTTCCCAAAACTCTGGTTTTCGTTGATTTTCATTGGAAGGTTTAATGGTCTCTGGTTCGGTTTTGGGTACAATGGTTTCTGTAGTCATCTCTTTTTCAACATTAGCCGGAGAAATTGTTGCATTTGATATTTCCGGTTTTTGAAAGTCTTTTTCTGAATGTTGGGCTATTAAAGTATTCTTATCGTCAGGAAATGAGGTGGTTATTTCTTCTTCGGTATTAATAGCCGATTTATTATGGTCAACAGGTCCAGATGTTTTTTTATTACTAACTATCGGAATGTTTTGGGAAGGATTAATTAATGGTTTTGGACTGTTGGTAAGATATTGAATCATAAAGAATAACCCGGTAAGAATAGCAGCTGCGGCAGCCATCCAGCGCCAGATAGGAATAACCGGTTTTGCCGGTTTTTCCTCTGGTTGATGTTTTTGGGCAAAGCGTTCCCAGGCACCTTCCTGATAAGGTTCTTCATGACTGAGCAGCGTCTTTTTAATATGTTTCAAAAAATCATCCAATGGCTCTTTCATGAGTAAATTTTTTATTTATTATGTCGCCACATACTATTTGTTGCAAAATGTTTTCCTGTGAAGGGAAAAAACTTTTCAAAAATTTTTATGTTGCGCTCATGATTCATTAAAATGTTTTATATATAAATCTTTTAATTTATTTTTAGCTCTTGATAAATAAACCCTGCTCACGCTTTCGGAAATACCTAAAATTTTAGAAATTTCTTCGTGTGAAAACCCTTCTACTACATACATGTTAAAAACTGCCCTGTAAGTATCGGGGAGGGTATTCAATATTTTAATAATATCTTTTGCGCTATTCAAAAAATCATTGTTGCTAATCTGTACGGGCACGTGGTTTTCACTAATTTCATCTGTTTTGAATTCCGTATTTTTCTTTCTCAAAAAATCAATTGCCGTTCTTGATGCTATCCTGCCTATCCAGCTTCGAAATGATAATTCGACATCATTAGCGCTATCATCATAATTAAACTGAGATAAATTATTAAAAATTTTCAAAAAACTGTCATTTATCAACTCTTCTGCCTCATGAAAATTATTGATGTAGCGGACAATCACGGCCTTAATATAGCCATAATAACTCTTGTACAGCCTTTCTTTATGCTGCCAGGAGTCTTTCCTGCATCCGTTTATCAATTTTTCAATACTGGCGCTATCGGGCACAATTTTTACATTTTTTTACAATATTATCCTTTTTCAAATCTAATGCCAAACAAAGATCAACCTTCTAATATACAAGAAGGTTGATCCCTAATGGTTAATGTCTGATGACTTGTGCCCTTATTCTGCCATCTACGGACTCTATGGACTTAAAGCCCGCTGCCCAGATTGTATAATAACTTCCTTTTACCAAATTCATTTTTCCCGATCTTGCCCACACGTTAAACCTTTTACCTGCAGGTGTAATTTCAAGAATTACATTGTTCAACGGCTTGGTGCTTACAAACTCAGATGCCTGCTTAAAATTGATGTTTCGGGCTATCGGAGTCATTTCATTTTCGATGTACAAGTCAGAAGGGCCGATGTCAGGGCTCATGTTGGCCAGTCTTACTTTTACCGATTCTGTTTCCGATGGACTCGGAACATCTTCAATCATCACGAATTCGGTATTTTTTATAGTGTCCACTATAAATAATGAATAGTATTTATTTTCAGCAAAATTCAAATTTCTATGCAGGATGGTATCTTTATTACCCGAATAGAAAAGTGAGAATTCCCTTGAACCTGCGTTTACTCTAAAATAATCAACCCTGTTGGTATAATTAAAAAAATTCAGATTCATTCTGTTTGCATCCATAGAAAAATCAAGCGCTCCTGTTTTTGGCGCTGCATGAATGACACTTAAAAAAGAGATTTTGGAACCCACAATTGCATTTGTGAATTTCCCAAAGTCGGAGCTTATTTGAACATCCCCCTTTTTACATGCGCTTATAAAACACAGCAAAGCCATGAGGATAGCAACGGCCATACCATATTTCATTCTATATTTTTTCATTCTTTTAGTGATACTCAATATATATAACGTAAAAAAGTTCTAAAACGCAACAGTCTACAAAAAAAATTCTAAAAATGTCAGTCTTCAAGTAGTTATCTTTGTTTCTATAGACGCTAAATCATGTCGGTATTATTATTTACTTTAATATTATTGGGTGGTGCTATTACTGCGGGGCTGGTAGGTTCGCTAACCGGTTTGGGGGGAGGAGTTATCATTATCCCTTTGTTAACCATTGTTTTAGGTATTGATATTCATTATGCCATTGGCACTGCCCTTGTTTCTGTAATTGCTACTTCTACCGGATCGGCGGCAGCTTATGTACGCGAAGGGATTACAAATATCCGATTGGGAATGTTGTTGGAGATAGCGACCACCGCAGGTGCAGTTTTTGGCGCATATTTGGCTGTTTATCTGAATCCAAATTTTATCGCAGTTCTCTTTGGGCTCGTTTTGATATTTTCTGCACTTAATTCATTGAATAAAAAATCAGAATATTTATTGGACAAGTCGGACAAACTGGCTCATAAACTTAAATTGGATAGTACATTCCCTTCCAAAGAAGGAAAAGTGAGCTATGGAGTAAAGAATGTAACAGGAGGTTTTGGCATGATGGCGCTGGCCGGAATATTGTCGGCGCTGTTGGGGATTGGTTCGGGCGCATTAAAAGTGGTGGCAATGGATAACATCATGAAGGTGCCATTTAAAGTTTCCACTACTACCAGCAATTTTATGATGGGCGTTACCGCTATGGCGAGTGTTGTTATTTATCTTCAAAGAGGTTATGTAAAGCCAGATATTGCCATGCCGGTACTGATTGGAGTATTGGTAGGGGCTATTGCCGGTTCAAAAATCCTGTTGAAGGCAAATACCAAAAAGTTGAGATTGTTTTTTGCAGTGATTATTTTGTTTATGGCGGTGAATATGATTTACAATGGGTTTAAACTAAAATTTTAAATAATGGTGGAAAAGCGGTTAAATGATAGTGGTTTATCATTGATAATCAGCAAGATATTGCGCTGGGGTGTAACGACTGCCATTATAATGACGCTCTTTGGTGGTGTCATTTTTCTGATTCATCATGCAAATGAGAAGGTTTCCTTCACTCATTTTGTAGAAAATGACGAATCAATAAAAAATATTTTAAAAGATACCTGGCAGGGTTTATTTGTTTTTAGGGCAAGGTCTTACATCATGATGGGCATATTGCTTCTTTTCGCTTCTCCGTTGGTTCGTGTTATCTTTTCATTGATTGGGTTTATAATTGAAAAGGATAAAATGTATGTTCTAATAACGCTTATTGTGTTGGTTATTATTTTTATAAGTCTTAGCGGAGGACTTCACTAAAGCCTCATTTGCCTAAGAAGTTGAGCGACCTGTTCATTACCGGAATAATGCTTTTTAAGGGTCATTGCATAAGGAATTGCTTTTTCAGGTTGGTTTTGTTGCAAATACAGGGTGCAAATTGCATAATTGATATCAAGATCGTTCTGCGCCAGCGACAGGGCTTTCTGATATTGATTTTCAGCTTCTTTTGGCCGGTTTTTTTGCTGTAGCAAAACGCCATAATTATAATATACCCTGGGATTTGTAGATTTTAATTCAATAGCCTTTTTAAGATTGAGCTCTACATTATTTTGATCATCCATTTCATTGTACAACAATGCTAAATTGAAATAAATCCGGTCATTTTTTGGGTCTGTTTTTGCCGCCTGCTGTAACACGTGAAGCGCATCCGTATTTCTACCTGTAATATTATACAGGGTGGACAGGTTCAGGCGGGCATAGTTCATTATGCTGTCTTTCCTGAGTCCTCGCAGGTAAAACTCTTCTGCTTTTGCATAATTGCGCAATTTGAAATAATAATCGCCTGCCATCACATTTCCTGCTGCAAAATCAACTTGGTACAAAATATAATCATTCAATTCCTGCTGTGCTTTTGTAAATGGTTCTCCAAAATCACTCACTCTGTCGGGTCCGTTGGCAGTAATAAGCAGATTGGCTGCTGCTATTCTTACCGCTCTCACCTTGTCTTGCAATAACGGCGAAATGGAGCCTAACCACTGAGAAGGCGAGAATCCTGCCAATCCGGTTACAGCCCTATAACGCACCTGTGCATCCTTATGATTTAACTGTTGCAAAAGCGCCTGTAAGCTACTATTGTCATTGATATTAGAGATATAATGAACGGCTGTTGCCTGAATGATTGATGGAGTAGCTGTGTCGTTAATAAGTTTTAATAAATGAGCCTGATGTGGTAAATCCATTCTGCTGCCGGGTACAAGGTCATCGGCAAAATGATATTTTCTTTCGGGGCCATACCATTTCACAACGGCATCACTGGCCCATTGTGCCGATTTGTCTTTGTGACAATTGTTGCAGGCATTGGGCGTTCCATATTTTGCCGATAGGTCGGGTCGGGGTTCTCTAAAGATGTGGTCATGCCTGAGATCGTTGCCCATATAATATTTTGAAGGCATGTGGCAGTTTTTGCAGGCAGCTCCATCTGTTCCCACAGTGTGAAAAGTATGTTCGGGGCTATCATAGTTTTTTTTGAAATGACATTGATTACAAACGCCGTTTCCGGCAATTATCAGTTTGCCGGAGTGTGGATTATGGCAATTGCTGCATTTTACCCCGTGTTTGTACATCACGCTTTGCAAAAAGGAGGCATAAGTATAATCTTCGTCATTTACCTGACCATCAGCATCATAATACTCGGAGGAAGGAATTTCGGGTATATAATCATCCATTAATTCCCCGGAGGATAACAATTTGGAGCTTATATTACTCTTTCTTGCATGACAGGGAAAACAGGTGTTTATCTCACTATGCTGAGAACTGTTTTTAGGCATCAGCATATATGAGCCTTTTTCTTTGTTACCACTCTTGTAAGCGGCGCTGCCAATATAGTTGATGTGTTCTTTGGCAGGCCCGTGGCAACTTTCGCAACTGACGGTTAGCAGGCTGTAAGTGGTATTATAACTATCAGTTTCAAAGTTGTAATTTTTCTTCAGGTTCGTACTATGACATTCGGCACACATGGTATTCCAGTTTTGAGCGTTACCCGTCCAGTGCAGCCAATCATTGGGTAAAATTTTTTGTCCGGCATATTGATGAAACCATTTATTATCCCTGCTGTTCCAGCTTTGCCGTGTTACCTGCATTCTCCCACGGTCAAATTCTATCAGATATTGTTGCAAAGGATAATAACCAAAGGTGTATTTAATCTCGAAATCATGATTTTTACCGTCTTCGCCTTGTGTATTGATAAAAAATTTTCCATCTTTTTTGAAAAATCTGGAAGTAACGCCATCGGCAGAATAGGATGCATTATTAAAGTCACCCAGTACCGTAGAATCGTTGGCCACCTGCATTGCCTTGAAATGGTCGGAAGCTAACCATTGGTCATGCTCGGTCTTGTGGCAGCTTTTGCAGGCTGCATCACCCACGCATTCATTTTCTACCTCCGATTGTTTTTTATTTGACTGAGAACATTGCGAAGCTAAAAAACCTACTGAGAGAAGTAAGAAAGTGAGAAGAAGAACGAAAAAGAGTTTATTGTTTTTCACCTTAAATAGATGTTCTTATTATTTTTTTAACCAAAATTCATCCGAATATGAAGCAGCACAATGGTTCTTTTCGTCTGCCAAAAGGATTTTACCAATTCTGATGATTTCGTCTTCGGGTATGGTTTGTTCCAAATGTGGAAACAAAATTCTTTCTTCAAAGCGAATGTGGTTATCAACCATTTTTGCCAGTTCAAGAAAGTCGTCAGCAGTGGGTTGCTGAGTTATGGAGAGATCATTGATTTTTTCTTTGATAATGACATGTTCTGACAGTGCCTGTTTGGTGAGTTCATCTTCGGGAAGAATAAAAAGGTTTACTTCTTCGGAATTGAAATGCATTTTCATATCGTTTTCCCAAAACCATTTCATATAAGCTACCAATCTGCCAAAATCCAGGTTATCTTTTACTCCTTTTCTGATTCGGGAACAAAATAATAGTCCCTGATAATGATCGCGCGACAAAGGAGCTATATTTTCGTTACGCTTGATAGGTTTATCTGCCATATTTACTCATTTGGGCAAATCTATTAAAACTTTGATAGAATCAATAAATAAAGCAGTGGTTTGTTGATAATGAGACTATTGAAAGGGTAGAAGCAATAAATAATTTTTGGGAATAATAATAATAATTCAAATAGTCGGATTTAAAATCCAATAGCTGCTTCAGCTATTTCGGTGCATTGCTGCCCATCCCGATGTTAAATCGGGACGTGTCTTACCAATTACCTTCGACGAGCCATTGGATGTATTTGCTGCTTTTTTTGTTTTTTATGCGCAGTTCTTCCTGCATGGCTTCTGTCTGAGAGGCAAAAGATTTTTTTGCTTTTAAAATATAGGGTCTGCAATTTTTGGTTGCATTTACCATTCCGGCATTATGTCTGAGTAATCTGGCCTCCACATCGGCAGAATAACCGATATAGAATTTTTTACATTTATCTGAGAATAAAATATATACCCAAAACATGATAATAAAATGGTTTAACCTCAATGTTAGGGCTGAATTGCCCCTTTTTGTTAAATATTAAAGGATATTGCATAAAAAAACCCTCACAAATAAAATGCGAGGGTATTTTGTGCCCCGGATCGGACTTGAACCGATACGACCGTTGCGGGTCATCCCGATGTTAAATCGGGACGTGTCTTACCAATTACCTTCGACGAGCCATTGG
>ENA-UOUJ01001194-UOUJ01001194.1-activated-sludge-metagenome-genome-assembly--contig:-NODE-1194-length-14391-cov-3.871303_pt1 | contig 14391 bp, 11 predicted proteins | sample MGYA00249839_ERZ747224 | MGnify/ENA primary metagenome ERZ747224 (study PRJEB28782, sample SAMN03220277) | activated sludge metagenome | biome: wastewater; feature: sewage sludge; material...
GCCAGCTGCCTCGCGCCGGCGGCGCGTGGCGAGCGGTCGCGGCGAAAATGATCGAGCCGCGCGTCGAGATCGACGCTGTCGCCGCCCAGCCCCCGCTCGGTCAGCACCGCCGCGATGTCAGCGGCTTCCCGGCCAGAACCGAGACGATGAGCGCCCACGATCATGCGCGCGAGCCGCGGGGGCAGCGCAAGCGCGCGCAGGCTTTTTCCTTCATCGGTGATGCGGCCATCGGCGTCGAGCGCGCCAAGCTCGCGCAACAGGCTTCGCGCCTCATTCAACGCCGGAGCGGGCGGCGGGTCCAGAAACGCAAGCGTGGCGGGATCGCGTACCCCCCATTGCGCCAGATCGAGCACCAGGGATGACAGATCGGCGCTGAGGATCTCGGGCTGGGTATAGGCGGGCAGCGAGGCGGTCTGCGGCTCGTCCCATAGCCGATAACACACACCGGGCCCGATGCGCCCGGCGCGGCCCCGACGCTGGTCCACCGCGGCGCGCGAGGCGCGCATGGTTTCGAGCCGCGTCAGGCCGATGTCAGGCTCAAAGCGTGGCACCCGCGCCAGACCGGAATCCACCACGATGCGGACACCCTCAATCGTGAGAGAAGTCTCTGCGATCGAAGTCGCCAGCACCGCCTTGCGCTGGCCTTTCGGCGCGGGCGCGATGGCGCGATCCTGCGCCGCTGCGTCGAGCGCGCCGAACAGCGGCACGATCTCGATCGACGCATCATGGATTCTTTCGGCGAGCATAGTCTGGGTGCGCCGGATTTCGGCGGCGCCCGGCAGGAACGCCAGCAGCGAACCGACCTCCGCGCGCAACGCCGTGGCGATCGCGTCGGCCATCTGCCGCTCCATGGGTGAATCGGGCTTGCGGCCGAGATACCGCGTCTCCACCGGGAAGGCGCGCCCCTCGCTTTCGATCACCGGCGCGTCGCCAAGCAGCTTTGCCACCCGCGCGCCGTCGATGGTCGCGGACATCACCAGGATGCGCAAGTCCTCCCGCAAGCCGCTCTGCACGTCGCGCGCCAGCGCAAGCCCGAGGTCCGCATCGAGCGAACGCTCGTGAAACTCGTCGAACAGGATCGCGGCAACGCCGTTCAGTTCGGGATCGTCGAGGATCTGCCGCGAGAAGATGCCTTCGGTGACGACCTCGATACGGGTCTTGCGCGAGACCCTCGAGCCGAAACGCACGCGATAGCCCACGGTCTCGCCGACGCGCTCACCGAGCGTCCGCGCCATCCGTTCCGCGCTGGCGCGCGCCGCGATCCGGCGCGGCTCCAGGACGACGATCTTCCTGCCGGCGATCCAGGGCGCATCGAGCAGCGCCAGCGGCACCCGCGTCGTCTTGCCCGCGCCGGGCGGGGCGACCAGCACCGCCGTGTCGTGCGCACCAAGCGTGCGTCCGAGTTCGCCGAGCACGGCGTCGATCGGAAGCGGATTGGCAAATGGTTCCGTCAAGGATCGGTCCGGGGCGCAGGGCATGGTTAACGGCTGGATACCCTGTCTCTTAACGCACGGCCCGGATGCGGGCCAAGCCGGAGCCTTCCGTTTCCGATAAAGCGCGTTGGCTGGGTCCGATCACTTCCCGGAGACCCGGCACATTATTTGATTGATGAAAGGAGAACGCAACCGATCTTCGTGTAAACATGCCCGAGCGCGCCGAAAAGGGACACCCATGACCGGAAACGGCACAGCCGCACAGAACAAGCAACGGGTCGACTGGGTCGACTATGCCAAGGGCATCTGCATCATCATGGTGGTGATGATGCATTCGGTGCTGGGCGTCGAGGCCGCGGCCGGGCAGACCGGCTTCATGCACTACGTCGTCGAGTTCGCAAAGCCGTTCCGGATGCCGGACTTCTTCCTGCTTTCGGGTCTGTTCCTGCCGCTCGTCATCAATCGCGACTGGCGCACCTACCTCGACCGCAAGGTGGTGCACTTCGCTTACTTCTATGTGCTGTGGGTCACGATCCAGTTCGGCTTCAAGGCCCCGGCCTTCGCTTCGGACGTCGGATGGCCCGGCGTCATCAGGCTCTGGCTGATGACGTTCATCGACCCGTTCGGCACGCTCTGGTTCATCTATCTGCTGCCGGTCTTCTTCGTGGTGATCAAGGCCACCCGCCGCATCCCGCCCTGGGCGATCTGGGGCGTGGCGGCGGCGCTGGAGATGGCGCACATCTCCACCGGCTGGACGCTGATCGACGAATTCGCCGCCCGCTTCGTCTACATCTATTCCGGCTACCTGTTCGCAACCTATGTTTTCGCATGGTCGAACCGCGCCCGCGCCTATCCGGCGTGGACGCTGGCGGCGCTGGCGCTGTGGGCCGTGGTCAACGGCGGACTGGTCCATACGGGCATCAGCGAATGGCCGGTGGTCTCGCTCGCGCTCGGTCTTGCGGGCGCGGGCGCCATCATCGCCGTCGGCACCCTGCTGGCGAAAATGCGCTGGCTGGACACCCTGCGCTATTGCGGCGAGCACTCGATCGTCATCTATCTCGCGTTCTTCCTGCCGATGGCCGCCTCGCGCACGATCCTGCTGAAAGCGGGTGTTATCCAGGATATCGGCCTCATCTCTCTGATCGTCACCATCGCCGGCGTGGCCGGCGGTGCTGATCTGGTGGGCCTGCCGCAACACCCGGGCGAACTTCCTGTTCGAGCGTCCCGACGCCTTCTGGATCGCACCGAAAAAACGCGCGCCCACGGTTCAGGCCGCGGCCGAATAGCCCGGCCCGAAGCCCCAGCCCAGCCAAAAAGCCCTCGCGATTTTGTCGGTCATGAGAACGCCGCGGGGGTGCCATTGGCGGGAAAACGCCTTAAGTTGCGGCCATGTCGAAGAAGCCCGCCGCCGAACCCGCTGAGATCCCGGCCACCACCACCGCGACGATTCCCCCGGTGAAAGCGGCGGGGACCACCATGCAGGGCAAGCACGTCTTTCTGGTGGACGGCTCCTCCTACATCTTCCGCGCCTATCACGCGTTGCCGCCGCTGAGCCGCAAGTCCGACGGGTTGCAGGTCAACGCGGTGCTCGGCTTCTGCAACATGCTGTGGAAGCTGTTGCGCGACATGCCGAAAGACGACAGGCCGACGCACCTTGCGATCATCTTCGACAAGTCCGAGGTGACGTTCCGCAACAAGCTCTATCCCGCTTACAAGGCGCACCGTCCGCCCGCGCCCGACGACCTGATCCCGCAATTCGCGCTGATCCGCGAGGCGGTGAAAGCGTTCGACCTGCCCTGCCTCGAACAGACCGGTTTCGAAGCCGACGACCTGATCGCGACCTACGTGCGGCAGGCGTGCGAGCGCGGCGCGACCGCGACCATCGTCTCCTCGGACAAGGATCTGATGCAGCTGGTCAACGGCTGCGTCACCATGTACGACACCATGAAGGATCGCCGCCTCGGCATCCCCGAGGTGATCGAGAAATTCGGCGTGCCGCCCGACAAGGTCGTCGAGGTGCAGGCGCTGGCGGGCGACAGCGTCGACAACGTTCCGGGCGTGCCCGGCATCGGCGTCAAGACCGCCGCGCAACTCATCACCGAATACGGCGACCTCGACACGTTGCTGGCCCGCGCCGGCGAGATCAAGCAGCCGAAGCGCCGCGAGGCGCTGATCGAGAATGCCGGGAAGGCGCGCATCTCGCGGCAGCTCGTGCTGCTCGACGACCGCGTCGCGCTCGATGTGCCGCTGGACGACCTCGCGGTGCAGGAGCCCGACGCCCGCAAGCTGATCGCCTTCCTCAAGGCCATGGAATTCACCACGCTGACCAAACGCGTGGCTGATTATTCCGAGGTCAACGCGGCCGAGATCGAGCCGGATGCGAAAAACGCCAGCGGCCCCTCGGCCACCGCCCCTTCTGCTCCCTCCCCCCTCGCGGGGGAGGGTCGGGGTGGGGGAGCGATATCAGGCGACCTGTTCGGCTCACCCCCTTCCCTACCCAACAAGGGGAGAGCCAATCTGCAGCATGCCGGGAGAAGCCAGGCCCGAGCAGACGGTCCATTGCTGACACCGCAAGCCCTTGCCGCCGCCCGCCTTGAAGCGGTGCGAAAGCTGCCGGTTCAGCGAGACAGCTACGAGACCATCCGCACGCTTGACCGGCTGCGCGACTGGATCGCCCGCATCGATGACAACGGCAGCTTCGCCTTCGAGACGCTGGCGCCGACCATCGATCCCATGCAGACCGAGCTTTCCGGCATCGCGCTGGCGCTCGCCCCGAACCATGCTTGCTACGTCCCGCTCAGCCACAAGCAGGCCGGCGACAGCGCCGGGCTGTTCGCCGCCGGGCTTGCGCCCGATCAGATCGCGATTGGCGACGCACTGGAGCTCCTGAAGCCGATCCTGGAATCTCGTGGCCACCTGAAGATCGGCCTCAACGTCAAGTTCAGCGCCGTGCTGCTGGCGCAGCATGGCATCGCCATGCAGAATCAGGACGACGTCGAGCTGATCTCCTATGCGCTCGATGCCGGGCGCGGCTCCCATGATCTCGCCTCGCTGGCGAAGCGCTGGCTCGGCCACGCCACATTGAGCCATGGGGAGTTGACTGGCAGCGGCAGAAACAGGCTTGCCTTCGATCAGGTGGCGATCGATCGCGCCACGGCTTACGCGGCGGAATATGCCGATGTGACCTTGCGGCTGTGGCAGGTGCTTAAGCCGCGGCTGGCCGCCGAGCGCATGAATACAGTCTACGAGACGCTGGAGCGGCCGATGGTCGCGACGCTGGCGCAAATGGAACGGCGCGGCATCACCATCGACCGGCAGGCGCTGTCGCGCCTGTCGGGCGAGTTCGCGCAGACCGCGGCCCGGCTGGAAGCCGAGATCCAGCAGCTTGCCGGCGAGCCGATCAATGTCGGCAGCCCCAAGCAGATCGGCGAGATCATGTTCGGAAAGATGGGCCTGCCGGGCGGCAGCAAGACCAAGACCGGCGCATGGTCAACCTCGGCGCAGATCCTCGACGAACTCGCCGAGCAGGGCCACGACTTCCCGCGCAAGATCCTGGACTGGCGGCAGGTCTCCAAACTGAAATCCACCTACACCGACGCCCTGCCCGAATACGTTCATCCCCAGACCAGGCGCGTGCATACGACCTACGCCCTCGCCGCCACGACCACGGGCCGGTTGTCGTCGAACGAGCCGAACCTGCAGAACATCCCGGTGCGCAACGAGGAGGGACGAAAAATTCGCCGCGCCTTCATCGCCGCTCCCGGACACAAACTGGTGTCAGCCGACTACTCGCAGATCGAACTGCGCCTGCTCGCGGAAATCGCCGATATCCCGGTGCTGAAGCAGGCGTTCCTCGACGGCCTCGACATCCACGCCATGACCGCGTCGGAAATGTTCGGCGTACCGGTGCAGGGAATGCCCGGTGAAATCCGCCGCCGGGCCAAGGCCATCAACTTCGGCATCATCTACGGCATCTCGGCGTTCGGCCTCGCCAACCAGCTCGGCATCCCGCGCGAGGAAGCAGCCGCCTATATCAAGAAGTATTTCGAGCGTTTTCCCGGCATTCGCGCCTACATGGACGCGACCCGCGAATTCTGCCGCGAGCACGGCTATGTCACGACCCTGTTCGGCCGCAAATGCCATTACCCGGACATCAAGTCGCCGAACCCGTCGCATCGCGCCTTCAACGAGCGCGCCGCGATCAATGCGCGTCTGCAGGGATCGGCCGCCGATATCATCCGCCGCGCCATGGCGCGGATGGATGATGCTCTCGCGGCGAAGAAGCTGTCCGCGCGGATGCTGCTTCAGGTCCATGACGAGCTGATTTTTGAAGTCCCGGACGAAGAGGTCGCGGCGACGCTGCCGGTGGTGCAGCATGTGATGCAGGACGCGCCGTTCCCCGCGGTGTTGTTGTCGGTGCCGTTGCAGGTCGACGCCCGCGCCGCCGACAACTGGGACGAGGCGCATTAGATCATGTCGCCTTCAGCACCGCACGCTGATCGTTCGCCGTCACAAGGAACAAAACCGCATCAAGTATCAGAGGGTGGGTGCCGAAACCGGCAAGGAGGTCGGCAACGACGATCCCGAACGTCATCGCCGCGACCAGGGAAATGAAGCAGCGGCTGGAGGCGCTGGGGCTCGAAACGTTCTGCAAGACCACCGGCGGCAAGGGCCTGCACGTCGTCACGCCGCTTGCAATCAGACCCAAAGACGGATTGAACTGGAAGCAGGCCAAGATGTTCGCCCTGGCCGTCTGCGAACAAATGGCCGCTGACGCACCCGACAAGTATCTTATCAACATGTCGAAGAAGCAGCACGAGGGTAAGATCTTTCCCGATTATCTTCGCAACGATGCGAAATCGACCGCGACCGGCAGGCTGGTGCGATGACGGCCATGACCGACAGCCGGAAGGTCGCGCTGCTCGGCATTCCCATCGACATGGGCGCATCGCAACGCGGCACCTTGATGGGACCGGCCGCGCTGCGCACCGCAGGCATCACGCCGGTGCTGGAGAGCCTGGGCATCGATGTGGTGGATCACGGCGACATCTCCATCGCAGGGCTCGCGCCGGCAACCGACGCAATTCCCGCCAGGGCCAACAACTACCGCGATATCCAGACCTGGATCCGCGCGCTCAGCCCGCGCGCTTATGATCTGGCGAGGTCCGGCGCGATCCCGATCTTCCTGGGTGGCGACCACAGCCTGTCGATGGGTTCGATCAACGGCGTCGCTCGCTATTGGCATGAACAGGGACGCGAACTGTTCGTGCTGTGGCTCGACGCGCACGCCGACTACAACACGCCGCTGACGACCATGACCGCCAACATGCACGGGATGTCCGCCGCTTTTGTGTGCGGCGAGGCGGGACTTGACGGCCTGCTCGGCGACGAGCCGCGCGCCTCTATCCCGCCGGCGCATCTGGACCTGTTCGGCATCCATTCGATCGACCCGCTTGAGAAGAAGCTGGTGCAGGACCGCCGCATCGCCATCGCCGACATGCGCGCGATCGATGAGTTCGGCGTGGCGGTCTTGATTCATCGCGTCATCGAGCGGGTCAGGGCGCGCAACGGCGTGCTGCATCTTAGCTTCGATCTCGACGTCCTGGATCCCGGCGTCGCGCCCGGCGTCGGCACCACCGTTCCGGGAGGAGCGACCTATCGCGAGGCGCATCTCGTCATGGAGCTGCTGTACGATTCCGGGTTGGTCGGCTCGGTGGATATCGTCGAGCTCAACCCGTTTCTCGATGAGCGCGGGCGGACCGCGCGGGTCGCGGTGGAATTGATCGCCAGCCTGTTCGGGCAGCAGATCACCGACCGTCCGACCCCGAGCAACACGTTACAACCGGACCGAAGCTGAAACGCGCGAAAGTCGTTCACGCCCGCGAGCAACGGATTGCCCGCAATGTCGATATGCTGGCTTACTCCGCCGCCTCTTTGGCCGCAGGAGCGGCGGCCTTGACCTCGGGATCGACATCGTTTTCGAACTTGGTGAAGTTCTGCTGGAACATGCCGATCAGCGCGCGCGCCGTTTCGTCGAACTTGGTCTTGTCGGCCCAGGTCTTGACGGGATCGAGGATATGCGGCTCGACGCCGGGCACCGAGGTCGGCACAGCGAACCCGAAATACCTGTCATTGTGAAACGGAACGCCGCGCAAGGAGCCGTCGAGCGCCGCGCCGAGCAGGGCGCGCGTCACCTTGATCGGCATCCTGCGGCCGGTCCCGTACTTGCCCCCGGTCCAGCCGGTGTTCACCAGCCAGCAATCGACCTTGTGCTTCGCGATCAAGGCGCGCAGCATGTTGCCGTAAACGCCGGGATGGCGCGGCAGGAACGGCGAGCCAAAACAGGCGGAAAATTCCGGCTGCGGCTCGCTGCCAAGGTCGCGCTCGGTTCCCGCCACCTTTGCCGTATAGCCGGACAGAAAATGATACATCGCCTGCGCCGGCGTCAGCCTGGCGATGGGCGGCAGCACGCCGAAGGCGTCGGCGGCCAGCATGACCAGATTCTTCGGCTGGCCGGCGCAACCTGTCAGCGACGCGTTCGGGATGAATTCGAGCGGATAGGCCGAACGGGTGTTCTCGGTCTTCGAGCCGTCGTTGAAATCGGGGATCCGCGCGACTTCGTCATGCACGACATTCTCAAGCACCGCGCCGAAGCGTTTCGAGGCGGCGTAAATCTCGGGCTCGGCCTCGCGCGACAGCCTGATGCATTTGGCGTAGCACCCCCCTTCGAAATTGAAGATGCCGTCCTTGCTCCAGCCGTGCTCGTCGTCGCCGATCAGGGTGCGCCTGGGATCGGCCGACAGCGTGGTTTTACCCGTTCCGGAGAGGCCGAAAAAGATCGCGCTGTCGCCGCCGGGGCCGACATTGGCCGAACAGTGCATCGGCAGCACGTCCTGATCGGGAAGATAATAATTCAGCGTGGTGAAGATGCTTTTCTTCATCTCCCCTGCGTAGTGCGATCCACCGATGAGAATGATCCTGCGGGTGAAATCGATCGCCACAACGTTCTCCGAGCGAACGCCGTGCCGTTTCGGGTCGGCGCGGAAACTCGGCAGGTCGATGACGGTCAGTTCAGGCACGAAGGTAGCAAGTTCTGATATTTCCGGCCGGCGCAGCAGGGTGCGAATAAAAAGCGAGTGCCAGGTCAGCTCGGTGAAAACGCGGGTCCTGATACGGAAATTCGGATCGGCGCCGCCATAGAGGTCCTGCGCGAACAGCGTCATGTTCCGGGCGTGCGCGAGGAAGTCCGAGTACAGCGCGGCGAACTGATCAGGCGTCATCGACTGGTTGCCGGCCCACCAGACACTCTTGTCCGTGGCCGCATCGCGGACCGTGAATTTGTCCTTCGGGCTGCGGCCGGTGAAGACGCCGGTTTCCGCGCATAGCGCGCCATCCGCATTCACCATCGCTTCGCCGGTGCGTAGCGCATGCTCGTAAAGTTGCGGCGCGCCTAAGTTCCAGTGAACGGCCTTGAGATTTTTCAGACCGAACTTGTCGGCGCCAAAGGCGCCGTTACGCACGCCTGTCTCAGGCACGGAAAATTCCTCCTCGTCGAATCCAGGGCGACCTCGGAGCAAACCTAAGCCGCCGCGCGCGCCTTTTCCGCCAGATCCTTCAGAATCACGCGAAGTTCGTCCGGGGTAGCGATCCGCCGCGGAAAATCCAGGCGCAACGCGTCATGCTTGTCGGCGCTCATATCCAGGCCGTCGGGATCGCAGCCGGTGCAGCGCCAGTCGGCCGCCTCAGCGCCGAGCAATCGCGTGGCGTAAAGATTCAAGGCGTCGCGATGATCGCGGTTCACGTGTTCGATCGCATTCTGTTCGGCCGCAACCAACGCTTCAGCGCCCTCAAGGCTGGTCAGAACCTTTTCCGGCTTGAGATCGACGATCCGCCCGAAACCGGCCACCAGATGAACACCGCTCAGGCGAATCCGGAAGAACGAAAAATCGTTGAAATCCGCAAATCCCTCCGCCGAGGGGTGGACGTTCAGATAACGCCTCCGCAAAACCGCCTTGAGTTCCCCATCGGCCTCCTCCGTGGTTCCCGCGACCATGATTCGCGAGCCTTCGAGGGGATCACCGGCCGCGCGCTCGTCCAGCATCAGCGACACCCTGGGGTCGGCGAGCAGATTCCTGGTATGCACCGCAAGGCGCGAAATCAGGAGAATAGGTGAGCCATCATAATGGCTTGCGACATTCACGAGGGAGCAATAGGGGTCGCCGGAGCCGACCATCAAGGTCGCCAGCGCGCCTTGCCGGCTCCGACGCAGCAGTGATCGGGTCAGGTTCGCTGCCGTGAAATTGGCGGTCGGTTGCATGGCCTTACGTCCTTGAATTTGAAAAAATCATCGTCTCAGGCTAAATTGGGTAATCGAAGCGTCAGATAAGGTGAACGAAGGGCTGGGTCCTTCGGGCGTTTTTCGGAAACTCGGTCACACTTCAGCCTCGCTTGCATTGCTCGTTGACTGCGTTCTTAAAGCCACACCAAAGGCAGACGGTCGAATTGTTCGCCTCTCGCCACCCGCTTCGGAAAGCAGGCATATGCCCACAATTGCTCTGGTCGATGACGACCGCAACATTCTTACATCGGTGTCAATTGCGCTCGAAGCCGAAGGCTATCGCATCATGACCTATACCGATGGCGCGTCAGCGCTCGACGGCTTCCGCACCAGCCAGCCGGACCTCGCGATCCTCGACATCAAGATGCCGCGCATGGACGGAATGGAGACACTGCGGCGGCTGCGTCAGAAATCCGACCTGCCCGTGATTTTCCTCACCTCCAAGGACGAAGAGATCGATGAACTGTTCGGTCTCAAGATGGGTGCCGACGACTTCATTCGCAAGCCGTTTTCGCAGCGGCTGCTGGTAGAACGCGTCAAGGCGGTTTTGCGCCGGGCCTGTCCGAAGGATCCCGCCGCCGCGCCCAAGGAGAGCGACGCCAAGGCGCTCGACCGCGGTCTGCTGCGCATGGACCCGGAGCGCCACACCTGCACCTGGAAGAACGAGCCCGTCACCCTGACCGTCACGGAATTCCTGATCCTGCAGGCGCTGGCGACGCGTCCCGGCGTGGTGAAGAGCCGCAACGCGCTGATGGACGCCGCCTATGACGATCAGGTCTATGTCGACGACCGCACCATCGACAGCCACATCAAGCGGCTGCGCAAGAAGTTCAAGGTCGTCGACGACGACTTCGAGATGATCGAGACCCTTTATGGCGTGGGTTACCGCTTCAAGGAAACCTGATAACCTCGGGCGCGCAGCCCGTAAACCGGATGTGAAATGACACATCCGGTTTGCTTTCGGTGCGAAAGCGAACCTTCGTCGTCCTGACCGCGGCGCCAAGTCGTGAAGATATGCGGGAATGACGGCGATCGTGATTTGGTGCAACCAGGCAGTTTCAGTCATTGCTGGATCGAACGCAGCCTGATCTTGATCCCGACGCCGAGGACACCTCGCAGGTTCTCGCGGCGGAAGGTCCTGCCGATAAGCAAGGTCTTGCCGATGCGCAAAATCTTGCCGGTGCGCAAAGTCTTGCCGATGCGGAAGGTCTCGCCGATCAGGTCGAACGGACACCGTACTGGCAACGGCCGCTTGAATGGCTGAGGCGCGCGGGGCAGTTTCTTTTCACGCTCAGTTTTTCGAGCCTGACCCGCCGCATCGTATCGCTGAATCTGGCCGGCCTGATCGCGCTGGTCGCCAGCATCCTCTATCTCTCGCAGTTTCGCGCCGGCCTGATCGATGCGCGCGCGCAAAGTCTGCTGGTGCAGGGCGAGATCATAGCAAGCGCCATCGCCGCCTCGGCCACGGTCGAGACCAATACGATCACCATCGATCCGGACCGCCTGCTCGATCTCAAGCCCGGCGAGAGCTACGGCGCGCCGGACGAAATTTCAGGGCTGGACTTTCCGATCAATCCCGAGCGCGTCGCCCCCGTGCTGCGGCGGCTGATCTCTCCGACCAAGACCCGCGCGCGCATCTATGATCGCGACGGCGTGCTGATTCTCGACAGCCGCAGCCTTTTTCGCCGCGGCGATGTCATACGTTTCGAACTGCCGCCCCCGACCGACGTCAAGCCGGGCTTCATCGAACGCACCACGATCGCGATCCGCACCTGGCTCAACCGGGGTGATCTTCCGCTCTATCGCGAACTCGGACCCGAAAACGGCAACGGCTATCAGGAGGTTGCGGAGTCGTTGAAGGGCGAGAAGTCCAGCATGGTGCGCATCAACGATCGGGGCGAAATCATCGTCTCCGTCGCCGTTCCGGTGGAGCGCCCGCGCTCCACCATTTTCGGCTCGCTGATGCTGTCCACGCAAGGCGACGATATCGACCAGATGGTCATGGCTGAGCGGCTGGCGATCCTGAAAGTATTCGGCGTCGCCATGATCGTCATGATCGTGCTGTCGCTGCTGCTCGCCAGCACCATCGCCGGACCGGTGCGGCGGCTCGCGGACGGTGCGGAGCGTGTTCGGCGCCGGATCAAGACGCGCATCGAGATTCCCGACTTCACCCGCCGCCGCGACGAAATCGGTCACCTGTCCGGCGCACTGCGCGACATGACCGACGCGCTCTACAACCGCATCGAGGCGATCGAGACTTTCGCGGCCGACGTCTCGCATGAACTGAAGAACCCCCTCACCTCGCTGCGCTCGGCGGTGGAAACCCTTCCGCTTGCGAAAACCGAGGCCAGCCGCGGCCGGCTATTGGAAGTGATCGACCACGATGTCCGCCGGCTTGACCGGTTGATTTCCGACATATCCGACGCCAGCCGACTCGACGCCGAGCTGCAGCGGCAGGACGAGGCGCCCGTCGATATCCGGCGTCTTCTGACCACGCTGACATCGGTCGCGAACCAAACCAGGCTCGGCCGCGACATCAGCGTCGATGTCCGCTTCGAAGGCAGCGCCGGCGACGCCTTCTCGGTGCCGGGACATGACCTGCGACTGGGGCAGGTGATCTCCAATCTCCTGACCAACGCGCAATCGTTCTCGAAACCCGGCGGCCGCGTGCGCATTCTATGCCGCCGCCTGAAATCCGAAATCGAGATCGTGGTGGATGACGACGGTCCGGGCATTCGTCCCGACGCGCTGGAGCGCGTATTCGAGCGCTTCTACACCGACCGGCCCCACCAGGGTTTCGGTCAGAACTCCGGGCTTGGCCTTTCGATCTCCAAGCAGATCATCGAAGCGCATCGCGGACGGATCTGGGCTGAAAACCGCCCCGGACCGACTGATACCCATGGCGACATCCGGATCGCCGGCGCGCGTTTCATCGTCCGGCTGCCCGCCACATGACCCCCTCGTCCGGTCCGACGATCGGTCCGACGATCCATGGCTCCGCGGTCCTGGTGGGAGATCGAGCCGTTCTGATCCGCGGCCCCTCGGGCGCCGGAAAGTCGCGCCTTGCCTTCGACCTCATTCTCGCCGGCCGGGGCGGCCAGCTCCCCGAAACAACACTGGTCGGCGACGACCGCCTCTTCGTGACCCCGTTCCGCAACGGACTTCTGGTCAGGCCGCCGTCCGAACTCGAGGGATTGATAGAAATCCGCGGGCTCGGGATTCGCCGGTGCGCTTTTGTCGCAGAGGCGCGGGTCGGCCTCGTGATCGATCTCGACGCGCCCGACGCGGAGCGCCTGCCGCCGCCGAAAGCGCTGCGAACCACCATTTCGGAGGTCGAACTGGCGCGAATCCCGGTTGCCTCCGGCTTTCCGCCACTTCCGATCGCCATCGCCGCGCTGACGACTATCCCAGGTTGCACCGAGACGCGGGAGGCCGCCGATTGCCGGAAGAAATCCCGATAACCATATAGACCTCACTGTTGCCACGGAGCAAACCGTCAAGCCTGGGGACGCTTTTCAGGGAAAAAACCTCGACGCCCTCTTGCGTGAGGGCTCCGGATGGTCAAAGTGACCCGTTCGTGCGGTGCACCAAAAGCACCCGCGAGGAGTTGTCAATGATTGGTCTGGTACTTGTGACCCACGGGCGCCTCGCCGACGAATTCAAGGCCGCGCTCGAACACGTAATGGGCCCGCAAAAGCAAATCGAAGCCATTACCATCGGCGCCGAGGATGACGCCGACCTGTGCCGAAGCGATATCATCGAAGCCGTGAACCGGGTCGACAGCGGCGACGGCGTCGCGATTCTGACCGACATGTTCGGCGGCACGCCTTCAAACCTCGCGATCTCCTGCATGAGCCGGCCCAAGGTCGAGGTGCTCGCGGGAATCAACCTTCCGATGCTGGTGAAGCTCGCCAAGGTGCGCGAGGAGCGCACGCTGGCCGACGCCATCGCGATGGCGCAGGAGGCCGGGCGTAAGTACGTGACGATCGCCAGCCGGGTGCTTGCCGGGAAATGACCGGGCAGCCGGACGACGAAGCCGCACCAACGGTGGACGGCGCATCTGCCGCCTGTACGGTCTCCCGCGACATGTCGATCGTCAACAAGCGGGGCCTTCATGCGAGGGCGTCCGCGAAGTTCGTGCAGATGGTGGAACGCTTCAACGCCGATGTCAGCGTCACCCGCAACGGCGAGACCGTCGGCGGCAATTCGATCATGGGATTGATGATGCTGTCCGCGGGGATCGGAACGACCATCACCGTCTCCGCGACCGGTCCGCAGGCCCGGGCGGCGATCGCCGCGATCGCCGATCTCATCGGCAACAGATTCGACGAGGACGAGTGATCCTCCTCCGCCCTTGCCGCGCACCGCCGCCAGAAAGCGTTTCCCGAGGCTTGAGGCTTTCTTGCCCGCCGTTCGGGCGGGTGCTATCCCGCGCCCCATGACGACGCCCCCCATCGCCAACATCCGCAACTTTTCCATCGTCGCCCATATCGATCATGGGAAGTCGACGCTGGCCGACCGCCTGATCCAGATGACCGGCGGCCTGAGCGATCGGGAAATGGCGGGCAAGGAGCAGGTGCTCGATTCGATGGACATCGAGCGCGAGCGCGGCATCACCAT
>ENA-UOUJ01001196-UOUJ01001196.1-activated-sludge-metagenome-genome-assembly--contig:-NODE-1196-length-14381-cov-11.378054_pt1 | contig 14381 bp, 10 predicted proteins | sample MGYA00249839_ERZ747224 | MGnify/ENA primary metagenome ERZ747224 (study PRJEB28782, sample SAMN03220277) | activated sludge metagenome | biome: wastewater; feature: sewage sludge; material...
GGACCCCCACACCTGGCGCCAGGCCGGCTTCACCCAAGCCGCCCTCGGCCACCGCTACGACCCAGACTCCCCCGACCGCCTCACGGAACAGCGCCTATAGGGTTGATGGCTCGGGCCCGTGCCGACTCACTCGTGAGGCAGCCCACCCACCCAGTCCCATTTCCAACGCGTCGCGGGAATGCCGCTAAAGAAGCGAGAATAACTCAGGAATATAAGCAGGGGCTGCTGCACGAATAGGTGACGGGGTTGATCAGGCTGCCTGCGACGCAGCTGTGGTTGTGATGGCTTCGTACTCGACGGGGTCAATCGGCCCAGGGATGCTTGCCTGCGGCGGTGGTAGGTCTGTTCGATCCAGGTGACGATCGCGAGCCGCAGCTCCTGGCGGGTGGCCCAGGAGCGACGATCCAGGACGTTCTTCTGCAGGAGCGCGAATAAGCTCTCCACCGCGGCGTTGTCACCGGCCGCGCCGACCCGGCCCATGGACCCGGTCATCGCGTGACAATGCAGTGCGCACACGAACCTCCGGGACCGAAGCTGCAATCCCCGTTCCGTGTGGACCACGCAACCGGCCACGTCACCGCGGCGGGCGACGGCGTTGTTGAGCGCCGCTACCGCGAGCCGGAGCTTCATCCTCGAGTCGATGGAGTATCCCATGATCCGGTTGGAGTACACGTGCTTGATCCCGCAGAGGCAGAGCTTGCCTTCCGCGGTGCGGTGTTCGGTGATGTCAGACAGCCACAACGCGTTCAGCCCCTCGGTGGTGAACCGGTGACTGGTCACGCCATGCTCGTCTAGGTAGGCGCATAGGTCGTCGTGGACCTGCGGACCAGGCTTCTTGCCGTTCGCACCGCGTTTCTTGCCGGATGCAAACCACCAACCATAGGTCGAGCTGATCCGCCAGGCGGTGCGCTCCGCCATCGGTTCACCGGCATCTCGCACCTCAGCAGCTAGGTAGCGGCACCCAAATTGCAGGTTATCGGTGGGGGCGTCGAACAACGCCTTGGCACTATCGGCCTCGGTGAGTTCGGCGTCGGCGACCGGGGCGGCGAGTCAGCGGTAGTAGGACTGGCGGGAGAGCTTCAGGACCCGGCACGTTACCGTGACGCGCACCCAGACGCCGGCGAGCTCCTTCACGAGCGGGTAGAGCCTTTTTACAGCAGGTTCGCCTGCGACAGCTAGGCCGCCGCCCGGCGCAACACCTCATTCTCCTGCTCCGGCAACCGGATACGCTTCTTGAGCTTCCGAAGCTCGGCATTCTCGGCGGCACCGTCCTCGACGTCGCCCTCGCGTATCCAGTTGCGCACACAAAACTAGGCGATGCCAAAACCCACGGCTATCGGCTTAATCGTCTGGCCGGGTTCTCGGTTGCGGACGACGCGCACGACGTCGTCGCGCAACTCCTGGAGATAAGGCTTCGGCACGGTGTTCACCCTTCCAGCAACGCCTCACGGCGTTGCTGATCAGACGTCACATATTGGTGCAGCAGTCCCAATCTCCCTAAGCGCCGTCAGCGGCCCCCCGACTGAATCTCCATTCGACCCGACGACATAGCGATACCTGCATACGAGGCCATTGACCAAATCCACCTACAGCCAGTCCGCTTGCCTAACAGCAGCCTGCGCAGGAATCATCATCGTAACCTTCCCTGACACCGACCTATAAGGGCGATCAACGATCTCAACACTCAGGCTCGACTTGTCTACCGGGCTATTTTGGCCCACCGACAAGCCAGCGGCTAGATACGAGGCGAGTTGCTCCTCATTTTTCGGGGACCCGAGAGGTGCCGTCACCAGAACACGCAGCACACAGTCATTTGAAGCTACGGCCTGAACCGTACGAATCGCCGGGACAGTCTTCAAGACATGAGCGACAGCGATCATATTGACGCGAATTACCTCACCATTCATGTTGGATACGTTGACGATATCTTTAGACCTGCCTATAATTTTAGATACTCGAAATACGGACGAATTGTCGTCACTAGTTTCGATCCTGTCCCCAGGAGAGTAGTTGATTAATGGAAATCCTCTTTGATCTAAGGTAGTTATAGCGATGGCGCCATCATGGCCTGCATTGACCGCAAAACTGGCCCAGTGCACCTCCAGATCCCGCAACCCGGGAGACAAAGTACTAGCCACAACCCCCGTCTCCGCGGTCCCATACTCTTGGCTAACCGGACAGCAAAAGGCCTTCTCGATGATCCGAAGATCTTCGTGCGTGGAGGTCTCCGATGTAACAATCACTGTCGAAAGGTTTGACAGCCGGTAATCAACGTCCTGGTCCAACAGAGTGTCCGCAATGGCCCGAATGGCAGAAGCGTACCCGATAACGTACTTGGGGTTCACTCGCCTAATTTCTTCCAGGTACCGCCTCAACGAAGACGGACTCTGATCGTATGCATTTAGCCGGATACCTCCGACTCCATAGTCTTTAATGCGCCGAAGTCTCTTGCGAATCGCCGCCGAACGACCCGCTCCAAACAGGTGGGAATGACCCCAAAGGTGCACATAGACATCTCCGGGGCGAAGATCGCTCCGATCCCTCGCGACAAATGTATTTGCCCATAAACCCGCGGCATCCTCGGGACCTTTGGGATATTTTGCCGGCTCGCCGGTGCTCCCACCAGTGGTATAGCAATTGTTTGGATCAAACCCCCTAAACACGAGGTCCGCATTATCCACAATAGTCGACTTTGTCAAAATTGGAAACTTCGCCAAGTCCTCGATGCGGGATATAGAGCCAGGTAACGAATTCTCGGCGGCCCATTTTTCGTAGAAGGGAATTGAAAGCGCCCTGTGCCACACTTGGTTAAACCTGACGAGTTGGAGCTGTTGCCTGTCTATTACGTCCAACCCGGCTTTAAAATGCTGCAAAGTCTGATCTAAAGCCTTGAATCGATCAGGGAACCGGAGCCTCATCGTACTTTCTCGAAAACTCATCCACTGGTCCCTTTCTTACTTGCCACGTGAACGCATATATCGCCGATATGAGGCCCACCAGAGAGTTGCACTGACAATGGCAATGAAGGCCAAACTTGCCACCACGGCGTTGGCCCCCCAAAGTAGACCAGCTATTGGCACCAGACTAACTCGCGCAATGCCACCGAAGACTGCGACCCGCGTGGCGCTTACTGCCGCCCTGTCGACTTTGTGGGCCGCGATAGCAGTAATGGCCACGGCCACCGCAAGAGCATCGAGCGCGATCCACCATACGAGCTTTGCGGACTCATTACCCCAAGACGAACCGAATAGGAGGGGGCCAGCGAACACGGTGGCCGCCCCAACCGCGGCAATCACCGCTCCCTGGCCAGCGGAAGTCAAGACGGCCCAGCGCCTCAACGTCCTGGATCTGTTCTGCGCGCTCGCCAAAGACTGTATTGCAAGTGACTGCAGCGTGGACGTCAATATGTTCACAAGACCGAACAGGGACGCCGCGGCGCGTATCTGGCCCACGATGACCGGGGAAACAAATGAGCCGAGCAGCATCGTGGCGATATGCGCCGAGCCGGCGCCGACTAACGCCTGAGGACCGAAACTCCATCCATTCCCGTCCCTAATGCCAGCAATGTCTATCCTTCTCTGCCATCGGCTAAGTCGCCACAGAGGCAACACAGCCAGGAGGAGGGCCCATGCGAGAATCATCCCTTCAGAAGGCACCATCTCAAGCAACACCAAGCCGCCGACAAGTGATATACCTGCTGCAAGGAGTAGATCAGAGGAAAACGACGCGAACCTTCTACCTCGCGATATCTCCCAGAGTCGGACGAAGTCATAGATCGCGAAAAAGAAGACCGCGGCACCTGTAAGTCCCAGAGTTACTGACCCGACGATCCATCCGCCGATGCTAAGGCCCACCGCCGCAACGGCGGCAGTGACAAGGACGCGCGTAAAGGAGCGGGGAAGTTCATCCTCGGGAGACGAAGACGCCCATGCCGCATTGAGCCCAACCTCTCGTGACACCAGTTGGGTGAGGCCAAGAACGGCAAATCCGATTCCGAAGAGGCCCAGTTCACGCACTCCCTCGGCACGGCCGATGATAACGGTGATCAGAAGATTCACATATGCGGTCGTCCCATTACTGATGACGGTAAATATGAATGCTCGCAAATTCAAACGGTCGACCCTTTCGTGGCCCGCATTTAGACTCACTTTTTAAACTCACGAGATTGCAGCTACATCATCGAGCAGACACATACAGTTCGAGATCGAACTGTGCTCGGAACGCTTCCCTAACGATTCAACGGCCTGCAGCCATTTAGCTAAACTTTCTCCGCGCTTCTCTCTAGGAGGTCAAAGAAATGTGGCTTGACTGGTGCATTGCGCCACGCTTGATAGGCACTTGCAGCTTGAAGGCGCTTCTCGTGCCACCCCTCGGGACCTAGCTGAGCATAAGACTCGATGGCTTTTGCCCACTTCTGGGGTTCGGATGACGCTATCACCTGGCCCCCGCCATCTCGAAGAATCGCAGACCAGGGTGTCGTATCCGTGCAAAAAATTGGACAAGCGACTGATAGCCCCTCAGCAATTGCGTGCCCGAAGTTCTCGCCGGCTGTTGGGAAGAGCATCAAATCGTATTTGGTCAGACTCTCCCGCAATGCCTCCGGTTCCTTAGGTCCTAGGAATCGAGCCGTCACGTTTTCCGGCAGGGCATTAATTATGCTTTCGCACTCAGCCACATACCTCGCATCTTCTGGAGGACCTATTATGTCGAAATTAACCCTCGACTTCACTGACGCCAAGGCGTGAAGCGCAACGTGCAGTCCCTTCTTGGGAGAAACACGGGACATAAAAACAGCATTAAGATAAGTGTTTTCACTTTGTTTAGGCTCAGCAGCCGCCCATGGTAGCTCTGTATCGTTTTCGCGAACGATAATATTCTTGGCTCGGGGAAACTGCGACCGTATATTATTTGCTTCCACCTCAGTTGAGGCATGCCAAAAAGCTCGATCCAGAAGTCTCGTGGCATTTGCGGCGCGAATGTAGGCTTTTTTCTTATGCCCTTTGAGAGCTAGTGCTCCGGCATCCAATTCTCCCCTCGGCGCTATACAAAGGATGTGACCGCGCCGAATAAGCGACAGAGCCTGCAGCGGTATGGAAAATCGAGCGTTGAACAAACCGTTTACATAGACCACATCGGGAGATCTTTTTAACCCCTGAATTATGCCCTGCATCAAAGGCTTCCACCCGGGGTTTATGTATAACACCGCCGCGCCTTGAAAGCGCTTCCAGGCCAAACTGTCCGAGACTATAGGTGTTAGGTCCCCGGTATCGAAATTGTTGGTGAGTACGCTGACTTCATATCGGTCAGGTGCATCCCGCAACATCGCTGAAATGGACCGAATTGGTCCCCCACCTCGAAAGGCCGGGGGAAAGCCTGTACATGCGACAAGAATTCTCAATGGCGAATTCCCTTCCGGTGATGATGGGTCGCCGCCATGGAACGAATGAAATTGACCACCCTGCGGGACGAGTCAGTGATCCGGTAATCATCCGGAACGGTGGCGGATCCCTCGTCCTGATGTTGGGCGATCGTCATTCTCACTGCGTCTACCACGTCCGCCGGTCCGAGTCCCGTGACGATGATCGCACCGGTGTCCAGTGCCTCCGGACGTTCGATGGCGTCCCTTAAAGTGACGGCCGGAAAGCCGAGCATGGACGACTCCTCGGCGATCGTTCCAGAATCGGAGATTACGCATCGCGCGCTCAGCTGGAGACGGTTGTAGTCATGGAACCCCAGCGGGTCGTGTAGGCGGATGGTGGCGTCGGCCACTACGTCGAACTCCCCCAGTCGCTTGCGCGTGCGGGGGTGAGTGGAGACGAGGAGGGGGACTTTCTGATCCTCTGCGACGGCTTGTAGCGAGGCCACGACCTGTTCCAACCGGTCTTTGCGGTCCACATTCTCCTCGCGGTGCACACTGGCCAGAAGGTACTCACCCTCCTCCAGGCCGAGTCGGGCGAGAACGTCAGAGGCCTCGATCCGGTGTCGGTAGGAATTCAGCACTTCGCTCATCGGCGAGCCCATGACCATGATGTCCTGCGGCTTAATGCCCTCCCCGAGGAGGTTCCGACGCGAGTGCTCCGTGTAGACCAGGTTGTAGTCGCTCACGTGGTCAACGAGGTGACGGTTGATTTCCTCGGGAACGTTGGGGTCAAACGACCGGTTGCCGGCCTCCAGATGGAAGACTGGGACCTTTAGTCGCTTGCCCATGATCGCCGAAACGCAGCTGTTTGTGTCCCCCAAGACGACCATGGCGTCAGGTTTCTCCTCGAGCAGCACACGCTCGGTACCCCGCAGGACGTCGCCCAAGACAGCCCCGAGGGAGGACGTGTCTGCGTTCAGGAAATGGTCAGGTGCCCTGAGTTCCAGGTCGTCGAAGAAGACGCCGTTGAGGGTGTAGTCGTAGTTCTGGCCGGTGTGTACCAGCACGTGATCGGTGGACTCCTCTAGACGCCGGATTACGCATGCCAGTCGGATGATCTCCGGCCGGGTGCCCACAACCGTCATCACTTTCAATCGTTTGTTCACTTAGACGGTCTCCGAAATCGTGTCGGGGTTACTCGGGTCGAAGATGTCGTTGGTCCAGAACGCCGTGTAGAGCGTCGAGGAACCCACGTTTCGAATGTTGTGGGCGTAAAGCGTAGGCATGTCCACGCTCGACGGCTCATCTCCGGTGATACGGAAGCTGTGAACCGTGCCGGCAAAGATGTGTCGCAGGTTGATCTCCGCCTCACCGGCAAGCACCGTGAAGCGCTCCACCTTCCGGCGATGGAAGTGATCCCCCCGGGTGATACCCGGGGCCGTCGTCGAGAATGACGTCTGTCCAGTACCTCCACGGGATCGGACGATCTCGAAGAACGATCCACGTTGGTCTGCGTGGCGGGTAATCGTAGTCGGTGCGCTGTCCGGGAACGTGGCGGCTCGGTAGGTATTGAAGAGGTCCCGACGAAACGACGTTGAGAGATCAGGGAACTCTCCTACGGAGTAGTCCGCGGCGACCTCTTCCAGCAGAGTCTTGAGGCCCCGGACTGTTACCTGCTGGCAGAGCGTGTCCATAGCGGTCAACGGAACAGTCCCCAGCAGAACATCAGCCGCGTTCTGCGCATGCAGCAGGGTGAGTTCCTTGTCCTGGTGGACCTCTGGGCGTTCCGAGCGCGCGAGCAGGTGCGAGAAGGTGGCGACCACGGAGTTGTAGAACGGACGTCCGTACTCTCCGAAAAGGTTGGGAAGCAATACATCCTCGAACGTGGCTCCGGTCTCCTGTGCCGCCGAGCCCAGAGTCCCGGCCGCGGCCTGCTTGGCGATTCCGTAGACAGAACCGTTCCCGGCCTGGATGCTGTTCGCGTAGACCACGCTAGACGGGGGTTCGGCGGCAGACTCCACCGCCGAGGCAACCTGGGCCGCAAAGAGGGCGTTGCCGTCCATTACCTCGTCATCCGTTCCCCGGTTGACCCCGGCGAGGTGGATGACGCGCGAGGCACCGGAAACGGCGCGAGAGGCCTGGCTCAGGTCGAATTCATCCCCCACGGGAATCCCGACCACCTCGGTACCGTATTCGAGGGCCGCCGCCCTCAGGTGCTGGCCGAGGAAGCCTCGTGCACCGGTCACTGCGATCGTCGTCATCCCGTCACCGACTTCCGACCGAGACGCCGGCCAGCGCGAGTTCCGCGCGGATTTCCGGCAGGGTCATCAACAGGTTCTCGATCTCCGGGACGGTCATCCGGTCAACCGAATGGGAATCGTAGTCATCAAAAAATTGCTGCGTCTCATCTCCCTCATCTACGTAGATCTTGTAGTTGAGGTCCCGGTTGTCTGCGGGAATGCGGAAGTACTCGCCCATGTCCTCTGCCCGGGCCAGTTCCTCGCGGCTGGCCAGGGCCTCCGACACCTTCTCGGCGTGCCGGGTGCCGATGATGTCCACCCGCGCTTCCACCTGGAACAGGTTCACCACCGCCTGGGCAAGGTCGCCGATGGTGCATGACTCGGCCTTGCGGATGAACAGGTCACCCTGGTTCGCGTTCTCGAACGCGAACTCCACGAGCGAGACGGAGTCCGCCAAAGACATCATGAAACGCGTCATGTCAGGGTTTGTCACCGTGAGGTTCTTGCCGGCCTTCAGCTGGCGGACGAACAACGGGATCACCGACCCGCGGGAGTACATGACGTTCCCGTAGCGGACACAGGAGACCGTGGTGTTTGCGGTCCTATTGTTCAGCCCGTAGGACATGGCAACCTTCTCCATCATGGCCTTGCTCATGCCCATCGCGTTTACCGGGTAAACGGCCTTGTCCGTGGAAAGGCAGACCACCGAAGAGACACCAGCACGATCCGCAGCCCGGACAACGTTCTCCGAGCCGACCACGTTGGTGCGCACGGCCTCCATGGGAAAGAACTCACAGGACGGCACCTGCTTGAGCGCTGCCGCGTGGAAGACATAGTCTACGTTCCGCATGGCACGTTCGACGCTGTTGAAGTCCCGGATGTCGCCCACGTAGAACCGCAACCGCTCATCCCCCACGTCGTGGCGCATCTGGTCTTGCTTCGCCTCATCACGGCTCAGAATGCGGATCTCGCTGATGTCCTGCCGTTCGAGCAGCTGCCGGGTGACCGTGTGTCCGAAGGACCCCGTGCCCCCGGTGATTAGAACTGTCTTGTCGTTACCCATGGAGTCCTTCAACACGAACCGACGCCACCTTTCCTAGTAGTTCTCTGTATCGGACTTCACCGGCGCAGCACCTCGGGCTGGCGTCCTGCCACGGTCTCTGACCACGGTGTCCAGGATGGACACGATCGCGTCCAACCCCGTCCGCTTGGACATGTGTTCCTCGTACAGCTTCCGGGCGTTCCTGCCCATGCGGGCTCGGTCCTCAGCGGTCATCGAGAGGGCCTGGCGGAAGGCGGCGACGAGGGATTCGACGTTCTCCGGCTCCGCCACGATGCCCGCGTCATGGTCCCGGATTAACTGGGCAACGTCCCCCTTCACGGTGGTGATGACTGGAACGCCCGCCGCCAAACTGGCTTGGAGCTTCGAGGGCACCGTGGTCCGGAAGATGGGCAAGTCCTTCAGGGTCACCAGTTGGAAGTCCGATCGCTGGTACAGGTTGCCAACCTCCGCTCGCGGAAACCGGCCCACCAGCTTCGTCCGGCTAAGTGACCCTGCCTGGGTCCTCAGCACGTCCTCAAGGACGCCGCCCCCGGCCATGACTAGGGTGAAGCCTTCCTCTTCGTCCAGGGAGGCTGCGGCCGCGAGGACCGTCTCTAGGTCCTGCATCGGTCCCAGGTTTCCCGCGTAGAGCAGGCTCACACCACCATCGGAGAAGGTTTCACCGTTCTTGGGGGTGACCGTGGACTCGTCCGCCCAGTTGAACACCACGGCTCCGGTCTCAAGGGGATTGCCACGGTCCACCAAGAGCTGGCGCATACCGGGGGAAATGGCGATCAGCGTGGCGGCTCCACCATACAGACGCTGGAGCCACGGCTTCATCACAGCAGCAGCTGCGCGGCTGACCCTCCCCCCGCCAAGCATCCCTGAATCCGTGACCGACTCCGGCCAAAGATCCTGAACATGGAGGACATAAGGAATGCCGAACAGGAGCTTCCAGACCTGGGCAGGGATTCCGGCCGTCGCGGGAGTCGCGTAGACATACACGGCGTCAGCACCACGGATCCTGTGGGAGACCGTGAGCGCACCCAAACTGAACGTCAGGAAATTGGCAATCCGTTCGATCGCCTTATTCGAATGATTGATCACCAGCGGAGCTCGGTGCACGGAAATGCCGTTGATCTCCTCCGAGAAACCCAGCCTTTGCCGGTACCCTGAGTAGATCTTTCCCTGGGGGCGGTTGGGATACCCCGTCACGACGCTGACCTGGTAGCCCTGTGCCTCGAGTTCCTCAGCGATCGCAGGAGCGAAGAGGAATGGCTCTGGTCGGTAGAACTGTGAAAGGACCACGACATGGCCCTTCGTCGTCATCGGCTCTTTAGTCATGGACGCGCGGCACCCGACAGGCTGCGGTCCACAGCATCCAGCACCCGCTCGAACTCCTCCGAAGACATTGCCGAGCCGCTCGGGAGCGTAAGACCATTCTCAAATAGGGATTGCGAAGTACCATTCTCCAGACGGGGCGCATCCGCGAAGACTGGCTGGAGGTGCATAGGCTTCCACAACGGTCGCGACTCGATGTTCTCATCGTTGAGCATCTGCTGGAGTTGCAGAGCGGTGACCGGAGATCTGTCCGGATCAACCACGATCGAGGAAAGCCAGCAGTTGTCCTCCTCGTCATCGGCCCCGCCAAAGATGTCGATTCCCGGGACAGCCGAGAAGAGCTCTCGGTATCTCGACCGCCATTCACGCCGTTGACCGATCATCTCGCCGAGACGGCTGAGCTGCGCGCGTCCGAGAGCCGCCAAGAGGTTACTCATTCGGTAGTTGTAACCAATGTCAGTGTGCTCATAGTGCACGACAGGCTGGCGTGCCTGGGTCGACAGATAGCGAACATGCCGTGCGAGCTTTTCGTCATCGGTCACGAACATGCCCCCGCCGGAGGTCGTCATGATCTTGTTGCCGTTGAACGAGAACACCGAGGCGCGTCCAAAGGAGCCCGCGGGGCGCCCCGCGTGACATGCGCCGAGGGACTCTGCCGCATCGCAGAACAACGGGACCGCATGTGCTTCGCAAATCGGCCCGATGCGCGAGTAATCCGCAGCCTTACCCAGTAGGTCGACCGGGACCACCGCGGCAGCGGGGGTGCCGGCACGCTGCAATTCCCCGAGAGCCAGGTCCAGCAGCTCCGGGTCCATATTTCCGGTCATCGGATCAGAGTCCACGAAGTACGGCGTGGCACCCGTATAGACGATGGCATTGGCGGTGGCGGCGAACGTCATGGTCGACGTCACCACGACGTCACCCTTGCCGACACCGAGCGCCAGCAGTCCCAGGTGGAGGGCGGCTGTGCCGGAAGCCAACGCGACAGCATGGTCTACGCCGATTCGATCCTTGATCTCCGCTTCAAAGGCGTCCACGTCAGGACCCAACGGGGCAATCCACCCTGAACGGAGAGCAGCGACAACGTACTGTTCCTCAAGTGCGCCGACGTCTGGCTTGGACATATGAATTCGCTCACTGGACATGCTGCGCTCCTGCTTCCTCGTCCACCTTGCCGCACCGCTTCAGCCACACGCTCTTGTCCATGTCTTGCGGGGCGAGCGTGTGGACGAGCGCGTGGGAGATCTTGGGATGGAACGGACGTTCGTCACCTTCGCCCACGCCCACGAGCTCTTCGTGGAGTTTCTCGCCCTCGCGGAGACCGGTGAAGGTGATCTCGATGTCCTTCCCCGACATCTCGATCATGCGCTCGGCGATATCGAGGATCTTGACGGGCTCTCCCATGTCCAGGATCAGGACCTCGCCAGGCGCGCCGATGGCCCCGGCTTGGACGACCAGTTGGCAGGCCTCAGGGATAGTCATGAAATAGCGCGTGACGTCAGGGTGCGTGACCGTGAGCGGACCGCCATTCTCAATTAGAGATCTAAAGGTCGGCAGCATGGAGCCGCGGCTGCCGATGACATTGCCGAACCGCACCGACAGGTACCGCCGGCCGGTCTCCTGTCCCATCCAGGCAGTCAACTTCTCGGCGACTCGCTTGGAGTGCCCCAACACGCTAGTCGGGTTCGCCGCCTTGTCCGTACTGATGTTGATGAACGTCTCCACCTCAGCGTTGCGGGCCGCTTCGAGCACGTTTAGCGTACCCAGAACGTTCGTCTTCCACGCCTCTTCCGGATACTGCTCTAGCATCGGCAGGTGCTTCAAGGCGGCGGCGTGGTAAACCACTTGCGGCTTACGGTCCTGGAAGATGCGCTCGAGAGCGTCAGGCTCGCGGATATCGGCAAGGACCACGTCACGGGTGTGGAGCAGTCCGTGCCCGACGGTTCCCAACTGGGCCATCTGCAGACCAGTCTCGTCCCGGTCGAGCATGATGAGCTCCGTGGGAGCGTACTTGGAGATCTGCCGGCACAGTTCCGAGCCGATGGAACCGCCGGCCCCCGTCACCAGCACCCGTTTGCCGGCGACATAATCCGCAATGGACTCGACCTCCGTGTCGACGGGGTGCCGTCCGATGAGGTCCTCGATGGAGATGTCTCGAAGATCGGAGAGCTTGGTGTGGCCCTCAAGGATGTTCTCCAGCAGGGGCAGCACTCGTACCTTGAGGCCGGTTTCGTCGGCTGCGTCTGAAATCTTACGAACCAAGGCCGAGTCGGCTCGTCCAATGGCTATGACGAGTACCTCCGCACCCGTCGACTCCGCAACCCTTGCGATGTCCTCGAACTTGCCCATAACCCTGACCCCACGAATCTCGAGGTTCGAGAGCTGAGCATCGTCATCCAGCAGTGCCACCGGACGGTACTGGGAGTCAGCATCAGTCTGCATACGACGGATGACGGTTTCCCCCAGGTACCCCGCTCCGTAGACGATGGTCTTCAACGCGTCCGCACCGGGTCCCGTCCTGCGCTCGCGCGCCAGTCGAAGCAGGTAGCGTGCGCCAAGCATGCAGATCAGTGCCATGGGCGTAGCGATCAAGGCGACGCTGCGCGGAACGTCCCATGGCGTACCCAGAGCGAAGACCATGACCGAGGTCAATGCGCCGACGAGGACCCCCACGTAGGCCAGAGCTCGCACTTCAGCGAACGTTCCAAAGGGATGACGTCCCCGGTAGATGCCAATGACATAGCCCGCGGCCATTTGCAGCGCCATGGCCATGAGCGCAAACGTGAGAAGACCACCCCATGCGAGTGGGATGACTTGGAACTCGTACCGTAGCCATGCTGCCAGCGGAATCGTGATCATCCAGCTCAACAGGTCAACGCCCAGAAATGTAAGGCGCGCACGGCGCGTTCGACTACTGCGGTTCAAAGCCCCCCCCAAGGTGCGTGGATTCATTTCGGCCCCCTCAGGCCGATGTCGCTCCTGTTATGCCCATGACCATGACGGTCCAGACAGCGTGCAATATCCGCTCCCAAGCATACTGGTGTGACTGGTGTGAATCCGACGTATTCGGCACACGACCACCCAGTAAGCAGGCCTAACCGGCGCTGACTTGGGAATATTCAATCTAGGCCGACGAGTTGAACATTCGTCGACGGCGAGATGACTCCGTATGAAACGGGTAAACCGTCCTAAGGCATCACTCGACGGTGACAGACTTGGCCAGGTTGCGCGGCTGGTCGACGTCGTACCCCTTCGCCGTGGCGAGCTCGCAGGCGAAGATCTGCAGGGGAACGGTGGTCAGCAGCGGCATGAGCAGCGGCTGGGTCTCCGGGACGTAGAAGACCTGCTCGGCGTACTCCCGGACGGCCTCGTCCCCGGCTTCGGCCACCACGATGGTCTTGGCACCGCGGGCGCGGACCTCCTGGATGTTGGAGACCACCTTGGCGTGCAGGGAGTGCCGGTCCATCGGAGACGGCACCACCACGAAGACCGGCTGGCCCTCGTCGATCAGTGCGATCGGTCCGTGCTTGAGCTCACCGGCGGCGAAGCCCTCGGCGTGGATGTAGGCCAGCTCCTTGAGCTTGAGCGCACCCTCGAGGGCCACCGGGTAGCCCACGTTGCGGCCGAGGAACAGCACGGAGGTGGTCTCGGCCATGGAGCGGGCCAGGTCCTTGATCTGTTCCGCGTTGTCGAGGATCTGCTGGACCTTCGCCGGGATGTCGGCGAGATCGGACAGGATGTCCTTGATCTGTTGGCTGTACAGCTTCTTGTTCACCTGCGCCAGGTAGAGACCCAGCAGGTAGGCGGCGGTGATCTGGGCCAGGAAGGCCTTGGTGGAGGCCACGGCGATCTCCGGGCCGGCGTGCGTGTACAGCACGGCGTCCGACTCGCGCGGGATGGTGGAGCCGTTGGTGTTGCAGATGGACACCGTCCGCGCGCCCTGTTCCTTGGCGTAGCGGACCGCCATCAGCGTGTCCATGGTCTCGCCGGACTGGGAGATGGACACCACGAGGGTGTTCGGGTCGATGATCGGGTCCCGGTAGCGGAACTCGTGGGAGAGCTCGACCTCCACGGGGATGCGACACCAGTGCTCGATGGCGTACTTGGCCACCATGCCGGCGTATGAGGAGGTGCCGCAGGCCAGGACGATGATCTTGTTGACGGACTTGAGTTCCTGCTCGTCGATGCGCAGTTCGTCCAGGATCAACCGACCGGTCTCGTCGCTGCGGCCCAGCAGGGTGTCCCCCACGGCGGCGGGCTGGTCGTGGATCTCCTTCTCCATGAAGGTGGCGTAGCCGCCCTTCTCCGCGGCGGAGGCGTCCCAGTCAACGGTGAATTCCTTGCCCTGGGCGGGGTTGCCGTAGAAGTCGGTGATCTCCACGGCGTCCGCGGTGATGGT
>ENA-UOUJ01001197-UOUJ01001197.1-activated-sludge-metagenome-genome-assembly--contig:-NODE-1197-length-14368-cov-4.210368_pt1 | contig 14368 bp, 15 predicted proteins | sample MGYA00249839_ERZ747224 | MGnify/ENA primary metagenome ERZ747224 (study PRJEB28782, sample SAMN03220277) | activated sludge metagenome | biome: wastewater; feature: sewage sludge; material...
GCGCAGGTAAAAGTTACGTTTGATAAAAAAACCAACTTTTTCATGTTGCATTTTGATGTTGGTGGACATGTGGTAGTGCCTTGCGACCGTTGTGGCGATGATTTTCAAATGCAGCTTTGGGACGAGTTTGATCTTTTAATAAAACTTGCTGGTGAAGATGCAGATGAAATAGATGAAGAGAGTGATGTTGTTTTTATTCCGCGCAGCGAAACTGTTATAGATCTTAGCAACTGGTTGTATGAATTTGTAACATTGAGTATTCCTCTTCAGCGTATTCATCCTGATACAACTGAAGAAGGTGCAGGATGCAATCCTCAGGCTTTGAAGTTGCTGAATCAGTTAGAACCCGAGCCTGAAGACAAGCCAACTAATGATATTTGGAAAGGTTTGAAGGCTTTGAAGGGTAAGAGTAAAGAAAGTTAGCAGGTCAAATGATCTGTTTTATATAATAAGTTGCGAACGTTTTTTTTACGTTCTTTTTTTAAAACCTAACAATTTAAAATAGTAAGAAATGCCTAATCCAAAACGACGCCACTCCCAGCAACGCGGTGCCAAGCGCCGTACACACTACAAGGCTACAGCAGCGACCTGGAGTATTGATCCTGTAACTGGAGAAAGCCATTTGCGTCATCGTGCTCACTGGGTGGAAGGGAAACTTTACTATCGCGGAAGAGTAGTGATGGATAAGAATCCAGTAGCAGCAGAAGGCGAACAAAATCAATAATCCTTTAGCTTCCAATACCACACATTAATGAAGATAGCTCTTGACATCATGGGTGGCGATTTCGCACCGGCGGAAGCAATAAAGGGTGTTCAACAATTCTTCGAGCAGTCGAATGATTTGAGCATTCATTTGCTGCTGATAGGTAACTCTGAGATTGCCGCACCTTATCTTCCATTAATTGATGCCTACAAAGGTCGTTTTACAATTATTGAAACTACCGATGTTATTGGTATGCACGAGCATCCTACCAAGGCATTGAAAGAAAAACCAAATTCCAGCATTGCTATAGGGTTTGGTTTAATGGCAATGAATAAAGCAGATGCTTTCATTAGTGCAGGTAATACCGGCGCTATGATGGTAGGTTCCATGTATTCTGTTAAGACGATTGAAGGTATTCTTCGCCCCACTATTATTTCTCCTATTCCACGGGAAGATGGTGGCTATAATTTGCTATTGGATGCCGGGGCAAATGCAGATTGCAAGCCGGAGCATTTAGTGCAGTTCGCACAGCTTGGTTCTTTGTATGTAAACAGGGTTTGGGGTGTTGACAATCCTAAAGTTGGACTTCTAAACCTTGGAGAAGAGGAAGGAAAAGGAAACATTCTCGCGCAAGCCACCTACCCACTTTTAAAGGAAAATACACAAATCAATTTCATTGGCAATATCGAGGGGCGCGATATGTTTCTGAATAAGGCCGATGTGGTAGTTTGCGAAGGATTTACCGGCAATGTAGCATTGAAAATGGCTGAATCGCTCTATCATATTTTTACCAACCGAGGTATTAAAGACGACTTCCTTTATCATTTCAATTCCGAGATTTATGGGGGAACACCTATTTTGGGCATAAACAGTCCTGTGATAATTGGTCACGGAATTTCTCATGCACTTGCTTTCGGCAATATGATAGATGTAGCGAGCAAGATTGTAAATGCGGATCTCCCCAATGTATTTAAGGCTCATTTCGCACCACAGCCTACTGAATAGTTTTAGATAAAAACTCCAATAGTTTTCAAAGCGCCTAAGAATGGGCGTTTTTCTTTTTTACTGATATTCAGATCAACAATTCAGTTTGCTGAAATAGCAATCAATAAAGTCGGTAAGCATGTGAAGGAGTAGCCCGATTGCAATAAGTCTTGTCTTTTTTAAAAACAATGCAACGATGTAAATGACTATTGCGAAACAACTGTGCAACGGATGGAAATTAATGCTGCAACGACAAGGTTCGAAGAGCGGGTCTGCAAGCAAATGGTCAAGATCAACAAGCATAGTAAGGAGAAGAATTAGATATGCTTTCTTCCATGTTTTTTTATAAAACAACAACGCTATAAAAACCGGAAATACAAGATGAAGAAAGTAGTGAATGACGACTTGCATAGTCTGTAAAAAAATACCAATCAGTTTGCTGCAAATATAGTGTGTGCGGGTGCATCCCCTCGGTTATGAATGTGTTTTTAAAAAAGCGAAAATTTGGGATGCACCCGTCTCTGCACGCCCCGCATCGCTGTCAATTACAACCTCTATCTTCGCAACATGGTTTACAAGGTCATAGGATTAATGTCAGGCAGTTCACTTGATGGGTTGGATATCTGTTACACCTATCTTGAGGAAACGCGCGGTACTTGGAAATTCGATATACAGGAAGCGGAATGTATAGCTTACGCCGATGAGTGGTGCGAACAATTGCAACATGCACAGCAAATGGAAACGCCGGATTTTCTAAAGTTGCATACACGCTATGGCAAATACATTGGTGAGAAGGTAAGCGACTTTATTGAAAAATATAGCCTGCAACATAAAGTTGATTTTATAGCTACACACGGACATACCGTTTTCCATGATCCGGCAAATCATACTTCTTTTCAGATTGGCGATGGCGCAACGGTGGCTGCAATTACTGGGTTGCCGGTCATCAGCGATCTCCGCTCACTCGATGTGGCACTGGGCGGGCAAGGCGCACCGATTGTGCCGATTGGCGATAAACTACTTTTTAGCGATTTTGATTATTGGCTGAATATTGGGGGCATTGTAAATATCACCGTGCAGCATGAAGGGAAAATGATGGCGTTTGATATTTGCACCGGCAATCAGGCATTAAATGCACTGGCAAGAAACGAGGGAAAAGATTTTGATGAAAACGGCGCATTCGCCAGACAAGGAAAATTACTGCTTGGCGTTTTGGCCAACCTTAATAATCAGGAATATTTTCTAAAACCTCCTCCAAAATCGCTAAGTAACGATCGTGCAATATCTCTTGTGTTTCCTGTTTTAATGCAAAGCGCTCATCAAAATATAGACCTTCTGAGAACTGTAGTTGAACATATTGCCGACCAGGTAGTGGCAGTGGTAAAACAATTTCCGCATGGAAAAGAAGATGGAAAAATGTTGGTGACGGGCGGAGGTGCTTTCAACAAATTTTTAGTTGAAATAATTCAGGAAAAACTTAGTCCGCTACAAGTAAACGCTATCGTGCCCTATGAACAAGTGGTAAAATATAAAGAGGCATTAGTGATGGCTTTGATTGGCGCGCTAAGATGGAGGGAAGAAACCAATGTAATGAGCAATGTTACCGGTGCATCTTCCGACAGCGTTAGTGGGGCGCTTTGGATGGGGCGCGGTTATAATTAATCGCCTATTTTTTTCCGAGCTTGTGCTCCGTAATATCTATGACTCTGCCAATATTGCTATGATCTAATTTTTTCCCGCGAATAATTTTTTCTTCGTCGAGCAAATAAATAGCAGGAACTGTCTGTGTATCGTACAAAGCCCAGTAACGCGATTTGTAATTAGGATCCCAGACGTGTGTCCACGCTTCGAGGTTGTGCTTCGTTATGAATTCACGCCATTGGAGTTCGTTCTTTTCTACATTGAATGCAAGAATGCGAACACCCTTTGCTTTCAGTTCTGCTTTGTATGCAGAATCCACAAGTGGCAATTCGTGTTTGCAATGTCCACAGTCGGCTGAGTAAAAAATAAGCAAAGTGTATTTCGCCTTGAAATCATACAACTTCAGTTCGTTTTTTTGGGCATCGTCTGCAACAAATGGAGGTGCAGGATTATTAATAACGTTAGGTGCTATTTTCTTCGCGCGATCTATGTATTTATTCAAATCTTCTTGCCCCAGCCAGGTAGCATCACCTTTCATGTAATAGTTGTCAACCAAATGCACAAAGACTTTGTCCATTCCCATGATCTTTGAAGTTTGCGCATTGGTGCTTAACCAGTTCAGCGAGTATTTAAAAAGTTCGGTTGTGCCTTTCATTTTTTGAAGTAAAGTGTCAGCTTCTTTTATTACACTGTCTTCTTGTTGAACAACAACTTTATTGAAGAACTCTTCAAGCCTTGCATTGAGGATGGGGGTATGGATCAGTCTGTCATCCTGAAAGTTGAATCCATCCCAATAATGCGTTTTGTAATAGTGGTAAGCGTAGTTGCTGTCAATTGTTTTACCATCGGTTTTGTAGTGTGGACCTTCAGGAACTTGTGGCATTTGCATAGCGCTAAAGATGCTTGACAAGAGTGCGGTAGGATGTTGCGTTATGTAGTTTTTTCGATAGGCAGTCATTTCGTTGCGTATGTTTTTTGCCTGATCAAAAATTCTTGTGCTGTCTGCTTTAGTTTTTGCGTGTGAAAGTTCTTCCCGTAATTGTTTTTCTTTTTCTGCTTGCTGTGCAATGAAGTTTTGATAAGTCAAAAATTCGCTGTTGGCGGGAGAATTTTTATAGTAAACATTTCCTTTCAAACTATCCATTGTTGCTGTCACTGAAAACTCATCACCATTGTTTAGCAGTATCTCGAAATAGCTGCTTCTATCCGATGGAAGTATCATGTAAATACCACCTACAATCTTGTCCTTTTTTTCAAAAACAGCATTGCCTTTCTTGTCCAGTTTTGCTGAGTCAGATTTGTAAACAACCGGAAAACTTTTACCATAGTAATGCGCGAGATAAACAAAAGAGTCTTTTCTGTCCGTCAGTTTTACTTGAATACGATAGCCGTCTTGTGCAAGTAAATTATGAGCAAGAAAACACAAAAACGTAATTAGGTAAATTTTTTTCATCGTTTGATTTAAAAAGAAGAACAGTTTCAAAGACATGCTGCAAAGTTTATTTGTTGGCTATTTTTTCAGTAGCCATAGACCTTTAACATCTCGTGTTATTTTTCCCTCGTCCATCATTTCGCGTAGCGCCTGAATAATCTTTTCTTTTTCGCTGCCGGGAAATAAACTTGTCAGCGTTTCTACTGTGCTTGGTTGTTGCAATTGTAGTGTAAGTTTTTCTCGTATTGTTTTTGCAGCATAAACAGTCGGATAATTTTTGCTGCAAATATCGCAGTGCCTGCAATCCTCTGTGCTTTCCTCATTGAAATACTGAAGTATAAAACGCTCTCTGCAAATTCTGCTTTCATCCAAAAAGCTAATCATTGCCTGTGTTCTTGCTTCGTGTTTTTTTCGAAGAGCATTTATTTTTTGCAGGTCTATGAGAAGATGATTGCTATCCGTTCTTGTGTGATGGAAGTATAGTTGAGCACCCTCTTTAGGTAGCGTGTATTCAAGTATATTCATCTTGTCTAATTGCAAAAGGTATTGATGAATAGTCTCCGATCTTAGTTTAGTTTGCTTGGCGATTGCGGTTAGCCGTATCGGGGTAGGATAGTAAAACAGGCTTCCATACAGTCGCAAAAGATTGGTGGTAATAAGCGCAAGATCGGGATAGGTGTTTGCAAATTGATCAAGCACAGTTCTATCTGTAGTGAAGTAAACCGTAGCAGGATGAAAAACCGCTTCTGAAATTGTCCAAAGATTTTCCTGTGCTAATATTTTCAAAGCATAGGATGTTTGCAGCGTTTGCAACTTGAATTTTTTGCAAAAGTCTGTGATGTCAAAATCATAGTATTTATCTGGCTCCATACCGATGGGTATTTGCAAATACTCACACACGCTTTGATACACTTGCCGCAAAATTGCTTCCGATGGAAATTGAATTTTCGTGCTATCCTTCAGCCGGAGTAGGTCTGAATGATTGAAAAGTAAAACCGCAGTGGACGGTTTATTATCTCTCCCCGCTCTTCCGGCTTCCTGATAATATGCTTCGGGGTGTTCCGGTGCATCATAGTGAATCACCATTCTTACGTTGGGTTTGTCAATGCCCATCCCAAATGCTGTTGTGGCAACAATCGTTTTCACTTCGTCACTCATCCACTTTTGCTGTGCTTGCTCTCTTCTGGATTTTTCCATTCCTGCATGATAGCATACCGTTGCTATTCCCAACTCGCTCAAATGTTTTGCAAGTGCTTCAGTTTGCCTTCTGCTGCGACAATAGACAATTGCCGATTCGTTAATCTGCTTTAGCTTATTTACAGTGTCGCCTGTTTTATTGTCGCTGTATTTTATTTCATAGAAAATATTATTTCGCCTAAAACTTTGCTTGAAAATTTGAAAAGTTCTAAATCCTAATTGCTTGCTTATGTCTTCGCGTACCTCTTCTGTAGCAGTTGCTGTCAGCGCCAGCATTGGCACATCTCTAAAAATGTTTTTTAACGATCCGATCTTCAAATAATCAGGTCTGAAATCGTGTCCCCATTGCGAAATGCAATGTGCTTCGTCAATTGCAATAAGGTTTAGGTTGAAGTCTGAAATGTAGTGTTTGAACAAAGTGCTATGCAATCTTTCCGGCGAAATGTAGAGCAATTTATATCCACCGTTAATGGCGTTTTGCAATGTTCTTTCCACATCTTTGAAGTGCATTCCGGCATGAAGACATGCGGCGCTTATGTCTAATTCTTTCAACCGCATTACCTGATCTTGCATCAAGGCAATTAATGGAGAAACAACAAGCGTGAAGCCGGTTTGCGTAATTGCCGGCAATTGGTAACAAACGGATTTTCCTCCACCGGTAGGCAGTAAGGCGAGCGTGTCTTTCCCTTCCAGTACGCTTGTAATTATCTCCTTCTGTAATGGTCTGAAAGAGGCGTAGCCCCAATGTGTTTTGAGTATTTTTTCGAGTGAATCCAATCGAAGTAAAACTAAGTCATTTTCACCCGTACACCTTATCTACAAATGCAGGCTTAAGACCATAATTCCATAGGTGTCCTTTTATTTCTGTCCGCGACAATAATGTTTCCAAAGTTTCAGTAAGAATCCAGTTACAGTTATTGAATCTGCTCAACTGATGCGGCATAAAATGTGCAGACACACCCAACTGCTGTGGATTGACACCGAGTAGAATTACTGATTTTACTTGCAGCTGATCGCGGAGCAGATGCCATGCAAGTTGCGTATCATTTTGAAACTGAATAATGTTGTAATCTTCCTCAGTAAGTTGGCAAGCGTGCAACATTTTTATGAGTTGTGTTTCTTCTGCGCTACCTTTTGCAAAAGACGCACTTGCTACAAATACAGCGCGTGGTTTTAGGTTACTAATATCTTGGGGTAAAGTCCAAAAAATATCAACATCATTTGTGATCAAATCGCTCTTCAGCACGTCTGGGAATTGGGGTGTCATGGGTTGGCTTTTACTTAACAAGGCTTCGGCAAAATTTTCGTTTCTTTGCGAAATTAATTCAATTCTGTATCTAATCTATACCGTGTTATGAGTGTTTCCACCTTAGAGATTAATGTAAGCAAAGTAGAAAAAAGCCGAATTCATCAGCTCGATCCTGCAAATATTCAGTTTGGCAAATTGTATTCGGATCACATGCTCATTGCTCATTATGAAAATGGCGAGTGGAAGCAACCGGAGATCGTTCCATTTAACAATCTAAGTCTGAGTCCGGCAACTACTTTTTTTCATTACGGACAGGCAATTTTTGAAGGTGTAAAAGCCTACAAAAATGCTGATGGAAACCCGATGATTTTTAGACCTTACGACAATTGGAAACGTTTGAATCGTTCGGCGGTTCGTATGGCAATGCCGGAAGTTCCCGAAGATATTTTTGTAGAGGGAATGCGCGCATTAATTGATCTCGACAGAGATTGGATTCCTACTTCCGAAGGCACTTCACTTTACATCCGTCCCTTTATGATTGCTACCGATGAATTCATAGGCGTAAAACCTGCGGAAAAATTCACATTTCTGATAATTACAAGTCCTGCTGGTCCCTATTATGCAAAGCCCGTTTCTATCTATGTTCAGGATCAGTACGTTCGTGCTTTTCCTGGCGGCATAGGTTTTACAAAAGCTGCGGGCAACTATGGAGCTTGTATGTATCCGACCATGAAAATTCGTGAAATGGGTTACGATCAAATTCTTTGGACGGATGGTTTTGAGCATAAATACGTGCAGGAAATTGGTACCATGAATGTGTTCTTTGTGATAGATGGAAAAGTGATTACTCCCGATGTTGGTGAAACAATACTTGAAGGTGTAAGCCGCGATAGTGTGGTAACATTACTACGCGAAAAAGGAACTACTGTCGAAGAACGTCCTTTGAGTATAGATGAAATTGTTGCCGCCTATAAGGCTGGAACTTTAGAAGAAGCATTTGGAACAGGAACCGCAGCTTCTATTGCACCGATTTCTGAGCTTACGTATCACGATCATCACATGGTTTTGCCTCCGGTTGAAGAATGGAAAATTGCAAACTGGTTGAAAAATGAGTTGGGCGACATTCGCTATGGTCGCAAAGAAGATACGCACGATTGGATGTCTCGTGTTTAAATAAAAGTCACTTTTCTATAATTAAAATCCCGCTACAAAATGGCGGGATTTTCTTTAATAGCTCGTTAAGCACTTACAAAACTGCTGTTAATACTAACGACTTTTTTGCTTCAGCTTTTTGTGGCGTAGATATTCGTGTTGTCAAAAATGAAATCAACATGAGCTACTGGACAATACCACAAGAAATGCAAATGCCGATGAACAGCAGAAATGTGAACCGTAAGAAAAATTCTCTGTTCTTTAATTTGTTTATCCCTTTTGCTTTGGCAGTAATAGGAATTCCATTTTACCTCATGATTTTGCTCAAGGTAATAGGAATGATGATGTAAGTTTTTCCGCAAACTACAGCAATAAAAAACGCAGGCAAAGTGCCTACGCTTTTCAATCAGCCATTAATTTTTAATAACGATACCCGTTGTTATACACTCTTCTTTGTTGTTGATGGTATCCATTGCCGCGATAATAATTTCTTTGCTGATAACCATTGTTTCTATAGTAACGGTGGTTGCGGCGCTCCCTAATTTTATCTTCATTATTACCTACTGCATATCCTGCGCCCCCGCCTACTACCGCACCGACAATGCCACCCGCTACAGGATCCCGACGATGAATAATAGCACCTGCCGCTGCACCTAAACCGGCACCAATAATTGCTCCTTTTGCCCTTGCACTTACCTGGCGACCGCCCCCAAATTCGCCGCTTCCAAACTGTGCTGAGGCTGTGTTGTTAACTCCTACGGTTAAAAGAGAGGCTAAACCCAATACACAAATCAACTTTTTCATAGTCTCTTATTTTATTTTTTTAAAAAATTTCGAAGCCCTGTCCAGCTTCTTTTTCATTCTTCGAAGCAGGTAAGGCGATTAACGTGCCAGTTTTTCTAAAAAATTGAAAAAGCTAAGAAAGCCATTCTTCGATGAAAGAAAAGATGAGGAAAAGCGCAATAGTGGTAGCGGTTTTTTAAAGTAATATTGCAGCATGTATAAGATGGCATTATCGCTGGGTATTCTGTTTGCCGGACTTGGAATTGTGCTGGGAGCATTCGGTGCGCACGCTCTTAAGCAGGTTTTGGAAACAGAGCAGTTGCAGGTATTTGAAACCGGTGTGCGCTATCAGATGTACCATGCTTTTGCACTGCTTGTCACGGGTGTTCTTTACGCGTCATTTCCCTTCAGGCAAATAAAAATTGCGGCTGCATTTTTCCTTATCGGTATTCTATTATTTAGTGGCTCTTTGTATGCAATGACTTTTCTGAAAATAGAGGGTCAGGTAGGATTAGGTGGTTTAGGAATTTTAACACCTATTGGTGGTGTCTTCTTCGTGTTAGGATGGTTGCTATTGTTGCTAGGTGTTTTTAAAAAGAAGTAATTATTTCTCACCAGTATCACACTTGTCAAATTGCGCATAACTCCGTTCAAGATCGTAAATATTCTTTCGATTGTTGCGCTGATAGTATTGGTGTGGCTGTATCAAAATATTCAAGTTTCGGGCTGGTGGTTTTTGGCGTTGTTTTTAGTGTATTCGTCGGCGTTGGTTTTGGGCGCTATTTATATCCGTTGGAATTTTTACTTGAAGTCTTTTGATAAGGGAGAAAATAAAAATTGGATCGCGCTCACATTCGACGATGGACCAGCCGGTAAGACTGCCGCAATTCTTGACATTCTAAAAAATGAAAACGTTCCGGCGACTTTTTTTTGCATCGGTAAAAATGTGTCAGATAATTCTGAGTTGGTAAAGCGGTGGGACGACGAAGGTCATCTTATCGGCAACCATAGTTTTAATCATGGTTTCAATTTTGATTGGCAAAGTGCCAAACAAATGGCAGAAGAAATTGAGCAAACAAATGCAACCATTAGAAGTATCATTGGAAAAAGTCCGGCTTTTTTTCGTCCGCCCTATGGCGTTACAAATCCTAATGTTGCGAAAGCGGTAAAACTCACTCAGGTGCATTCCATTGCCTGGAATGTCCGTTCGTTCGACACCACTGCTAAAAACCCCGATCAACTTTTGGCGCGTATTTTGAATCAACTCCGCGGCGGCGATATCATTTTGTTGCACGATAGTATGCCGATAACATGTGAAATTTTAACGGAATTAATCCACAAGGCGCGACAAAAGGGATTTACCTTCGTGCGCGTTGACAAAATGCTTGGTTTAGATGCGTATGCGTAGCTTTTATTTTTTCATTTTTCTGTTGCTCGCGGCTAATGCTGGAGCACAACCAAAGGGTTTTCAGCTTGTCAAAAATGTTCAGAGTTTTGAAACAGCTTTATCAAAATCCAATGCTGCTGTAAAAACAATCAGTAGCGATTTTGTACAAACAAAAAATCTTGCACTGCTTTCTGAAAAAATTAAGTCTAAGGGAAAATTTTTCTTCAAAAAGGAAGATAGAGTACGCATAGAATACACTTCTCCTTATTCTTATCTTTTGGTGATGAACGGCGGACAGATAATGGTAAAGGATGAGCAAAAGACCAGTAAAATCAATACAAGAAACAGCAAAACAATGCAGGCCGTAAACCGCATTATGATAGACTGTATGCGCGGCACAGTGCTGGACAATCCAGATTTTAAAGCTACAGTATATGAGAACGGTTCTCTTTATCTTTTGTCGCTTGCGCCGGCTACCGATGCCATGAAAAAAATGTTCAGATCAATTGATGTTTACCTGAGCAAAAAGAATTTTGATGTGGACAAACTCACTATGACCGAGCAAGGTGGTGATTACACCGATATGGATTTCTCAAACGCACAACACAACATCGCTCTGAATGATGCACTGTTTAAAGCAAAGTAGCATTTTGCTTTTGTTTCTTTTTTCGTGTGCAGCACCTTATAAAAATCTGCAAAGAGAAAGTGCTGCAACTACTTCTGCATTAAGATTCAAACCAGAATTCGGACGAGTGTTATATCGTTGCGTTGTAGATGGAAGGATAGTGTTCAGGAAATTTCATCTGAGTGGTCTGTTGTTTTTTAAAGACATGCACGATGGCTCTACGCGGGTTGTGTTTCAAAATGAAATGGGTTTTACTTTCTTTGATTTTGAGTGGGATCAAAAGGATCGTTTCAAAGTAAATCAGATCATACCGCAGTTGAATAAACAAGCGTTGATTGAGACCTTAGAGAAAGACATGAGTTTGCTGCTGATGAAAAATTTGAACACTGCATCAGAAACAGTTTGGAAGCAAGATAATGAGGTTTTTCATCGCTTCAATTTAGAAAAAGGAATAGCTTATTACATTACACGTCAAGATCAACTTGTGAGAATAGAAAACGCCGGAAAATCTAAAGTGACGACAATTACCCTCTCGGAAAGAGAGCAGCATAGTGAACTGCCATCAACCATTGTTTTTGATCATCACAAAGCTAATTTTACCATCAGGCTAAATAAGATTGACGATGCTGAAGACTGATTTTTTTACCGTTCACAACCTTCAGTCGGGTGAGGGAACATTAAGCTGCACAATTACTTTCAATAAAGCTCATAAAATATTTGAAGGACATTTTCCGCAACAGCCGGTAGTGCCAGGAGTTTGCACCATTCAAATTGCAAAGGAACTTTTAGAGCAGCAGTTGAACAAAAAACTCTTTTTGCGCAGCACCGGACAAGTAAAATTTCTACAACTAATTACCCCGGATATAAACCCTGATGTTTTCATTAATTGGAAAGAGAATGAGAAGAATTATATCGTAAATGCATCTTTGAAAAAAGACGCAGACCTTTTCAAACTTACAGCCACTTTCGAACCTTACGACAAATAAAATAGCTGAAGTAAAAACCTACCTCAGCTATTGCTCTGTATAGATGCTATTTTTTAGTTTTCTTGGTCCTTCCCAATTTTCTCTTTGCTGGCTTTCTGGTTAATGTTGGCTTCAGCAATTTTTGTAAGTGCGGCATCTGTTTTCTTTTCTTCATTTAGTGTTTGTGCAAGAATATCTGCCACATCATTTTTTCCCATTGTTTTTGCGAGTGTTACGAGACTTCCGTAGCACGCCATCTCATAATGCTCAATCTTTTGCGCGGCAATTATTAGCGCTACATCGCGCTGTGCAGATCCTTCTTCAGTTTCATCAATTACCTGCCAGCCTTCATCAAAAATACCTTGCAAGCCCGCGCTTCTTTCTGCATAAACGTCCATGTTTATAAGTTGAAATGCTTGTTCCAGCCTTTCAATCTGCTTGGCTGTTTCCTCTTTATGTTTTGTGAAAGCCTGTTTTAGTTTCAGGGAAGTTGCCGCCTGCTCCATACTGTCCAGCACGTTTACAAGATGCGTTTCACACCAGTAAATTTCCTGAAGCATTGTTACAAAAAAATCTTCCAGTTTGGTTTCTGTTCCGGCAATAGTCGGCGCTGTTTGAGTTGCCATAAGTGTTGTGGTTTTGGAAAAAGACTTAAATATGATGCCGCGAACAATTGAATAGTTTTCAATGTGCCAATAAATAGGGCAGGGTAGAAACTTTTACTCAATGCGCTGACCCTATTTTGATTTGAACTGTGATTTTTCAAAATGGTTGTAAGCTCGTAGCACAAATTATCACCTCTGTATATCACTATGATATTAGGCGGTGGCTATTATCTTTGCGGGGATTTTTAATCAAGTTATTTACAAATACTGTTCGATGAGTTGGAAACATTACTTTACCACTTCTATAGGAAAGAAACTGGTAATGGGTTTTACGGGATTGTTCCTGATTGTTTTTTTGATAGTTCATGCTTATGTCAATTCCATGATTTTTGTGGGGGAAGATGCGTTTAATTCCGCTGCTGACTTTATGGGCACAACCATCGCTATTCGCATTATGGAGGTTGGTCTCTTTGCAGGAATCATTCTTCATGTGGTGCAAGGGTATATGCTGGCGCAAAAAAACATGGCGACACGCACAGAGCGATATGCCGTAAAACCAGGCAATAAAACAAGTGCATGGTACAGTAGGTCTATGGGTTTGCTCGGTACGCTGATTTTGCTTTTCCTGGTTATCCATGTTGCTCATTTCTGGGTTCCTTCCCGCATTACCGGTGGTATGGAAGAAACAGAACTGGTGAATGGCAGAACCACACACAATCTTTATCAAAAAATGATTGAAGTATTTCAGGCACCGTGGGTAGTGGTTGTGTATTTGTTGGGCGTTTTTTCATTGGCCTGGCATCTTGTTCATGGTTTTTACAGTGCATTCCAAACCATGGGGCTTACTACGCACAAATACAAAAAGATGATCCGCAACATCGGGATTGTTTTCTCCATTGTCATTTGTTTATTGTTTGCAGCAATGCCAGTATCCATGTTTATGGGTTGGGTTTCTTAAGAAAATTCAAAATTTAGAATTCAAAAATTCAAAATTGTAATGCCGCTTAATTCTAAAATACCTGCGGGTTCATTAGCTGAAAAATGGACCACCTATAAATCAACTTGTAAGTTGGTAAATCCGGCAAACAAGCGCCAACTGGAAGTGATAGTAATAGGCACGGGCCTTGCCGGTGCTTCTGCTGCTGCAAGTCTGGGGGAGTTGGGTTATAAGGTTAAAACTTTTTGCTTTCAGGATAGTCCGCGCCGTGCACACTCCATAGCTGCGCAAGGCGGTATCAATGCTGCTAAAAATTATCAGAATGACGGCGACAGTACTTACCGTTTATTTTACGATACAGTAAAAGGTGGCGACTATCGTGCGCGTGAAGGAAATGTTTATCGCCTTGCCGAAGTAAGTGCGAGTATCATTGACCAATGTGTGGCACAAGGCGTTCCTTTTGCTCGTGAATATGGAGGATTATTAAGCAATCGTTCGTTTGGAGGAACTCAGGTGCAGCGAACATTTTACGCAGCCGGTCAAACAGGTCAACAACTTTTAGTGGGTGCTTATCAGGCTTTGGAAAGGCAAGTGGCTTTGGGTAACGTAACTCAGTACTCACGTCATGAAATGCTGGAAGTGGTAATTATTGACGGAAAAGCAAGAGGAGTAATTGTTCGTAATCTGGTAACCGGAGAATTGGAGCGT
>ENA-UOUJ01001198-UOUJ01001198.1-activated-sludge-metagenome-genome-assembly--contig:-NODE-1198-length-14360-cov-4.823069_pt1 | contig 14360 bp, 12 predicted proteins | sample MGYA00249839_ERZ747224 | MGnify/ENA primary metagenome ERZ747224 (study PRJEB28782, sample SAMN03220277) | activated sludge metagenome | biome: wastewater; feature: sewage sludge; material...
GAGGGGTGGCCGGAGGTGTCAAAGGGTTTATTGCAGTGGTAAATGAGGGAAAAGCTGAATAGGGAAGATGGCGTACAAGAGTGCGACGCAACGGCGGCCTGATAGTAGCAACGGGGCTGGGAGCCAAAAAAAGAATAGGGGCGGGCTGGTGGGTGTGCACAATGGTGTAAATTCGCAGGGGTGTTTGGGGGGATGGTTAACTATTATTTTTTGGGTGGTATGTTTGATAGGTTAAAGGATAAGTGGGGGGTGAGTGGGGTGCGGCTGGTGTTGATTTTGTGCACTTTTGCCATAGGGGGTAGCTTGTGTGGGTATGGGGGGCGCAGGGTGCTGGAGTGGGTGGGGTTGGAGCGGAAGAATGTGGGGTGGTATGTGCTGTATGTGGTGGTGGTGACGGTGTTGTGGCCGTTTTGTGTGCTGGGGGTGAGTGTGTTTTTTGGTCAGTTTGGGTTTTTTAGGCGTTATATAGGGCGTATGCTGGGGCGTATGTTTGGGAGGAGAAGGGGTTAGTGCATGATGGTGTGGAGTATGGTGAGGGATTTGATGGGGGCGAGGTGGTCGGTGTGGCGGTGGAGGAATTGTATGTACCATTCGATGAGGCGGTAGCGTGTGGCGGGGGTGATGGTGATGTGTTTTAGTTCCTGTATGTTATTGATGGCTATGATGGCTGATAGGGCTTGTGCATCTTGCTCGGTAAGGTGTGGGTGTAGTTGTGATGCTGTGGGGGAGAAGCCGCCTTCGGGGAGGTTGAGGTGTGGGGTTTGTGGTGTGTAGTGGCCGTGTAGTTGGTAGCCGAGGTGGTGGCTGCATTGGATGATGAACCAGAGGGGGAAGTTGGCGGTGTGGGCTGGTGGTAGCTGGTCGAGGGCTATGAAGTAGTGGTAGGCAAAGTGGAATAGGGGTGGGAGGGGTGCGTGCTCTGGTAGCAGGCGTAGTAGTAGCTCTACGGAAAATAGTGCGATGGTGTTTTTTACTACTTCTTGTTGTATTGATTGGTAGATGTGTGCGTGGTGAAACTCGCGTAGGAATTGGAGGTTTTTTTTGGGGTTGTGGTAGGGTACGAGTTGTAGGAGTGTGGCGGGTTGTAGAAGCGCTGCGCGGTTGTGTTTGGTTTTAGTGGTTCTTATTCCTTTTATAAGGTAGGCTTGTATGCCCCACTCTTGGGTGAAGATGGTGGATATGAGGCTGGTTTCACCATATTTAATGGATCGTAGGACTATGCCGTTTGTGGCTTGGTGCATGGTGTGCTATTCCATAAAGACCATTTTGCCTGCATGTGTTTGCGAGCCGTCTTTATTGGTAACGAAGATAAGATATACACCACTTGCGGGACGGCGGCCGGTGTAGTCGCGTCCATTCCACACTGCTTGTCCGCCAAATGCTTTTGTACGGTAAATTAATTGTCCTGAAATATCGGTGATGCGTACATCTGCATTTTCTGCTACCCCGCGAATGGCAATAGTGCCTGAATAACCGGAGGGTACTGGGTTGGGGAATGTGGTAACGGATTGGTTGGATGTTTCGCCTTCGGTGGCTGTGCTGCGGTAGGTGACGAGGCCTGCGTTGGTGCCGATATATACATCGCCGGTAGTGGCATCTATACTTATCTTTTGAATGTTGTTGGAAGGGAGTGGGCTGTTTTCTGCGGTAAATCTATAGATAATCTTATCGCCTTCTGAGCTTATCAGCCATATACCGTTGGTAGTGCCTATCCACTTTCTGTTAGCGCCGTCTACAGCTATAGATTTTACTTTCTCATTTTGAAAAAGATAACCGGCAAACTGATCGTACTGCACTATTGGTTTTCTTATTTCACACTGGCCGGAGAATATCTGATCGGGCGAGCAACTAATAACACCAATACCATCGTTTGTGCCTATCCATATAGTGTTGTTTTTGTCTTTTGCTATGCAGTTTATTAAGGAGTTGAGCTGGTATTGGCTTGCTGATATCTTGATGTATTTATCATCTCCCACATTTTCGGGCGAAAAGTTGTCATCGTAAACTGCTACCCCATCTACTCCTGCGGGCAATGTGTACCATTTCAAATTGTTGTCGTCAACTAACACATAAGCTGCACTGCGGGACGAACCTCCTCCTCTGAATTTGTAACCATTTCCATCTTTTGTTCGTACTGCGAGTTCTCGTACACCGCCAAAGTTTGTTATCCAAAGATTTCCTTGCTGATCGAAAGCAACGCCAGAAGAGCGATAGGAAGTAAAATCAATAAAATGCACTTCGGTGTAAGGGCTGTTTTCTTTGTAAGTATTGATGGTGCCATCTGTAGCAATAGACATTAGACCTCCCCGGTAAGAAGCTGCCCACAGCGTTCCATCAACAGGGTCTTTCGCCAAAGCAATAAAATCGGTAGCATCGTTGGCTGCTAATTGTGGTACGTTGCCTCTGTTGTAAACTTTCCACTTTCCGTCTTTAAAATGAGAAACACCATGAGGGTTGTAGATATAAGTCCAATTCTCGTCGTAGCCGCCGTGCGCAACCCAAAACTCTCCGTTATTGGGTAAAATATCAAATGAACCAACAGAAGCAGGTCCGCCGGGGTTTTTATACTCCAAATTATTCCCAACACGTTTGCCCAACCCGTTATAAACATCTGCTACCCAAATTGAGTTGTCACTAAGCTCTATTGTATTATTAATCTTTCCGGAAACATTAAATGAGTCAGTAAAGTTTTGAGATTGGGTGTTGTAAACCTTTACTCTGCCATCATAAGATGCGGGGCGATATTCGTTTATGAAAAGATTGCTTTTATTGGTTTCAAGATTTGCAATGGTGTAAGGTGTAGCGTAAATCGTTTGTAAAGTATCGGCAATGAGTTTATAAACATAATCGGTGTCCGACACGTAAACCTGATCATTCACCATAGCGGCACTGGAAAGAACTGAGTTTGAAACAATTTTTTCCCAGGCAGAAAATGCCTGCAGATTTGGATGATTTTTATTGGCTTTGTAAATACCCACGGAAGTAATTGCATAAAAGAAATTCGCTGCTGCCACGAACTCTCTTACTTCCACTGTTTGGTTGTCGCTTACAAATGAATACGTTTCTTTAGTTTCTTTTTTCACCAGGTTCAACACTACTACACCAAACGATGTGGCCAGATAGGCTGTTCCGTTTTCGGTGTAAATATGATTGATACGTTTTGGACTTATCGTTTTACGTTTTACATCCGGAATGTTGAAAAAGGTTTCATCTTTAAACAGATCAATGTTGCCGTTAGTGTATGCTATAATGGTATAGTCTGTGGTAGCATCGTACCCGATGTAGGAAATTCCCACATCAGCCATTCCTTCTGCTTTACTATAGGTGGTGGTTTCGTTTTCCGCCGCGTTGTAAGTAAAAAAACTTTCGCTCGATCCTGCAAAGATTGTTACGCCATCTGTTGCTGCGCTTACAGCATTGTTGTAAGGCAAATGACTGCGCCAGTAACCTATGGGCATTCCCTGAGAAAAGCTTTGTAAACTCAATAAAGAGAGAAAGAAAAGACAAAAGAAATTTTTCCTGTTCATAAGATATGAGGTAGCCAAATGTAAAATTAAATAAACGCTTGTTGGCTTTTTATATTGCATCCTTCGGCGCAGGTTCATTAATATTTTCAAGCAAAAATTCTATGGTGCGGGGAAAAAAGTAATGCTCAAGTGTGTGTATCCGATCAGCAAGTTGAGATGCAGCGTCATGCTCGTAAACTTTACATCTTGCCTGCACAATTATGTCGCCATTATCATACACTTCATCCACATAGTGAATAGTAATACCGCTTTCTTTTTTTCCTGCGGCAATCACAGTTTTATGAACGTTTTCTCCGTACATCCCTTTTCCTCCAAACTCAGGCAGTAAAGCCGGGTGAATATTAATGATCTTACCACTGAATGCTTCAATAATTGGATCTGGAATTTTCCATAAAAAGCCAGCTAAGACAATTAAAGCAGGATTATGAGATTGCAGTTCAGTAATGAAATCATTGCTTTGGAAAGAGTTTTTATCAATAACGACAAAAGGAATCTGCTCCTTTTTTGCAAGCTCAATTACACCCGCGTCTTTCCTGTTACTTACAATCAGAGACACCTGAGCAACACGAGTTTTTTGAAAATATTCTATGATCGCTGCGGCATTGCTTCCTTTGCCTGACGCGAAGATTATAAGTGAATGCATAAATGAAGCAGTAAAATTAGCAAAGACTTTTAGAGGGAATGATTTTATAAATTTACACGGTATGAGTAGTGAAAAAATCAGACTAGATAAGTATCTCTGGGCTATTCGGATTTTTAAAACAAGAACGCTGGCCTCTGCGGCAATTGATGATGGGAAAGTAAAGTTGAATGGAGTTTCAGTAAAAGCCTCCCGACCCGTATCTCTTGGAGACCGTTACGATATAAAAACACCTGCCAGAAAGTGGACGATTGAAGTTACAGGACTGCTAAGCAATCGTGCGGGATATGAAGAGGCGATAAAACATTATGCAGACCTTACGAGTGAAGAAGACAAAATTGTTAGTAAAAAAATGGCTACAAGTTTTCAAACAGGAAAACGGCTAAGTAAAACAGGTCGCCCGACTAAAAAACAGCGGCGCGACCTGAATGATTTGCTAAACGAAGATGATGCTGACTAATACAAGGCTCCGAAATCGCCTTCTAACATTAACGCCCAACTAAAGCCAAGGTCTTCACTTCTGTAAAGCCCTCTGTTGGTGGCGATGTAGATGTATTTCTTCTCAATGCTGTTCTTATAAATGTCCTCTTTTCCTACAATTGAATAAACAGTTGTGTTGGTTTCCAATCCATTGATGGAAGGCACAAATTTCCCATTCTCCAAGCGGTAAACACCCATAGAATCGGTGCCTACTAAAAGCACTCTGCCAAACGGAGCATGAGTTACACGAAGTTTTCTATTCGGAAGTCCGGGATATTTTGTCCAGATTTTACCAGAGTCATTGCTGTATTGTACGCCCATAGGACCGTTGTAGTCCGTAAGCAGTAGCGTGTTGTTGAAATGACTTAAGTAAGACATCCCTGTGGGTTGCACTTTGGTTTGCGGATAGTGTGTCCATTTAGCATTTTTATCGCCACGCACATATAAAGAGTCGTTGGCATCGCTAAAAGAAAATAAGGTTCCGTTACTTAATTGTGCAAATGATGTGATTGCTCCGCCTATTGCACCAGGTTCCCATTCGCCATCTGCCTTCCATCTTTTCCCGTTGTCTTCACTATATACAATTCCTCTTGTGGCGGGGTCCATTGAGCTTAAATAAATTCTGCCGTGATCTGCTACATTCAGAATCAATGATTGCCAGGGAGCAAAAATACCAGGCGTTGCATATTGCAAATAGGTAGGATTGAAATTCTGACCATTGTTTTCACTTAAATGGACATTGCCTTTTACAAACAGCAAATTGGTAGGACCTGAAGTAATAATAGAACGATATGGAAATCTGTCAACACCAAACACAGTTTTGAAAGTAAGCCCGTCATTTGTGGCAAGCAACTCCCCTGTGTTTGATCCTATATAAAGTCCGTAAGGTTTCTTAATTACCGTGTTATTATCAATGCCGTTCGACTTCTTACAACTCTGTGCAGTTGCAAGAGCAAAAATTACAAACGCCAGTTTATAGAGCTGGTTATATCTCCGCATCGAAAAAAAATTTTACCAAGTTTACAAAAAAGTTATGATTTCACACCAAAAGCTTTCTGATAGACAGAAAAGTCAGGCTTTTCGTTTGTTTAATTAATGATATTGATTTTGTTCAAACGCGCCCGCGTGCACAGCATTTTTACCCTTTGATGCCTTTTCATTTTCAGCCGCCTCGTTCATTTTCATGGCAAAATTCATGAGCTGAAAAATGGCGTTTTCCTTTTTGTTTACCAGGTTCAAAGCAAATTTGTAGGAGAATGCGTTTTTTGAATATTCCCCGCCATTAAAAACTAAATTGTCGAGCAGATTTCTACTCTCTTGTAATGCAACCGAATCTGTAATCCCAGAATTTTGATGGGGTTTGATTGAAGCAAGAATGGTTTGAAAGCTCAGATACATTCCTATTGGATGGTTGTAAACATCGTTTTTTATTACGGCTGGTGTAGGTTCCGCTTTAAATTTTCCGGCAAGGTAAGCGCGCGCATAGTCCGATTTATTGGAAACAGCGATGTAATTATTATCGAACGTTAAAAACATGGAATCGCTAAAACTTGAAGTAAAAAGATTGTTTTCAATGGGTGTAAGAAGTTGTTTTTGCTGTAAATAAGTCATTAGTTTATTGAACTTTTCCTTATTTCCAATTTTCATGGTGTAAAGAAAATTCATTGTAGTGTTTTGACTGCTATAATTTATGGTTGAAGAATCTTTAGAACTATCTCTATGACTGGAATAATTCATGGTAAAGTCATTCACAGCTACACCCAGATCTCCGGTAAATGCTTCAAAAATATCGTCTGTAGAAATGCCCTCACTGCTCAGGGCAAGATTTGCAAAGCCCAGCACACCAATTTTTTCCAATAATCCTTTCAGTCCTTTTGTTGAAAGATGAAAAGCCATCAACATGTTTAGGTTTTGAGCGGGCAAACGTTCCAGCAATTCTTTATCCGCATTTTTACTTCCAAATTCTTCAGCAACATTTCTCAGTTCTTCGGATGTGTAATAGAGCATGTCGCCCGTGATCTTCCCTTTTTCAAAATCAAAACCGCCAGAAAATGCAGCCTGTTTCCAAAGTGTGCTACCCAGCGCAAGTTGTGAAGGCATGCCCATCTTGTCGCTGTTTTCCGACATTAGAATATCATAGTTCATCCAGACAGTAATATCATGGCCATCAGTTTCCATTTTCTTAAAACGTGCATCATCAGTTATTGCATTGTTTTTTTGAATGGTAAACGCATTTTTCATTTCAGAAGAAAGTAGTTGTTCATTAGCTGCAAACGTAGTTGGCGAACCTTCAGCAATAAAAGAATCTTTGGAGGCAAGTAAGGACGAATCAGCAAAAGAAGTGTCCAAACTTTTTTTAATGCTAACTTGATTTTCAATAATGTTCATTACAATCAGTAAATCCTTTGTCCAGCCTACGTACATTCCGTCCACAAGATTTGCTTCCTTTCTTCCATCTGCTTCTTTTATGGTTGTGTTCGGGAAAGTTCTTTTTACGTAAACTTCCCATTTTCCTGCGTCGTCTAAAGGCACCAGTGCAGTGATTCTCGTTCCTGCATCAGCATCCCTGTAGTTTTTCACATACAAATACGAGGTACTCATGTGTTCTATGCCCGCATCGCCCAGGCCTTCGAGTGCGTGTTTTGGTGGCAAACTGGTTTTCATTTCATTAAACAGTTTGCTTCCAATCAGGGCGCTCCACGCTATTTGTTTTCCGATTTTCTTTGTGTTCAAACCCACTACTACTACAGCATCTTTAGGAATGTACTTTGCATGATCGGGTAATGAATTGCAGGCACTGAAAACTACAGTTGCCACGAACAAAAAGAGTAAGAAACGAAGATTCATAAATTGAATTATTTGGTGAAGTTCCCAAAAAAAATCCCACACCGGTGTGGTGCAGGATCAGGAATTTTTAGTTGTTGTTCTGTTGAGGAGCGGCAGTAGATTAGAAAGGTAAATCGTCTGCGTTTTCAGGTGCCGGGTTATAAAAATTTCCATTGTTTGCCGGAGCAGAAGCACCACTAGCGCCTGCTGTGTTGTATGCGGGCATTGATGGAGCAGCATTCGGTGCGCCGGTTGCCACAGCTTCAATTCGCCAGGCATCCAGATTTGTAATGTAGTTTACCTTTCCATCTTTCTCCCATTTATTACCTTTTAGGTTGAAAGAAACTTTGACCTGATCGCCAACGTTAAAACGATCGAGGATGTCGCATTTGGCTTGCACCAGTTGCAGTTTTGCGAAGTTTGTGTACACATTTCCGTTTATTTCTTCCGACAATTCAAGAACAAATTCGCGCTTCTTGAAACTTTCTTTCACTTGCTGTGTGTCGTACTTCACCGCTAATTTTCCTGTTACTTCTAAATTCATTTTACTTCTTAATTAAAATATGAATAATTGATTGTTGCTGTTTGGACACCAAGTTGTGGAGTTGGCGTGAACGTAAATTTATAAAAAAAGTGCCTCATAAAAGGCACTTGATGTAAGGGGAGACATATGGGGTTCGAACCCACGACCTTCGGAACCACAAACCGACGCTCTAACCAGCTGAGCTAATATCTCCGTATAATCATTTAAGGAGGGCAAAGATAACGGGAATTTCCTGAAAATATCAACCTCTGTCGGTAACAAAATTTAAGCGTAAAGCAATATTGTACTGACAATGCAGCGCTTAATAATTCCGGGTTTTAACAATTTTTCCATTAGTGTCCTGCTATATTTGCGCTCTAATTTTTCTTTATGCAGTTACGTTTAGCCACTTTGGCTATTTTTCTATTCTCTTCTGTGCTGTCATTTGCACAAGACGTAGAAAAGTCTTCCACAAAAAAATCGGTACTTCAAAAACCTTCCCGCGATTTTGTGATGCTGCAATTTACTTATGAAGGATGGTCAAGACCAGACTCAGTAAGAACTACCGGTTTTGGTCGGGGATTTAATGGCTATATCTGTTACGATTTTCCTATTGGTAAGTCCAATTTTAGTTTTGCCGCAGGTATTGGTATTGGTACTTCAAACATCTATCTGGATAACCAGCAAATTATACTCACAGATACCGGCGCTTCGGCACAGGCTCGTTTTGTAAACGAACAACAAGATTATAAGAAGTATAAATTAACCACTGCTTACCTCGAAGCGCCTTTCGAAATTCGTTTTTTTGGCAATAAAGAAAACAGAAATAAAGGATTTAAAATGGCACTCGGTCTGAAAGCCGGAACGCTTGTAGGCGCTCATACCAAGGGTCGCAGAGGAGTAGAAGGAACCAAGCTTGTTGATAAAGAAAATACCCGCAGATTTATGGAAACCTGGCGGTTTGCAGGCACTGCGAGAATTGGCTGGGGTAATTTTACTTTGATGGGTACTTACAATCTCAATAATCTTTACAAAGCTGGATTAGGTCCGCAAATCACGCCTTACTCAATAGGGCTTTGCATTAGCGGGTTGTAGGTGGGGAAGTAAAAAATCTAAACAACTTTCATTCACCTCATTTCATCTAAATCTCATACTCCGAACCTTCTACTGTTACCACTACATTTGGAAACACTTCTGCTGCCTCATCTCTGAAAAGTTCCAACTCGCGGTATTTAGAAGAAAAATGTCCTAACAATAATTGCTTTGTTTCTGCTAGCCTGGCAATCTGCGCTGCCTGCCGTGCCGTACTATGAAACCTTGCAGTTGCCTTGTCTGAATCTTTTTCCAGATAAGTGCATTCATGATAAATTGTATCCGCGCCTTTTATGTGTTCTATAAAAGAATCGGTAAAAACAGTATCTGCGCAGTAAGCATATTTTTTTGGTGAAGGACCTTCGGTAGTAACCCATTCATTTTTTACCACAAATCCATCCGCTCTTTCATAGTCTTCACCATGTTTCAGCCGATCGTAGAAGTAAGCGGGTATTTCATGTTCGCGGCATTTATCGGGAAGCAGTTTGCGGCCTTTTGTTTTGTGTTCTATCAAAAATCCATGACAAGGTATCCTGTGTTCTACCGGAAAACTTTTTACGCTAAACAAATCATTATTGACGAGCAATTCACTACTGTCTTTTTTGAGCGGATGAAAATGAAATGGGTAGCCGAGCGTAGTATCTGCTACTTTAAGTATCTGCTGAATCAACAGTTCTAATTCTTGTGGAGCATACACATACAAGGGCAATGTTCTTCCCAGCAAACTCATGCTATTTATCAATCCCGGCAATCCAAAATAATGATCGCCGTGCAGGTGGCTGATAAAAATATGCTCCATGTTTCGCCACTTCACTCCATATCGTTGCATTTGTATTTGCGTTCCTTCTCCGCAATCAAACAATACCACTTTTCCATAAACGGATACCGCCTGCGCAGTGGGGTGTCTTCCAAAGGCAGGAAGCGCTGAATTATTTCCGAGTATGGTCACTTTCATCCGAAGAAAATATTCTGTGTGTTTAATAAAGCCGTTCCACTTTGTTACATTTCTTCATCAAACAACTCCCGTTCTAAAATTTCCATACTCACAATATCTATAGCTTCATTCATTGTTGGGGCAACATTGATGAGCAAATCCGTTTCATTTTTCTTCAAAGCATTAAGTACATCATTTTGGAAATTAGTGAAGACTATGGAGCAACGATTTTCATAAACATGTTCATGTAATGACACAAGATTGCCAAGGCTGGTTTCATCTGTTGAAGTACAATTGTGCAAGTCAACTATTAGGTTTGGACTGCCGCTTTCGGTAAGCTCTTTCCATTTCTGGCTAAGGGCTTCTGTCAAATTAGCATCTAACAGGTTGCAGATGGGTGTGAGAATTGTGTAAGCAGGTTTGGTATCAATTTTGAATTCCATAAAAGTAAGATGGTGAATTAGTTGTTGCCCGATGTAAAATCAGTATCTAAAATACCGCTTTCCGCTACAGTTTCTTTTGTATTTTTAATAGAAAGTAAAAGCTGAGAAAGGAGTACAAAATTAATGCTGGTATAGTCAAACACAATACTGATCTACACTCTTTATTAATAACTTTATTTACAACTAAAAACAAGGAACGGAATAATGGATTCTAATTTCTCACCAAAGGTAAAAGAGATCATTTCCTACAGCCGTGAGGAAGCCTTAAGGCTTGGTAATGATTTCATAGGCACTGAACATCTGTTGCTCGGAATGATACGGGAAGGAGAAGGCATGGCCGTGCGCGTGCTACAAAGCATGAGTGTGGACTTGTTTGATCTGCGTAAAGAATTAGAATTAGCTATCAAGGACAAGAACAACAAACCTTTGGCTAACATCAATAGTCTTCCGCTAACGAAGCAAGCTGAAAAAGTAATTCGCATTACTGTGCTGGAAGCAAAAGCCCTGAAAAGTTCTACTGTGGAAACGGAGCATTTGATGCTATCTATTTTGAAGAATAAAGAGAATGTTGCCACACAAATATTGCATCAGTTTGAAGTGGACTATGACCGCTTTAAAAGTGAGCTGGGCATTATGCAAGGCGATGGTCCTTCTGCAGCAGATTATGGCAATGATCCCGGAGAAGAATTTGAAGAAGATGATGAGCGCCGCCAGTTTCAGCAACGTCGTCCTGTAGGTAATGCAAAATCAAAAACGCCTGTACTGGATAATTTTGGGCGGGACATTACCAAGCTTGCAGAAATGGGGAACTTAGACCCCATTGTTGGCCGCGAAGAAGAAATTGAGCGTGTGTCGCAAATCCTTTCAAGAAGAAAGAAAAATAACCCTATCCTTATCGGCGAGCCTGGGGTAGGTAAAACAGCGATAGTTGAAGGACTTGCATTAAGAATTGTACAGAGAAAAGTTTCTCGTGTGCTTTTCGATAAGCGCGTTGTCAGCCTCGATCTTGCAGCATTGGTTGCAGGTACAAAATACCGCGGTCAGTTTGAAGAGCGAATGAAAGCAATCATGAACGAGTTGGAAAAAAACCGCGACGTAATTCTTTTCATTGATGAGATACATACCATCGTGGGTGCAGGTGGCGCTTCGGGATCGCTTGATGCGTCCAACATTTTTAAACCCGCCCTGGCGCGTGGCGATCTGCAATGTATCGGTGCTTCTACTTTGGATGAATACCGCATGTACATTGAAAAAGACGGTGCTTTAGATCGCCGTTTTCAAAAGGTATTGGTGGAGCCGCCGAGTGTGGACGAAACAATTACAATTCTTACCAACATTCAGTCGAAGTACGAAGACTTTCACAACGTTACTTATGATAAAGACGCAATTGAAGCTTGTGTGAAACTGAGTGATAGGTATATGACAGATCGTTTATTGCCCGACAAAGCAATAGATGTAATGGATGAAGTAGGAGCGCGCGTGCATTTGAAAAACATCAACGTTCCTCAAAATATACTTGACCTTGAAAAGAAGATCGAGGATATAAAACAGGAAAAAAACAAGGTGGTAAAAAGCCAGCGTTTTGAAGAAGCTGCGGCCTTGCGCGATAAAGAAAAACGTCTTGGAGAAGAATTGGAAAGAGCAAAGGCTGAGTGGGAAGAAGAGGCAAAAAACAGACGATATCCGATTCACGAAGAGCATATTGCCGAAGTAGTAAGTATGATGACCGGCATACCGGTGATGCGTATGGTGGAAGCTGAAAGCCTTAAACTGCGTAGAATGGGAGATGATCTTAAAGGCGCAGTGGTAGGACAAGATGAAGCTATTTCAAAAGTCGTAAAAGCCATTCAACGAAATCGTGTAGGTCTTAAAGATCCAAAGAAACCAATTGGCTCTTTCATTTTCCTGGGTCCTACCGGTGTAGGAAAAACAGAGCTTGCACGATCTCTTGCACGATACATGTTCGACAGTGACGATGCGCTGATACGCGTGGACATGAGTGAGTACATGGAAAAGTTTTCCCTCTCACGTTTGATTGGTGCGCCTCCGGGCTACGTGGGCTACGAAGAAGGTGGGCAGCTTACTGAAAAAGTTCGTCGGAAACCATATTCAGTTGTGCTGCTTGATGAAATTGAAAAAGCGCATCCGGATATTTTCAACATCTTATTGCAGGTCTTAGACGATGGGCAGCTTACAGATGGTCTGGGTCGCAAAGTGGATTTTAAAAATACACTTATCATCATGACATCAAACATCGGTGTTCGCCAGTTGAAAGACTTTGGAACAGGTGTAGGCTTTGCTACCTCTGCTACCACCAGTGCAAGTGAAGATGTATCGAGAGGTATAATTGAAAAGGCATTGAAGCGTACTTTCTCTCCTGAATTCCTTAATCGTATTGATGATGTTGTGATCTTTAATTCGCTTGATCAGGATCATATCAATCTCATCATTGACATCATTATGAAGGATGTGATAAAGCGCTTAAATACACTTGGCTTTAGTCTCGAACTTACAACCGCAGCAAAGAAATTTATTGCAGAGAAAGGATACGATCAGGCATTTGGTGCGCGTCCGTTGCACAGAGCAATTCAAAAATATCTTGAAGATCCTTTGGCAGAAGAAATATTAGGACAGAATATTAAAGAAGGCGACAAGGTAACTGCAGACTATAGTGAAGAAGAAAAGAAAATTGTTTTCACCATAGACAAGCAGACTAAGAAAAAAGAAGAATCAACGCCTACTGAATAGTTTTTTGAGTGGTTATTGATGTAAAGACGGCAGGAGTTTTTCTGCCGTTTTTCATTTGTGCTTTTACATGATACGACAACCATTTACATCTTCGGGAAATAATGCTGCATTACGGAAGATCATCGCATAGCACCATCAGCATTTTGGTAACTTCGCGGATTGTTCCATGCACTCCTATAAGATAGCACTTGTCGGTAATCCCAACAGTGGGAAAAGTTCCTTGTTCAATTCGCTTACGGGCTTGAACCAAAAGGTTGGTAATTTTCCAGGAGTTACAGTAGATAAAAAGACCGGCAGTTGTAAGATTAGCGATTCCTTGAATGCGCATGTCCTCGACCTTCCCGGCACGTATAGTCTTTACCCGAAAAGTGCAGACGAACAGGTTACCTACGAAGTGCTGATGAACAGCAAAAATGCTGATCGTCCCGACCTGATAATAGTAATCGCAGATGCGTCTAATCTCAAACGCAATCTTTTGTTTTGTTCGCAGATCATGGATCTAAAGATTCCGCTGATTATTGCGCTTACGATGAATGATATTGCGCGCCGCAAAGGAATAACGATAGATATTGAAGGATTGGAGCGGATGATGGGTGTGCCCGTTGTAGCGATTAATCCCAGAAAAAATAAAGGCATTGTTCAACTAAAAAAAACCATTGCCGATGTTCATGCTCACAGCTACAATTTTTCAGGAAATGATTTTATAGATACTGAAGCGCTTACCGGATCGTGGATCAGTGAGATCAAAAATATCAGTGCTGCCGGAAGCAATTATCAGGCTTTGCATGTGGCCTGCAATTATCTGGAACTCGGCTATTTGAATGCTGCGCAAAAAATACAGATTGGCGCTTTGCTCGATGTGAATGGCTTCCATAAAGCAAAAGTTCAGGCAGAAGAAATTATGGAGCGTTATCGAAAGATCGCTACCATTATGCAGCAGTGTGTGGTTGAGGAAAGTCCGCTGAAGAAAACCATTATCAGTGAGCGGATTGATAAGATTCTGTTACACCCCTTGCATGGAAATGTGATATTGCTGCTTGTACTTTTCCTGCTATTTCAAAGTATTTTCTGGCTGGCAGAATATCCTATGACCTGGGTAGAAGAGGGCTTCAGTTTTTTGAGCGAAGGATTGGATAAGTGGCTACCC
>ENA-UOUJ01001199-UOUJ01001199.1-activated-sludge-metagenome-genome-assembly--contig:-NODE-1199-length-14357-cov-8.450566_pt1 | contig 14357 bp, 16 predicted proteins | sample MGYA00249839_ERZ747224 | MGnify/ENA primary metagenome ERZ747224 (study PRJEB28782, sample SAMN03220277) | activated sludge metagenome | biome: wastewater; feature: sewage sludge; material...
TTGTTCTCCCCGCCTGTTGGCGGGGCCCCTCGCCTGCTCGATAGGAAAGCTTGCCTGTATGAATGCCTTTCCGGTGGGGCGGGGGCGCTGGCGGTTCCTTTCCGGCGACGGGGGACGGGTGGGGGTGGGTGGTCTTGACGAATTCTTTACCTCGGCGGCGCAGGTTCCGCCGCGAGCGCCGGTTTTGGCGCGCGGGTACGCAGTACGCGGGAGTGGAGCATGGACCTTGCCGTCTACGTGGCCCTGACCCGGCAGTCGGGGCTGGCCAAGGAGCTCCAGTCGGTCGCCAACAACATCGCCAATCTCTCCACCACCGGCTACCGCCGCGAGGGCGTCGTCTTCGCCGAGGAGGTGCGGGCGCTGCCGGTCGAGGGCGGCAGCGTCGCGATGACCGAGGCGCGGGCGCGCTTCACCGAGGAGCTGCAGGGCTCGCTGCAGGAGACGGGCGGCACCTACGACCTCGCCATCGAGGGCGAGGGCTATTTCACCGTCAGGACGCCGGCCGGCGAGCGGCTGACGCGCGCGGGCGCCTTCGCGCCGAATGCCGACGGGGTGCTGGTCAATCCCGATGGGCACGCGCTGCTCGACGAGGGCGGCGGCGAGATCGTCATTCCGTTCGAGGCGAGGAACGTCGGCATCTCGGCCGACGGCACCGTCTCGGTCGACGGGGCGCCGGCGGCCAGGATCGGGCTCGTCGCGGTCGAGGACCGCACCAGGCTCTTCCGCGAGGCGGGAGTGCTCTTCCGCGCCGCCGGCGAGGTGGTGCCGGTCGAGGAGGGGCGCGTGGTGCAGGGCTTTCTCGAGCAGTCGAACGTGAGCCCGGTGACGGAGATGGCGCGCATGGTCGAGGTGCAGCGCGCCTACGAGTACGGCCAGCGGCTGCTCGACCAGGAGGACGAGCGCATCCGGCTGGTGGTGAGGACGCTCGGCCAGCAGGCCTGAGCGCGCGAGTAGGAGAGGATCATGCGGGCACTGAACATCGCGGCGACCGGCATGGCGGCGCAGAACATGCGGGTCGAGGTGATCTCGCACAACCTCGCCAACATGTCGACGACGGCCTACAACGCCCGGCGGGCGGAATTCTCCGACCTGCACTACCAGCAGGTGGCGCGGCCGGGGACGATCAATTCCGCCGACGGCACGGTTTTGCCGGCTGGCGTGCAGCTCGGCCTCGGCGTGCGGGCGGCGGCGGTCTCGATGCAGGTCGAGCAGGGGACGGTGACCGAGACCGGCGGCTCGCTCGATCTCGCCATCGAGGGCATGGGCTATCTCGAGGTGACGCTGCCGAACGGCGATCCGGCCTATACCCGGGACGGGGCGCTGAAGCGCAACGGCGACGGGCTGATCGTGACCTCGGACGGGTTCGGGGTGGTGCCCGACATCACCATCCCCGAGGACGTGCGCGAGATCTCGATCAACGCCGATGGCGAGGTCTATGCCTATTTCGACGGGCAGACCGAGGCGCAACTGCTCGGGCAGTTCACGCTGACGAGCTTCCCGAACGAGAAGGGGCTCGAGGCGCTGGGCTCGAACCTCTACCGCGAGACGGAGGCCTCGGGCGCGGCCAACCCGGGGGACCCGGGCGAGGACGGGCGCGGGACCTTCCGCCAGGGGTATCTGGAGAATTCGAGCGTCGATGCGGTGCACGAGATCACCGGGCTCATCGAGGCGCAGCGCGGCTACGAGCTCAACGCCAAGGTCATCACCGCCGCCGACCAGATGCTGGCGGCCACCGTGCAGATCCGCTGACATGGCCCGGGCTGCCGCGATCTTCCTCCTCCTCGTCTGCGCGCTGAGCGCGGGTGCGGTCTTCGCCCAGTCGGTAACCCCGGTGCGCGCCATCCGCAGCCAGAGCGTGCTGCAGGCGGAGGATCTGGCGCTGGCGGAGGAAAGCGTGCCGGGCGGCCTCGCCGCGGTCGAGGAGGCGATCGGGCGCGAGGCCAGGGTCGCGCTCTATCCCGGGCGGCCGATCCTGGCGAGCCAGCTGCGCGCACCGGCGCTCGTCGAGCGCAACGCGGTGGTGCGGATGTCCTATCGGAGCGGCCCGCTCCGGATCGCGACCGAGGGCCGCGCGCTCGACCGGGCGAGCGTGGGCGAGCCGGTCCGGGTGATGAACCTCGCCTCGAAGCAGACCGTGACGGGCGTGGTGGCGGCGGACGGCAGCATCGAGGTCGGGCAATGACGCGCACTCCCCTTCTTCTCGCGGCGGCGGTCTCGCTGGCCGCCTGCGGCATGCAGACGATCGGCCGGCCGCCGGAGATGACCTCGATCGGCGTGACGGAGGAGGACGCGAAGCCGATCCTGACCGCCGAGCGGGCGGCCGTGGCGGTGCCGCCGCCGCAACCGGCGCGCTACGCCTATCAGCAGGGCTCGCTCTGGAACACCGGGCCCTCGGGGCTGCTCGGCGACCGGCGGGCGCGCAGCCTCGGCGACATCCTGACGGTGACGATCGAGATCGACGACAAGGCGGAGATGAAGAACACGACCACCCGCACGCGCGAGGGCAGCGAGAGCGCCGACGTCGGGGCCTTCTTCGGGGTGAGCAACGTGCTGCCGCCGGGGGTGATGAAGCTGAACCCGACGCTGGAGATGGAGTCGGAATCGGATTTCACCGGCACGGGGTCGATCAAGCGGAACGAGAAGCTGGAGCTGCGCGTCGCGGCGACCGTGGTGCAGGTGCTGCCGAACGGGCATCTCGTCATCCAGGGCGACCAGGAGGTGCGGGTGAACTACGAGCTGCGCGACCTGCAGGTGACAGGGATCGTGCGGCCCGAGGACATCTCGCGCTACAATGAGATCCCCTACGACCGCATCGCCGGGGCGCGGATCTCCTATGGCGGCCGCGGCCAGGTCTCGAGCGCGCAGCAGCCGCGCTACGGCCAGCAGGTGGTCGACCGCGTGGTTCCCTACTGAGGCGGCGCGGATGAAGAAGCTCGCTCCGCTCCTCATCGCGCTGCTCGGCCTCGGGGTCGGGGTCGGCGTGGGGCTCGCGCTGAAGCCGGCGCCCGAGCCGGAGGTGGCGGCGGCCTGTCCGCCGGCCGAGGGCGAGGCGGAGGCGAAGGCGGAGGTCGCCTGCCCGGCGGATGGCGCGGACCCCTTCGCGCCGACCAAGCCGGAGGAAAAGAAGAAGAAGGCGGCCGAGCTCGCCTACGTGCAGATGGACAAGCCCTTCGTCGTGCCGATCTTCGCCGGGGAGAAGGTCGCGGCGATGGTCGTCGTCTCGCTCTCGGTCGAGACCGACACCGAGGGGGCGCACGATGTCGAGGCGCTGAAGCCGCGGCTGCGCGACGGCTTTCTCAAGGTGATGTTCCGCCACGCCAATTCCGGCGGCTTCGACGGCAGCTTCACCAGCGGACGGAAGATGGACGACCTGAAGTCGGCGCTGCTCAGGAGCGCGCAGGAGATCGTTCCCGGCACGCTGGTCGAAGAGGTGCTGATCACCGAGATCGCGCGGCAGGATTCGTAGAAGAGAAGGCGTGCCGTGGCCGCCCCCCGGCGGCCACGGTCGCTCTTCGCGACAATCGGCACTCATCCCCGCCGTCACTCGCAGCACTGGCCACTCGGAACTCGGTCGGCAGGGCACCCCTCAAACCCCTCGCAATCGTATTGATAGGCGGTTTTCCGCCGATTGCCAAGCTGCCCGCGCACGAAAAGCTGGGCGGTGTTGCTGATTGGCAACGGCTGGGGATTATCTTTTCAGACCAAGGACAAGCGGGGCGGACACTCTGTCGCGAGGCGATTCGCGGGCGCGGCGCGCCTGCCGTTCGCGCGGGGAGCGGCGAGCGGAGGTGGCGCGCGCGAATCACCGGCGCGGGGCCCGTCCGGCTCTTGACGGGCGGCGGGGCCGTCACATGATCACTGCACCGGGACGGGCCCGCGCAGGAAGGGAGACGCGGCGGCGATGTGCGGACCGACGCCGCTTTCCGGGACGGCGGGCTTTCGAACCGGCACGTGATGGAGGAAGCCGCCATGTCCACCGCCTGCTGCGCCGGTCCGGGCTATGCCTCGCCCAAGGAGGCGATCAAGGCGCCGCGCGAGAAGCTGGTCTACACGATCTGCATCTATACCGGCACGGGGATCGAGAAGCCCGACTATCTCGCGACGATCGACGTCGACGAGGCGAGCCCGACCTATGGCGAGGTCATCCACCGCACCGAGGTGGGGGCGATCGGCGACGAACTGCACCACATGGGCTGGAACGCCTGCTCCTCCTGCCACGGGGACGCGTCGGCCGAGCGCCGGTTCCTGATCGTGCCGGGCGTGCGGACGACGAACTTCTACATCATCGACACGGCGAGCGATCCGCGCCGGCCGGTGCTCGCCAGGACGATCAGCGGCGAGGAGATCAAGCGGCGGACCAACCTCTCGGCGCCGCATACCGTGCACTGCCTCGGACACGACATCATCGTCTCGATGCTCGGCGACGCCGAGGGCAACGGGCCGGGCGGCTTCCTGCATCTCGACAAGGACTTCAACATCGTCGGGCGCTGGGAGAAGGATCTCGGCGCGATGCGGTACAACTACGACTTCTGGTACCAGCCGCGCCACAACATGATGGTCTCCACCGAATGGGGCGCGCCCAACACCTTCATGCCCGGCTTCGAGCTCGAGGACGTGGCGCGCGGCCGGTACGGGCAGCACATCCACTTCTGGGACTTCGAGAACCGGACGGTGGCGAAGTCGGTCGACCTCGGGGCGGAGGGGCTGATCCCGCTCGAGGCGCGCTTCCACCACGACCCCGAGAGCACGCACGGCTTCGTCGGCGCGGCGCTGGCCTCGAACGTCTTCCACTACTGGAAGGACGAGACGGGCGAGCTCCGGGTCGAGAAGGTCATCGACGTGCCGGCGATCGAGGTCGAGGGTTTCCCGGTGCCGATGCCGAGCCTCATCACCGACATCCTCGTCTCGATGGACGACCGCTACCTCTATTTCTCGAACTGGCTGCACGGAGACCTGCGCCAGTACGACATCTCGGATCCGTCGAACCCGCGGATGACCGGGCAGGTCTGGCTCGGCGGCATGCTCGGCAAGGCGCCGGTCGTGAACGGGCAGGCCATCACCGGCGCGCCGCAGATGATCCAGCTCAGCCTCGACGGGCGGCGGCTCTATGTCACCACCTCGCTCTTCTCGACCTGGGACAACCAGTTCTATCCGGCGATGAAGGAGCAGGGCGGGGTGATGCTGATCGTCGACTGCGACGTCGAGAAGGGCGGGATGAAGATCCGCGACGACTTCCTGGTCGACTTCGGCAAGGAGCCGCACGGGCCGGCGCGGGCGCACGAGACGCGCTATCCGGGCGGCGACTGCTCGTCGGACATCTGGGTCTGAGGGCGGAGGGGCGGCGGGGTGCGCAGGCATGCGGTCACGCTGCGCAACCGCGCCGGGCTGACGCTCGAGGTCGGCGAGGACGAGCCGGTTCTCGATGCGGCCGAGGCCGCCGGCTGCGTCCTGCCGGTCGGCTGCCGCTACGGCGGCTGCATCACCTGCGCCGCGCGGATGATCTCGGGGGCGGTGCGCCAGCCGAAGGGCACGGCTCTCAACAGGCGGCAGGCCGGGCTCGGCTACGTGCTCCTCTGCGTGGCCCGGCCGACCGAGGACTGCGTCTTCGAGGTCGGGGTGGAGAGCCACGGCGAGCTCTACGCCAACCCCTTCGCCTCGGCGTCGGCCGCCGATCTCATGAAGCGGATCGGCCAGGGGTGAGGTCAGGCCGGGGTGGCCGGCGGCGGCGCCTCGCGCTCGGTGCGGGCGTCGCGCTGGTGGCGGGCATCGTCGTCGGCGCGCTCCACCAGCTTGCCGAGGGCCTCGTGCTTGCCGAGGCTCTGCACGGCCTGCGCCCGGGCGGCGGCGATCGCGGGGGCGAGCGCCGCGCGCTGGCGCCGGGCGGCGCGGATGCGCTGGTCGACCCAGGTTTCGCGCAGCGCCTGCTGGGCGGGCGGCAGCGGCGCGCCCGATTTCGCCTCGCGCGAGAGGGTGGTGGCGAGGGCGGCGATCTCGGCGGCGAGCGTCCGGTCGCGGGAGAGGAGCGCGTCGAGCCGGGCGAGGTCGCGGGCGCGGCGCGCCTCGGCGAGGCCGGCGAGGCGGCGGAGCGCGGCCGGGGTCATCCGCCGCTCCGCGCGCGGGCGGCGCGGCGCATGCGCTCGGCGAAGCGGATGGCGGCGGCGACGGCGCGATAGTGCTCGGGCGCGATCTCGCGGCCGATCTCGACGGTGGCGAAGAGGGCGCGGGCGGTGGGCGGGTCGCTGTGCAGCGGGATGCCGGCGGTCTCGGCGACCTCGCGGATGCGGAGCGCGACCTCGCCCTCGCCCTTGGCGACGCAGACCGGCGCCGTCCCCTTGGCGCGCGACCATTTCAGCGCCACGGCGAAATGCGTCGGGTTCACGATGACGACATCGGCCTTGGGCACGTCGAGGAGCATCCGGTTGGTGGCGATCGCCTCGGCGCGGCTGCGGCGCTGCGCCTTCATGTGCGGGTCGCCTTCGGACTGCTTCGTTTCCTCGCGCAGGTCCTGGTAGGACATGCGCAGGCGGCGGGCGTGCTCGAAGCGCTGCCAGACGAAGTCGACCGCGCCGATCGCCACCGCGATGATGGTGGCGACGGTGAGGAGGACGCCGAGCGACTCCGCCAGCATGGCGCCGATGACCCGCGCCTCGGCGGTGGCGGCGCCGATCATCCGGTCGAGGTCGCGCGAGAGATAGACGAAGAGCGCGGTGGCGACGGCGGCGAGCTTTGTCGCCGCCTTGGCAAACTCGACGAGCCCGGCGGCGCCGAACTTGCGCTTGGCGCCGGCGAGCGGCGAGATGCGGTCGAGCTTCGGGACGATCTTCTCGCCGGAGAAGACGATCGCCTGCTGGGCGAAGAGGCTGACGAGCACGGCGGCGATGGGCAGCAGGAAGACCGGCGCGAGCGCCGCGAGCGCCTCGGCGAAGATCGCCCCGCCGAGGCGCGGACCGCCGGGGCCGAGGATGCGCCCCATCAGGCGGTCGGGCTGGCCGATGAAGATCATCAGCGTCGAGGCGGCCTGGCTGACGGCGAAGGCGCCGCCGGTGCTGATGACGACGAGGAGCGCGAGGTAGGTGGCGGCGGCGGTGACGTCGGAGGAGCGGGGGACGTCGCCCTTGCGGCGGGCTTCGGCGAGCTTCTGCGGCGTCGGGTCGAAGACCTTCTCGCCGCTCGACTCCCCGCCGCTCATCGCGGCATCGCCAGCGGGTCGGCCAGCGTGGCGTCGAGGCGCTCGCCCCAGAAGTGGAGGATGACGGGTGCCGCCAGCATGAGGAGGAGGAGGCCGCCGGCGGTGATCGCGGGCGCGCCGATGAAGGCGACCATCAGCTGCGGCATGGCGCGGTTGATGGCGCCGAGGGCGAGGTTGTAGGCGAAGCCGGCGATCACGAAGGGCGCGGCGAGGGAGAAGCCGAGGGCGAAGGCCTGCGCCACGCGGGCGGTGCCCCAGGCGGCGATGTCGGCGGCGGGAACGGGCAGGCCCATGGGCAGGATCTCGTAGGAGCGCGCCATGGCAAGCGCCGCCTTGACGTGCAGGTCGGTGGCGACGGCGAGCGTGATGCCGGCGAGCATGAGGATGTTGCCGATGGCCGGCATCGGGTCGGGGGTGACGCCGGCGCCGAACATCTGCGCGAGCGCGGTCGACTGCGCCGCGATCGAGCCGGCGAGCTGGAGCGCCAGCACCATGAGGCGGATCGCGAGGCCGAGGAGGAGGCCGATCGAGCTCTCGATCATCAGCATGAGGAGCATCGGCCGGGCGGGGTCGGGGCTGGCGAGGCCGGGCGCGAGGAGCGGCCAGACCACCATCGTGAAGGCGATGGCGACGCCGAGGCGCACCCGCGCCGGGATCAGCTGCTCGCCGAAGCCCGGCAGGAGCGCGACGACCCCGGCGACGCGGGCGAAGACGAGGATGAAGCCGGTGAGCCCCGTCTGGGCGAGGTCCATCAGCGCGCCGAGGCCCTCGAACATCAGGCGAGGCCGAGCACGGCCGGCCGCGCGCCGGGGCCGATCTCCTCGAAGGAGAAGACCGGGTTGCGGATGCCCTTGGCGAGCAGGACGGTGTGCAGGAAGCGCCGGCGCTTGGTCGAGGTGACGACGGCCGGATAGCGGCCCTGGGCGCCGGCGTGGGCGATCCTCTCGGCGACCGAGTTGGCGAGGCGGTTGAACTCGGCCGGCGGCAGGGCGACGTCGACCACGCCGCCGCCCTCGGGCAGCTGGTAGGCCTGGAAGAGCTCCTCCCAGGAGGGGTTGAGCTGGATGAGCGGGAGCGCGCCGTCCGCCTCCTGGATGCCGGCGACGAGCTGGAAGCCGAGGCGGTGCCGCACCTGCTCGCAGAGCACCTCGGCGCTGGCGCTCGGGGCGTTGGCCTCGGAGATCGCCTCGAGGATGAGCGGCAGGTTGCGGATCGAGACGCGCTCCTCGAGGAGGAGGCGGAGCACCGCCTGCAGCGTGTCGATCGAGACCTTCTCGGGGATGAACTCGTCGAGCATCTTGCGGTTCGCCTCGGCCCGGCGGGTGTCGGTGAGCGAGGTGAATTCCTCGAGCAGCTTGCGCAGGCTGCGGCGGGTGAAGAGCTTGCCGAAGTTCGCCTTGACGATCTCGAGCAGATGGGTGGCCACGACTTCGGTCGGGGTGACGACGGAGAGGCCCATGAGCGCCGCCTCCTCCTGCAGCGCGGGGGCGATCCAGCGGGCCGGGGCGCCGTAGACCGGCTCGGCGACCGAGCGGCCGTCGGGGGCGGGGGCACCCTCGTCGGGAAGGAGCACCAGCACGCGGTCGGTCTCGATGGTCGATCGGGCGACCTCCACCCCCTGGATGCGGATGGCGTAGGTGCCGGGCTCGAGGCCGGGATTGTCGGTGAGGCGGATCTCCGGGAGGATCAGGCCGAACTCGCTGGCGATGTGGTTGCGCATGTTGAGGATGCGCGCGTCGAGGCCGGTCGCCTCGTCCATCACCACGGGGACGAGGTTGGGCGAGAACTCCATGTGGATCTCGTCGACGTCGAGGAGGTCGCCGAGCGAGCGCCTGGCCGGTGCGCGCGCCTCCGGCGGGGCTGCGGCCGCCGCGGCTTCGCGGAGCCTGGTCTGCCGCGAGAGCCAGGCGGCGACGGCGAGGCAGATGGCGCCGACCAGGAAGGGGATGAAGGGCAGGCCGGGGATGAAGGCGAAGAGCGCCATCAGCACGGCGACGGTGCCGAGCGCGGTCGGATAGCCGCCGAGCTGGCGCATCAGCGCGCGGTCGGTCGAGCCGACGAGGCCGCCCTTGGAGAGCAGCATCGCCGAGGCGATCGAGATGATGACGGCGGGGATCTGGGTGACGAGGCCGTCGCCGACGGTGAGGATCGAGTAGGTCTCGAAGGCGTCGTGCAGGGCCATGCCGTGCACCAGCACGCCCATGGCGAGGCCCATGACGAGGTTCAGGAGCGTGATGAGGAGACCGGCGATGGCGTCGCCCTTCACGAACTTCGAGGCGCCGTCGAGCGAGCCGAAGAAGGTCGTCTCCTCCTGCTCGATCCGCCGCCGCTCGCGGGCCTCGGCGTGGGAGATCGCGCCCGCGGCCATGTCGCTGTCGATGGCGAGCTGCTTGCCGGGCATCCCGTCGAGCGCGAAGCGGGCGCCGACCTCGGCCATGCGGCCGGCGCCCTTGGTGATGACGATGAAGTTGACGATGAGCAGGACGGCGAAGATCACCAGGCCGAGGAAGACCGAGCCGCCCATGATGAACATGGCGAAGCCCTCGATCACGTGGCCGGCCGCCTTGGTGCCGGTGTGGCCCTGGCCGATGATGAGCTTGGTGGAGGAGACGTTCAGCGAGAGCCGCAGCATCAGCGAGGCGAGCAGGATCGTCGGGAAGGAGGAGAAGTCGAGCGGGCGCTGGATGAAGAGGGTGATGGTGAAGATGAGGATGGCGATGGCGAAGGAGGCCGCGAGGCCGAGGTCGAGCACCCAGGCCGGCATCGGCAGGATCATCATGGCGATGACCGCCATGAGCGCCATGGCGAGGAGCACGGTCGGCTGGTAGAGGGTGCGGAGGCTCAGGTCCATCAGAAGAGGCCCCCCGGCGGGCCCGAGAGGAGCGGCTGGCCCGGGGTGAGGAGCGGCGTTCCCTGGGTGACGAGGGCGCCGGCCGCCGGGACGAAGATGCCGGCGATGCCGCCCGGGGTGGCGGGCGTGGGCGTTGCGGCGCGGATGCGTTCGGCCATGGCGCGGCGCTGCGCCTCGCGGCGGGCCTGGCGGGTCGAGAAGCGCTGCCCGGGCTGGGCCGAGGCGACGAGGGTCTCCGCGTCGGTGAGGGCGCCGGGCTCGAGCTCGGCGAGCAGGCGGTCGAAGCGGGCGCGGTAGGTCATCGCCTTGTCGGGCGTCAGGGAATGGTAGGCGCCGGCGGCCTCGGACCAGCTGCCGCGCTCCTCGTAGAGCGTGCGCAGGAACTGGGCGGCGTAGGTCGCGGTCCATTCCGGGTCGAACATGTCGTCGAGCGAGGGGAAGGCGTGGCCGTGCCAGCGGTAGTTGATCTGCACGCAGCCGACGTCGAAGCTCGGTCGCCCCTCGGCCAGGCTCTGCCGGCCGAAGGCGAGCGCCTCCTCGCGGGTCTTGAACCAGAAGCCCTTGCCCTCGCGGTTGATCGCCCAGGGCCAGGCGCGCATGCGGCCGTCGCGGTGCTGGCCGGTCTCGGTGAGGGCGACGGCGAAGAGCACCTCGACCGGGACGCCCCCGCGGCGGGCGCCCCTGGCGATGGCGGCGTCGCAGAGGGCGGAGGGGTCGGCCGACGGCTCGGCCGCGCGGGCGGGCGGGGCGGCCGCGAGGACCGCCAGCACGAGTGCCAGACCGAGCCCGACGCCGGACCGGGGTGTCATCCGAGGCTTCTCCTCCGACCGCCTGGGCTCATCTAGCGGGCGGAGGGTTACCAGATGGTTATCGGCCGTGCCGGGCGGAGCCGGACGCGGCGATTCTGCCTGTCTTCACAGGGATTTGGATGCCCGGGGCAGGCGGGCGGCCGCGGGCGGCCGCACCGCGGGGGGTCAGGCCTCCGAGGCGAGATACCTGTCGAACCAGGCGAGCGTCCGCTCCCAGGCGAGCGCCGCCGCCGCCTCGTCGTAGCGCGGGGTAGTGTCGTTGTGGAAGCCGTGGTTCACGTCCGGGTAGAAGTGGGCCTCGTAGACCTTGCCGTTGGCCTTCAGCGCCGCCTCGTAGGCCGGCCAGCCGGCGTTGATGCGCTCGTCGAGCCCGGCGTAGTGCAGGAGCAGCGGCGCCTGGATGGCCGGCACGTCGGCCGGATCCGCCTGGCGGCCGTAGAAGGGCACCGAGGCGGAGAGTTCGGGATAGGCGACGGCGAGCGCGTTGCAGACGCCGCCGCCGTAGCAGAAGCCGACGCAGCCGACCTTGCCGGTCGAGTCGGGGTGCGCGGCGAGATATTCGTAGCCGGCGAAGAAGTCCTGCATCAGCTTCACCGGGTCGAGCTGCGACTGCATCTCGCGCCCCTCGTCGTCGTTGCCGGGATAGCCGCCGAGCGAGGTCAGGCCGTCGGGGCCGAGCGCGAGGTAGCCGGCCTTGCCGAGGCGGCGGACCACGTCCTCGATGTAGGGGTTGAGCCCGCGGTTCTCGTGCACCACCAGCACCGCCGGCAGCGGGCCCTCCACATCGGCCGGGCGGGCCATCAGGCCGCGGACGGCGCCGTTGCCCTCGGGCGAGGGATATTCCACCCGCTCGGTGGTGATCGCCGGATCGTCCGGCGGCACCTGCGCGGCAAGCGCGTAGTCGGGCTGCAGGCCGGCGAGGAGCGTGGCGGCCGAGGCGCCGCCGACCGCGTATTTCGCCGCATGGTCGAGAAAGGCCCGCTTCGACATGTGCCCGTGCACATAGCCGTCGTAGAGCTCGAGGATGCGCTGGTCGAAGTCGCTGGCCTTCTTGCGCTGCATCTTGGACCTCCTTCGTGAAGATGGCGGACAGAGTAAGGCCATCGGCCGGCCGGCCCGCTTCACGATCCGTCGACATCGTGGCCCGGCGTTAACACATTAATTTCCTTGAACTTGTCTTGGATTGTCCGCGACGGCACCCTCAGGGCGAGGGAAAGTGGGGGCTTGGGTCGTGTTTCCATTCATCGAGGAGCGGATCGCCTATGGCCGCTCGATCCGGCAGCGGGCGAGCTGCCTCATCGAGGCCTATGGCGCGGAGGCGCGGGCCGAGGCGCTGCGGGCGGCGGAAGAGCCCGGCCTCGCGGCCGCGGAGCGGTCGTTCTGGATCGCGGTGGCGGCGCGGGTCGCCCGCCAGTTCGGCCAGAGGGACGCGCTGGCGGTGCTCTGACCGGCAACCTCCGGTTAGCCTCTTAACCCCTCGCGGGATTGTCGGGCCGGATGCCGGTTGTCATCGTCGGCCACGGGGAGAGGGCGGGCCATGCTTCTCGAACGACTTGACGAGCGGATCGCGCTCGGGCGCGCCATCCGCGACCGCGCCAGGGAGACGGTGGAGACGCGCGGGCGCCTGGCCGAGGCGGCGGCGTGGAGCGCGGCACGGGCGCCCGGCCTCAGCCCGAGCGAGCGGAATTTCCGCGAGGCGGTGGCGGCCCGCGTCTCGCGGATGTTCGCCTACATCGGCAGCGAGCGGCAGCATTGACGAGGCGGCGCTAGCCGCGGATCGCGCGGAGCATGCGGTCGACGTTGGCGGGATCGGCCTCGGGGGTGATGCCGTGGCCGAGGTTGAAGACGTGCGGGCCGCCGGCGAAGGCGCGGACGCAGGCGCGGGTCGCCGCGTCGAGGGCCGTGCCGCCGGCGACGAGGAGGAGCGGGTCGAGGTTCCCCTGCACGCAGAGGCGGGGCTGGAGCTCGGCCGCGGCCCATTCCGGGACGACCGAGGTGTCGAGGGCGACCGCCTGGACGCCGGCCTCGGCGGCGAAGGCGGCGTAGCCGGCGCCGGCGCCGCGCGGGAAGCCGATGACCGGCAGCCGCGGGTGGGCGGCGTGCAGCGCGGCGGCGATGCGGCGGGCGGGGGCGATGGCGTAGCGGGCGAAGAGCGGGCCGGGCAGCGCGCCGGCCCAGCTGTCGAAGAGCTTGACGATCTCGGCGCCGGCCTCGACCTGGGCGAGGAGGTAGGCGATGGTCGCCTCGGTGATGCGCCCGATCAGCGCGTCGAAGGTGGCGGGGTCGCGGTAGAGGAGCGCCCGCGCCGGGGCCTGGTCGGGGGTGCCGCGGCCGGCGATCATGTAGGTGGCGACGGTCCAGGGGGCGCCGGCGAAGCCGATCAGCGGCACCTCGGGCGGAAGGGCGGCGCGGAGGGCGCGGACGGTCTCGTAGACCGGGGCGAGCGTCTCGTGCACCGCCTCGGCCGGGCGGAGGCGGGCGAGATCGCCCGGGCCGGTGACGGTCGAGAGGCGCGGGCCCTCGCCCTCGACGAAGGCGAGCTCGGCGCCGAGCGCGTGCGGGACGAGCAGGATGTCGGCGAAGAGGATGGCGGCGTCGAAGCCGAAGCGGCGGATCGGCTGCAGCGTCACCTCGGCGGCGAGCTCGGGCGTGTAGCAGAGGTCGAGGAAGCTGCCGGCCCTGGCGCGGGTCGCGCGGTATTCCGGCAGGTAGCGGCCGGCCTGGCGCATCATCCAGACCGGCGGGACCGGGAGGGTCTCGCCGGCGAGCGCGCGCATCATCGGTCTCTTGTCGCTCACGACCCCCTCCCCGCCACGCGGCGCCCACCTTGCGACGGACGGGGCGCGACCTTACAGATCGGCCCCGGAAAGGAAAGCCCGTGGCCCTCGATCTCCCCGACCCCGAGCGGCGGCTCCGCATCGGCACCCGCGGCAGCCCGCTGGCGCTGGCGCAGGCGCGCGAGGCGCGCGACCGGCTGATGGCGGCGCACGGCCTGCCCGAGGCGGCCTTCGAGCTCGTCGTGATCAGGACGACCGGCGACCGGGTGCAGGACCGCTCGCTCTCGACGCTGGGCGGCAAGGGGCTCTTCACCCGCGAGATCGAGGAGGCGCTCATCGCCGGCACGATCGACATCGCGGTGCATTCGATGAAGGACATGCCGACGCTGCAGCCCGCGGGGCTGGCGATCTCGGCGCTGCTGCCGCGCGAGGACCCGCGCGACGCCTTCGTCTCGCAGGCGGCCGCGTCGCTCGCGGCGCTGGCGCCGGGGCGCGTCGTCGGCAGCTCGAGCCTCAGGCGGCGGGCGCAGGTGCTGCATCGGCGGCCGGAGCTCCGGGTGGTGGAGTTCCGCGGCAGCGTGCAGACGCGGCTGCGCAAGCTCGAGGAGGGGGTGGCGGCGGCGACGCTCCTCGCCATGGCCGGGCTGCGGCGGCTCGGCATCGCGGCGATGGCGCGGCCGATCGAGCCGGAGGAGATGCTGCCCGCCATCGCCCAGGGCGCCATCGGCATC